>Ga0210244_101157_pt1 | contig 22503 bp, 4 predicted proteins | sample ChrtobMetaP3_0mM_FD_155473 | JGI IMG/M metagenome (GOLD analysis project Ga0210244, IMG submission 155473) | Chrysochromulina tobin associated microbial communities from unialgal haptophyte culture, Seattle, Washington, United States - P3_0mM | ecosystem: Host-associated > Algae > Haptophytes >...
CGCCGCGCTCACCCTTCCCCCCCCCGCCCCCCTTGGGGGCCTCATCCCCTCTCGACTCGCGCCGTACCGGCTGCTCCGCTGAGCGTGACCCGCGACACGCGAAGGGAAGGGACGCGCGCGCCGCTCCGGAGACCCTTCTTGAGAACAGTAAAAATATCGCTGAAAGAAACGAAGACCCTATTTTAGGACCAAAAATTGAAGAATGAGACATGTAATTCACTCGACACTCAGGGAACAAGAATTGTGAGTCGGGCAATCAGTGCTGGAACAAGCAATGTGTGTGGTGTGGGGCCTCCCGCATGTGCGGAGCGCATGCATCGCGCCGCCGAGAGCGCTCTGCACCGTTTCGTCACCATAGCTGTCACCTCCTCGATCGTCACCGAAGCGAGAAAGAAAGGAGATGGAATGCAAGCTTGCTCTCTCCGAGATAAAGCTCAGGCTCAGGCAAAGTGCGCTAGCGGGCTCGCGATGTTGCACGGCTTATGCGAGACCTTGAGCTCATGCGCCAGCGTGAGTTTCCCGCTGTCTGCGTCCACTGCGAAGCTCGCGATCGTCTTGCTCTCTTGATTGCCCACGACGAGCCACGCGCCGTCGGCGAGCAGCTTGAAGTTCCTCGGGCACTTGCCGCGCGTGGACTCGTGCCCGATCAGCTTGAGCGACGCGGTCGTGGGCTCGAATGCAAAGATGGCGAGCAGCCCAGGCGACGCACTACGCTCTGCTGCATACAGGAAGCGACCGTTGGGGTGCAACGCGATGTCGCTGCCGCCGCAGTGGTGGCCGCGATCAGGCGTGACAGTAGGGGGCAGCGCGGCCACGGTCTGATGCTCGACGAGCCGACCTGTGGCCACGTCAAAGTGCGCCACCGTGACGCTGCAGGTGAGCTCGTTGTTCACAAAGAGCACAGTGCCCGTGGCGTTCCAGCACGCGTGACGGCACCCGGCCTCGGCGGACAGGCGCAGGTGGCGCGGGTCGTCGGCCGCGCCACTCAGCGTGCCACGCCGCGCGTCAAAGCCGTACACGAAGACGGCCGAGAGGCCGAGGTCGCACGCGATGACCCATTGATTCGAAGGGTGCACAAGCACGCAGTGGCAGTGCGAACCCTCCTGCCGGTCGTGCAGCGCCTCGTCGATCTCGTCGGCGCCCTGATGGTGCTTCGAGTCGGTCGCTGGGCCGAGCGACCCGTCGGCAAGCACCGGGCACACGGCAATCGATCCCTCAACGTAGTTCGCCGCGAAGCACCAGCGGCCGCTCACATCCAGCGCTGCATAGCATGGGGCGCGACCGACAGACGACACCGGCTCGCCGAGTGGCTCGAGAGCACCATCGGCCGGGTCGACGCTGTACGCTTGCAACGTGCCCGGGCAGTCCTCGTTGGCCACATATACGCGCGTGCCCGACCGTGCGTACCGTGTGAGCCATCCAGGAGAGCCGCCAGCAGTGCGAATTGGCGCGCCCGCGGTGGAGAGCGTGCCGTTGGAGAGGTCGAGATTGAGGCGCATGATCGTGCTCGGGTTATCTTTGCCGAAGCCAGTCGTCCCGACATGTAGCAGTGCCGCACTTTGGGAAGCCCGTGTAGTGGAGGCACGCTTCCTGCTCGTCGGCATGCTTCAGCACGCGCACGACGCACGCACGCACGCACGCACGCACGCACGCACGCACGCACGCACGCACGCCGTGCAGCGCAGCGCAACGCCGGAGGGCCGCCGCTTCCTTGCTGCGTGACGCCCAAAGTTACGCAGCTGTGAACTCAACGTGAAGTGCCAGGTCACAGGGACGGTCTCCATCATGGAACCAGATCGGGGGGGATACGGAGAGCCCTGGGTATGGGATCTCTCCGCCGTTTGGGGGAAAGGGAATGCCCAGGGGAAAGCCTTATAGGCACCCGGGTATGCGGTTCGTATGCCGCCCGCGCGCGGGATGATGCTGCTCTATTCGGCGAGTGAAGTATTGCCGGTCTCTGCGGCATGCTCCGAGAATGTGCCGACGGCCTCCGGTCGGCGCTTTCGAATATCGATGCCTTTGTGTACAATTGTAGTTTGATGAACCTGCAATCACCAACCTACGCGACCAAGTTTACTGAAGCCGGACCGGTGAGACACACGTCTAAGCTGTGAATGTGCGCCCAAAAAGTCTCGCGAAAATGTCCCCATTCACGGTCACACCCCGTGACTTGAAGCAATGGACGCGGCCTTCGCGGCTGCGGTGCGCGCGGCGCATGGTGCGGAGGACGACCACTTGGTTGCCGTGACGATGCTCTCCGTCGCCGACGGCATCGATGCCGCGCTGTCTCGCTGCAAATGGGACCTGGACTCCATCTTCACGACTGTCGAGCTGCTTGGCCGTATGCCTGAGGGCTTCGCGCCGACCCAGCTTGCACTGGGCGCGTTCATGGCCCAACAGAAATGGCGAGACCGCTACTGTGACTGCGCGGGGCGGCTGCACGAGCTGCTGCCGCGCCGCAAGGCCGTGGATCAGCGCAAGCTTGCGCTCGCGTGGGTGCGCTTGGCATTGCAGGCTGCGCGCGAGCAGGTTGCGGACAAGTACACGATGATGCGCGTAACGCTGCCGCTCCAGCTGATGCAGCAGTCCATCGGCGACCTCGTCAAGAACTCGGAACGCTCCACCTTTGACGCCGACACTCGCAAGGAACTCCTCTCCTGCCTCTCGCGGCTCTCCACGGCGCACATCACGCAGAGCCAGCAGAAGGACCGCTCGCCGTACGAGGCGGTGCGCCAAGCAGGCTCGGCCGCCGCTGCGCTCGCCAACATCACGAGCGGTGGCGGTGGCGGTGGCGGCGGCGCGTGGCAGTATGCCAACCTGCTGCCGAGCGCATACGACCTCGACTCGCGCACCGCGCGCGAGCCAAACCCGAACAAGGTGACGGGCGAATACGACTCGTCGGACGCGTACCTGTCGACGCATTTCCACCTGCTGCGCGAGGACTTTGTGCGCCCGCTGCGCCAGGCGGTCGAGGCGGCGCGCGAGGGCAGCGAGATGCCGCGCGAGGTGCGCGTGTGGAGGCGCGCGGCGCTGGCGGGCATGGCCGTTGGGAATCCGGGCGGTGTGCTGTTCAGGATCAAGCTGGCGCAGGACCAGGCGGAGGCCGAGGAGCTCGATCTGGCCGGCGGCAAGACCCTCATCAACGGCGCGCTCCTCCTCATGTCGAGCGACTCCTTCCGCACCGTCTACGCGGGCGTGGTCGCGCGGCGCGAGGCGGCTCGCCTGCTCGGCGACGGATCCGTCTTCGTCTCCTTTTCACACCAGTCGGAGGAGGAGGGGCGCTCGCCGCAGCACGCGCCCGCCGCGGCGCTCGAAGTCGCCGCCCTCGCGCCGCTCATCAATCGCGGCTTCGCCGTCCTCGAGGCGGGCGCGTATTGGGGCGCGTACAAGCCCGTGCTCGCCGCGCTCCAGGCGACCGGTAAGCTCGCGTCGTTGCCTCTCGGCGACTGCCTCATGCGCTCTCTGAATACCGAGAGGCCGCCGCCGTACTTGGGCCACGTGGCGGCGCCGCAGCGCGAGAAGGGCTTCTCGCGCCACGGCTCGGCGCAGGACCTCGCGCGGCTCGGCTCGGTCGGCGATCTCGCGAGGTGCGATCTCGCGAGGTCGGCCGAGCGGGCCCTCGACGGCTCCATACACAGCGGCGCCGCCTCTGAGGGCATCGGCACGTACGACATCCGACCGATCCTCAACGTGTCCGACCAGGCGACGCCGTACTACATCGGCGACGTGCGGCGCGATTTCCCGACCGAGGGATGGTCCGGCACCTCCCTCGACAAGTGGCAGCTCAAGGCCGCCAAATGCCTGCTCACGCGCCGTGTGGGGCTCGTGCAGGGACCCCCCGGCACGGGCAAGACGTTTGTGGGTCTGCTCGTGGTGCGCACCCTTCTCCGGAACGCATCGATGTGGGCGTCCGATGGGCCCTCGACGGACCTTTCTCGGATGGGCTCGCGTGTACCCTCTCGCATGGCTGCCTCGCCGCTTCGCGAGCTGCTCCCCTCTCGCTCGGTGACGCCGCCGGTGCGCCTCGACGACGGCGCGACGGCGGCGGGGGCGGCGGCGGGGGCGGCGGCGGTGGCGGCGGCGGTGGCGGCGTCGGGCGTGTCGGGCGCGACGAGCGCGGTGGGGGCGGCAGCCGAGGGCGATCCGATGGATGCCGACGACGCGGAGGCTGCCCTGGCACTCATGCACCATCGCAAGAAGGAGAAGGAGCGTCAAAGCTATTACGAGCAGCGCGCGGAGCGTCTCTCAATGCTCGAGAAGAGCCTGCAGCAGTCGGCAGAGATGAGCCTCGAGGGCGCCGCGGCGGCGGAGGAGGCGGCTGCGGCCGAGCTCGCGGCGCAGCGCGTGAGCGCACAGGAGACCGCGGAGGCCGCGGCAGCCGAGAAGCTCGCAGCCGAGAGGGCAGCGGCCGAGGCGGAGGCGGCCGAGGCGGAGGCGGCCGAGGCGGAGGCGGCCGAGGCGGAGGCGGCCGAGGCGGAGGCGGCCGAGGCGGCGAAGGCGCTTGCTAAGCGCGCGCGCAAGCAGAAGCAGGGCGGCAAGTACGCTGGCGGCAAGGCGGCCGGGTCGGCCCAGGACGGCAAGGCAGATGCCGACGATGACGAGGCGGCGGAGGAGGAAGAGGAGGAGGCGCCGCCCACCCGTCTCAAGGGTAGCAAGAGCAAGGGCGGCAGCACCGGCAGCGCCGCCAACGCCGCTGTTGGCAGCAAGGGCGGCAAGCGGCAGAAGCGCACCATCCCACAGACGGACGGTCCTGGCGACGACGATGAGGTGGCGGCGGAAGCAGCAGTGCCCGTGCCGGCACTCGGTCGCGAGTCGAGCCTCGACCCATTCGCAGAGCTCGAGGCTTTCCGCGAGGCGGCCGAGACCAAAGCTGCGTACGTGCGCGCCGAGATGCAGCAGGCGAGCGTGTTTGCGGCCGCGGCGGCACGCGAGTCGGAGGAGGGGGGGCAGCAGCAGCAGCAGCAGCAGCAGCAGCAGCAGCAGCAGGAGGAGGAAGAGCGTCCTCGTGGGCGCCGACTCGAGAGTACGCGCCGGGCGGCGGCGCGCCAGGCCGAGCAGCAGGATGAGGCAGAGTATGAGGCCGTCGCCGAGGTGGCCTCGGGCCGCTTCGTCGCGGGTGCCCTTGACCTTGAGAGCCGGCGTGACGCCAAGGACGACAGAGGGAGCGCCAAGGACAAAGGGAGCAAGGGCACGCGGTACACGCACGACGCTCGCGGCGTGAGCGATCACGAGGGCGGGGCGAGTGACGTCGAGGGGCTCGGCTTCGTCAAAGAGGGGCTCGGCTTCGGCGAGGACGAGGCGGCCGACGGCTCGGCCCTCCCTCCCTCGTCGGCGCCGCCCATCCTGGTGCTCTGCCAGACCAACCATGCGCTCGACCAATTCCTAGAGGGTATCCTCGATTTCGAGCCGCGCGTCATCCGCATCGGCGGCCGTTCACAGTCGGAGCGACTCAAGAAGCACAACCTGACCGAGCTGCTCGACCATCGCAAGAAGCATCGGCCCGCTGTCGAGCGCTCGGCGCGGCGCAACCTGGGCGATGCAATGCGACGTTGCCGCGACCGTCTCAACGGCGCGCTCATCCTGATGCAACAGGCGTGGGCATGCGCACCACTGCCCGTGGGCATGCTGCGCAACTCCGCCGAGTTGCGCGGCCCCTTGGGCAACGAGCTGCGCAAGATGCCGGATGCGACCTTCCTGCAGTGGCTCTGCCTCGAGAACGCGGTCGCGTGGGAGCACCATCAGGCGATGGGTTTCGGCGGAGCGCCCGGCGCCGTCCCGGGCTCCGCTCACTATACGGCGCAGGACGTGGAGACGGTGCTCAGTGTACCCCCGCTCTCACCGCTCGAGCTCTCGCACCACTGCAACCGTGCCGAGGCGCAGTACGCGCGCGACCGCGAGCAGGACGGGTACGCGGGCGGGCTCGACCGGTACGAGCGCTGGCGGCTGCACAATCGGCTGCGCGAGAATGCGCAGGAGACGACGCTGCGCGAGCTCGAGGTCGCTCTAGCCGAGTACCGCCGGATCGCGGCAGCCGTGAGCGAGCTCGATGAGCTCGACGCACTCACGATGCTCAAGCGGGCGTCCGTCGTCGGTCTGACCACCACCGGCGCGGCGAAGCACCAGTCCCTCGTGCGCCAGCTTGGCTGCCGTGTGCTTGTGATGGAGGAGGCCGCCGAGGTGCTCGAGGCGCACGTGCTCGCCTCGATCAATGCGTCCACGCAGCAGCTGCTCCTGATCGGCGATCACCAGCAGCTGCGCCCCTCCGCCGCGTGCCACGAGCTGACGCTCCACTACGGCATGGCCGTCTCTCTCTTCGAGCGCCTCTTCAACAACAAGGTGCCGTACGTGCGGCTGCGCACCCAGCGGCGCATGCGCCCGACGATCGCGAGGCTCATCGCGCCCATCTACCCTGAGCTGCTCAACCACCCGTCCACGCACGGCCGGCCGCGCGTCGCAGGCATGACGACCTCGGTGCACTTCATCACGCATGAGGCGCACGAGCGTCCGCGGGAGGATCTGCTCTCCCCCGAGAACCCGCATGAGGTGGCGATCCTACTGCACCTGGCCACGCTGCTCCATGGGATAGGGTACGCGCAGACGCGCATCACCGTCCTCTCTGCGTACGTTGGCCAGTTGCTGCTGCTGCGCGCCGCCTTCAGCGCGTGCGGCCTCGACAAGGTGCTCGTGACCACGGTCGACGCTTACCAAGGTGAGGAGAACGACCTTGTGCTGCTCTCGCTCGTGCGCTCGAACATCGAGGGCAAGCTCGGCTTCACCTCCGTCGACAACCGCGTGTGCGTCGCGCTCTCCCGGGCGCGCCTCGGCTTCTTCTGCGCGTGCAACCTCAAGATGCTCTCGACGGGCTCGGAGCTGTGGGCCAAGCTGGGCGCCTATGCGACGAAGACGCACCGCGCGAGCCCCGAGATTCCACTCGCCACGCCCGCCGCGCTCCTCGCTGCGCAGCGCTACAAGCAGCTCCGGCGCGCGGTCGGTGCAGCGGTGCCCGCCATTGGCACCGACGGCAACAGCAGCGTGCTATCTCCGCTGCATGCGCCGCCACCGCGCCCACCCCAGATGCCCTCTATGATGAGCTTGCACGGGCTGCCGCCGCCCATGCCGCCCATGCCGCCCATGCCGCGTGCCATGGCGAACCCCTCACCGCCGATGCCGCTGCCAACGGCGGGGACGCCGCTGCCTCACATGGGCCCAGCCTTCTTATCCCGGACCGCCGCTGCCCCTTCTTCAAGCAGCGCGCTCGCGGGTACGTCGAGCTTCCAAGTGGACACAAGCGACGCGGGTGGCGCCTGGCAGCCGCCAAGCGGCCCGTCGCCGCGCCCGGGACAACGCGAGCCGGCTGAGACCGCGCGGCTTGTGGCGATCTTCAGCGATCAGGCAGCCGAGAGGAAGGCGGAGGCCATCGAGGAGGCGCTGGCCGACGAGGCGATGGGCGGCGGGGAGGGCGACGACGACGACGACAGGGACGGCGGCGGCGGCGCCGACTTTGATGATGACGGCGGCGAGGGCGCTCATGGAAGTGAGTCGCGACCGACTTCGCCGCTGGCCGACCCCACGCCGCCGCCCGAGGACGCCGACGAAGCTGACAAAGCTGACGGCGTTGCGGACGACATCGCTGTCCCCGCGGCACCCCCGGCCATGCCGCCGCCCGCGCCGCCTCCTTCGCCCCCTCCCCCATACACTCCAAGTGACGACGGCGCGTCTCTGCTCGCGTACACGCCAAGTCATGAAAGCTCTCGCGGCTCTCGCGACTCTGCGCCAGCGTACACGCCGAGCGTTGCTGGCGACGACGACGAGGCTGCGTACACACCGAGCGCTGCTGGCGACGACGAGTGGGAGTGGCCACACGCTCCCTCAGGAGAGGATGCGGAGGCGGAGTCGATGGGAGCAGAGGCAACGGGCCTGCTCAGCTCGGCCAGCGTGCCGCCTACCAGCTTGCCGCCGTCGCCGCCGGGTGAAGATGCAGCTGGTGGCACCGCCGACGACGAGGAGGCTGCCGCGGCGGTCTCTGCGGTGGCGGCGGGTGCGGTGCCGTGTCCGGCGGGTGCGGGGCCTGCGAGCGGCGGCGACGCGGGCGAGTACCTGTGCGAGTCTGCCGATGAGGACTTTGGAGGCGAGTGGGCGTACCGCGATCTGCGCCAGAACCAGTGGCAGCAGGTGTGGCATGGCTGCGTGATGGTGCTGTCGCAGCTCGCACACGGTGAGCGCGGCGTGCTGCCGCAGTGCGGCCTGCGCATGCCGTGCGGCCACAACTGCGCACGCACCGTGCATGTCAAGGGCGGCACCCTCGAGTGCATATGCCCGCGCTGCGGCAACGCGACCGACCTGGCCGAAGGGGAAGTGAAACGCTGGCGCTCTCTGCGCGAGGCGCTCAAGCTGCGTGGCGACGGTACGATCAACCCGCTCACACGCAGCGAGAGCCTTCAAAAGGAGGGCGCAGAAACAGGCGCTCCCGGCGCCAAGGCCGACGCCAAGGTCGCGGCCGCCGAGGCGGCCGCTGACGTGGCGCCGCCTAAGCCGGCCCCGAAGACGTACTACGTGTCTAACTTCTCTGGTGCCGTCAAGCCGAACCTCAACATGGTTGGCTACTGGTCGATGCCCCCCAAGCACCGTGCCACCTCACTGCGCGACGCTCGCAACATCCTTGGCAAGTTTGCAAGTGACGGCGGCGCGAGCGGCGAGTCTGTCAAACAGTTTGATGCCTTCGCGTTGCATTCCGAATCGGCCGCGGCCGCCCCGGAGGCGGAGGCAGCGGCTGCCAACGAGCCGCGCAATCGCGTGGCAAGCCCTACCTTCGACCCCCGCGTCGAGCGCCTCGTGGAGCGTGTCGCGAGCGCCGCGGCGGCGAGTCGCACAACCGAGGCGGATGCGCTCAACGCCGGCTGGCGCAAGTGCACGTCCAAGTCTAACGGCCGCGAGTTCTGGTTCCACAGGGAAACAGGGAGGAAAGAGTGGCACATCGACAAGCTCGGACTGAGCGCCGGCGGCCCTGTGGAACCAGAACCCGATCGTCGCCACGCACCTGTTAAAAGCGGCCCTGGCAGCCACCAGAGTGGCGGCGGGAGCAGCAGCGGCGCGCACGACGGGGGTCGCAGCAGCGGCGCGCAAGGCTCGGCCCGTGGGGCGGGCTCCAAGCGCAGCTCCAAGCCGGAGTGGAAGGCGTACTTTTCGGAGAAGCGGCAGAAGAGCTTCTACAAGAACACGAGCACCGGCGAGACGACCTGGACGAAGCCTGACGGGTTCGTCGAGTGATTCGTGTCACGGTCGGTGCTATGCCGTCCCCATTGCCGGCCAAGCACTGACCGGCTCGTACTCTCTGGACGGTGCCCATGTGGTCCCCGAAGTCCATCAGGCGATGGGGGGAAGCGAGGCTGTGGTGGAGCGCTGAAGGCGACGATGGGGACCTTGCCGATTATGATGTGATGGCCTTTCATTGAGCGGACCAGCATGGGCGGTGAGGCTTGAGCGGAAACCGGAATGTGCGATTCGATTTGGGTGTCGTAGTGCGCGAGCTCCTCGTACCAATTTTCAGTCCTTCAGCCGACTCACCACAACCCCATCACCACACGCACCAGTCGCGCTCGGCTCGAAACTCGGTGTACTTTGTCGGCGCCGCGCTCTTGAGGCGTTGTGGTTGATGTCCGGTGAGCGGTGTGAAACTGAAAGCTGTGACCCGGATACGATACCCCGCGGAGCGGGATACCCGGATAGAACACGACCGTAGACACTTTGGTTTCCTTTGTGACTTGATGCACTTGTGTACTGTACACACGCAAGCGAAGACGCCCACATCAATGCGAAATGCGTCACCACACGGTATCACGGACAACGTCGCGCAGATGTCAAGTACTACAAAGTCGACACTCCCGCGTCCCGCTATCGCGCCCCCCCGCCCAACGGTGAACGGAGGCTCCTCTTCTCGCTTCGCCTTCGGCATGGGTCCTTTCCGGGTCCTCGTCACTCGTGTCAGTCATGCGACGACAAGACCCCACAATCATGCGATGCTCGACTGGTGGTGTTTAGGCGTGTGCCACGAGCAAGCAGCTCCTCACACACCGCGCGCGCAGCGACTCCGAGCCAAGGAGGCGCGACTTGCCCGGCTTGCGGTGTCCACGGCCATGCCACGTAGTAGCTCAAAATCCGCTCCCGCTCTGCCCATTTGCAGGTGCAAGAACTGCCCCGCGCCCCGAGAGCAGCCTTCTCCGGGGTAGGGCTCCTCCGGCGTGGAAGAGGGACGATCGTCCCTCCCGCAGAGACGACCGCTGGCGGCGGCGCTGGCTGCTGCCAACCCTCCGCCTCAGTGAGCGCCGCCGCCACTACTGAGGGTTGCACTCAGTGAGGCAGTGGCGGAGGGTTGCCAACCCTCAGTGAGCGCCGCCAGCGGCGGCTTTGCCCTTCTTCTCGGCCTTGCCAGTCTCGGTGTTGTTCACCTTGGCCGCGAAGCGCAGCGAAGAGAGGCTCTCCTGGTGATGCTTCTCGCTCGGGCTCACGTTGACGAACATGAGCGTCTTCGACGAGCCCGAGAGCGCAGTCTGCAAAAAGTGTGTGAGCTTCGAGTCGCGGAAGGGAACGTGCGCGCTCTTGGCCGCGATCGCGCTGATCACGCTCCCGAGCGAGGTGAGACTTAAATTGATCGCGTTCGCCTCCTTCATGGCATCGCCTGTCACGCCGCTGTCCTTGGTGCGCTCTGAGCCAGCAAGGTCGACCAGATTGAGCTCCCCGTCGGTCTCGGCACCCGTCTTTGAGTTCTTGCCGACGAGTCGCATCCGGAAGATGTAGTGCGAGCGCGAGGAGTGCTCGTTCATCTTCGTCGCGGACGTGGCGCGCACGCGCGTCGCGGCGTCCATCAGGCGCGAGAGCTGCTCGGCGTCCGTCACGGGCACCGAGCGCAGGTTGGGCACGTGCACCTCGCCGCCCGCGTGCTTGATGTCGAGCTTCGCAGGCACAGAGGCCTTGCCTTTGGCCTCGGCACCCGCAGGCAACAGATCGCGCAGCTCGTCGTTGTAGATCTCGAGGAACGACGCCGAGAACTCGTACGTCCAGCCGATCAACTTGAGCTCGGCCGCGGTCGTGAACATCTGCTCGGCCGCGCGCGGCACGACGCCGCGCTTGTCGTAGTCGCCACGCAGACCCTCCATTGTGAATGTCTTGCCCGAGCCGGTCTGGCCGTATGCGAAGATGCACACCTTGTACCCGTCGAGAGCGGACTGCGTGAGCTGCGACACCTCGTGGAAGATCTCTGCTTGGCTCGCGCCCTCGCCAAAGACACGGTCGAACTTGAATCGCTGCGTGTCCACCTTGCGCGGCGCACCCTTAGCGGCCGTCGCGCCGCCCTCCTCAGCGCCGCCCGGCCCGACAAGGTCAAGCGCCATCGGCTCGAGCTGTCCCGATGGGATGCGGACTAGCGAGCGCTCCGCGGCGGCGCCCACCTGCGGGCGCACGCGGCAGAAAACGCGGATGTTGCCCTTGAGCTCCGAGATGGTCTCGTGCATCTCGCGGCGCAGCTCCTCGGCAGCGCGCCCGCGTGCCGCGAGCGTCTCCAGATCGAGCTCGCGCGCTGCAACCGTCGCCTCGAGCACCGCCTTGTTCTGCCGCAACTCGCTCTCCGTGGCCGTCAAGGCCGCACATCTGGCCTCGAGCTCGGTCTTCTGAGCGCGTAGCTCGGTCGCACGTCTCTCGGACTCCGCTTGCGCCTCCGAAAGCACCTGCTTCGTTTCCTGATGCGCCCTCGCCTCCGCCTCGCGCGCCGCCTTCTCCGCCTGGAGCGCGCTGCGAAGCTCGTCGAGCTCCTTCGTGTAGAGCAACTTCTCCGCTTCGAGACGCTGCTGGAGGCCCTCGTTGGCCTCTGTGAGCGTCATCAGCTCCTCATTAGCCACGTCGATCTGTGCCTCGAGGTCACCCACCCCGGGCCTTGACGGGAATGTGGCCGAGCGCACGAGCGCGGCCGGCGGAGGCTGCACCGGCACCCTCGGCTGTGGCGTCTGACGGGCAGCCGCGGCCTTTGCCGCCGCCGCCGACGACACAACTGGGGCCGGTGGTGTCGGCCGCGAGGGCCGCTTGGCCGGCTTTGCACCCACCTCGCTCCCCGGAGCGGGAGTTTCGGACTTGCGCTTCGCAGCCGAGGTCGGCACCGGATCCTTGGAGGACGCTGCAACTGCAGGCGGCCGATTGCCCGCATTCTCCGACTGGGGCGTGGTGTGGCCACGCCGCGCCGCGCCCGCCGGCATCACGCAGAGAGCTTTCTGCTTTTGCATTTTTTTGAATCCTGGTGTTCCCAGAGAAAAGTGGGTGAAACCCCTTTCTGGGGGCCCGGCTGAGAGCACCAATAATTCAACTTTTTTGACCGTCCACCTTTTTTTGCCAACGCGCGCACGCGCCCCTCCGACCCTGCTGCGGCCGGCTCCAGGCGCGTCGGAGGACAGAGCCGCTCCCTATTATCTCTCCATTTGCCATCGACCTGCGCGCCCCTTTCGCCGCGCGCCTTGACGCGCGCGCGCTACGGAGGAGATGCGCTCGGACTCCCAAGTCGGGCCAGCTCGTGCCCGCGCAGCACGGATCGATGGTGCTGAGTGCGCGCGCGTGCTGTGCAGGTGCGGCGGCGAAGGCGCCGACGAAGCGCGCCGCGCGGCGCAACCGGCGCCGAGTGTGGTGCCTCGGCCTGCGGCTTGACACCCACGGAGGAGGCGGCGGCGGCGGCGGCGATGGAAGCTCCTCGTGCTCGACACCGTCGTCATGCGACGGTGTCGAGTGCGTCTTTGCGTTCCCCACGGGGGAGGCGCGCCATCGGGCGCGTCGGTGCACGCAGGTTCGATGCCGCCGGCGTCTCCAACGCCGCCCCGACGGGCACGGTGGCAAGGAAGCGTCAGCGCATTGCAAGGCGATGTGGGACGGCGTCCGAGCAGAACCGGGGGAGGCGACGACGGCGCGATTGTCTCCACGCGCCGCGCCCCGCCACCTAGTCTCCACGCGCCGCGCCCCGCCATCGTCGCCTCCCCGCCTGGTGCATGTGCGTAACCCACAGAGGCTGCTGCCTCGCACCGATGTCGGCGCGGCTGCGGCGTGCGCCGCAGGCCTGCGCCCGCCGCCGATCCGCCCGGCTGCGGCTGCGTGGGAGGCGTCCGTAGGTGGCGTCCGCGGTTTCCGCTGTCCGGGTCCGGGTGCGTGAGTTCCGCGGGCTTCTTCGAGGGCGAGCGCCGGGGGTTCGCTTGCACCGCTTGTACAATGTTGAATGTACCCGTCTTTACATTCTAACACGATCTAACACAATCTAAGTTCGGCGGTAGCGATTCGTTTTCACGGCTTCGATTCACAGCTTCGAATTCGCAACGGAAAAAGCGCGCACTTGGACTTTCTTTAGCGCAATCGCAACATTGCGCGACGCGATGGCGAGTGCACTCCGTCACGCGCACGCGCCGATGGTCGCCGTCGCGACCGCGCAGCCGGCCGCGCCGCCTGCAGCACGGCGCTTCAAGCAGCTCGACGACTCTTCGTCGTCGTCGGCGGAGGAGGAGGAGGCACCCGCGCTGCAGGCTAGCGTGGCCAAGAAGGTTGCCACAGGGGTTGCACCGAGGACGATCATCGCATGGGAGGCGCGGACGTGGGCGCAGGTGCCCGCCGCGATGTGCGAGGCCGTCTTCCTGGTGCCTGGCTGGGGCAGCGCCAAGGCCAACAAGCTCGTCGACCTCTGCCCAGAGTGGGCGCAGCCGATCGACCTCGTCGAAGCCACTGCCGAGACGATCGAGGCTGTTGCAGTGCGGCTGAGGAGCGAGAAGGCAGGCATCTCTGCCGCAGCACTTTGCAAACTGCGCAACGAATTCTGCAAGAAGCACAATGCAGCGATTGGCGCCGCAAATTTCGACGCGCAAGACGGTGCACCATCAGAGTCGCAGGCAGCTTCGCGGGCTGCGGACGCAGCGCGCAAGCGAAAGGCGCGCCAGTCCGATTCACAGTTACGTGATGCGGAAGTTGCCAGACGGCGAAAGGCGCGCCAGTCCGTTGGGATCGACGACGTCAACTCGCTCAGCGAGATGCCGCTCTCGGCGCTCGCAGGTCGCTTTCAAGGCTGGGGAGGCACAAAGATCGAGCGCGTGCGTGCGTGGGGCGTCGCGCTGACCACGGCAGAGCCGTGGACGACGGTCGGCGCGTTCGCGAACGCCGACGAGCGTCTGGTCCTACGATGCGGCAGGGAGGTCAAGGGGCTGAGCGTATTTGCCATCGCTAGTCTTTGGCATCACGTACGCGTCGAACTCGGACTCGATGACCGCGGCGTATCGCAGCAGTCTGTGCAGTCCAGCGCGGTTGCACTCATCCAGCAGCGCTGGCAGGCGCGTGCAATGCTGCCCGCCGGCGCTCTCGAGCAGAGCTTCCTGGACGACCTGTGCGCAACGAACGCATCCATGTTCACCTTCTCCTCGCAGCGCCTGCGGCCCGAGTCTCTCGACCTGGCGGCGGCGGGCATCCTCGAGGCGGCCACCGCGGCGGGCATCATGGCGAGCGACGCGCCCGGGATGGCGCCGCGTCCCTTCACTCTTGAGGACGCTCGTCGGCTCGAGGAGTGGGCGGCGCAGTGCGATACGCACGAGGACATCCTCAAGTACGCCCACCTCTCCTCCGAAGACGTCTCGAAGATGCTCAGTGCCGTGCTTTCGGCGCGCGAGAGCTGCGAGGCCATGGTCGTGTGCGCCGGGTGCGGCTACCGGTCGCCCGATGAGAAGTACACGCTCGTAGTAGATCCGTACGATGCAACTCGACGGGCGGCGCTCCCACTCGAGCGCTTGCCTCCAGACCATTGGATGCGAGTGCCTGAGGGGGCCGTCGAGCTCCTCGATCGGTACGATCCGAACGCGGCCGAGGAGGACGCCATGCTGTCTGGCGATCGGGAGCCCCGAGAGATTGACATCGTCGTCAACCCGCGCTCGCATGATGCGCTCTCATCGGTGTGCGTGCGCCGGAGCGCCTTCCATCACTTGGTGCGCCGAGGCGACTCATGGTTCCATGCAGCGGCGGAGGCTGTGGATGCAAACGGCCATCACAGTCTCTGCTCGTCATGCTGCCGCCGGCGCAGCGCATCATCCGAGCAGCCGTGCTACGAGTGTGACGGCCCCAGCGCTCCAAAACACCTATCGGCGCACTTTGTGAGGCACAATCCTGACTTTTACCGCGCCGACGCACCTCCCGGCTCCTTTGCCGCCGGGCACGACCTCGGACGCACGCGCGTTGCAGGCGGCCTTGACAACGTGCTCGTTGACCTCGGTGACGTGTCAACGCTCGAGCAGCTCATGCTCGCCGAGACGCGCATGTACCACATCACCGTCAAGGTGGTCTCACCTACCGAGGACCAAGGTGCCGCACGTGTGCGGCTGAAGAGCAACACGATCGTGTTCCCGCAGCACGTGATCGTCGGCGGCAGCACTCGTGTGCCCGGGCCCTTTGACGGCAGCGCTGCGCTGGATGCCGCTCTCGAGCGCGTTCAGTGCATCTTTGTCGGACCCAAGGGCAGGCGCTCAACCCTCGAGCGCACGGCGCTCATGGTTCCCGACCTGCGTCTGGCGCCCGCGGTGCTCCTGAACGCGCTCCGCGTCCGGTTCTTGCTTCATGGGGGTGATCCGCCTGGCGTGTCAGTGGAGTCGCTCCGCGCGCTCGGGCTCGAGGCACGCGTATCGGCGCACGTCGCGAAGCAGACTTTGCTCGACGGCGATGTCTCGCGTCGCTTGGAGGCGCGCGCGGCTGCCGCGAACGACGTGCACAACGTGCGCATTGGCGCTATGGACGCTGCTCACGCTGACGGGGTTGCGCTCGACGCCGGAGACGACGCCAACGCTGTTGAGCATGTGTACGCTGGCGTCTTCCAGGAGGGCGGCTCGGAGCTGAAGCTCTATTTCGACAGCCTCGCCAAGCTCGTGCGAAATGGCGAAAACGTTGGAGGCGAAGACGGCGGTGACGGTTGCGACAGCAGTGGACTCGGCAGCGACGAAAGCACGGGCGGAGGGCGCGGCAAAAGGGTCGTCGCCCCCACAGGTGTCGATGCAGCGCGGGCTCCGGAGCTTCTCATCGGTCGCGACGAGCAACCTCTCAGCGACTATTCGGACGCCGCCGAGGGGCTCTATGGGGGATGGTGGGCATTGTTCCCGCTGCGGCAGGGGTTCCAGCGGGGTACGCCTCTCTCGGATCGTGACCTCAAGCGCATGGTGCTTTTCTACGATGTGCGCTTCGCCCAGTCCATGTCCCTTCTGTTCCACCTGGCGAACGTTCGGATGCGACATGACGTCAACAAATCCGTGGCGTCCAGAGTGCACTCGAGCCCGGCCGCATTCGACGAGTACAGCAAGGTGATCCGTGATCCCGAGTTCCCTAAGAAGCTCGCCGCAGCACAGGCGAACCCAAAATCTCCCGAGGCGACAGAGCTGCTGACGCGATTGGTCAACTTCATCACGTTGAGCGCCTCGAAGATGCGTTGGAGCTCCAAGGAGCGCGCCTCCGAGATTACCTGGCTCCTGAACCTGAGCCGGTACGCGGGCCACGGCAGCCAATTCACCTCCTTGGCGCCCGATGATGTCCACGACCCGCTCACGATCCGGTACATGCATTCGTCGACTTCCGTGTCCGAGTTTCCGACCGTTGTGCCGGACGACTTCCTGAAGGCGCTGCGCGGCCAGACGGGCTCCGAGCGCGTCGTCGGCCACTTTGACATGACCGAGCCGATGCTCCAGCGTGCAGCCTACGCCAACCCGGTGGCCACTGCCGCGGTGTTCCACTCGCGGATCGGCACAGTGATCACGCACTTGATTGGTCACGATCTCGAACGCATCAAGTCGGTCCGGCTCGATTCCGATGAGGCGGTCAAAGGCATAGGTGGCATCTCGGCCTTCTGGTCGGACGTGACTGAGTGCAACAAGCGAGATGCGCAGCACATACACGGCAAGAGCCACGGGGCCCTCTCGCCCGAGCTCCTCGCCGACGTCGCGCCGTACCCGAAGCTGCAGCGCGCTGCGTGCGCAGCGATCGACTCGCACATCACGGGCGAGGCGCCGCTCGAGTACCACACAATCTCAGAGCTGCAGTCGACGCTCAAGGTGCAGAAACGACTCGATGCCGCCGCGCCTCTGCCCGCTTCTGCCAGCTTCAGGGCCGACGCGGCTACCCAGGCTGCCGCGTTCGACGACTTTGTGCATTCGGCGCGCATCACACAGATGAATCGCAACGAGCACGTGCACTGCCACACGTGCACATCCGGCAAGTGCGGCAAGTTTTTCTGCCGCATGGCATGCTGGCGACCGCACCCGGTGCCCATGACCACGATCGCCCAGCTGCGGCTGCTCGGTGCTGTTTGCTCGCCGTGCGCCGTTGGCGCGACTCCGCCGGCCGCGCCCGTCGAAAAGCACGTGTCGGTCAACTGGCGCTGCAGCAACTGCTACGCAGGCGGTTACGACCCAATGTCTGTCGACCACGACCCTGGCGTGTTTGCAAGGCTCCACGAGGAGGACGCAAAGCGCCACATTGGGTTCACCCTCGACATGGACATCCAGCCACCGGCGCCAGTCGAGGCCGACGAACGCTTTCGTCCAATCGACAAGCGAGCGCTCGTACTTGAGCTTCGCCGACGCAAGCTGCCAGCGATTGCCACCGAGGCTGAGGCGGCCGCGGGCGACGACTCGGCCTCCGGCGCTATTTGGTCGACGAGCACGCTTGCTGGCACTTATGGGCCGTTTGGCCAGCGGCTCTGCACGTGGTCTAGCGGCCAGACCGTTCCGATGTTCGAGGTTCCGTCAGCGCCACCGCCAGCGCCTTCGCCTGCGCCCTTGCCTGCGGCGCCGCCTACGTCCTGCCTCGGACAGGATTGGAACACCGCAGCAGCAGCGGCGTGCCCAGTTGACCGAGCCACTTTGAAAGCGCTCGCCGACTCACTCCTCGTGCCTCTGAGTACCAACGACACCTCGGCGACAAAGGCGGCGGATGGCGCGGACGTTGCGCCGACCGTGATCGACGTGCTGATCGAAGCGTCGGTGCATGAGGATCTCATGAAGCTGCTCACCCTTGAGCTCGTAGTCCACGAGTCCCTCTTCAACACGCGCAAGCCGCCTCCTTCGCTGGCGCCCTTGTATCTGCGTCGGCTCATTGAGCAATCTCCCAAGCTCCTCAAGCTCCTCACGCGCCCCGAGTTTCGGCGCTTGAGGGAGAAGCTGGACGAGGTCTACGCTGCATCGTCCAGTGGGGACGCAGACGCCGACGCGGGCGTGGGGGTGATGAATGGCGACGTGCTCGGGCGCCGCCGGCAAGAAGCAAATGCGGCCCTCGTGAACCTCTCCAAGATGGCGTGCCGCAACGGCAAGATGGTCGAGATCAGCCTCATCTTGTCGGGCGTGACCGGGTGCAACTCCAACCCGTCGCCTCTAGGTACGGGCGCAGGCGCCGTGCAGGCCGACCTCTACCAGATCAAGTACATGGGCAAGGAGTCGGTGGAGATCAACCTCGCCGCCAACATTTTTGTCGAGGCGCACAAGCACGTGCAGACGTACGTCTCGAGGGCAGAGGACGCTGGGTCGGACAGGCGATATGCGATGAATTTTGCACATTACGTTCACAACCACTGCTCGGTGGAGCTCGCCGCCACCCAAGCAGCGTCCATGATCATCGACCAGCCCTCAAGCCGGCATTCGCACAACATGGTCTTCCACTACCCGTGGGATCACGTCGCCGAAGCACGGCGCGCCCATGACGGCGGCATGCGCACTGATGGCGACGGTCTCGTTGCCGATGCGACAGGTGCGGCCAGTGGCAAGAGCGACGGCGGCGACGACAACGAGGGCGTGCGCGGCGACGACGAGATGCACTGTGACGTTGGCGCGCGGTACGACGCCGACGACGAAGAGATGCACTGTGATGAGGGCGCGCGTGGTGCTCATCACGTCGACGTACACGGCGACGTACAGGCCGAAGGAGGCAGTGATGACGAGATGCACGTTGGCCTTCAACCGGGCCACCCTCTGTATGAATCGCACGTGCTCACGAAGAAGGCCAAGTTGGGAATCCCTGCACATTGTGGTGTACCAACGCCTGAGATGGGCGCGGGGGTCTCGGCGCGTGAACGGCACGAGTTTGCCAGCTACCACCTGTCCAATTTTGTGCCGTGGGCGCACGATGATCCCATCGACGTCGACGCACAGGCCGAAGGAGGCAGTGATGACGAGATGCACGTTGAAGAGCACGGCGCCATTGTGGGGGGTGGGCGACCGGCCATCGATGGCGGTTGCGATGAAGAGTATCTGTCCGAGGGCGACTCACTTGATGAGATGGGCATGGGACGCAAGGCGCCGGCGGGCTTGGCAGAGGACAGCGACTTTGATCTGGAGAATGACAGGCTTGAAAGCTTGGCTGGCGCGGACGGTGACGGCGGCGGCTTGGTCATGGGCAACAGCGCATCGGCCGCAGCAGCGGCGGTGGCCCTAAAGGGCCAGACTGTTGACCTTGACCCACAGAGCGTGTGCGCTGGACGAAAGTTTGGCACCGCGGGCATCTACAAGGACGTCAACGGCGTGCCCACCCCAGTCGCCGATTCTGTGACGTACGCGTACCGTGATCGGCGCCTCTACAAGTTCAACGCGGTTGAGTTCCACCAGCTGTTCGTCCTTGAGCGCGTCAACCAAAAGGAGCTGAAAGAGTTTCACGTCGAGTGCGAGAGGCTCGATTCCGACGGTGAGGCACGGCCTCGTGGCCGTGGGCGCCCAAAGCACTGGTATCGCCTTCAACCCGGCCACCCTCTGTATGAATCGCACGTGCTCACGAAGAAGGCCAAGTGGGGAATCCCTGCGCATTGCGGTGCAGCACCGCCTGAGATGGGCGCGCGAGCTTCGGCGCGTGAACGGCACGAGTTTGCCAGCTACTACCTGTCCAATTTTGTCCCGTGGGCGCACGATGAGCCCATCGACGAATTCAGTGTCGAGCGGTGGGACGCGTTCCTAGCCACGCTGCGTCAGACGGCGCTGGGCCCAACCGACATGCCCTTGAGGCGGCGGGCGGCGAGCTGGTCCGAGGCGGAGCGCGTCGCGGCTCGCATCGCCCATCACCGCCTCTTTGTCATCCAGAATACGATGCGAGGGTTCCGCGTCCATCGGCCATCGGCCCGAATGTCGACGAAGAATCGCGCGCGTGCCAGCACGTACTGGGCTTCAACGGGGCCGGATGCCATGCCAACGGGCGGCCCAGGAGCCGCCGACGACGCCGAGCGTCGGGCCGCAAGGGCACTCGAACGCGTGCGCGAGAGGGCGGAGCTGTTGCGAGGCAGTAACATGCATACGCGCATCGCCGCTGCCACGAAGCTGAGCAAGTGGGCTGAGCGACTCGCGTCCTGTGCGCCATCGGCGCGCATCAGTTCAAGCGCATTGGCAAACGCTGGCCTGCGAACGCTCTGGCCCACGGCCGCGCAGCCCACGCATCGCACGCTCACTGGCGTCGAGGGTGGCTGCACGCGCGTCGACGACGTGTGCGTGGCTAACGCCGCGCCCATGCCGATGCGGGCACCGCTCGAGGCGATGGGCGAGGGCAACATGGCCGATGGTGGCAACGGAGCCGACGGCGGTGGCGGCATGGATGGCGACGTCTGCTTTGCCGAAATTGAGGGTGGGCAAGCGGGCTACGTTCAGCTCTACGACCAATGGGTCATCCTCTCCGCGGCGGCTAAGCAGGCCAGAGCCGTACCGCCGCCTGCGCCGTTCAACGTCGAGCAGCGCGAGTTTGGTCGTAAAGTCATGGCTGCCGTACACGCACGCCATGTTGGGCGGCTCAACGATCGGGCGGGCGTCGAAGAGGCGCGAGCCTCAGGCATCAGGCCCGTGCAGCTCCTCTACGGGCCGGGCGGCGTGGGCAAGTCAGCTGTGATCACCAAAGTGGTCGAGCTCGTGCTTAAGCGGCAGGGCTGGGGGCGCGCGCTGGTGACTGCATTCACGGGCGTGGCCGCGGCGCCTTTTGCGGGCCCCATGCTCCTCTCGCTCTTCAACCTCAATATGACCACAAAATCCGCAAAGACCTGCCAACCGGTGCAGCCGCCACAGTTGCTGCTGATGCGCGAAAAGTTTGCGTTGGAGGCGGGCTTTCCGGTGGACGAGCTCTCCCTGCTCATCATTGACGAGTGCTCGTTCAATGAGGCCTCGCTCTATGGCATCATCGACCACCGCCTCAGGCTGCTCACAGGACGGCCAGACGTGATGTTTGGGGGCATCATCGTCGTTCTTGCGGGTGACAACATGCAGAAGGCTCCTCCAGGTGGTACTGAGTGGTTCCTTTCGCTCATTGAGCACGCCGCAGGCGCGCCCGACATTGTTGACGCCGCGGCCAAGGAGCAGTCGACGCTGGGCAAGGGGTTGTTGGCTCTGGGAGCGGCAAACAGGACGGTCCTATGGCGCATCATGCGCGCCAAGGACGATGCACAATTTGCCGAGGCGCAGCGCGCCATGCGGCGGCTCGACGGCGCCGCTCCCATCACAAAGGAGCTACTCGCGCCAATCAAGAAGCTCTCCAAAGATGATGGTGAGGAGTGGCGCTTTGCGCCCATCGCCTGCCTCTCGCATTGTGAGCGAGATAACTTCAACTATTTGCAGATTGTCGCCTTCGCCAAGGCCTTCAACCTCCCGCTCATCAGATGGCGACTGCAACTCGCGCCGTCGTGTGCGCATCTCCTCTCTGAGGACGAGATGGGTAGCGCATTGGAGGAGGAGCCGGCGGCCTACGGCTACTTTTGCGAGGGCGTGCCGATCCTCTTTGCGCACTCCATTCGCTCGACGCGGAAGCTTGTCAACGGCACGCCCGGGCTCCTGGACTCGCTCGTGTACAAGAATGGGATGCCCGACGGGGTGAGGCAAGCCTTTGCGCGCGGAGGCTTTTCGGTGACTGACTCGGAGGCGCCGTATGCGGTCAATGCACGCGTGAGCGGCGGCCTGTGGCACGGCGTCGAGCTCGACGACCTCTCCTCCCTCGTCGAGTCGGTCGCAAGCGATGCAACCGTCGTTTCGCTGCTCCTCCACTCAAAGGAGACCTTGGAAATCACGCTGTACTCGATCAAGTCGGCGCAGTTTGGTCTGCCAGCCAAGCTCGACGTGCACGATCACGGGTTCATCCTTGCTTTTGCGCTCACGGACTTCAAGCTGCAGGGGCGCACGCTTCCGCGCCTCCTCATCAGCCTCGGCCCACGGCCTTCGCCTCCGTATGTGGACATCAACTCCTTTTACGTCATCGTGTCGCGGGTGTGCGGCTACGACGGCCTGCGCTGGCTTGACTGCGACCCACACGAGATGGAGAAGCTCTTTTCTCTCCGATGGAAGGTGCAGCTTGCGGCGTGGGAGCAAGGCTTTGACGAGCATGGCGCGTGGTGCCCGACAAGAGCGTGCTCGTGGCTCGAGACGCAAAAGGAGGTGATCGCCGCGGCCAGGGAGGAGGCTGCAAAGGCGAAGGAGGCGGCGCGGCCGCTCGATCAGCTGCGGCACCCGAAGCTCAAGG
>Ga0210244_101164_pt1 | contig 22395 bp, 17 predicted proteins | sample ChrtobMetaP3_0mM_FD_155473 | JGI IMG/M metagenome (GOLD analysis project Ga0210244, IMG submission 155473) | Chrysochromulina tobin associated microbial communities from unialgal haptophyte culture, Seattle, Washington, United States - P3_0mM | ecosystem: Host-associated > Algae > Haptophytes >...
GGGGGGGTCTGGGGAAGCGGAGCCGTCCTCTGAGACCGGAGGTGTGTGTGAGCGCGCGAGCCGCGAGTGTCAGTGGCCGCGAAAAAACTGACTCATTGACTAGTTTCTTACGGTACATTGCCGCCCCATTGGGGTTACGAGGCTTGTTAGAAAGAAACCATACCGGTCTCTAGCTAAGGCGGCGGGGTCATGCTATTCCGAGACGCTCGGCTTTCTAAGAAAGAGAAGTTCTGGGGCGCCTCGTCTCGTGACGCCGCGTCCCTCGACCCTCCGGAAATGCCGCTCTTGGTCGCCGCACTCCTCGTCTCCGCGTTCGTGCTGCCCACGACGCGCCAGCCCGTGGGGCGCCCTGTGTCGCGCGTCGCCATGATGGCTGCGGGCAACGAGGCCATCGACTTCCCGGATCTGGATGGCTCCGAGGTGCGAGTGGGAATCATCAAGGCGCGCTGGCACGAGGACATCACTGATGAGCTGGTCGCGGGGATCAAGACGGCGCTGAAAGAGTGCGGTGTCGCCGACGAGAACATCGTACTGTCCGAGGTGCCGGGCTCCTTTGAGCTGCCACTCGCCACTCGCTACATGGCGCTCTCCGGCACTGTGGACGCAGTCATTCCCGTGGGCCTGCTGATAAAGGGCGACACGTATCACTTCGAGGTGATCGCCGACACGGTGACCGGCGCCCTGATGAACATCGGCCTGTCCACGGGCGTCCCGGTCATTTTTGGCGTGCTCACGACTAACACGGAGGCGCAAGCCAAGGACCGCTCATCAGGCAAGAACAACCACGGCTTGCAGTGGGGCAAGGCGGCGGTCGAGATGGCGCTGCTCCGCTCGACGGCGCTGGGCAAGAAGGGCCGCAAGGTACTGAGCGCATTCGCGCGCCCCTCGCTGCTGCCACTCACGAGCTCCCTCGTCCAGCTGACTGTGTCTGCTCCTGCTGCCGTGTGCCCTCGTGTGCTGGAATTACAGTTCTTCCTCGGCTTCAACACCGACGACGGCGAGGAGTCGAAGCCCAAGGTCCCCGAGTCGGGCAAGATTGGGTTCTGAGCCGGCACGCGGGGCTGTCTCCGCGACGGGTGTTGGCGTGCCGTGCGTGCGCCACTTCAGCGCTTTGGGACATTGGCGCATTTGAAGACGTGAAGTGTGAAGTGTGAAGTGTGAAGCGCTTTGGGACATTGGCGGCGCGGCGGCGGCACACGACACGTGCTGTATCCATGTGGCACTGTCCCTTCCAGCCTGCCAGACGGTCCCTCTTCCGCCTCCGATACGGCGCCCTTCTGAACGCCTGAACCCCAGCAGCCTGATTCGGCCAACGCGGCGAGCCAGCCGCGCAGCGCGACTCGACTCCGGCGCGGCCGTAAATACAGTTTATTATCGATATGGCGGATCGGTTACAAAGTTACCCCTCGCCCGCGGCGCCGGTCTTCAGAGGCCAAAGGCCAAAGTTACCCCTCGCGATTCAGAAAATGAGTTGAGAGTTGCCTTTGGCCTTTGACCCCCTCTCAACTCATTTTCTGAATCGCGAGCGGAGCGTATCCTACGGGGCGGCGTCCGGCGATCGATCCCGGGCGGCGTCTCGTCTCGTGATTCGCGCGCCCGCGCCCGGGGATGAAAAACTGGTGAATCCGTTGAAAAGGGTAGCCGCCCCAGGTGTATACGTGACTGCTTACTCGAAGCCTATGCACTCACCGTAAAGAGTTTTGCATACAGCACAGAGAACACGCAGCCCCCTCCAGCACTGAGGACACACAAGAGCGACTTTCTTCCTCCGTGACCGCATATCTTCCTCCGCGCGAGTCGATAGGATCGCACACACGCCGCGCCACGACGGTATACATCGCTCTCGCGCCCAACGCTCTCATCACTGGCGCATGTACACCAACGGAGCCGCGCTGAGGACGTGGTGAGGTGAGGACTTGGTGAGAACATGGTCTTGTTGCTCAGATCTACAGGTCAGTGCCCTCCCGCAAGCGCCGGATCGTCGAGCGTACCTGCGGCGGTTAGGCAGAGATCCGAGTGAGCGAGAGCGTGTGCGGCCCGAGCAACTGCGATGCGCGAAACAAGCACGTCCAAGAGCGGCGAATGACGCGGGGCTGCCGCGGCGCGTGCTGGCGGAATTTGTCATCACAAACCTGCGCCGCCTGTGCAGTGCCCAGGGTATACGCGCCACCCGCCATCGTCTTGCGGCATGCGCCGCAAGACCAGATGCCGACGGCAACGCGCTTGACGCTGTCCTTGCCGCAAAAGACGCACGTGTACTTAGAGTGCTGGCTGACATCGTACTTCTTCACGACCTTGCGGAGCGTAGAGCCATAGCGAAGACCGTACTTGCCGGTGATACCCGCCTTCTTGGTGCGCTGCGAGCGCCGAGGCAAGAAACGAGGAGGTCAGAGCCACGACTACGTAATCGAATCGCGCGTCGCTTGACGGGTCCCGCATAGCATAGGGATACATACCTTGTTGACCATCTGCTGCTGAGCCGAAAAGTTCTGCGGTCGCGGGAAGGCGGCACAGGGAAGTTCACTCAGCTTTTGAGGGGCGGTGCACCACCATGGGGTGCTCAGCCGAATCAAGCAGCCAAGCGGCAAACTCTAAGCCACATCTGGCAAGAGGCACGCCGCTGCCGCAGCCGCCGCGACCGTGGAGAGCCCTCACCTTGCGGTCACGAGGCTTCTTAGGCCCCTGCCCCTTTCCTCAAAACGTTCACACTTTCCGCATCTTACCGTTCTTTTTTTGATTTTTACGAAGAAACGCCGGCACACCCTGAAACACGTTTTTGCGAAGGGCGCAGACAGCTGCGACATGAGCTGTACTGAAAATTACGCAGCCGCGACCTATTGGATCACTCGAACTCCGGAACTGTCGAACATACAAGTAAAAGTCGCTCTTCTACTTTTACTTGTAGAGCGACTTTTACTTGTATGTTCTACTTTTACTTGTAGAGCCGAGATATGTATTCTCGGCTCTACTCTCGGCTTGTACAAGGGAGCGCGGAGCCGAGATATGTATTCATATGTGGTCAAACGCATCAAGGGCGGGGGGGAGCGAGACCCAGAATACTTATCCGTTATCCCCCCGGGTTCGCGTATAATTCCGTACGGTATAACCAACACGTAACCCAGCATTTCACCTTGCATTTCACATCACGGACCCCCATGTATCACGCACACTCAGACCACGCACTCATGAACACAGTAAAGTGCGACAATGCACATGCGAATCTGCAAACTCGCGCGCGCGCCGCGCTGACACCAGCCACGCACAGTAGCACCGGTGGAGCGGTGGTACGTAGGGCTGTCGCGATCTTGCCGCGCGTACGCACGAGCGCCGAACTGCCGGCGGCTATTGTTCAAGTGCCTCGCACTCTCTCTTTCTGTGCGCGCCTTCCGCCGGACGGTAAGCGCACGGGTGGCCCGCCGCCGCGCGCCTACTGGTTGCCCTTTCCATCGACCTTCGTGTCTGGGATGCCAGAGAACTTGGCGCCCTTCGACATCGAGGAGCCCTCGCGTCGCTCATTCATCAGCTCCATCTCGTCCCGCAGGATGTCGCCCTTGCCCAGCCACGTGTCGTACTCGTCATTCTTCTTGCGTTGCGCCTGACGAATCTTTTTGACCTTCGCATCATCCGCCTCGAGCCTCTCCTTCTGCCGCTTCGTCTCCAGCGCCATCTCCTTCTTGATGCGGTAGCCATCCTCGCGCTGCTTCTTTGCCTCCTCCTGCCGACGCTTCGTCTCCGCCGCCTCCTTCGCCTGCGCCTTGGCTTCGCGATCCGCCTTCGCCTCCGCCTCGTGCTTCGCATCGAGCTCCTCTTGGCGCTTCCGCTGTTCAAGCGCCGCTTTGGCGACGTTCGCTTGGAGCTGGACGTCGCCCGCGTCGAGGACCGCCTCAATCTGATCCTCGTACAGCATCCCGCTGTTCTGCTCCTTGATCCGCAGCCGCGCCATATCATGTTTGGTTTGCTCCATTTGGCGCATTTCTTCGGCTGCCTTGTACGCCTGACGCTTAATCTCTTCGAGCGATTTGTGGCGCACGCTGGCGCGCTGCGCCCGCTCGGCGTCCTCCTTTGCCTTGCGCTTCTCCATATCCGCCTTGTACTTGGCCTCCGCAATCGCCTTTGCCTCTTTCTTTGCCTGCCGCTCCATCTCCTGCTTCGTCATCACGTGCGACTTGAGATCGCCGAAGGCCTTGGTCCGCTCGGCCGACTTCGTTCGCTCCTCAATGACACGGTTGGCCCACACCTGCGCGCTCGGCCCTGGATACGCCGACACTTTCGGCGAGCCCGTCATGACGACCACCATGACGACCGCGAGCAGGTCTAGGGTGGCCCAAACTACTCAGGTCGGGCCCAAATAGCTTCAAACTTGATTTTTGTAACAACGAAAATAGAAATGTGCTGAGTCGGATTGGCGGGTGTGGCGTGCAGCTCGTAACGCAAGCAGTGTGAACGGAGGGCGCCTCCCATACGTATAGCTCGGTCGCGAGTACAGCGCGACCGCAGCCCCCCCCTATACGCCTAAAGCTAGGTCGCGAGTACAGCGCGACCGCAGCCCGGACCCGGGTAGTCGACGGCCTCTTGGGAAGTGACGGGGGTGCTCTATAGAGGGGGGGTAATCAAGTTGCCCCGCGCGCGTAGCGCGCGGGTTTTCTGCCCGCCGCAGGCGCGAAATTTTTGGCGATGTCGACTGTAAATCACTACATTTAGGCCCTGAAATTGATGCCACTCACACACTATTGACTGCGACGTACATGTATGTACCGACTACGTACGATGACACACTAGCCACAAATGACAAAAGCAACTGTCTAGCTCACTTATCCGCCCGCTCTCTCGACTGCATGGCCGGGATCCATAACGAGCTTGAGCCTGAAGTCAAGATATCCTTGACCGAAAGCTGGATTGTAGCCTCACAACACCCTGCGGAGCACACGAGAGTCAGCAACGAGCACAAGCTGAGTCGTCATCTGCGTGTGGAGTCAGTCGAGGCTCACAAGGCGGGCATTACACTGTTTGCAGCTGATTGCTGGTCGACTGCTGCTCATCACTGTGCTTGGCCCACTGCTTCCAGCGGTTGGTGGCCGCCGCCTTTGCTGCCTGTTCCTCTAGCAATTCTTTCGCTTTTGCTGCAGCCTTTGCTGCGGCTGCTGCGGCGCGACCACCCTTCTCTTGCCAGTAGCAGGCAGGCAGGCCAGCCTTGCTGCGGTCACCGCCATGGCCACCCTTGCGGATGTATGTCCTCACCATTGAGACGGAAAGAGGGGCGGCAGCCAAGGTGCTGGGTCGCACCGGAAGCGAAGGTGTGCGCGGGATGTTTCGTGAACAAAGTTGGAAATGCTGTTTGTGGGCTTCGCTTAACCGATGCAAGCCGAATTTCCGCGGTTCGGGGGTCTACGCTCCAAGATCTGTCGATTGGCACCCTGCATCACGGTGCATCATCTCGCTAATAATGCGTAATAACGATGGTAATCAAGTTGCCCCGCTGACGCGAGAGCACCCCCGTCGCCGTTACACCCCCGTCAACTACCCTTGTCCCGTGTGTCCCGTGTGTGTCCCGGCTCCCCCCGGTGTCTTTTTACCGGTAAAAAGACACCGGGGGGAGCCCGGACACACACGGACACACGAATCACACAGACGAACCTCACAAGCATCCCAACCCACCAATGTACCGGTACCCGGTACCGGTAAAAAAGACACCGGGGGGAGCCGGGACACACACGGGACACACACGGGATACACGGGCGCGCGCAGCGCACACGGGGGGAGCCGGGACAAACCGGTAAATAGACACCGTGGGGAGCCGGTTGCTCGCGACGCGCGCGCGCCGGCGCCACAGTGGCGGCCGGCCACACGCGAAACCTCCGTCAATTTCGGACAAGGGACGGTTCTGTCGCATCCCTCTTTGGCTGGCCGTCGCGACATGGAGCTGATACCGGTGCCCAGCAGTCCCCAAAGGATCAGCGTACAAGCAGTTCACATCAAGAGGCAGCCCTCGCTTTCATATGTCATGACAAAGGTGCCTGGAGTCACGTTACCGAAGCGCATCGTGCAGCTGCCGCAGCCCAAAATGCTTCCGTCACCGTCCTTGCTTGATGAGAGTGAGGAATTCTATGGCCCCTGCTCTAGCCCCTGCAGTAGCAGGGCATCGCCTGCATCTCGCTCGCCGTCATCGCGCCCATCGAGGATGAACTTACACGTTGCGAGCGACGGCACGTACTTGGGCTCGCCATGCGCGACAGATCAGGAGCTGGAGAGGATGCGCGCCATGGTCCGCAAGGGCAATTCACATGGCAGGGAGCGGCTCCTAGCAAGGCGAGAGCAGCACGACTACTTCCGCATGAGCATTGGTGCCACGCCCATGAATACGACCAAGAAGGAAGAGGCGAGGGCGGTCGATCGAGCCGCGCGGAAAGAACGCAAGGAGCGCCAAGCCGCTGCTCGAGCTGCAGAGGTTGCCGCTCTCATCGAGGCGGAGAGAGTCGAGAGTGCACCACAAAGGAGCCGGTCTGGATTTCCAACAGACGGTTATGGCGCTAGTCCAGGACAGAGCCAATCTGCATCACTTACGCAGCCGCTCCTGCTCAAGACGTTGAGTTCGGGCGGCAAGTATGTGCGGGCTCCCTCGGTGTGCAGCACGACGTCTGCCGTTCTCTGGAGTGCCCTCGTACCTACAGGATGTTCTCTTATCGCCGCAATGAGCTATGGAGTACTCGCAGTTATCGTCGCGGCCATCGTACCAGCAGTGGTCGTTTATGCTACGCTCTTCACCCCTACTCCGAGCGTGGCTCGCTCGTACCAAGCCGTCCTGTCGACCACGCTGCCCATCACCGCCGATCACGTACCTCCAGCCTTCACGAGCTGGCTCGTGACGCAGCTGTTAGCGCTATGTGCAGCGTCCGTGCAGCTCCTAATGGGGGCGGCCGCTGTCGCTCAAGCATACGTCGTGCTCACATCTCGAGACGTTACGGTCACTGACGCGGCCATCGTCGTCGCGTGCTCCGCGATCTTGCTTCCGGACGCGTGTGGGTGGCTCTTCGCATCAAGAGCCTGCCGCAATAAAGCCGCCATCGATCCGACTGCACGCCTGAACGAGGTGCGCATGCAGGTCGATGCGGCCATGGATCACGCTGGAGAGGCGCTGCAAGATAGCGCTGTGACATTGCGGGAAGAGCTCCTCAGGAGATGGCAGGGTGCGGACGACCTCACCTTCTTTGTTGCGGACCCTGAGCAGGAGGGTCAATCGCAGCTACTCCTCCGGTTGTCGACGTGGGCCGAAATCGCCCTCGACGAGATCGGCTTCCGAGCACGCTTCTCGCCACTAAAGACTATGGCCGCCATACTGAGCATGATCCTCGCCGTAGATTGGCTTATCCGCACCGGCGGCGTAGAGAACGCGTCTGGCGATGGTGTCGATGGCGCTGCAGGCGCGGCCGCAACATCACCGGTGCTGCTTGTTGCGCTCGCAACCGCGACGCTGACGTTTGTTGCAACCAGTGACTGGGTGAGGTGCCATGTGAGGCCGAAGGAGTATGACAGAGGGTGCAAGTTGGACGCCCTCAGAAGGCTCGCACGTGGCCGACGCTTGGTTGCCGAAAGGGAGCTGACGGAAGCTTTGAGAGCGCCGATGTCATGGATGGGCATGGAGCGAACGGGAAAGTACCTCGAGGATCTGCAGGACGCCTGCGTACAAGCGGATGAGGAGCATGTCCGCGCTGCGTTGCTTGAACCTGCTATCGAGCACTTAGTTCGGACGCGGAACACTTACGATGAGGCCTTGGCGCGACGTCGACGTGCAGAGCTCGCGCTCAAGACGTTGACGCAGGATGATGCCCTCTCGTTGGATATCTCCAGACTTCAAGCGGCCGTTGATGAGGGACGCGAAGCCCACGTGGACGAAGAACGTGTGGAGAAGGCAGCCGCATTGCTCGCAGAAGCCAATCGCGTGCAGCGAGCCAGGATGCTTGCAACAGACCGGCTCCTCCGGGTCTGCCCAATCACCAACGGGGGCGAGGGGTACTACTCTCGACTGGACACAACGGAGATTAGCGCCGCCATCAAGCACGCTCGTGAATGCCGCGTCAAGGAGGCGCTCATCCTCCAGTGCGAAGAAAGGCTCAAGGAAGCGCGCGACATGCAAAAAGGCATCGCCGGTGACGTTGTAGCCTTCTTCGCCATCCTCCGAAAGAGGGCCACCACGCGCAAGATTCGCGAGAGCATCCTGCAACGCCTTTCCGCGGCAAACGGCGGCTGTCAGTCGGCCCTTGAAAAGCTTCGGCGCTCTCGTAACGCAGACCTGCTGCTGGACGCAGCGGAGGAGCTTGCAGCTGCCATCGACGAGGCGCAGAATTTCACGCCCTCCATTAATGCGACTGAGGAGCAGCACAGCACACTCGCTACGATTCGCGCTGTGGCGCAGCGGCTCAACACGACAAAGGAACGGCTCACGAGAACTACTGCGGTTGCAACCCATGTTTTGCTGGACCTCCGGAGCACTTCTCATCAGGGACTGTCAACGATCATAGAGGAGCTCAAATCGGTGCTTTCCGTGTCAGATGAGGCGCTTGTGCCCTTGGCCGACGTTGAGCGCAGCAGGGTGGCCCTCAAAGCGACCCAAACGGCGCACGAAAAGCGGGTGGGGGCCTACGCGGCGTTGAAAACTGCGCAGCTTCGCTTAGATCGTCAACAGGATGCGAGCTCGATTCTTCGGGTCGCGCCTGAGCACAAATTGGTCATCGCTCGGGCGGACCACTTGGAGCTGGATGACGAGACGATGACGGCCGCACGCCTCCACCTCGAGAAGGCATGTGCACGTGCGATCATCACGACCGAGATCGAGGTTGCCGAGCGCGCACTCAAATGGTTTGAGCGGTCGCAGTCGAGCGACTCGATAGGAAAGGCATCCGAAGCGCTGACCGAGGCGGTGAAGCGAGGCAAGGCCGTGCTCAATGATGAGTCCGGCAATCTGGAGCCGTGCGTGACGAAAGCGCAGGAGCTGCTCGACAAGTGCAAACAGCTTCACGCGGCCCATGACGCATCCCATAAACGAATGGCGCAAGCTTCACGGGCAGTCGAAGAGATGATGAAGGCTTTCGGCACCGAGGATTTCGACAAGGCGGAGCTCGGAAGACGAGTGGACGAACTTTCGGACGCCGTTGATGAAGCTAGGGAAGCTCGCGTGCCGAAGGCATTGATCCAGCAGACACAGCACATCCTGACTCCAGCGCGAGCACTCGCGCGTTTTGGATAGGTCCGTCTGTGCATTTCACAGTCGAAAACAGTGTCTGAGAGCAAATGAATGAAAGGCTGCAGATCAGCAGCAGATCTGATCGCAAAATGGCTCTGACCCTCGCCGCAGCCTCTTTCGCCTTCCAGGCCCCGATGCTCGCGCGCCCGATGGCCAGCAGTGTGGTCATGTCCGCAGCTAACGGCTTGTACGTTGCCAAACTTTCGATCGCGAGCCGCATAGCCCGTCGCTTCCCTGGAGGTCTTTTCTGCGGCCCCAAAGCTCCGCAAGATGCCTGACCACCGCCTGCTCCTCCTCCTGCCTGCAGGGAGGGCAAGTCGCACGAGACGGGCCTCGCCACTGTCTGGGATCCGCTCCAGCTCGCCGACCTCGGCTCGCCGGCGACGCTCGCATGGTTCCGCCACGCTGAGCTTAAGCACGGGCGCGTTGCGATGGCTGCCTTCGTCGGTTGGCTGGTGGCGACGGGCAACCAGGTGGCGATCGCCAACGGCCACGATGGCATCCACTTCCCCGGATACTGCTCGCAGTGGCAGACCGGCACCACGTTTGCCGACATTGCGGCTGCGGGCGGCCCGATGGAGCAGTGGGAGGCGGTGCCTGAGGTGGGCAAGCTTCAGATCATCGGCGCGATCTTCATCATCGAGCACCAGAGCGAGTGGAAGATCAAACCGCACTACATGGCGGGCGGCACGCCGGGCTCGCTCAAGGGGCTCAAGAACTTTTGGGACCCGATCGGCATCACCAGGGGATTGGACGCCAAGAAGCTCGAGCGCCAGCGCCTCAGCGAGCTCAAGAACGGGCGCGCTGCCATGCTCGGCATCATCGGCTGCCTGATCGCGGGCAAAATCCCGGGCGCTATCCCTGTCGCGCCCACTGGCTTCTTCGATGGCGCGGCGTTCGTCGAGCCCTTCGGCACCTTCGCCTCCTACCACTAGACCATTAGAGGGGCGGCTCTGTACGTGCACGCGGGACGTGCGTTGTTGGCATACGAGCCCGCTCACTCGTGTCGCTCTATGCTGCGCTGAGATCGCGGTGTGCGCGCGGCGGCATCCCTATCGAGGGCCCGGCGGAGGCGGTGGAGGCGGCGTGCTGTCATTCGTGATCATCTGCTCCGTCTCTCGCGTCCGCCCGACCCCGCGTCCATCCGGCATCCATTTTTTGGATATCGGCAACCAAAACGTGTCCTCGGGGCGCGATGTAGACTCGCTCGAGTCGGTCTGAAACGAGAGGTGGAATAACATGTTCTGAAAACAGCGAACAAAATGTGATCTTCTCGAAAATCCGTCGTGTGTCGTGTCATATCGTGCGCGGAGCGCGCGTCATAACGTGCTGCGCGGGACAGCGACGCGCGGCGGGCGGCCCCGGGGGCGGTCCGCCCCCCCCCCCCCCCCCCGCCGGGCCGGGCGACCGGCCGGGCGGATCCGCGCGGCTAAATCCCATCCGGCATCACGTCGCGCGCGGAAACGCGAACGACGACCGAGGACCGTTGCCCGCGCTCGAGAACGTCTCTCGAACGTAAATGCACGTGCCGCCGTTGTCCGGCGAGCGCTCCAAAAATTGATAAATAAAATCGTCGACTGGTCGACGAAAAGAAAGTCCCCGGTTGCCCTGGTTCACGGCCGCCGGTGGGAGCGGCGGATCCGCGCGCGGGGGGGAGTCGGGCGACTGCACGAAGATGAGCACCGGCGGCCGTAGCCCCTCGCGCACCATCTGGCGCAGCGCGACAAGCTTGCCGTCCTCGCGCCCGCAGAAGACGAGCGACTGATCCACCGTGTCCGCCGCCGCGTTTTTCTCTCCCACAACCACCTTGACCGGCTGCCGCAGCACCGAGTGCACCAGGTCCTCGACCGCGGGTAGCATCGTCGCCGAGAAGAGGCAGCGCTGCACCGTCGCGCCATCGCACGCGGCGAGCACCACGTCGCACTGCTCGAGGAACCCGACCTCGAACACCTTGTCTGCCTCGTCCAGCACCAGGTACTCGAGCGACGCGAGCGTCAGCGCGCCCTTGCGCAGCAGCAACACCAGCCGCAGCGGCGTGCACACCATCACGTCGTACCGGCGCCGGCGCCGAGCCACGCGAGCATCGGGATCAGGAACGCCACCGTCTTGCCCGGGCCCGTCGGCGCGCACGCGAGCACCTCGCGCCCGCCGATGAGCAGCGGAACCACCTGTGCATCTGCACGTGGTAGCCCGCCTCGAGAAGGTTGTGCCGGAGTTACGCTGGCAGCCGATGACGCTCGGCCATGTCCTCGGCGCTCTCCACGGGCGCGGGCACGACCGTCCCGTACACGTGGATGCGCAGCGAGCGGCGCAGCGCGTTGGCCTCCGCCAGCTCGCGCTCGGTCAAGAGGGTGGGTTGATCGGGGCGCGCGCGTCGGAGGCGCGCGGGCATGGTGCGTGGCGTTGGATGGTATGGGCGAGCGTGCCGGAGCGTCGATGGGCGACGTTTCGGTGCGTAGCCCGTCGATTGGCTCCATCGCCGTGCTTCTCACCGAGCAGTGAGCGTGGCGAGCGCCGCGGCGGCCTCTCGCGGATTCTCCTGGCCGCGCCATCTCTTTAATGGTGTGGAGTAACGCGGGCTTGTGCATCCACGCCGCCCGAGCTCAGCCGGTTTTGACATTGCAGCGGCATGACTTTGAAATCATGATGTGAGCGCGCGCTCGAGGCGGATTCGGGTTCCTGAGCGAAAAGTGCGCCACGAAATCGGAGGGGGGGGACTTCGCAGTTTTGCGACGTCGCACGCAGAAACAAAGACGCATAACGCGATTTACATGTAGATGTGTGGGTGCATGGACTCGATAACGAGAGTTGTTTTATACAGCGGGCCAACGGTATAACGTTTTGCAATCGCTGTTCGCCTTTTCGTTCCTTGTAACACGTCTATCGTACATTATTTGATTTGTCTCATATGCTTCATATGCAATGCCCCCGTGGCCCAATGGACAAGGCGCCTGACCACGGATCAGGAGATTGAGAGTTCGATTCTCTCCGGGGGTACTCTTTTTCTCCGTTCGGGCAGCCACTTTTTCTGAGGAGGGAGGGAGAAATTTCGGTTTCGTCTCTCTCTTTCATGTTTCCTCCATACCAACTGGATTTCCTGGTCAACACATTATGGGCCAACACGACTACGTCCTCCGTGGCGCCACCCCGTCATCCGATGTGACCACCGTCGGCGCGCGGGTCCCGTCGAGCACCGTCGAAGCGCAAGTTGAGGACGAGATGCGCATGATCAAGAATCGTGCGAGGGCCGTGCCACCCACGCGGCCCGTTACTGCTGGCCTTCCTACGAAACGTGACATCGCCGCGGGCCTGTACATCACCAAACAAGGTCTGTTGCCAGCAACCATCACGGCTCCTCGCAGCGTGCCAACAGTGCACAGCAGTGGAACATGGTCAGATTTGTCAAAGGGAGACATACTCTCCCGCGTGCATGCAGACATGGAGGTGATGTCCGTGTTGGCCGCTGCGAGGACCTTCGACGCATCTGAGCGCGCTCTCGAGAGCATGCTGGATGATGTTCGGCACCCGAAAGGAGTTCTAGAAGCGGCGGTTTTGTCAACGCATCGGAAGCACAAGAGCCACGTGGACAATGTCAGCCTTGAAGGACGCAAGCGCTCATGGGAAGCGCACTGGACGAAGTCAGACACGGCGCCGGCGGCGTCAGCAGGCCTCGCCGCGATGCCAAGCGCCCATCGGTCAAACACGCAGACGTCACTTTTGGGCGCGAGTGGTAGGGGCAGCGGGAGCGGAGCCGACGGGAGCGACTTTGGGTTCAGCGGCGCACCTGGGAATGTGTGGCAGCGTCGGCTGATGAAGGCGCGCGCGCGCTCCCATTGATGAAGCCACGCCCGTTGCAGGACGAGGCGCCTGACACGTTAGCTGCGATGGCGGCCAGCCGATGGGATGCGAGGCACCGCACCTACACGGCGAGCTCAAAGCGGCTTGCGCATGCGACCAATGGGTGGAACCACGGTGACTGGCAGCTCAGCACGAGTGTCACCGACGTGCGCTTCCAGCACTCGCTCAACAATGTGCGCCGCAATCGATACATACCGCCAACGCCCCCAGCAGACGACGGTAGAACTAGAGAGACGACTGGAGGTGAAGCCTCCCATCCGCGTCGTTCGCATGCGCCGCGCCCTCTTAAGAACATTTGGGAGCCACGGCTGGAGTGGGCAGAGAGCGGCGATTACTTTGACACGGAGGCCATCCGCGCGAAGCGCTTTGCAATGGATTGGAAGCGGACGATGGACATGGGGCTCGTCAAGATCATCATGCAAAACGACGACGGCGACGACGATGGTATCGAGGACGAAGATGGTGATGGGATCCCGGACGAGGTTGAGGAAGTGGGCGAGATCCTGTGGAAGCACAGTTTGTTGCTCCACGAAGTCTTCGTGGAGTCCGCATCGCTCTCGCGCAGCCTGGACCTCGTGGGCATGAACGCCTTCTCCAAATTTGTGGTAGACTGCGCGCTCTTCGACAAGACCTCCAACTTATGCCAGCTGTCGCACTTCGATCAGATGTTCCTTCGTGCCGATGCTCTGGGCAAGAAGCAGGAGCGGCTGCGGGCCGAACGTGAAGGGAGCAACTCGTCCGTGATCAGAAAGCGCCCAGTTACAGATCAAGAGCACACACTCAGCGTGAGCGAATTCTTCGTTTGCATCGTCCTCATCGCGATCAATAAGTACGTGCTGACCGACAAGGTTAGAGAAAGAATCGAAGATGTTTCGTGTGCTGTCGAGAGGCTGCTCGCAGTCGACGTGGAGTCGCGTTACATCTCGGTGTCGCGTGATGCGGATGTATTCCGTCGCTGCCATTGCTACCAGGAGAGTTCGTGTGCTGTGCTATGCCGGCGCGAGGCTGAGCTGCGGGTCATCTTCGATTTCATGGCTTGTTTTGGCTCGAAAGGGAAGCTCGTGCACGACAAGGTGCCCACCATCACGTTGCTCGAGTGGCTCTCGAGCCTCAAGCACCTCAACTTCATCGGGCCCGACGTTTCCGAACGAGACTCGCTCCGCTGCTTTAGCTGGAGCCGAATGGTCGTCGAGGACTCCCAAACACCCAATGGACACTTCAAGAATACGGTGCTGCCCTTTGAAGGCTTCATGGAGGCCGTGTGCCGCGTCGCCGCGCAAAAGGCGCTGCCCACCAAGGAGGAGCTGAACGCGCCTGAGGAGTGCGGTCAGTGGATGGTAGAGCTGCGGACTACACGCGCCACGGATTATGACGAGATGCTGATGCAACGTGCCACCGAGTGGGGCTCACCGCCGCCCGCCGACTACCCGCACACCCTTGAGTGCACCATTGTGCTGCTCGCCTTCGAGGTTCGCGACAGCAAAAGGCAAACTCGGCCGCAGGTACTGCTTAGTAGATAGTACACAGGGCTCAGCGGCCCGGCCGCCGCGCGCGGGTGTTGAGCCTTGGACTACTTGGAGGCTCTTCCTACCGGGGCGGGGGCTGCACGGTTCGGTTTCGTCCGGCTGGGCTACGGGAATTCCAGGGAAAGTTTGCTTCTGGTGACCTCCATGGACCGAGACCTAGTTGTACACCCGCACGCCACCCTAGGGCCTGACTTTTGCAAACCCGAACGAGATGGGCGGGCTTTCGCATACACAGGACGCGTCACACAGTTACCCCAGCACCAGCACGCCGAGGCGAGGGGGGTCACCGGCGGTGCGTGAGACACCATACGGTCTGCACACTGCAGTCTGTTGCACATCCTAACCGAACGTCTTTATGTTCAATGTTGTATGTCGACGTTGTAACGCGGTCCTACATGCGATAAGCTGCCCCCCAGCCTGCTGTTGTTGGGCTACCCCGCGGGTTGGTCCAGGCGATCCAGCCCGGTCCGGGCGACCCCTGCTCCCAGCCAGGCTGCTGCACGGCCATCGACGTTGTGCGCAGGCTCGCCAGGCTCGCCAGGCTCGCCTCTCCCGCCGCCTTCTCGTCCTTCATGTCAGCAACCATAGCCCTATCAGCTTTGCCCCTCCCAACAGCTTGCAGCTTCGCGGCCGCCTCCTGCTGTGCACTCGCATGAGCCGACGCCATCTCGTCATCATCATCGCCGTCATCGCCGCCAAGCGGCTCGACTGCTTGATTGAGCATGAGCGGCGAGTTGCGGGTGGGTGTACTGGACTGCACACCCAGCCAAGGCATGAGCCAGCACGCGAGCACGACGCCAAAGGCCTCGCGGCGCAGCAGGTCCGCCACGTACTTGAGCGCGGCACTCACGCGCGCGATCGACTCGTCAGTCGCAACGGCGGGTAGCTCGACCATCAGCGTGGCCGGGTCGACACCACTCGGCCGGGATCGCATACTGTGCGCACGTAGTAGGTAGACATGCAAGAGCAGCGCTGCGGGCGGTGCGCGCTCGCCGAGCGCACCGCCGACGACGGCGGTCTCGATGCCCTCTGCCGCGACGACGCGCAGCTTGGCCATGGCCGCCGTCGAGAAGGTCACACCTAGGAGCAGCCCGCGCCCGCGCACGGCACGCACTGCGGGGTTTCCCTTGAGCGCCCCCCGCACAGCCCTCTCGAAGCGCTCTGCCGCGAGCCTCACGTCGGCGGCTGTGCGCTGGAGCTCCGCGAGCACGGCGAGGCCCATGTGGCTGCCCAGGTTGTCGTTGGCCATCGTGGAGGTGCTCGGGAAGGCGCGCACCGCCGCGAAGGCGTCCGTGTCGTACATGACCGCCGCCACAGACGCGTACCCCGCGCCGAGCGCCTCACCCACTGTCACCACGTGCGCGTGCAGCCCGAGAGCGAAACCACAGAGGAGCGGGCCACAGCGGCCGAGCGCCGCGCGCGTCTCGTCGCTGATGATGGGCACGCCGTACGCGTCGCACGCGGCCTGCAATGCCGTGGCCACGGAGGGCGTGAGGCAAGCGCCCGTCTGACCACTCACCGGCTCAATGAGCAACGCCGCGACCGCGCAGCGCCGGCGCGCCGGTGGTGCGCGTGTGCGCGTGTAGAGCGGGGATGGCGAGAACGAGCTGCTCGAGACGGCGCCCTCTTCCGCCTCCGCAACGCCCGCTCCCGCTGCCCAAGAGGGCGTCGTGAAGTGCTCGAGGAGCCATGGCAGTGCCTCGACGTCCTCGTACACGCTCGCCGGCAGCACATGCACGTGGACCGAGCCCGTTGGCAGCCCTCGAAGCAGCCAGCTCTGCCCGTGCTCTGCCCCTTCGACCACGAGCACCACCGGAACCACCGGCTCCTCGGTGCCGAAGGGCGCGGTGGCGGCGGGCGCCGCTGCCGCCACCGGGCTCGAGCTTGCCATGGGCCCATGCAACACGCCGTCCTCCTCGGCAAGGCGTGCGTTGGGGTTCAGCCCATCTTTAGCACGACTCGGGTTCGAAATCGAGCTCGACGCGGCACTCGGCGCTGCGCTTGGCGCGGTCGGCGGTGCGGAGGAGCTCGTCTCTTCGAGCTCGGAGCGGAGATGCGCGATCTCCGAGTGGAGGCGCCCCAGGTGCGTTTCGCTCGCCGCCGTGCTCGCCACCTCTCCCCTCCAAACCTCGTGGTCTTCCCTCAGCTTCTCTGCGGCCGCGCGCGCGGATTCAAGAGACGCCACCTCGGCCTCGGCAGCCACTATGGCAGCCCTCGCCCTCGCCAAAGCTGCGTCCCCTTCACATTCTGCCGCGCTGCGCATCCCCGACGGTTGGTTCCTGCACAGTTCCGAATCGGAGGTCGCGAGCACGTCCGCATGCTCGAGCGCCAGATGGTCGAGGTCGAGAGCGCGCAAGCTCGCGATGCGTTGCAAGGCGCCGACAGTGCTGGCGCCAAAGAGCTCGGTGCCAGGCACCTCCGCCGCCAGCAGCAGCGCCCGGATCTGACCGTAGCTCAAGAAGGTCTTGGGGTCAGTGGGGCTCCGCGGCGGCTTGATTTGGGCCGCTGCCAGCGCTGCTTCGCTCTCTGCCGCCGCCGCCGACTCCTCCTCCTCCCTTGCGGCCGCCCGCTGCTTAAACCAGGCCATTGGCCTCAGAGGGAGAGGGGGCTCGGCCGCCGTCAGCGCCGGCGCCGCTGCCAAAGCTCCACACAGCTGCCACCGAATGAGGCACAGCCGAATGGCCGCCTCGTTTGCGTCGACCGCGCTGTGCATCAGGCGCGCGGTCCATCGGCGTGGTTCGACCGGTAGGCTGCCTGCTTCAGACGAGGCAGCGGCGAGCGGTGTGCCATCGGGCGTTCGCGGCAGTTCGGCCGCCTCGGCTTCGGCCGCGGCGGCGACGAGCTCAAGCTCTCGCACGAGCGCCTTTGCGGCCGGTTTCATGAAGAGGAGCCCAAAGGGCATCGCGGGTGCACGAGATTCGACAAAGGTGTGCAGTGCCTGCAAGGCCACCGGGTGATGATGCCCGAGCACCGAAGTTGAACGGTCCGCACAGCAGTCGACCACCCATGCAGACGCATCTCGCGGATGGAAGCGTATGATCTTCTCGTGGATGGAAACAGACCACTGGTCCTTCACGGGGGCGGAGAGCAGCGGCGGGGCCTCCAGGCGATGCGATGGTGACGCCTCCATCATCAGGAGCTCCGCGGCGGCGCGTGCATAGGCGGACAGGAGGCCCCGTGCCTCGAGCAGCCGCCTGTGGGCCACCTCCACCTCGCGCCACCGGTCGAGCCGCGCGGGGCGCGCGCCGTCCACGTTGAGACTCAAATCTGACGCGACCGTTGGTGGCCACGGCGCACGCGCGTCGGGTGGACCGCCATTCGGCAGCGCGTCGAGAAGGTTCATAGCGCAGCGCGGGCTGCGGTCGCCCGTCACCGGCCTGCCAACGCCCCCCAGCCTTGACGGAATGGCCGCCGCCGCCGCCGCCGCCGCCGCGCGCGCGCCACCGGCACGTCTCGCGCGCCTGCGCAGCCGCCACTGGCCGAGAGCGGCAGCCAGCGCGAGCAGCCATCGTATGGGCGCCAGGACGGCGTTTAGGCGCTCGGCGACGAGGGCGGCCGCATGCAGCGCGTCGAAGAGTTGACGCAGCTCGTCGTTGGTTACGTGTAACGGCAACTCGGCGTGGAAGCGCCGTGGTGAGCGCAAAGGCCGCGGCAGCAGCAGCACGCCCGCCCGGTGCCACAGGAACAGCCAGCAGAGTGCGCACACGAAGGCCGCGAGCCCATCGGATTCAAGGGTGGCCACGGCCCGCAGCTCGAGCTCGTAAGAGAATCCACGTCCACGAACCGGTAACAACCACGCTGCCGCAGCCGCCCCATGGAGCTCCATGATCGCCGCCACCTCTGCTGCGCGCGCCAACGTGCGGCGCGGGTCGACGGTGCGTAAGCATGCAAGTGCCAAGCTCGAACAGAGAGCGCAAGGCTCGACTGGCCGCGGCACGACAAAGTCGTGGCGCAGATGCGGCGCGTACTCGGGCGCGGGCATGCGGTCAGCCGTCGCCTTTCCCTTGCCATCGGCCTGCAGGCCGCCGCCGCCGCCGCCGCCGCCGCCGCCGCCGCCGCCGCCGCCGCAGTCGCCGCTGTCGGCTGACGGCACGGGCTCCCGCGTACCCAATTGGGCGAAGGCGGCGAGGTGTAGATCAGCCTTCTGGAAGGCGGCGGCCGAGGCGGCCGCGACACGCTGAGCGACGGCCTTGGGCATTGGAGGCACGCTCTCTACGGGTAGCAGTGAGCGGCTGCAGAGCACCACCGCGTGCTTGCAGAGGGCCGCCGAGAGCCCCTTGCCCAGCACAACGATGTCAGGGCGGATGAGTTTCGTCAGCTCGGAAGAAGAAGAGGCCTCTTCTTCTTCCGCAAGACCACCCTCGTCTGCGTCGGACGGATCGAGCGATGCAGCGGCGGCGGATCGAGAGGGCCGCCGCCGACGCGGCGGTGGCGTCGGCGGTGCGGCGTCGGCCGCCCCGATCGACGACGGCGCCGGCGAATTGGCCGTTGACGGGAGGGCGGCATCACTGGCCTCGCGTGCCTTGCGAGCGATGGCCTCGATGCCTAGAAAATGTCCCGTACGGAAGACGCCACTCCAGATCTCGTCGGCTATGATGGGCACTCCGCGCGCAGTCGCGGCCGCGCACAGCGCCTGCGCCGTGCATGCGCTGAGAGACGAGAACTTGGCGAAATGCTGCTCGGCCTCGAGTACGATCGCGACGCATGACGCGGTGCCGCGGTCGTGCGGAGCGAACGCGGCCTCGATCTCGCGTGCGGAGGCGTTGGGCGTTAGGTAGCGTGCATCGAACTCGCACAGCGTGGCCGCCTGAGGGTGCGCGCGGAAGACGGCCGACGATGAAAAGGCGGCACGCGTCGCGTTGCCGTGAAATGAGCCGTTAAGCACGATCAGCATTAGTGGCGTCATCGGCGGCGGCATCGGCGGCGGCGTGGTGGCGGAAGCGGTGGCAGACTGAGCTGAGATGGAGGCGACGGCCGTCGCGCCTTGCGCGCTGCTTAGTAGCGCGCCGCCCGGCCGAGGCGACATGAGAGCGAGAGACAACGCCAAGTCAATGGCCTCCGCGCCCGTGCGAAGGCCGAGCACGCACTCGTAATCCGGCAGTGGGTTGTCCAAGCCTGCAGCGCCGTCGCTCAGCACAGGCGCCGCAAGCCGAAGCAGCAGAGCGCGCAGCTCGTCCTCGGCAGCGATACGTGCAAGCGGCAGCCGCAGTGGCGCACCGGCTTCGACAAGCGCACCGAGTGCCTCGAGGGCAGCCGGCGGGTAATGGCCAAAGATGGCGCAGCCAGCATTCTGGTTGAAGTCCAGGACGCGGCGCTCGGTGGAGCCGAATGCTGGATGGTAGATGAGTTGCGAGCCCTTGGCCGACCGGAATGCTGGCAGCACCCAGTGCAGCGGAGATTTCCGCTCGAATGAGCGTGTCGCTGCGCCAAAGGATTGCGCGGGCCGCTGAGCCTTCTTCCAGCGGCGGAACGCCACGACAGTGAGGAGTGCCACGAGCAGCAGCGGCCACAAGGTGGTCCATGCAGAGTTAGGCTCTTCTGACATACGGTCTGCGTAAGCTTGCGGTTTGGTGCGCTTTGTGGGTCGCAACTGTGTCCGCTGGCCGGTCGCAGCTGCGTCGGCCTGTGCGTCTGCCCAGACCTGTCGCGCTGCCTCTATCGCCGAGAGAACCTTTTTCACCACCACCATCATAAACACAAAACATCGCTGGAGTCCGCAAGCAAAACCTTTATGAGCACATTCAAGTTTGCAACATGTTAACGTGACAGTCTAACTTGTAAGAAAGTCTTCACACCCGACAAAATTGCTCCTTTTTTGGGAGAGGGTCACAGGTGCAGGGCGGTCTTGAGCGATCGAACAGACGCCAAAGCCGGCCACACCTCCGTCCATAGCGCCAGAGGCCCTCGTGCTTGGGGTCCGGAGCGTGTGCGCGTTGTGCTGAGCAGCAGCAGCAAGCCGTCCGTATCTCAAATGCAGTCCTGGGGTTCACCAGCGCGCCGTACCTCAAATGCGGACGAGGAAATGAGCCTGCTTCCCAGAGAGGAGCAACCACGGGGTGGCAATCGGAGGCTTGCTCGATATCGAGCAATGCAAACTGCTGTGCCATGCGCACTTGTGGCGGGCATGCTGATGGCGATTATCTTCACCGTGGGACACACGGGCACCATCGCGCGCCGTGCAGTCAGCCAACACAGCATGTTCTCCGACACCGCGCTCTTTCTCTCCGACTCGGCGTTCGCCAGCGAACATCCTCTGATGGCACCTGCAGCCTTCTCGACGATCAACTTGGTGCAGCTCAAAACGCCGTCTCACGCGCGGGAGCCGCATCGACAAAAGTCGCAGGAGCAACAGGATGTGTCTGCTCTTTCGCCCGATAGTGCAGTCTATAGGCACGATGGCATTCATGAACGTAGGGAAGCGCAGCGCGCCAGAGTGGTTGATACTTAAAGTGCCACAGCATTCGATGTAGCTGAGCTTCTCATCAGAGGCTCTTCAGCCTGCTTCATATTTTAAAGATGGGGCTTTATACACTCTTCTGGTTATTACGCGACTAGCGAGCTTTTGGGGTAGCCGGGTACCGCGGTCCACGCCGCCCCGGGGAGCCTGGACGGTCGCCCCGGATACAGCATACACGCGATGTCGTGTCACATGTCCCGGGGTACCCCGCATAGGGCCGGCTAATTATATAATGAGACCGTCGCATCGGGCTGTCTCGACACCGCTCACCCGCGCGCGCCGACGACATGAGAGCGACACCCGACAGAGGTCCTGCAGAGAGGCCGCGCCCCATGAAACTCAGTCTTCGACGGGTGCGGCCGCTTCTGCTACTGCAAATCCCTCGCCATGCCGCCGGGTCCCAGGCGTCGCCGGGGCCGGCTTGGGTGCAGATGCAAACTCCCACTTTCGGCGGCAGATTGGGCATGTGTTTTTGTTGTGCAGCCATGTCGTGATGCACATCAGGTGGAAGTAGTGCGAACACTGCGTGAGCACAGCAAAGCAGCCCCTGTGAGTGGCACGGAGCAACGGCGGGCAAGGTGTCGTGTGCGAGAGGAGAGAAAGAGCGCACCCTGCCCCAAACGACAGGCGAGTCGTCTCCTGGACCCGCCGCACCGGGCGCACACCCGTCGAGTGGCATATCTGCGAGAGTGCACAACGAGATGCACGTAAGGGAGCGCGGGAACGAGGTACAAAGCTTTCGGAAAGGACGGGCAGAGAGCTGAGCCACGCACGGCAGATGCCGCAGACATCGTCCTCCGTAGTCCACGTCCAGCTCGCAACCGCGTGCCAGTTTTTGATGGTCACCTTCATGCCACAATTCGTCCCGCAACTCGCTGGAGGCATTCGTCGACAAGCTGCAAGACGCGATTGTGTGTCGTGCGGCGTCCGCAAAAAATGTTTAGAGTGCTACCGCCGGCTTCCCCACCCCCGTTTGTCGTTTCTCGTTTCTTACTTTAGACACCGCACTTTAGACACTTTAGTTCTCTAGACTCAGACATGACACATGTACAGGACATGATGGACCATACTAGTATCACAAATCCACATGTGACGATGGTCCACGTGCCGTCGGCCCGGGGCCGGTCGGAACTCTGAGCCGGGGCCGCAGTCGTCGCAGTCGTCGGAAGCCCAGTTGCACGTCTCGGCGCAGATGGGCGGCTGACGCGGGAAGCGCGGGCCGCAGTCGGCGCAGTCGGTGCCGTAGATGCAGTCTGCGTACTCGTAACGTACTCGGCGCCGGGGCCGCCGTCGTCGCAGAGGGAGTCGGAGGTGTA
>Ga0210244_101166_pt1 | contig 22383 bp, 8 predicted proteins | sample ChrtobMetaP3_0mM_FD_155473 | JGI IMG/M metagenome (GOLD analysis project Ga0210244, IMG submission 155473) | Chrysochromulina tobin associated microbial communities from unialgal haptophyte culture, Seattle, Washington, United States - P3_0mM | ecosystem: Host-associated > Algae > Haptophytes >...
CACCGCCACCTCCATTAGAATCGCCAGCCGTTCGAGCTGTGTTCGAGTACACGCTGCAAGAAGTGAGCGCCACGTTACCATTCTGGACATAGACGCCACCACCCGAGCCGTCCATGTCGCCTCCCGTGATGTTGAGCCCGATCAGTTGCACGACGCCCGACGAGCCCGGGTTGATGTTCAGCACACGGCGCGGACTCGAGGAGCTCGCTTGTGCATCGAGCACGACCGAGCCTGCCACCGCCGCCTCGATGACGACGCTCCTGGTGATGCTGAGCGCGGCGCTGAGGGCGTAACGGCCGGGGGCAAGGACAATGTGGCTGGCGGCTGAGTTAGCGAGTGCACTGGTCAGGTCGACGGTGTTGCTCACCGACGCAGTCCCCGCCGTAAGAGGATACGGCGGCGGCGACGGCGGCGACGGCGGCGGCGGCGGCGAGGGCGGCGAGGGCGGCGGCGGTGGCGGCGCTGCCCCGCACCACGTGCGCATCATCGAGAGGAGCGGCGCTGGCGTGTTCGGCAGGCCGCCGCCGAGCCGCACGCCATCCAGCTGCGCCGGGCTGAGGGCGGCGTCCCACACCAGCAGGTCCTTCATCTGACCCGTGAACGTTCCCTCACCGGCCCAGTTGCTCTTGCCCACGTACAGGTTCGAGCGGCTCACCGGCAGCGGGAAGCGCATCGACGACGTCGTCGCGACGCTCGCACCGTTCCAGTAGATCTGGGCGGGCCCGTAGGTGTCGGTGAGGCTCGCACGCGACTGCACGACCACGACGTGAGTCCACACGTTTGCGGGGAAGGATGGCGCTGAGCTTGCATAGAGTGTGGAGTGGGAACTCCCATGAGTCACATAGTACAGCATTTGGGAATCGAAACTCAGTACGACACTGTCCGCAGCTGCACCATTGCCAAAATCGATGAGGCGATCCACTGCAGTGCCTATCCGCGCGCGGTAGACCCACGCGCTGAGCGTGAAGCCAAGCCCCCCGCCGACGAGTCCGGTACGCGACGTGGCCGTCAAGTAGGAGGTCGCCGCCCCGGTGAAGGTGTGTGCGCCGTCGACGGCGCACAGCGGCGGCGGCGGACTAGGAGGAGGCGACAGGGGTGGAGATGCAGGAGGCGGAGTGGGCGGCGGCGGCGGCGTCGCGTCGAAGTACACCTCGAGCATCGGCTGCTGCGCAACCGTAGCCCAGGCTGCGGTGCGGATGCCGACCCCGTTGGCGAAGTACGGCACGAAGACCCAGCCGTGATTGGGCGTGCCTGTGAGCCACCTGTTGACGCTCGGCGTCACGTCGACGGTTTGATTGGCCAGGTTGCCAGGCAGGTCGTTGACCGTCGGGCCCCAGTACGTGTCGATGACCGCCGCAGAAAAGGGCAGAGGGGGCGTCGGCATCGGCAGGTTGTTGTACGTCACGTTGCTCGCATTCCAGCTGCGGCGGAACTCGTGCATCTCACCCTGGTCGCCAGCGTCATACACGGTGTAGCGAAAGAGCGCGCGGGAGATGGGAGCCATGCCCGAGAGCGCGCTCAGGTTGAATCTCATCAGCACGAAGTCGACATCGGTCCTGCGGGCGGCAGTGTGACCAGGGGAGGAGAGGCAAGCACGCGTGAGCACAGAAGCGGAACGTCGGGATGCGGCCGTTGGGAGCAGCAGCTGATGAAGCCGAGCCGACCACGTGGCGAGCGGGTTTGGTGCGCCGCTGGCGCGCACGCTGAATTTCCGTCCCAGAGGACACCGACGTCGTTGACATAGTTTGCGTCGGGAGCAACCATGCGCAGCCGCGCGTGCTGGGCGTTGCGGATCTGCAGGACCGTGAACGGGGCGTGGGGCGGCGAGGGCGGCGGCGGCGGCCGCGCGGGCGGCGGCGGCGGCGGCGCGGGCGGCGAGGGCGGCCTGGGCGGCTGCAGCGCCGCGAACACGACCAGGTTGACGCGACGGTCTGGCGGCGCGCTGCACGCGCGCATCTGGGAGCCATCGCCAGACCCACCGAGATTCTGCGGCGATGGCCTCCAGATCCAGCCGTTGTTGCCGACGCCTCTGACCCAGCTCCGGACGCTCGCCGTCACGTCGATTTCGAACCAGCCCGACCGATTCGCTAGCGCCGTCGCGATCGCTGGCGTGCGGTACTCGTCCTCGTTGAGGCCTTGCGCGCCCACAAAGGTGCGGAACGTCGTGGAGTTCGCGCTCCACTCCTTCGAGATCTCGTGCAGCTGGGCAGTGGCGCCTCGCGCGATGGCCGAGAATGTTTCGTCCACATTGTACCGGAGCGTCGCGCGTTGGATGTACTCGTGCGGGCGCAGCTGGTTCGGCCCGAGCCCGATGATGTTGGTGAACTGCACGAGCGCCGAGTCGAAGTGGCCGACGGAGCTACTCCCGTCCCAAGATACTACCGTATCTTGGCCGCCATTGTAATCGGGGGGGTCGGAGCGGATCCACGTCGACTGGCAGCCGCCCGTGTAGCTCGAGTTCTCGCCGTTGTATGTGTACGAAAATGTCGGGGGCGGGGGCAGCGAGGGCGGCGCGGGCGGGGGACGAGGCGGGGCGGGCGGCGCGAGCGGCGAGGGCGGCGGATAATGCGTGTGGGGGGTATGCGTGTGCGGGATATGCGTGTGCGGGTTCCCAAAGAGGAGTCTTCTCCGGTGCTCTCCTGGGACGTGCTTGTGAGCAGCCCGCTCAATGAGTGCAGGGGCGGCATCCTGGCTGATGGTTGTTTCGCTTAGGATTCCGCTCTTGGCCGAGGCGAACAGCGTTGTAAAGTCGAGGAACGGGGAGAACACGGCGGTCGTTCCTGCCCCGGAGGTAGACAGCTCAACCTGGACTCCGTTGCTACCGCCAGTGGGCAACACGATCCAGCCATGGTTTGTACGGCTACCCGCGAGCCACGCGGCAACCGACGAGGTCACGTCAAACCTCTGCCAGCCAGTGACGACACCTGGGAAGGCACCCGGCAATCCGACGCCGCCGACGTTGGTGGGCCTCCACGATGACGATGCGAATGGGAGGTTGGTCCACGTGACCGTGGACTGTCGAAAGCAGGGAGGGGCAGAGAGGGACGCGTCGGCGCGAAGGGGTCTCAGCCAGGGTGCCGCACGCGGTTGTCAGGGGAGAGTGCGCGTCTTCGCGGTCGGCGTGCGCACCTCATTCCATGGAACGAGGAGCTCACGGAGCGAGGCTGTGTTGCCCGTATCGGTCACATAGTAGTTGAGCCAGACGGGTTTGGTCGGCACGAGCGTGGCACCGACGAAAGAGCTCAAGTCGAACTTGATCAGGAGGGCGGACGTATCAGAAGTGACGCCTGAGATGGCCCCTGTGGTGGCCGAGATCGTCAATGGGCCGTCCCACCATCCGGAAGTTTGGGCGTTGAAGTTTGTCGTAGCGTAGTTGATGATAGGAGCCGTAGTGGAAATGCCGGCCCTGATGTATGTATCAGAGGTGACGCTCGGGCCTCTGAGGATCACGCCCGTGACCGAGGCGACCAACGCGAGGAAGAGCGTGGCTTTCAGCGACCTCATCGCGAGCAAGCCAGCACCCATTCTCCTTTTCAGAGTCAAGCGACGCGAGTTCGAAACTTAGAAATTGTCGCCGCCGGTGGTTCCCAGCTCGCGTATTCGTCATTTTTTTGTGGCTCCGAAGAGCGCGTCCGACGCGCCCTTTCCGCCCCCACCATGACCGCGAAGCGCGATGACCCTGAGACGGGACCTTGAACTTTGAACATGTGCTGTCATCGCCAATCAAGCAATCATCGCGTTGAAGTCTCTTATACAGCTCTTATAATGGCTCTCGAGCGCTCGCAATCCCCAACGGACCCTTCAGTACGTCGTGGAATTACATTATTCGGCGTGCCGCAAACCTACCTTTTACTGTTTTCACCGGAGGGAGCCGGACACACAAGAAACTTTTTACCGGCCCCCCGGAGTCTTTTTGTAGGTTCTTTTTACCGGTAAATGATGGACATGTGAGTTTTTGGCGAATCGCTCGCTCATGGCGAAAACCAAGAGTATAGCCCGTGCTGTCCGTGTGCGTTACCGAGACGTGTGCGAAAACCGTGGTTTGCTTGCCCATCTTCCTGAGCGCGCGTGCCGAGAGCGCGACCTCTGCAACCTTTGACGTGGCCATGCCCAGCACCGCCGTGAGCTGCAGACCACGGTGAGCAATACCGCCGAACTGCAAAGTGCACTCGCCAACACAGCCGTCGGCCACATTGTCCTTTCCCCCGGCTCTTACCTCCTCAACGCCCAGCTCAGCATCACTAGGAGCATCGTCCTCGAGGCGGCGGTGGGAGGCTCGGTCGTGCTGAATGCACAAGCCAGCTCCTCGAGTCCGCGCCGTGTGCTTCTCATCGACCCGGGCTCGTCGGGCGTCGTGCAACTGATCAGGCTCAGCATCACGGGAGGCCACGCGGAGGGGGTGATTGGATGGAATGGCGGTGGTGTTCATGTCGCATCAGGCACATTGACCTTGGCTTCCTGTAGCATCTACGGAAACACAGCTTACAGTTGGGGCGGTGGCGTCAACGTCGAGGGGGGCAGCACAGTCACACTGAGCAGCTGTCAAATCTACTCCAACGCCGCTGCCGGAAACGGAGCTGGCACTCGGGGCGGTGGCGTCTACGTGAGCGGAAGTACAGTCTCATTGATCAGCTCTCAGATCAACTCCAATACCGCAACCAATGGGAACAATCTTTATATTAATAACGTAGCCGGCACGGCCGTCTGCTCCACAACGACCATCACCGGCGTCTTTGGACCTTCACCGGCGTCTTGCTCATCCCCGCCCCCGCCCTTGCTGCCCTCGCCGCCGCCGCCGCCCTCGCCACCGCCGCCGTCGCCGTCGCCCCCCCCGCCCTCGACGCCGCCGCCGCCCTCGACGACGCCGCCATCGTCCTCGCCTTCGCCTTCGCCGCCTTCGCCCTCACCGCCTCCGCCCTCGCCTTCGCCGCCTCCGCCCTCGCCCTCGCCGCTGCCGCCGCAGCCGCTGCCACAAACATCTTCACCACGTCCACCACCACCACCAGAAGTTGAGACGAGCGGCTCAACGGGCATCACCATCGGCGTCATCGTCGGCGTCATCATTGCTCTTGCCCTCGCCTTGCCCCTGGTCTTCATGCGCCGTCGCCGCCGCGATCAACATCCGTAGTCACCAAAATAATTAGGGAATTGATGTTGTGTGCGGTCTGGGAAGCGGAACCCCCCACCGCGCATCGGTGGCGGTGCCGTGCCCCGAGGAGCCGCTGCCGCCGGCGCCGCGCGGTCCGCCGCGCCGCCAGGCTGCGGTGCGCGCGCGACGCTCGACGATACGAGGACTGTGCGGACTGCGGTGTCAGTGCGGTGTGTCTGTGATGCTCGTCCGGTCAGGCGTGGATAATCCGTTCAGAGACGCGCGCACGACTCTCGAGCCTCGTCTCTCGACTTCAAAGTTCAATAACCGCTTACGGCGCGTACGCGCTATAGCACCCGGCTACCGTTCGTTATACGTAACACGCACGCGGTCGCCGACCGCGCGCCAGCACACCATACCGCAGCACCGACGACGCACCGCGATCCCCGGATGGTCTCCCTCCCTCTCCGCTCTGGGAGCGCCGCCCCAGGCCCAGCATGGTCCATGGATGCCAGTTGCCACAATGGTCGCAGCGTCGCTTCTGTCACTGAAGAGCCGCCCACAACCCGTCTCGCACGAGCACATGCATATCCACACATACGGCGTCAGCACACAGAGAGCTCCTCATCATTCTCATCCATCGCACTCACTCAAGCGCGACGTGCAGCAGCACGACTTCGGCGACCGCGCACCCACCCCAGAGGGCTCCTTCCACACGCAGCCGCACCATGCCTCCTCTCGATACAACACAACAGAGTTCAGACAGGCGAGGGGATCATGCCGCCCTCCATTCACGCTCACCCGTTCACACTGGCTCACTCGATCCTCACAAAGGCGCTGGCGTGCCCGCGAGGTTGCCAATAAAGCCCGCGACGCGGTCTCCGGTGCCCATCGACGCGATGCCTCCATACTTGACCAACCCGCACACCGCTACGCACTGTGAGAAAGCCGTCGCATTCAGCGGCGCGCCGCCGGCGCACACTTGGAAGGCGGCGCTCGCGTCCTGCCATGTCAGATCGGCGTTCACCTCGGCGCCGCTAGACAGGATTAGGATCTCGGCGCGGATCAGCATGCATTCCTCGAGGTACATCAGCAGCGCGCGCTCGCTGACGGTCGCGGCGCCGGCCGCGGCCTTGCCGAAGGCGGCATCGAGCATCGGCTTCCCGGCCGTGAGCGCCGCGCCGACGGCCGCGTCGGAGCGCGCCGTTTCGAGCAGCGGCTGCAGCACGACGACTTTTTGCGAGCGCCGCAGCCCCGAGAGGAGCGTCTCGAGCGACGCGGGCTTTGCGCCGTCACGGTCGAAGGCGAGGTGCACAAGGAATGTCAGGAACTCGTACAGCTCAAAGTCCGCATCGCCACCGCCCGACGCGTCGTTTACCTGCTGGAAGAGCGTCACGACCTTGGTGATCGGGTATGCCTTGGTCACCATCTGGTTGTCGAGCGCGAGGTCGACAAGCTCCGCCTGCTGCATGCCCGGCGTGTCGCCCGCGTAGTACGTGAAGAGCGGCTCGAGGTCCAAGTACGCGCCCGCAAGCAGCTTAAACACCTCAGGCTCCCATGTGGGGAAGCCCGGCACGTACTGGAGTCCATCCATCTGCTTCCACACAGCCAAAAAGGGCGCGGGCGCACCGGAATTGGACGGCGGCACGTAGCGCTCGAGCTTGGGCTCGGCCGCCATCACAACGTCATGAATGGAGGCCTTGCCCAGGTACTCGGCGATGATGGCCTCGCACTTTTGGGCCGTGCTCATGGTGCTCACCGCCGCGAACTTGGCCAGCCCGCACACGCCCAGCGCGACCAGGAACTCGTCAAAGTCGATCTGGTCGTTCGCGCTGCCCGTGTTCGAGCTTCCGGGCGCCTGGCAGAGCGTGAATGCCCCTTCGACGTCGAGCGCCGAGAGGGTCAGCTCGAGCTCGACTGCCGCATCGCCCGTCACCTTGGGCTTCGCCTTCACGCTCGTCGACACGATCACACCGCGGTCCTTGAAATCTGCCACCAACGTCGGGCGTGACATGAGGGTCTTGGCGAACAGCGCGACCGCGGGCTGCTTCTCGCGCTTCTTGCACGCGGCGTCAAACTCCTTGCGGATCGCGCCGCGGTAATTGTAGATGGTCTTGTTCATCAGGTCTGCCTTCTTGAGCTCTGTGAGCATCTGCATCATGCGACTCTTCTTGGCATTCTTGAGCAGATAGTTATTGAGCAGCTGCTCGAGGCAGTCGGGCAGCGGCACCGTCACGCCCGCGAGCCCAGTGAACCCTGTCTCGCCAAGCTTCGGGTTGGCGCGGTTGAGGGCGATGAGCAGCAGCAGCACGATGAAGGCGGGCATCGCTATGCCTTCGGAGTACACGCCCGTACCGCCCGTGCCCTTCTCGGGCTTGAAGGCGCCTGCCACGTCCTTCATCAGCGACTGCACGCGCGCATTCGAGAGCTTCTCCGTCACCAGCCCGGCGTCGCGGCACATGGAGACGAGCTCATTGTCCTGCAGCGTGATCGCTTCCTTCGTGGACGCTTGAAGCGAGCCGCCCGTGACCGACTGCGCGTAGTTGGAGAAGATCGCCTGGAGCTCTTCGAAGTTCGCCTGGAGGAGCTTGAAGACCGCCTCTTCCCAAATCGGGAAGCCGATCACGTCCACCTCCAGGCATGCATTCATCGCCACCCTCCACGTCGCAAGGAAGGCTTGATGGGTTTCGTTTGGCTGCCCCGTGAGCCGCTTGGCCGTCTCGGCAATCTTGGTGCGCGGAGGCGACGGGTAGAGTACCTCCGAGACCACCTGTCGCTCTGTGCGCCCATTATACTGCGACTTGGGATCGGGAAGCTGCCCGGGGAGTGGCAGCAGGTAGTTGTCGAGGATGCCCGCAACGCGATCGGCCATCTTGGAGCCCTTGACCTCCATGTACTTGATGTGGCCGCACAGCGCAAGCGCCTTGAGCCACTCTTCAAAGTTCACCTTGTGATTGGCATTGCCCATCTGCAGCTTGTCACCCGACCAGCCCGTGCCCTTTTTGAGATTCTCCCCTTGCTTGCCCTCCTTGGCCTGGTTGAGGATCTGCGCCACGTCAGCGTCCTGTGCGCCCGCAAAGCCAGCCTTGATGTCGAGCGCCGACAGGTTGCAGTGCACCTTGTCGACCGCCTGCCCGACCACGGGCGGCTGAGGCGTGATCCACTTATCGCCCATGATGTCGCGTTCGGTCAACTTGTCGATAAACGTGGCCATGTCCATCGAGAGGCCGCCGTCGGTCATCATCTTGTTGGTCATGGTCGCTCCTTGCTCACCCTTGCCAGCGTCAGAGCGCCAGCGCATGCGCATCGGCTCGCGACGCACCTCGATCACCTTCTGAACCTCCTTTGAGCTCACGATCTCGGCCATCCACGCTGGCACCTGATCGCGCTTCGCCTTTGCGAGCACGTTGCTCTTGAGCATCGTCTCGAGGCAGCCGGGCAGCAGGGTCATCGTGATGCCGCCCGCCGCCGCGTCCGTCTTGCCCACCTGGCCATAGTTCGGGTTGGCGCGGTAGAAGGACATGGCGACGAGGCACTCTAGGAACTCGGCGATGTTGAGCCCCTTATCCTCGATGATCTCGGGCCCCTTTTTGGCCTTGCCGAGGTCCTTCGAGCGCTCCTTGTACTCCTTCGCCTCCTGCTCCTTGACGACCTGCGCCGTCTTGGCCGCATTCTTCTTGGCCGCCGCCGCCTTGCGCTGCGCGTCGTCGCCCTCGTTGGCGCGCTGGAAGACGTTCATGACGCGCGCTTGCGGGAAGTCGGCGGTCGCCAGCCCGCAGTCGAGCGACAGGTTGTTGAGCTCGGTCTTCTGCATCGTGAAGAGCTCCGCCGTGGTGGCCGAGCCCGCGGAGCCCGTCTTCGAGTACTCCTGGAAGATGAGCTTCAAGTCGTTGTAGTGCTTGCCGAGGAGCTCAAACACCTCCTTTTCCCACAGCGGCCAGCCGAAGACGTGGGACAGGTCCATCGCACCGTAGGTGGCGAGCCACTTGGCGTCCGCGCCGCTCGACGCCCAGTCCCAGCGCGGCAGCTGCGGCTGCTGCCACTCGGTGATGACGGCATGCGCGTCCTTGTCGAGCAAGAAGTTGGCGTAGATGCCGTCGACAATGACGGCGAGCGGGCACTCGGCACCCTCTGCAGGGGTGGGATCGCCAGCGTCATCCTGCTCCCCAACCTTCATGTTGGGCGGCCGGCCCAAGTTGCCAAGGCCCTTGACCTTCTCGTACTTGATCGTGCCGCAGAGCGCAAGGCACGTGAGGAACTCGTCGAAGTCGATCGACTGGTCGCTGAGCGCCGTGCCCACCTGGCACGTGACGAAGGCGCCCTTGCACTCGATCCACGAGAGGTTGCAGTGCACCGGCGGCAAGAAGAGGCCCGTGATGTTGGGCGTGGGCGTCACTTTGAGGTCCTCGGACACATTGCGGTCCGAGAGCTCGTCGCAGAAGACGTCCATCCCGAGGGTCGAGCCTCGCCCATCCTCCTCCGCCTCGTTGCCGAAGCCCTGCGTCGTCTTCTTGCCCGCGTTCCCGAACCCGTCCTTGGTGCCCGACATCTGCGTCGCGTCCTTCTTGCACACGATCTCGAACTGCTCGCGGAGGGCGGCGTAGCGCTTCTTCTTGACGAGGGCGACCTCGGGGTCCTTGTCGACCATCTTGCGCACCTTGGCCAGCTTGTCGCGGCGCGCCTTTTGCAGGATGTTCTTGGTGAGCACGTCCTCAAAGCAGCCCGGCATCGGGGAGTCGGGCTCCACCTGCTGCCCAATCTGGCCCAGGTCGAGGTTGCCGAACTCGGGGTTCTGGCGCGAAAAGGCGAGGAACATGAGGCACTCAAGGAACTCGTGCAGCTCGAGGCCCTTGTCGCCGCCCTCGGCGCCCTTGCCTTCCTTGACACGCGCGTCGCTCTTGGACGCGACGAGGGTCGAGTCCACCTGGTCGGCGCGCATGAAGATCAGGTTGATCCTCGACATGGGAAAGGCATCAGTCGCGAGCTCGCAGTCGAGCGACAGGTTGGTCAGCTCCGTCGACTGCATCGTCATCGCCGCCTTGGCAGAGCCGGAGCCCGCCGAGCCCGATTTGGAATACTCGGAGAAGATGGACACGAGCTCCGAAAAGTACTTTTGGACGAGCGCGAAGGCCTTGTCCTCCCAAACAGGGAAGCCGTAGATGTGCGAGAGCGACATCTTGTCCCAGGTGGCGACGAGGCGCTCATACTCCTTGGGCTCCTGCCCCTTGAGCGGCGATGTGAGCTTCTTGTAGTCGAAGCGCGGCGGCACCGGCACGCATGCGTCGTTGATGACGGCCTGCTCGTCGCGGATCATGCACCAGTTGTCCACCATCGCCATGAACTTGTCCGCGTTCGTCATCTCCTTGATCTCGGCGTATTTGATGTACCCAATGAGGCCGAGCAGCACGATGAACTCCTCAAAGTCGATAGTCTCTGCCCCCTCGTTGCTCTCGGCAGAGTCGCGGCCGGTGAACCCGTTCTGGCACGTGGTGAACGCGCCCTTGACGTCGAGCCACGAGAGGTTCATGTGCTTCTCGGGGAAGACGTCGCCCTTGACCTTCGGATGTGGCTTGATGAAGATGTCACCCGAGCAGCGCCGCTTCGTCAGCTCATCCTGCAGCATGTCCATCGACATGACCTGCTGCCCGAAGACCTTGCGAACGCCCACCGCGGTGACATCGTCCCACGCGCGAGCCACCTTTTGGGTGAGGCCCTTGGCATCCTTCTTGTTCTGCAGCTTCCTCTTCACCTCGGGCATCATCGCGAGGACGTCTGCATTCGTCTCGAAGGACGACTTGACCAGAGCAAGCGCGTCGCGCTTCGCGTTCACCAGGATGTTCTGCTTGAGCAGCGTCTCAAAGCAGCCGGGGAGCGGGTACGCGCACTCGTCGTGCCCAAGCTCGCCCAACTTCGGGTTCGCGCGGAAGAGGGCGATGGAGACGATCGCCTCGAGGAACTCGACGAACGTGAGCGCCTTGTCGCCCGCCTGCGCAAACTCGCCCCTCATCACCGTGGTCTCGACCTCCTGAATGCGATCGGCGACGCGAGAGAGGCGCTGGTCCTTCCCCTCAGCGAGCGCGCGCACGTCCTGCTCGCCCACCTTGGCATCCTTCTTGATGCCCATCACCTTGACCGTGGTCGCCTTCATCGTGTCGTCGATCTGGTCGGCGCGGATGAAGACGTTCTGCACGCGCATCGAGGTGAACTGATCGGTCATGATGCCGCAGTCCATCGCGAAGTTCATAAACTCGGTCTGCTGCATCGTCGTGAGCGCCGCCATTGAGCCGGCGCCCGCCGAGCCGCTCTTGCAGTACTGCGAGTAGATGGACGAGAGCTCGCCGAAGCTCGCGGACAGCAGCTCGAAGACCTGCGCCTCGAAGTCGGGGAATCCCCACAGGTGGGACAGGTCCATCTTCTCCCAAGTGGCCATAAACGTCTTGGGCGGAGGCGCCTTGCCGGGCACCGAGAACTGCACCACCGGGTTGAAGCGCGGCGGCGGAGGCGCCAGGATGGGCTGCAGGCACGCCAGCTCGTCCGCCGTGCCGAGGTAGTTGGCAAAGATGGCCTCGACCTTCTGTCCGAGACTCATGTTCTCAACCTCCTTGTACTTGAAGGCGCCGCAGAGCGCGAGGCACGTGACGAACTCATCGGAATTCACAGTATTGTTCGCGTTGCTCGCCTCGACCTTCTGTGCCGTCACGAATGCTCCCTTGGCATCGATGATCGTGAGGTTCGTACGCACCGACGGGAGCGTCTTCCCCTTGACCGGAGAGATCGGCTGCACCATCACTTCCTTGGCCACCCCAATTTCGAAGAGCTCCTGCATCAGCCGCTCGAGGCTCACCGACTTGCCGTCGGCCTTCTTGGGGCTCGAGGCGGTCGCAGCCACGTCTGCCTTCGCGAGCTTCTCGAAGCGCGCCTTGAGCGCATCCTTATTCTTGCGGATGGCCTCCATCGCCTTCGGGTCGGCGAAGAGCTGCTTCTTCGTCTCCGCGAGCGCGTCGCGCTTCGCGTTGAGCAGCAGGTTGTCCTTGAGCATGGTGACCAGGCACTCGGGCAGGGGCGTCTTGACGAAATCCTTGGACGTGCCCTTCTTGCCGAACTCAGGGTTCGCGCGGTGGAAGGCGAGCTTCACGACTGCCTCGAGGAACTCATGCAGCTCGAGGTTCCCGTCCGCAGTCGCTCCCTTTTTTAGGGCGGCCGGGTCCTTGACCGCATCCGCGGACTCGAAGACCTGCACGACGCGTTCCATGGGGAAGTCAGCGGTCGCGAGCGAGCAGTCGAGGGCGAGGTCGGTGAGCTCAGCCTGCTGCATCGTGAGCGCGGTCGCGGAGGCGACGGCAGAGCGGTCGGACTTGGTGCCCTTCTCGCTCTTCGCGTACTGCGCAAAGATGGACTGCAGCTCACCGAAGGCGCCGTAGAGGGCGAAGAAGACGTCCTCCTCCCACAGAGGGAAGCTGAAGAGGGTCGAGAGGTCCACCCTCTTCCAGTTCTCGATGAAGCCAGCGTCCGCGCCTGAGGCCGCCGGATCATAGCGAACGAGGGGTGGGTAGAGCGCATCGGTGATGGCCTGCGCGACTGTCTTCTCGCCCGAGTACTCGAAGCAGAGCGCCTCCGCACGCTGTGCAACGTCCATCCCTTCATCCTTTGGTCCACCGTTCTTGACGGTGCCGTACTTGAAGTTGCCGCACAGCGCGAGGCAGATGACGAACTCATCAAACGTGATCGTGTCTCCGTCGATATCGCCCACGCCCACCGTCGTGAAGCACGTCTTCGCGTCCGCCATCGTCAGCACGCACTTGAACTCCGGCACCTCGGCACCGGCCGTCTGCGGCGTCGGCTTGGCGACCACCTCGCCCACGATGCCCTTCTGGAAGAGGTCGTCACAGAAGCGATCGATGCCCATCTTGGGTACCAGCCCCTTCTTAACCGTCTTGTCGAGCTTGCAGCTCGCCTCGAAGAGATCGCGCAGCTTGTCGCGCCGCGGGCGCAGCCGGTTGAGGATCTTGCGGTCCTTCTCGATGAAGCCGCGGAACTTGGTCAGCTCGTCGCTCTTCGCGTTCTTGAGGACGCATTGCTCGAGCAGGGCCTGGAGGCAGTCGGGGAGCGGTAGCTCGACAGCGTTGCCGACCTGAGCATACTTGGGCTGCGCGCGGTGGAACGAGATCATCACGAGCGCCTCGAAGAACTCGTGCAGCTCGAGCGCGCCGTCGCCCGCGCCCGCCTTTTGGCCGGATTTGGACTTGCCATCTTTGGCATCGTCGACCACATCGGCGCGCTCGAAGAGCTCGATGATGCGTGTCATCGGGAAGTTGGCCGTCGCGAGCGAGCAGTCGACGGCGAACTGCGTGAGCTCCGTCTGATCCATCGTCGACGCGCCCCTCGCCCCCCATGCAGTGGACTTGCCGATGCCCGCGTAGTTGGCAAAGATCGCCTTGAGCTCTCCGAAATTCGTCTTGAGCAGCTCGAAGACCTGCGGCTCCCAAATCGGGAAGCCGTGCAGGTGTTGCAGGTCCATCTTGTTCCACACGTCGAGCGCCATCTCGTACTCATCTCGCGGCTGTCCGCCGCTCGGCTGCGAGTACGAGGCGTCGAAGCGCATCATCGGCTCGACCACCGCCTTGGTGATCACATCGTGCTCCGATCCCCATTTCGTCTCGTCCTCGCCGCGTATGTAGTTGGAAAAGAGGCCTTCCACACGCTGCTCGAGAGTCATCTCCTCGACCTCCTCGTACTTGATGTGGCCGCACAGGGCGAGGCACAGAATCCACTCATGGAAGTCGATCGTCAGCAACGAGTTCACGCCGTCTTTGGTCGTGTCCTCGCGCTGCGCCGCCATGAAAGCCGACTTGATGTCCATCTGCGACAGGTTCGAGTGGTACGACGGCATCTGCATCCCCTTGATCGCGGGCGTAGGCGTAACCGTCAGCTCGCGCACGATACGGCGCGAGCCCTTGTCATTGTCGCCCTTGCCGCCGCCCTGCTGCCCCATGTCCTCGCAGAACATCTCCATTGAGAGAACTTCCTTGCGCTCGACCTTCATGGGGCCCTTGCCATTGCCGACGGACTTCCACTCCTTGTACAGCGGCTTCTCATACTTTTTGAAGAGAGCCTTGATCTCCGCCGAGGCGAGGATCTCCGCCTTGATGGCGACCAGACCGTCCTTCTTGGCCTTCTTGAGCACATGCTTATCGAGCAGCATCGTGAGGGTCTGCCCCGCGTCCAGCTTGACCGCGTAATTGGAGCCCTGCTCGCCGTAGTCAGGGTTGAACCGGTAGAAGCCGAGCATCACGAGGAACTCGAAGAACTCGTGCAGCTCGAGCCCGCGGTCACCTCCCTTGGCCGTCTCGCCCGTGACGTCGAAGTGGTTCGCCTTGGACTCCTGGAAGGTGTCGTCCACCTGGTCGGCACGCCGGAACAGGTTGATGACGCGCGTCATATTGAAGTCCTTGGTAAGGACGTCGATGTCGAGGCACATGTTGCCTAATTCGGTCGACTGCATCGTGAGCGCCATCTCGGCGCTCGACGCGCCCGCCGTACCCGTCTTCGCGTAGTACTCATAGACGGCCTTGAGCTCCTTGTAGCAACTCGCGAGCTTTGCAAAGGCCACCTCCTCCCACAGCGGGAAGCCGAAGATGTGCGTAAAGTCCATCTTGGCCCAGAGCTCAAGGAAGGCCTTATCGGCGCCGCTGCTCGCGTAGTCATAGCGCGGCAGCGGCGGGTACAGGCAGTCGGAGATGACGGCCTTCTCGTCCTTGCGCTGCAGGTAGTTGTCGATGATGCCCTCGACCTTTTGGGCGAGCGTCATGCCCGCAATCTCCTCGTACTTGATGTAGCCGCACAGCCCGAGCAGGTTGCAGAACTCGCCGTAGTCGACGCAGACGCCGGCCGCGGACGTGTTGGAGCTGCCGCCGCTGCCGGAGCCCTGCGCCGTCGAGAAGGCGCCGCGGATGTCGAGCTGCGACAGGTTGGAGTGCACCGCGGGCACGTAGGTGCCCGAGACGGCGGGCTTGGGCGTGACGATCACGTCCTTGGCCACCTTGCGCTGGTTCATCGCCTGGACGAGCTGCTCCAAGGTCATCGTGGGCTCCTTGGTCGCGGACGCTTTCTTGTTTGAGTGCGCCTCGAAGCCCTTACGGAGCGGCCCGGCCACCTTGTTGAAGACGGCGCGGATCTCCGGGTCCTTGGCGATGATCTTGAGCACCTTGGCCAGACCGTCCGTCTTCGCCTTGGCCAGGATCGACTTCTTGAGCAGCGTGTCAAGGCAGCCTGGCATCGGGTGCTCAACGATGGTCGCCGCGTTCGTCGTTTTCGAGTGGCCGACGCTCCCATACTTGGGATTGGCGCGAGCCAGCGCGATCATGCACAGGAGCTCGAAGAACTCGGGCAGTTCCAGACCGCGGTCGCCGCCGCTCACCTGCTGCCCCTTGACGACGCCCGTGGCCTCGTCGCGGTACAGCGTGTCGTCCACTTGGTCGGCACGCAGGAAGAGCGAGATGAGCTTGGCGTCCGTGAACTGCGCGTTGCACAGCTCGCAGTCGAGCGCGAGGTTCGTCAGCTCCGTCTTCTGCATGTTGAGCGTCTGCGCCGCCGAGCCGCTGCCAGCGGTGCCCGACTTGGCATACTGCTGGAAGATCGACTTGAGCTGATCGTAGTTCGCTGCGAAGATGCCGAAGGCCTCCTTCTCCCAGAGCGGGAAGCCGAGCACATGCTTCAGGTCCATCTTGGACCACGTGCTGATCATCTCGGGCGCCGCGCCGCTGTTGGCGTAGTCGTAGCGCGGGAGTGGCGGGTAGAGGCACTCGGAGATCCACGCGTGCTCGTCCTTGCGCCCGTGCTTGTGCTCCGTGCCCTTTGCCCACTTGCCCGCGGCCTTCTCGCCGTCTTGGGCGTGCCGGTAGTTGTAAAAGATGCCTTCGACGCGCTGCGCAATGGTCATCTGCTCGATCTCCTCGTACTTGATGTGGCCGCACAGCGCGACGCACATGTAGAACTCGTCGAAGGTGACGGTGGTGTTCGAGTCCTCGACCTTCTTGTTGACCTTGCCTTTCTTGGCCTGCTCTTTATCGACCCGATCTTGCGCGGTCACAAACGCGCCCTTAGCGTCGAGCCACGAGAGGTTCGAGTGCACGGAAGGCGGCGTGGTGCCCGCGACGGCGGGAGTAGGCGTGACGACGAGGTCCTTGAGCAGCGTGCGCTCGATGAAATCCTTCATCATGATCTCGAGCGTCCAGGTCGGCTCCGAGCCGGCCTCGTTGCCGTCCACGGCGCGCTCCTTGAACTCCTCGAGGAAGTAAGCGCGGTGCTCCTTGAGCACCGCCTGGCAAGCGACGTCGGACATGATGACCTTCTTAATCTTGGCGAGCGTGTCCGTCTTCGCCTTCTTGAGCAGCACGTCCTTGAGAAAGGTCTCGAGGCAGCCTGGCAGCTCGATGTACTTGCTCTTCTGCTCAAGCTTGCGCACCGAGCCATCCGCTTTGAGCTCGAAGGCCTTGTTGTTCGAACCCACCTCGCCATACTCGGGGTTGGTGCGCTCGAAGGCGAGCATCACGACGCACTCGAGGAACTCAGCCAGCTCGAGCCCCTTGTCGCCGGCCTCGGCGCCTTTGCCCGTGGCCACGCGGTGGTCGGCGTCGGTGGCCTTGTACGTGTCGTCCACCTGGTCCGCGCGCTTGAAGATGTTGATGACGCGCGTCATCGAGAACTTGGCCGAGTTGAGCCCAACATCGATGGCGAGCGTCTGCAGCTCCGTCTGCTGCATCGTGAGCAGCGCGCCAGTTGAGGACGAGCCGGCGGTGCCGCTCTTGGCATAGTAGTCGAAGATGCCGCGCAGCTGCTCGAAGTTCTCATGTAACAGGTTGAAGACGCCCTCCTCCCACAGCGGGAAGCCGTACACGTGCGACAGGTCCATCTGGCCCCAGAACATGAGGAAGGACTTGAAGTCGGCGGGCGACTCGCCCTCGAGTGGCTTGGCCAGCGAGGTGTTGTAGCGCGGCAGCGGCGGGTAGCAGTACTTGCTGATGACCTTGTGCTCGTCTTCCTCCTGCAGGAAGTTGCGGATGATGGCCTCGACCCGGTTGGCGAGCGTCATCTCCGAAATCTCCTGGTACTTGACCCAGCCGCACAGCGCGAGCGTGTGTAGGAACTCCTCGTAGTCGATGTTCGCGCCGTCCTTGCCGTCGGCCTTGTTGTCATTGCCCGTCCGCTGCGCTGTCGAGTAGATCCCCTTGACGTCAAGGTTGGACAGGTTGGAATGGCGCGGCTCGACCACGGTGCCGGTCACCTGCGGCGTCGGCGACACCATAATGTCCTTGAGCACGTTCTTGGAGCACCCGCGCCCGCCGTCGCCCTGGAAGTCAGGCCCCATCCAGATGATGAGCGTCTCGAGCGAGATCGTCTTGATCCCGAGCTCCTGAATGCCCTTACGCGTCTCGTACGCCTTCGCCTCGAACATCCTCTTGAGCCCGTTCTCCTTGTGGCGTGTCTCGGGCAGGAACTCGTACGTTTTGAAGTGGGCCTGCACCTCGGGGTCGGTCTTGACTTGCTCGAGGATCTCGCGCATCATGTCGCGCTTAGCCTTGGGCAGGATGTCGTTCTTGAGCGTGTCCTCGAGCACCTTGGGCATCACGCCGCCCTTGACCTCGCGGTTGCCCACCGAGCCGTACTTGGGGTTGGCGCGATAGAAGGCGATGCGCACGATCAGCTCGCAGAACTCGAAAAGCTCAAGGGTGTTGTTGCCGCCCGTCTTGCGCTTGTCGTACAGCTCGTCGCCCTTGAACCGGCCCGCCATCACCTTCTTCGCGTCCGACTGGTCCGACTGCTCCATGAGCATGTGGATGCGCGCCATCGTCCACGAGCCGATCGGACCGTCCTTGGCGGCCAGGCCGCAGTCGAGCGCAAAGTTGGTCACCTCCGCCTGCTGCAGCACGAAGGCGCTCTCGGCCGAGGTGCCCACGCCCCCGCTCTTCGAGTAGTACGCGAAGATGCTCGCGAGCTCGTTGAAGGCGGCGCCGAGCAGCAAGTACACCTCCTTCTCCCACAGCGGCCAGCCGTGGACGTCGTTCAGGTCCATCTTCTTCCACATCGAATTCCAGTCGGGCACCTCGTAGATGGCCTTCTCCTCGGGCGTGCTCAGGTCCTTGTCGCAGTTGAAGCGCACGAGGCCCTTGGCGAACGCATAGTTGATCGCATGGTTGAGCCGGTCGCGGATGACGTAATCACGGTAGTCGAGCTCGGGCACAGCGGCCGTCATCGTGCGCACGAAGCACTCGACCTTCTCGTGGGGTGGCAGGCGATCAAGCGTGCGGAACATGTTGAGGCCACAGAGCGCCACGAGCTTCTTATACTCGGCAAAGTCCAGCAGCGACGAGGCGGCGAGGAGCTGCTTGTCGCCCGTGAGCATCCCTAGGATGGCCTGCTCGCGGTCCTGTGCTTCAATGAAGGCGCGCTCCGCGTCGAGTCGTGAGAGCTCGTAGTATACGTTGATGTCCGGGTTGCCACGGATCGGGTCAGGCACGAGCTCCTTCATCTCGACAAACATCTTCTGGCGCTCGATGTCCTTGATGAAGTCCTCGACGTTGAGCAGCGGCACCTCTGGGGGGCTCGCGTGGAGCCCGTCGCCCTTGGGCCGCTTGCTCGGGTCGAGAATCTTGGTTTGGCGCTTCGCGATCGCGAGGAACTGCTTCTCGAGGGGACCGCTGAAGGCGCGCAGGACCTCGTTGACCTCGGCCGACTCCATCTGCGCGCGCACCGCCCCCATCGCGTCATTCTCCACGAGGGGCAGAATGTGCTTGTGCATGAGCTGCTTGTAGCCCTCGCCGCCGTTGCCCGCCTTGATCGCCTTCTTGCCGCTCGCCGAAGTGGCCATCATCTTGATCGAGACGCGCAGCAGCGCCTCGATGAACTCGGCGAAGCAGAGCTCCTTGTTCGCCTTGGCAGCGACGCCCTTCTTCGACTCCTTCGCCTTCGCCTTCTCCTCCTTGCTCGCACGGTCGCAACGGTTGTGCGCGTCGTTGAGCTCGCCCGTCGACACGGGAATCTTCGCCTCCTTGCACATCTGGATCCACTCGCGCAGCGACATGGTGAAGCTGTCGGAGGCGGTCTTGCCGGTGGCGCCCGGCGCGGCGCCCTTTTTGCAGTACTCGAAGAAGATGGAGCCGAGAGCCTTCAGGTTGGCGTGGGTCAGGTCGAAGGCGGGCTTGTGCCAGAAGAAGAAGCCCGGCAGGTCGCTCGCGTCAAGCCCGGCCCACGTGGTCAGCATGGCTTGGAACTGCGAGTCGGCCTCGCCCGGCAGAGCGCGCGCGTCGAGGGTCGGGTCGAAGCCGCGCCCGTCCGACGGCTTGACCACGGGCCCGGTCAGGTCGGTCAGCCCCGCCTTCGCCGCAGCGTCCTCGCGCCCCTCCTTGCTCATCCAAAGGGCGGAGCGCCCAACGGCCGAGCGGTTGACACCCTTCTTCTTCTTGGGCGTGATGCTCTTCTTCGCACTGGCAAAGCTCGCCAGGATCGACTGCAGCTCGCCGCTCTCCTTCATCATCGTGAGCGGGTCCTCGGACGTGTGCGGCCGGATGGATACCTGCACGCCGTTACCCACCTTCTTCCTCTCCAGGCGCGGCGAGCCGTTGCCCTTACGCAGCGCGCAGATGCGCAGCATCTCCAACTCGGGCATCGACTCGCCATCGAGCGAGCCCGTCTGCACGTGAATGTTGCACTCCGAGGGCGTGCTCTCAATCACCTCGAGTAGCGACTGCAGCTTGAACCCCTCGAGCTCCGCAGCGAGCTGCAGCTTGATCAAATATGGGTCGAGCCACGGCAACGGCCCGACGTTCATCGAGCGCTCTTCGCCGCTCAGGAGCACCTGGGGCGAAAATGCGAGCACCATCCGCGCGTGAAGCGCGAGGCCCGCCCGGATGGCCGCGTAGCCGCCCATCGAGGCGCCCACAATGATCAGCTCACGAGGCTGCACGAGCGCTATCTCGGCTTGCAGCATCTCAATCACCGAGTTGAAACCACCCGAGTCACCCTGCGCCAGGCCCCGGTGGAACCAGGAGTGCGTCGGGTCGCGCACGACAAGAGCGAACTTGACGCCGCTCTTCTTGCAGAGCTTGAGAAAGTTTTCCGGCTTCACGCCGCCCTTCTGGGGCAGACCGCCCAGCTTATCGTTCTCGCCCGCAAAGCCAATGACCATCGTTTCCTCCGCGCCATCGCCCTCAGCGGGCGTCTCGTACGACTTGAGCACGGGATCGCCCATCTTCTCACGCAAGAAGGACGCCTCCGCATTGAGCAGCAGCCGCTGCCGCGAGCGCGCGAGTCGAGGCGGGCGTCTCTCAGGCGCTTTCAGGGCATGGGCGCGCGCACAGGCATTTGGCGCTGCGGGCTGGCAGGCGCAGGAATCGTTTCGTGTCGCACCATCTTTTTCATATCGTCGTCCTTTCCGACCCGGCTAAGCTTATCGAGGACGTCATTTTCGTTCTCTTTGAAGACCTCCGTCATCCAATCAGAGAAGCTGCCGGCGTCGAACAGGGGCGGCGGGCCAGCGGCGAGCGGTGCCTCAGGCAGCGGCTTCTCATTCGTGATGAAGAACGGCAGTTCCTCGACGGATCGCGAAGTCGACCGAGCCGACGCCATCCCCTTTGGGGGCCGCCAACCTCTGAGGCTGAAGGGTCACTCTGATCTGTGCCCTGTCGATTTTCGTCGCACACGACCGACGCCAAACGCGTTCCAAACTTCGTTGTTCAGTTCCAAATCATTTTCCAAACTTGAGACTCTAAAGAGAGCCCGACACAGCGCTTTTCAAAATCCTCCGAAGACACAACACACATATACATGTAGCAAGCAAGCAGGTGCTTTTCTTGTTTCGACTACTCAAGGCGTCTTGAGTCAGGGGGGCTACCAGTGTCTTCGATGCCCACGGCGGCGTTTTGCCCCCCTAGCCCACTGGGATGGACCCAACCCATGCCTCCTTAGTTCCTGACTTCAGGTTTTGCCTAGAAAACAAGTTTGGCGCCGACCTGAGAACTTTGTCCTCAAAAACATGGCTCCCGCGCCCTGTGGGCACGCGGCCGAGGCCTCTCCGTGCATCGCACGCATGTTGGAGGTACGCATCTCGAATGTTGGGCTCCGTTCAAGTGCTCTGCTGTAAATGCTGTCATCGCATCGCGTCACAGCCGTGCGGGAGCCTTGACTTTGGGGGTGGCACACTCGATGTCCACGGTGGGGCGTGCACACGATGCACAACGCGTCACGCGACCATGCGCTCGGCGCGGAGCGCTGCATCGATGCTACCGATGCTGCTCTCGCATCGCTTTCTAGCTGTGCCTGTGTGTTGAACTCGGGCGATGGGAAGTGGACGTGCGCACGAGGCATCGCGAGCGATGCGGGTATGCGCTCGGCTTCAACGCAGTGGCCCTCGGCGATGGCGGTGCGTGCTGCTGTGGCTATCACTATGACGTACGAGCCCGGCCGGGGTTCGACCCCTCGGCGAGCTGAGCCGACCACCTCACGAGTGAGCTGGGGGAGATATCTCTTATCGGTCCTCGACGAGCAGCGACGCCACGGGCAGAATGGCACCACGTGCGGCCTCTCACGCATCGCCCTCGCCCGAAGCATCGCCCTTGCCCGACGCGTCGCCCTCGCCCGACGCGGCGCCATGACGTGGCCCTTGATGCGGACATATCGCCGTCGACCGAGTATCATGCATGCCATTTGCAGGCGTGTCACTGATGATGCCTGAGTGACACTCAGAACGATGATCTCGTGAGCTCAGATTGAGTGTCAGACTGTGAGACCATGATTGCGACTGAGGCCTCGGTGGAAACCCTTCGTTCAGAAGGACGTCCTGATAGCCACTAGCACTCGTGACACGTGACCCAGGCTTAATCCACGTCGCAAATGCCACGTCGGTCGCCGTTTCCGCCGTTAACAGCTGAAACGGGCGTGAGTGGGCGCGGAGATCCGCGGTGGGGAGGAACAGAATGAAGCAGTACATTCGCGCATCGAACACCGCTCACACAGAGACAAGGCTTTTTACATGCTGAAAACGTATGCGCTCAGACGTCCTCGCAGCGCGGCGCATGCTGCATACATTTAAGGGCTAAACAGCATAGGTTTATCATATAGAGATTCGCATTCCTATGGTATGGCACGAACTCGCGGCCACCTGTGAGATTGCCAACGTAACAGCGACGGCAGCATCGCCGTCGAGAACCTGCAGCACTAGCAGCAGAGCACCCGCGGCGCAGGGTCAACGGCGGCGCTGCGGCAACGGCGGTACCAACACGTCGTGGGAAGTGCGAGGC
>Ga0210244_101173_pt1 | contig 22265 bp, 11 predicted proteins | sample ChrtobMetaP3_0mM_FD_155473 | JGI IMG/M metagenome (GOLD analysis project Ga0210244, IMG submission 155473) | Chrysochromulina tobin associated microbial communities from unialgal haptophyte culture, Seattle, Washington, United States - P3_0mM | ecosystem: Host-associated > Algae > Haptophytes >...
CGAGGTCTGTCGAGTTGTCGAGCTGTCGAGCTTGACACTTGACGCCGCCGTCGCATGGAGTCAGGGGGGTTCTGTCGAGTAGCTGTCGAGTTCTGTCGAGGTCTGTCGAGCTATCCTGTCGAGTAGCTGTCGAGTATCCTGTCGAGTTCTGTCGAGTTGTCGAGGCCAGGGCTCAACGCCCGACGGCGACGAGCGTAGTACTCCTGAGTTCTTGGTACGTCCAACGTCGGAGTTCTTTGAGTTCCGCAGTTCCCGAGATACCCGACACCGCGGTCCTGCCGCGGAATTTACCATTTTATTCTTGCATATATTTTTCTATCGTTGGCGTTTCCGGCTAAAACATAGCTAAAACACGATGAACGCATGAATGTGTATGCGAATGAAGTATGAACGTTTTGTATTTTGCCCTGCCGTTTTTGGACGCGCGAAGATCGCGGCGCGGCGCCGCGGCCGAACCGCGGCCGAACCGGAATTCCAATGAGTCATCGGAATGTTGAGGTTAAGGTAGTCCGCTTATGGTGTACATGGGGCGAAACCTGATCTCTAAAAGCACTGAAGGGATTTGACCGAAACTCAAGCCAGAGGTGTCCCACGCACTCCCATTGAGTTCTAGCTCAAAACTTTCAGAATCGAACGTGGAAATCCCATACTCTAGTTCACAAACCAGCCCAAAACCCTAATTTTGCCTAAAAAAGCAAGCGCGGGAAGTGCCCCCCGTGAGACTCGAACCAGCTTCTTTTCACTGTTTGGCTCCACCGTTGTCCATTCTTTCACCACCCTCCCCCGCCCCGGGGGCCTTGGGACTCATTGATTTATGTAGGGCTGATTTCCAAAATTACCCTAATGAGTGCGAGCGGACTACCTTAAAGGAAGAGTCCGATTTCCGAAACGAACGCGACGTCGTTCCACGTTCCTGCAGGGATTCGGACCGGTCCGAATCCGCAGAATTAATTTTTTTTGTTTTTTGGAAAGGTGGTGCCCTGCAACGAGACGCCGAGGTCGAGAGTTTTTAGAGTTTTTAGAGTTTTTTGAGTTTTTTCGTGTGTTTTCCATGGGAGTTGGTTTCGGGCAGGGGAGTGTTCCTTTAACGGATTTTCGTCGTTTTTTGATTTTTCTAAGATTTTTCGCCTCAAGCGAGAAGCGTGTAGCGTCCACAATTATGAACGGACCCGCACGCAGCCTGAACCCCCACCCCCACAGCGATGTGCGACGCCGACCGCGACCCGACCGCGGACGGGCACCGTCGTCGTGTCGTGTGCTCGTGTCTTAGTCGTGTCACGACTCGCGCGTGGTCGCGGGGTCTCAGCGCGGGCCGAGCGGGACGGGGTCGTGCCACGGCTGCCATTGACCTTACAACTTCATGCTTATCTTTTGACGCTCTTGTCCGCCTCGCGCCTGCGGCGCTGACGCGTGTGACGATGTATGATGCCAGACGAATTCGGACATGCCGATTGCACACTCAGGGCTCGTTGTCGGCAGGTGCATCTGCCACTGTTGCTGCTGTTTCCACCGCTGGCTCTGACACCATCCCCGCCGCTGCAGGCTCCATCTCCGCCGCTGCTGGCTCCATCTCCGCCGCTGCTGGCTCCGCCTCCGCTAGCTCCGCCACTGGCTCCGCCTCCGCTAGCCCCGCCGCTGCAGGCTCCGCTTCTGGCTCCGGCACCATCTCCGGCACCGCCGGCTCCGTCGCTGGCGCTGGTGGCACCTCTGGCGGCGGCGCTGGCGGCAGCGCCTCGCCGGTAATGGCCAGGACACTGGCAGCGATCACCTCCTCTACCACAGCCTCACCAGGGCTTTGTGGCCTTACAGCAGCGTCGGCCTCTGGCAGCGGCGCTGGCGGCAGCGCCTCGCCGGTAATGGCCAGGACACTGGCAGCGATCACCTCCTCTACCACAGCCTCACCAGGGCTTTGTGGCCTTACAGCAGCGTCGGCCTCTGGCAGCGGCGCTGGCGGCAGCGCCTCGCCGGTAATGGCCAGGACACTGGCAGCGATCACCTCCTCTACCACAGCCTCACCAGGGCTTTGTGGCCTTACAGCAGCGTCGGCCTCTGGCGGCGGCGCTGGCGGCAGCGCCTCGCCGGTAATGGCCAGGACACTGGCAGCGATCACCTCCTCTACCACAGCCTCACCAGGGCTTTGTGGCCTTACAGCAGCGTCGGCCTCTGGCGGCGGCGCTGGCGGCAGCGCCTCGCCGGTAATGGCCAGGACACTGGCAGCGATCACCTCCTCTACCACAGCCTCACCAGGGCTTTGTGGCCTTACAGCAGCGTCGGCCTCTGGCGGCGGCGCTGGCGGCAGCGCCTCGCCGGTAATGGCCAGGACACTGGCAGCGATCACCTCCTCTACCACAGCCTCACCAGGGCTTTGTGGCCTTACAGCAGCGTCGGCCTCTGGCAGCGGCGCTGGCGGCAGCGCCTCGCCGGTAATGGCCAGGACACTGGCAGCGATCACCTCCTCTACCACAGCCTCACCAGGGCTTTGGGGCCTTACAGCAGCGTCGGCCAACGCCGTCGGCGCCTCGGCCGACGGGGCGGCACCCGGCTCACGCGCAGGCTCAGGCTCGGGATTAGGCGCCTCGGGCGCGGGCTCGGTCGCGGTCGCGTCCGCGGGTGCGAGTGCTGCTGGCTCTGTCGCTAGCTTGGGGGCCAACCTCGGTACCTCGTCCAATCTGAAGCCCTCGTCGGGCCGAAGGGCAGAGGCGACCGCTTCTGCCATCGCCTCAGCCAGCGCATGCGCTTCGATCGCCTCGAGCGATGGCTCTGTTGCTTCCGCTGCCTCGTCTGGCGCGGTTGCCGGCGTGTCGAACCGCGCTCGCACGTGCCCTCTCGACGCGGCTCTGGGTCGCTGCAGTGCAGCACGCGGTGCCGGTGTCTGCGGCGGTCGCGGCGTCGGCTTCTCGGGCTGCGGCCCGAAAAAGTCCCCCGCTCCGCCGCCGCCGAGCCAGTAGGGCGGCAGCCACGGCACTGAGGGACCCGCGGCGTTCGCCTCGAGACCACGTGGAGACGCGTGCGGCGAGAGTGGCGGAAGCGTGCGGACGGAGGAGGTCGGGTGCGCACCGCCGACGGATAGGGTGCTCGTGGTGCCTGTGAGCAGGCCCCCTTTACCGGTGCCCCCCGTACCCGAGAGCCGGTGCGCCCCCATCCCTTTCATCTCCGCGTGTGCTCCCTTGTACGTCGACTCCGCCGTTGAGTAGAGCTCGCGTGCGCTTGTCAAACGCTGCATCGCAGCCTGCTGCGCCATCGCCTCCTGCTCCGCCATCGCTGCCGCGACCAGTTCCCTAGGAGTGGGCGGCACCACTCCGAGCCGTCCACGAGTATGGCCGACGGCGGTGCCCGGGGGCGCGTTCGGGGCATACAGCAGATGCGAGATGATTCTCGGCGAGATCTCCCCCGAGATTGGCGCCTCGCTTTCTGCAGCGCCGTGGGCGTGGTGTGCCACGCTCTTCGCACGAGGCGACGCACGAAACGGCTCCACCTTCGGAGGCCTCGAGGCGCGATGTGACGCGAAGAGGTCACGACTGAACAGCAGGGCAGCCCTTTGGAAGGAGCGAGGCGACTGCGGCGGGCGCGCGTCGTCGGGTGCGGCGGCGCGCGCGCTGGCGGCTGTCGTGATGCTGCGCGCGACGCCCACGCGACGCAAGGCCGCGTACGGGTCCGCGTCCGGGTCGAGCGCGGCCGCCTTGGCTGCGCGCAGTGCGAGCAACCTCCCGCGATTGACAAGTTTCGTCACCCCGAACGCGACGGCGCCATCCCGCAGCACCGCGGCGAGCTCGATGCTGGCGCCGCGGCGCAGCACCTTGTTGAGCTCGGCGTACTCGATCGTGCCCGAACCGTCCGCGTCGAGCTCATTAAAGAGAGTGAGGACCTCCTCGGGCCCCTTGGCTGGTAGGAAGCCGAGAGCGGCAACTGAGCGGCAGAATTCCTTTCGCGTGATCGTACCGCTCTGGTCCACGTCCCAGTCGCGGAAGAGGTCGACCACCCGCGTCGAATTTTCGGTCAGTAGGTCGCGCAGCTGCTCCACGATCGGCGCGCCGCCATCCTCGATCTCGACGAGGTCGACAGCCGCAGGCAGCGCCGAGTAGCGCTTGCGCCTCGAGGTATGCGTGATCGCGATCGCATTCTTTGCCTCGAGCACGATCTCCCCAGCGGAACCCTGGGCGACTTTGACGCGGTGCACCGTCCCAAAGCGATCGGCCACCAAATGGGAGGAGAGGTCGACGTCTTTGCCTGAGCGCAGCTGCCGGTACATCTCCAGTTGGGAAAGCTGGCCTGAGCCATCGGAGTCAAAGGATGCGAAGAGCGCCGCCGCGTCCTCGTCGGTCAGGTCGAGGCCGAGCGCGCGCAGCGCCGGTGCGAACTCGCTGCGGTCAACCTCGCCGGAACCGTCCACATCCCAAAGGCGAAAGAACTCAAAGACCCGCTTGTTCGAATCGGCAAGGATGGCGCGGAGCTCACGAACGCGTTCCATGGTCTCGACCTCCTTGCGTGCCTGCCGACCGCGCAATGCAGCCTGCACGCGCGTGGCCGCGAGGGCCGAATCGTGCGGTACGTCCTCCTTCGTAGCCCCCATCCTAAGAATCCCTATTCGCTGGTGAACAGTCATCTCGTGTGAACAATCGTACGTGAACGTGCTTCACAACCCGCTCAAGGTTTCCGTCATGTGACACTCAACTGTTAATGCTGAGAGTCGCGCTTCGGCGCGGCCTTTTTTCTCACGGGCCGCTCGCCGCTGAAGGAGCACCAGTATTAGAAGGAACCCTTGGAAGGAACATGACATGGTGAAGCGCTCAGAGCTAAATGACATACAGGTACGTACTGTACGGCGAGGCCCTCGTGATCATCCCTGCTCTACACAGGTGCATCGAGACTCTGGCGCCCGCCAAATATGGTGGAAGCATTGGGGCCCGATGTACCCGCAGCCCCGCGCACCCTTCTAGTTTCGGGCTTATTTTCGGAGAAACTAGGGCGCTTCGTTCCACAGCGGAGATCTACACCCGGATCTACACGATGAAGTTGCTTGGAGTATGGGCAAGTTGGTTGCGGTTTTGCTCGTTAGCATGCAATTTGGTCTCTTCGAGAAAGTTCTGTCCGGTAATTTCGGGCCTCCTGACTCGACCACAGAAGTTTCAAGAGCCTGCGGCGTCGGTCAGCAGCTGTGCCACTTTGACGTCACTTCCTGTCGTCCGGATCGCGCATCTACATCCGTGTCGCGTGTGTCGCGAGTGTTCGACCCGATGGACGAGCGGATCTCGGCGTTGCACACGGAGGTGATTCTTGGCGTGCCACTCATAAGAGGCCTGATCTCTCCTGGGCCCGGAATGTACCATTTGCCCGGAATGTGCTTCGCCGATGCTGCCAAGCAAAAGGCACGCCCAACGTGGGGCCCACCGCCCAAATACGACTCGCAGAAGCTGAGTCGCGCGCGTGTCGATGAGATGCGTTTCATCAGCAATGACCACATGCGCGAGATGAGGGGGCACTTCTCGCCCGGTCCACAATACACGATTCCTACGACGATTGGTGGCGCGCAGGGAAATTCATTTACTTATCAGAAGTCGCTTCAGAAGAGGAATGAGAAGCTGCTCGGCGGAAGCCATGGCAAAACCGCGGACCGTGGCGTGCTCCACCCGGCGCCGCACGGAGCGGAGCCCATCTTTAAGCTCACGCCGGGCAGCTACGCTGACCAAACCCGTGCGTCGCGCCCGGCGACCAGCCCGAGGTCGAGAGGCCTGCCGCCGCAGGCTTTCTGGAACAAGGCGACGACCGCGCAGGACCATGAATTCCACTCGCAGCTAGACAAGGCAAACGCACAGGCAGACCGGAAGCCATGGGTCGAGGCATCACGCCACAGCTGCTACGGCCACGAGCTGCAGGATGGCGCCGAGAAACATTATTACACGGACCGCAACCGATCGCCATCGCGCAAGCCGCTGCGCCAGCTTGCAGACGCGTGCGCCGACCCGCCCCTCGCCAACGTCTTTGGCAGCCTGAACAGCAAGGATTTCCTTGGCACTATTGGCGGCATCGACCGCGAGTGGCGCGAGAGCAAGGTGGTTCCATCCTCGGGTGGAGGAACGGCCTTCGGACCCCCACCCAAGTCGGGCCCGCTGCGTGCGGCCTACGTGCAGCCGATGGGCCCGAATTCCATCCCGCGCAGCGTGCCCAAAACGAAGGTCGAGCATGAAGGTGCGTCATGGCTGCCGGGTCGGCGCCACCCTCTGTGTTCTACCGCCTGCGCGCCTGTGGACTGCAACAGACTCACCACTGGCCTGGCACTGGATGTGTATACTGTGCACCCCCCCCGCCCCCCTCTTGCGCAGGCGGCCGCATCACCATGTACTCAATCGAGCGTCCGATGAGCGCCTACTCGCAATCGTCCTTTGATGGTCGATTCTCAAGGGTCGACTCTGTCGAGCACTTCCCCCCACACCCCTCGCCGAGCCGTGCGCAGCACGGCTCCCCTACCCCGTGGCGGCCGAGCCTGGGCCCCGGCTCTAACGGCTCGCCGGGTTCTCGGGCCTGCCTTGGAACGGGTAACCTGGCGTCGCCAAGCCGCGGCCCGAGTCGCGCGCTCGGCTCACCGGTGGGCGCGACTGATCTCCACGGCTATTCGGACACGGGCGTACCAGTCCGCTTGTTGAGCCGCTCGCCCTCGTCGTACCAACTCACTTCCACCTTGCGAAAGCCGAAAGCGAACCGCCCGGCGCCGGCGAGAGCCCTTCTCTCGGGCGAGACCCTTGCAGCGCATGCAGCTGACACTGGCTTGCTCTTTGGTTGAGAGGCATTTAATGTCATGATGCCCAAGGGCCCCATCGCTCGCCGTGAATGTTGAGCAAGATCAGGTGCGAGAGAGCAGAGAAGAGGAAGGAGCGCAAAGAGTGAGGCAGTGAGCAAGAGACATACCTCCCACCATACCTCTACATACCTGTGCGGCAGATGGGTGTGCAGAACTCACAGTGACACAGTCACGCAGAGCAGACGCACGAACAGAGCGCGCGAGAGAGATTACGTTGTGGAGGTGTTTGCCTTGGGTGTTCATGTGTCTCTACGTGAGCCTTGGAGCTTGGTGTACACAGTGTCTGCCCACGTCCGTCGACCGAAGACGGTAGTGGTCTACGTCTAGTGGAGTTCAACAGTCGAACATGTGTGTACATGTATAGTGTGAAGTCTGACAAGATGTGCGAGGTGGAGGTCGCCGTACGCCGACAAACGAAAGCTCGTCGCGCGACATCTACGCGACATCGATAACCGTTTGGCGAGCACAGGACGTACCGTTAGCGTTACGTTGGCATGTGGAGGATATTGGTGAAAAGCAAGCAAAGACTAATAAGTCTAAGAGTAAGACTCTATGAGCTCTAAAAAGTGCGCTCTTCCTTGCTTGCTAGAATAGCTAGAGTACCACGAGGCTGTCGAGTGTAATGAACACCTCTCTTTCACCGTTTCTCCACACACAGCACCGAGCACGCTGTTTGACACTCGGGCACAATGCCACTTCGCTCTCTTCAAGCAAGCAAGCTAATTAGTCGAAATGCTTTGTTTCCTTGCTTGCTTGCTCTCTGCACTTGTGAATGAGAGGTGAGGCGTACTCGACAGACCCGAGCGCCGAGTCGCGCCGTCTCGGCAAACATAATGGCGATGCGCGGTGGGCGCGAGCGTGGCTCGTCGCGGCCCTCTCCGTACGGCGGCGGCGGCTACGGTGGCGGCAACGGCGGCGGCGGTGACGACGATGGCTGCGCGGTTTATGTGGGCAACCTGCCTTACGATGTCACGTGGAAAGAGCTGAAGGACCACATGTAGGCGAAACCTCGCTTTCTCACGCGCTGCACGCACTCCAATACGCCTCTGCTCCGCTGAAACTCTTCACTTCCAAAAGCTGTCGTGCCGCCCGGCCGGGCTGCACTTCTTTGACTCCCATCGTCGCGCAAAACGCCGGCTGCGGCGCGTTGATTCCTTCTCGGTACCTGCAGGAGTGGGGCTGGTGATTGCCGTGCAGATGTCAAGACGGGCGAAGATGGCCGCTCGCGCGGTTTCGGCATTGTGCGCTACAACGACCCGGAGAGCGCACAGGAGGCCATCAACACGCTGAATGGTTCGATGCTCGGCGAGCGCGAGCTCATCGTGCGGTCCGACGGCGGCAAAGGCGGTGGCAAAGGTGGCGGCAAGGGCGGTGGCAAGGGCGGCGGAAAGGGCGGCGGAAAGGGCGAGGGCAAGGGCAAGGGCGGAAAGGGCAAGGGCAGCAAGCCGTGAGTACCACCGCCCAGTGCCACAAGCCGACCCGTGCGTTTGCTACCTAAGGGTCCCCATCACTCACGTGTGCGTCTCACAGTCGATCAGCGTCGGATCTCGACGACGACCTGGACTCGTACTTCAAGGGCAAGGGCGGTGATGGCGGCGATGGCGGCGATGGCGACGCGCCCGCCAAGAAAAGCGGCGGCGGCGGCGGCAAGGGCAAGGGCAAGGGCAAGGCACCTACTTCGGGTGGCCTCGATGATGATCTCGACTCCTACTTTGCGCAGAAGAAGGACGCATCGGCCGCGGAGTAGGCGTGCTTAGGTGCGCTTCGTTGGACCCCCCCACACATGCGGCTTGGCGAATGAGAGCAGGGGCGACGCCCTTTGTGACGCGGGGACGAGATCTAAGAGACCGGCCCGAGCCGAGGCCGCGAGGGCTGCACTGTCGCTTCTCTAGTCGAGTTGTGTCTGGACGGAGCGACCTGCTCCCTGCGTCCTGGCCGGACCGACGGCCGTAGTGGTAAGCCGTAGGGGCAACTTGCGGCGCCATATCTGGTAAACTATGAATGTCTGTGTGGTTGCTGATGGCTTTTTTAACAGGAAATGACAAATGAAGAGATTTCTGATTTGGTCTATGCAGGGCCGCTCGCGCCGGGAGCGGGACCGGAGCCGGCCGGCGCGGGTGTCCGCGGTCGCGCGGGACGGTCACAGTCCGAGTCTGTGTCTTGCGTTCACTGTTATAAACAAGAAAGCCCAGAAATGACAAACTTCGGCGGGGGCAGTCCGGCCCAGTCCGTCGCCCCGGCCGGCCAGCGCCAGCGGCAGCGCGCAGTGAGCGGGGGAGGGAGGAGCCTTGGAGAGGCCACCTGCACCTCCGGCGGTCCGGCGCAGCACTAACCGACGGCCCTAAGCACTAGGGGCCCGACCCCGCAGCGGGAGCGCGCAACCACCGGGTTGCGCGCTGGGTGCGCGCGCGCGTGCGAGCTCAGGGTCGGGCACAAGTCTACGAAGATTTCACAAGCCTTTGTTGAAGAACACGCGCTCGTGCGCCGCAAAGCGCTCCTCGACACGCGTCCCCGGAAGGTCAGTGTGCTGTGGAAAGATGGCAATGCACAGCGGCACGGAGATCCAAATGACACCAAACGTGGATCCCACGTCGACGACAGCGGCGATGCTCCTCGGCAGGCCAGCTGGTAGCACGCGCAGCGCGGCGGTCGATGCCACGGGCGCGAGCGTGAGCAGCGCGACAGTCCATGCGACCCTCGTGGCTGCGCACTGCCCGAGACCGTACTGAGCCGCGAGCTCCGAGGTACCGAGCTCGCGGCCGTCGGCATCGGTGACGGGGATGCCGTTCTGCAGCTCCTGGCTGCGCGTGAGCATCAGGTTCACGATGGCACCCACGGAGACCCCGAGCATAGGTACTGTGAGCTGGAGCAGACGTCCACGGCCGTGTAGGTGTCTCGCGCCAAGGTGCTGAAGGCCAAGAGCGATGCCGACCGACGAGAGTGTCGCACAAATGTAGGCCGCCGCGAGGCGTTCGGGAGGCGGCGAAGCGCTCGAGCGGTTGCAGTGGTTCACGCCAACGTTGTAACTCTGATTGAACCACTGAAAGAAGGCAGAGGCGCGCAAGCTGACGCCGCTCGCCCACAGCAGCCCCGAGCAGATGAAGAGATTGACGGGCGCAAAGGCCGCGAAGCGAAAGGGCGCCGGCACGAGCACGCCCGTTTCGGGGTGTACGCACGCGGCCTCGATCTTGCGTGCACGCCAAAGCTGTGCGTCTGAAGCGGCGGCGCCTTCGCCCTGGCCAGAGGCATGCTCATGCAGCAGCCTTTTGCTCGCCGCCCAACGTGTTTGGTCGACAGTGAGCATCGATAGGTCTCCCAATGTGTCCAGATAGTGCAGAGCTCGGCCCACGTACGTCGATAGATCAAAGCGACTCGGTGCGGTGGAGGAGAAGGGTGGCGGTGCCCAGACGCGTGAGAGGTTTTCAAGCGTTGAGGCGCTGGACGAGGAGGCGCTCGAGGAGGCGCTCGAGGAGGAGGCACGCTCGTTCAGGGTTGGCGGGCGGCGGGCGGAGTAGGCGGCCAAGGCCGCCGCACTCGCGGCGACGCCAACCTTGTAATTCGTGACACGAACGAGCATGAGAATGATCTCCCTGCCGAGTGAACACCTCTCCTCTCATTGACAAGCGAAGCGGCATTGCCCGAGCGTCAAACAGCGTGCTGTGGGGAAAGAGATGATCTCCCAAAGAATGAACGTGTTTTGACGGAGCGATTGAGGATGACGAGAAATCAAGCGAGTTAGCTGAGCGAATCTGACTCACACGCGCTGTGGTGAACTTATGGTGTGTTGTGAATGAACTTGAGCCCAATCATTCTCACCTGCAATGAAGGCTGCACAGCTCCTTCTTCTCATCTCCCTGCCTGCCGCGCCCTCCGTGAGCTCTCAGAGGTCACCCGTGGTACCGCCTGAGCACCACAGTCAGCCCACGTCGGCGCCGCGTCTCGGCTTCCTCGAGCTGCAGGCAGGCACACGCGGCGGCCCACGGCGGGTCGTTTTTGCAGTTCCAGCCCTCGAGGGCGTGCAACGACCTCTCTTCGAGCTATTACGAGGGAGAGAACTTCTCGGCCTGTGCATGGACCGGGCGCACGGCAGCGAGTCACCTGCGGCGCTCTCCACGCGCTTCTGGCGGCGCAACGGTACGGTGGCACTGCCGCTGCTGGCTGCAGGTAGTACCAGAGAATCTTGGCCGCCGGTCGAGCAGCAGCGCCTGCAGGCGCGCGAGCGTGAAAAAGCTGACGCGCGCGTCGTCGCCCAGTCTCTTCTCCTGACGCTACACGAGGACGGGGATGGAGCCGTGAACCCACTGGACCCGCAGCTGCCGACGCCGCAGGAGGAGGTGGACGGTGCGCGGTCGCGTAGGGCCCTCACCTCGGGCCTGATGCTGGCGCGGCACGATTGGGACCCCGCGCAGCGTCATGTGGCGGTCGCCGAGGTGGTGCAGGGGCACGACGTGCTCAAGGACATGCACGACGCAGCGCAGCGCAAGCGCAAGAGCGGCAGCTGCAGCGTGCGCATCGTCGAGAGCGGCGAGCTACTGGTGCCCGACGAGCCCGAGGAGCCTAGCGAAGCGTCCTCGCCGCTGCCGCTGCTGCCCTCACTCGACGGCGACGCCAACGTCGAGAGGGTCGTGCTACCGCTCGGGCGGCCCGTGGCCTCGCTACACCGCCACCTGCAGCTCACGTCCTCAGAGCCACGGGAGGTGTATCACTATCAGGTGGCGACAGCAGGGTTGCCCCGCGGGCAGAAGGTGCTGCTCGGGGCGCTCTCGCACGATTCGGGGCAACCCGTGCTCCTCCTCTCGTACTCGAGCGCCTCCGCTGGCTTCCAGGAGGCGCACTGGGCCCTGCCCGTCGAGTGCGGCGTCGAGATCTGCTCGTATCAGGTGCGACAGCAGCAGCCGGCACGTCTCCCTGATCGCGTTGCCCGCGCCTCCACGAGATTGCCCTCACGGGTGCTGCCCATGCGTTCCATCCCTCCCTCGCTCCTCGCTCATCCCCTCGCCCCCTCGTCTCTCTGCTTGCAGCGCCTCATCGTCGACAGCGGCCTCGACTCACCGCTACTGCTGTCGCTGCGGAACGTCGCGCTGCACCCGTCGGCCGATCGCTTCCGCTTCGTGGTGCACTCGCAACCCATCTCGGTGACGCGGCTGCAGCCAAACGAAAACCGCATCGTGCGGGTGCCCGCAGGTAGCGCGCCTGCAGCTGCCACCGCCACCAAGACGGCCGACGCCAAGGTGGCCGACGACGCGTCCGAGAGCGGCAGTGGTTCCACAGGAGCGCTCGCGCCCTCTATGGTGCCGATCGGCGCACGCAACGGGACTGCCGATGGCACGGTGATCTCAGAAGCGCTGCTGCCGCTCATGTACTTCTATGTCATCCGCGTGGCCGCGCTCCATGAGCTTCATGTCACCGTCGAGGCATCGCAGCCGGTGGTGCTCGCGGCCTCGCAGGACGGGCTCGCGTCCCTCGTGAGCACGTCACCGCGGCTGCTCGCCGAAGGGCTCCCTGGATCGCCCGCGATCATCAAGATGCGCTCAGCGCACAACGACCGCTCTGTGCACATAGGGGTCACGCTGCTCGCACCGCCTGAGGGCTTCGACATCACTGTGAGCACCCGACCTGCGCCCGTGCAGCCGGCGGTCGATCTGGCTGAGCTCACCGCCGAGCTCGAGGCGGCGGGCGTGCTGGACGGGCTCACGTCGGCCGAGCGGCAGAGTATCATCCAACAGGTGCATGCGGAGGAGCAGGTGCTCTCGCGCATCTCCATCCCCGGCCGCGCCACCGCCCAGCGGCTCACCGGCGACGCGGTCTTCGGCGTCGCGGCCGCCTTCGGCGATCCGACGAGCTGGGGCGACCCTGGCTGGGAGAGCGTGGCTGGCAGCGTGGCGGCTGGCAGCTGGGGCGCAGCGTCGGGCCTGGGTGGCAGGCGAGGAAGTGACGCGGATGGCAGCTTGAGCTTCGCATCCATCGGGGGCATCGTCCTCGTCCTCGGGCTCGTCGCGCTCGGCGGACTCGCGGTCGTCCAGTGGCAGCAGCAGCAGCAAAATGCGGTCGCCGGAGTGCTCTCCGCAGCCGCTTCGCAGCCTCGCGGCTCTGCCGCCAAGGGCGAGGCGGCTGTGGGGGGTGGCAAGGCCGGTCGCAAGGGCGGCGGCGGCGGCGGCCACGCTAAGAATGGCAGCGCGCATCCCAAGAACGGCAGCACCATCGCACACGCCGACGACAAGCCTGCCGCAACGGCCGAGCGACCAGCTGTCGCCGGCGCCGGGATCGACGACAGCAGCAGCACCGCGAGCAGCAGCAGCACGAGCAGCGCGACGAGCTCGCACAGCGCGCTCAGTGGGAATGGGCTTCGACAGCGCCGGTGCAGCGAAGAGGGTGCAGCGGAGACGCCTAGGCGCGCAGGAGCCAAGAGCGGCAAAGAGATAAGCAAGGAGCCTTCTGGTGCCAAGGAGGCTGCTGCCAATGAGGCTGCTGCCAAGGATGCCAAAGCTGCTACGACAAAGACGGACATCAGGGAGCGCGCGGTGAATACCTCGACGGCGGCGGGCGAGGTGCCGAGCGGCGAGGGCGAGCGTCGAGGCGGCGGGGACAAGGGCAGCGGAGCCGGCGGAGCAGTGGGTAGCGGAGCGGGCAGCGGAGCCGGCGGCGGAGCGGCGACCAAGGGGGGGACGCGGCGGGAGCAAGAGCGGCTTGCTGATGAGGAGAAGCGTGCGGGTGAGGAGAGAGAGGAACCTTGGCAACTCTCCGCCAAGGGCGCCACTGCCCGCAAGGCTGCCCGCAACAGCTTCGCGTCACCCTCTGCGGCCGACAAGCCTGCTTCTTCCACGACCGCTAAGCCTTCTCCTGCGGCGGAGGCGGCGCCCGCGGCCGAGGCGGCGAGATCGTCCGCGACCGATGGCAGAGCGCGCAAGGGCAGCGCGGGCGCCGTCTCACCGCCCAGCGCCGCCCCTGTGGCCGCGCCCGTCACGACGCCTGAGCGCGCGGCGGCACCCGCCGCCACCGTCGACGCACGCGCTGGCACGGCCACGGTGGGACTCAGCCACGGTGATGCGACGCCGCATGTCGTGTGGGTGGCGCCGTTGTGCTCCGCGGCTCTCGACTCGGAGGAGCCGCTCCGGACAGCTTTCGCGCCGTGGGGCGAGGTGGCGGGCTGGCGACTGCTCACCACCAACGGAGCGGCCTTTGTCTACCTTCGCTCTGCCGAGGCGTGTCGCGCGTTGCTCGCACACGTGCACGCGAACGGCCGCCCTCCCTCAGTGCTCGGCCGGCAGCTCGTCGTGCGAGCGGCGATCGTGAGCCAGGATGGCACCGCGCTCCTCCCCGGGACGCCCGCGACGGCGCTCCTTCCCGGGATGACCGCGGCCGTTGGCGGCGTGGCCAGCGCAGGCGTGGCCGCGACGCCCATCGGAGCCTACGCGTCCTCCCTGTACGCTGGCGCGCCCAATCGCTCCGCCTCGAGCGAGTCGACTCCCACTGGCTTCGCCACAGGCTTCGGCTCCGCTGTGAACCGGGCGCACTCCGCTGTGAACTCGCATCCCACGCCCACGCCAACTCCAAGCCCATCGTCCACTGCCAAGCCCACGCCCATTCCCATGCTCATGCCCATGCCCATGCCAAGCACGTCCCTCTTTGCCAATCCCAATGCGAAGCCCGCCGACTATCGCCAAGCTCTCAACCCGAGCGCGCCGCCGGCAGCCTATCCGGCCCTCGCCGGTGCGGCCGCCGGCACCTCGCCACTCGCCACTGCGCCGCCCGCGCACCTGGCGCACCTGCTGTCACCCACCCATCCGCTGCCAGCCGCCCGGACCACCACCAGCGGCGCGGCGGGGCTCGGGCTCGGGCTCGGGCTGCCTGGAGTGGGCGGTTACGGCTTGCCAGGGGCAGCACCCTCGACGGCCGGGGCGGCGGGACCCACCCTCGACTCGTCACGCCCGTGGAGCTCGGCAGCCGCCGCGGGCGGCAGCATGGGCGGCGGCGTGGGCGGCGGCGTGGGCGGCAGCATGGGCGGCGGCGTGGGCGGCGGCGTGGGCGGCGGCGTGGGCGGCGGCGTGGGCGGCGGCGTGGGTGGCAGCGCCGTGGGCGGTGGTGGTGGCGGTAGTGGTAGCCATGGCCTATGGGCTGGCGGCTGGCAGGGCCTCGCTACCTCGACGAGCACGTGGCAGCCCTCGCTGCAGCCGCCGCTTGGCACGGTGCCCTCCTCCTTGGTCACCCCTTCGCTCCCGTCCATCGGCCCATCGGCCGCCCTTGGCGCAGGCACGCCCCAGGCGACCTGGGGCGCGGGCAGCGGTCTCAATTGGTCGCCTCTTTCCACGGCCGCAGTCTTCCCAGCACAGCTCGCAGCCGCGCTGCCCGCTGCCAACCTCCCCCCGCCCGCTGATTGCGCGTCCGGACTTACGAGCGGTGGTGGCGGTGGCAGCAGCCTGCTTGCCTCCTCGCTTAACCCGCTCCTGCAGAGCTCCATGCTGGGTGTACCCTCGCGGCTTCCTTCACGTCCGACGCCTAGCGGCTTTGACGACGACGGCATGAGGCAGCGCGCCGCCGACTGGGGCGCTTCGTGATAGCTGCTGCAGGTCATGGCATCCAAGCGTGTCGCGCGTCGAGAGCACCCTCTCTGCTTCAGTGCCTCCGCGACTTTTCTGTCGGGCACGGCAAGGAGCGGACACGATCCGAGCCGCGCATAAGTATGCCCTCGGCGCTATGTGCCGCTGCTGGGGAGGTGGGTGGCTGGCGCGCCTGGCCACCCTCATGGGCCCACAAGCATGCTGAGATGTCGCGGTGCCAACCACGTGTCATATTTAGTGTTCACTGACTCTGATCTCTGTTCAGACGCGTCTTCAATAATTTTATCGCATAATTATGCTGCGCGCGCGGCGAGAAGCGCGGGCCGCCGGAAGGTGAATACGAAAACGCGTTATATTCAAACTTGTCAGTTCAGCACAATTGGAATGAAACAACCTATGCAACGCGAACGTAACCGCCGCGAACCGCCGTGGACCGCATCGGACCGCACGCCGAGAACGTGCGAGAGGGACTCGCGCGCCGCCCGTGGCGTGCGGTCGTCGACTGCGGTCGTGTGTGCGCGGCAGAAGGGCATGACCGATGGCCGTAGGCATGAGCCCGGGCGAACACCTCGTCACGCCTGAGTTTTTTGCCTACGCGCACTATCGCGCACGGACTAGTCGCTATCTTCTTCGCCGATGCGATCCCACCTGCTGTAGTCGACGCCTCGCCTGCTGCCACCCCCGCTGCCAGCCGTGCCAGAAAAGGCCACACCCTTCGCCCTGCATGGGCTTGGTGTAACGCTGGAGCACTCCGACAGCGGTAGACCAGCGGGACGTGACAGCAGCCCGGAACAGCTCGGCGGATCTGGCAGCGCAGTGACAAGCGGTGACACACTGTCGCCGTCGTCGGTGACAAACTCTTCACTGTCCGACACCACGGCACGTGCTCGGCGCACGGTGCCGAGCTTCGTGTCAACGACGAACCGTCGGTCGGCCTGAAGGTCAGTGAGTAGATCACGGAATACGCACTCTCCGCGCGTGGCCAGCGTGGCCTTGCATCGCGCAGGCGTGCCGGCGACGAGTTCTGCACTAACGGACTCCAGGTCGAGATGTGGTGTTGCGTCGTTTTCGAGGCGCTCAAGCAGGAGCGCCTCGAGGCAGGCGAAGAGCTCTGACCGTGTGTAAGGGTCTCGCTTTTCACGGCTTCCTGAGAAAATTGAGCTGCCACAGTTACGCAGCGTGCCCGTCTGCATCTCGCAAGCACTCAGGCCTCGCCCTCGCTCGGATTTTCCTTCAGGGATGTGTGAATTATAAACATGGACTGTGAATTATAACCATTGCGTACATGACAAATCCATGGACGTGCCGTGTCGCGTGTCCGCCGAACGCATTGAGCTGCAGCTGATCAGGGCAGCACCCGGCAATCCGAATCCCGCGGCCGGTTCGGGGCTCGGACCTCGTCCGGCGGCGGCGCGGGCGCGGAGTATCCTTTTTTCTTAGTATTTAAAGACCGGGTGCGGGGTGGCTTGATACAATGTATTAACAAGATTGTGAGACATTTAGCTGATTTGTAAGTTGACTGTGTTCGAGTCGCCCCGATGTAGTGTCTCCCGCGCTGCGCTCTGCCTGCGACTCGATGCGCTGATCAGTGCCGCGTGCCGCGAGCTCCGCCGACTGCGACACAGTATCACAGTATCAAGGGTCGTCAACGGCACTCCTGAGCGCTTCAAGTAAGCTGTCCTCCTCGCGTAGCCCTTCTTGCACCTGTTCTGGCGTCGGTCGCTGGCCTGGCGCGCGGAGCGTGTTCGCCATCGGGGGCGGGTTGGGATCGATGAGTTCAGCCTTACGTCTCCATTCCGTGGAGCGCCTTGGGTCGAGCATGCCTTGCATCTCCTCATCGATGCGCTCGTTGAGCGGCTTGCCGGTTGCCAAATCCACCTCTTCCGGCTGCTCGCGGCGGCGCGGCGGCCCGTAGCCATAGTCCTCATCATCCTCAGCCCCAAAGCCACCGTAGGCACCCATCCCGCGCTTGAGCTTGTCGCTGCCTTTGCTGCCCATGAGGGAAAGCATTCGCTTGCGAGCCTCCTGCTCCTGCTCAAGCCGCTGCATTGCCTTTGGGACGTCTGGGCCCGCGTCTCGAGTCGGCTCGTCTCGGGCTCGCCTCGACACTGGGCCCTCATTCAGCCTTGCCAGCATTCGCTTTTTCGCCTCCTCCTCCGTGCTGTCGACCATCATGGAGCAGCCCCGGCAATTCGTGGACGCATGTGTTTGTACCTTCCCGGACGGTAGCCGCTGCCTGATATCGCATCGTAACTCCGAAACAGCTACCAACGAGAAGAGAATGCCTCGAGAAAACATCTTCGCGAAGCCTGGCGCGGCGGGGCGCGGAAGGATGCGCTCGACCACTGACACCACTACGGCGCTTTGCGCTGCGTCACAAGCCGCTACCACTCCACCATGCATCCATGCACTGCACTCGACTTCGCCAACATGGCACGCATACTGCACCATAGAAGCAAATCCGCCTGCTCCGTTCTGACACTGTGACAGAGTGACAGCTGACACTCAGTGACACTGACAGTGTGAGGAAAGCTCTATTCCGAGACAACAGTTAGGAATTCGAACAGAACAGTGTACATCCTATAAACCTATATACAGTGTAATTCGCTTTCTTTCTTAATACATGATACGCTGTCTCCGGATATCTACTCCTTTTCCCCCCAATGGCCAATGCACAGAGCCCCGAGCCGACGCTCAGGGCGCAACGCCTCGAATGGAGAGCTTGTCACGCGTCGGCTTGTCGTGCGGGCGGCCAGCGAGCGACTTCTGATTGGGCACGCGATAATGATCTCCGTCATCCTGGACGACCTTCTGCGCCCACGCGTCGGTGAACACGGCCGACGGGCGATCGCAACCGCACACTTCGTTCGTCGGGTCGAGCGTGGTGGTCTTGCCATCGTAGAAGAGCATCGTGAGCCGTTGCCACAGCGCCGTCCACGCGACGGTCGCGGTGGCCCCCATCTCCACCGCATGGGCGTTCAGGATCGCCTGCCCCGCGGCAAAGTGGCCCGCTTCGAACTGCGCCTTGGCTTGCGCCTCGCAAGTTGCGAGCGCCGTTTCCATGCTCGCCTCGAGCTCCTTGCGCGCCGCGAGCACGACGGGAGCTGCGCGGTCGGACCGTGTGTACACCTGGTCCGCCACGGCATTGTTGACCCACCATGCCGAGCTCCAGCTGAAATTGGTCACGGTGCCCTCGAGCCCCTTGGCGATGCGGCACGCGTCGCGTCCAGTGCAATCGGAGTCGTCGTACGAGAGATGGACCTCGCTCGCGCCGCCGTGGATGGGGATCTTGGGGCTCCACGAGTGATCATCCGCGCCCCAATGCAGCAGCACACCCATCGGCTTGGGCATCTCGGTCCTAATCGTCGCGACGAAGTGCCAGCTGGTCGCCTGAGTGCCCACGATGCGCTCGTTGACGTATGATGCCTCGCCGAGCTTCCACTCGAGGCCGTTCCAGCGATAGGGCGAGTGCTCGGCGCCTGCACCCGCGTCTTTGGACGGGTCAAACCACGTGCCCTCGTAGTGCCCGGACAGGAGCGTGTGCACATCGTCGCGCGTGAGCGCCGTCTTGGGCTTCACGAAGAGGGGCATGCGATTCGTCAGATTCTTGCCCTGCGCGTAATCGAGGTACTGCGCCGGGTCGAAGTGGGCCTGGTCCGCAATGACGCTGAAGACATGCCACACACGCGCCTCGCAAAAGCGAGCTCCGGAAAACGTGACAGGGTCGTAGATGTCGCTAAAGGAGAAGCGCGTGTCGTCCACCGCGCCCTTCCAGTAGCCGCGTGCGATGGCGAAGGAGACGGTATCGGGCGCGGACATGCACTGGCTTTCGTCGGTGCAGGGCAAAAAGGTGGTGATGCGAGCTTGGTTGGCGTGCGCATGCACGTAGCCCTCGGGCACGCGCAGGGCCACCCATACAATGCCCTTCTCCCACTTGCCTTTGCCGATGAGCTCCATGTACCAGACCTCACCTGTAGTTGAGTCGGAGATGCTGAAGCCCTCCATGTCCGAGGCGTAGCCGTATGTCGCCGTCAGGTTCTGCATGACCTGGATGGCCTCGCGCGCCGTGGCCGCGCGCTGCAGCGTGATCCAGATGAGCGAACCATAGTCCAGGATACGACCATCCTTTTCGTCCTTGCCCACGTTCGAGAGCTCCTCGAGACCGCCCAGTGTGGTTTCGCCGATGACGAGGCCCTGGCAGTTGGAGTTCCCCATGACATTGTAGGTGTGCGCGGGTTGTGGGATCTCGCCGAGTCGTTTGCCGAGGTCCCACGAGTACACCTCGCGCATCTCACCCGGCGAGTGGTTGCCAGCGGGCCAGTGCATGATAGCCCCGTGCAGCGCAGAATCATCCGCATTGTACGCGACCATTGGGTGCGAGTCGGCGGAAGCTCCGGCGGTAACCAACACGTTTGTGCAACCGCGCGTGCGAGCCGCCAGCGTGAGCAGGAGAGCCTTGGAGAGTGCGACCATGTCCTTTGTCCCTGTCCCCCCAGGACTGACGCTACAGGTGGCCACTCATCTCTGGCACCATATGTTTCAGGTGTATGTGTGCATTCGAATGGAGGTCGGTGTGATTTCTAACAGGGATCGCTCCACTCCTCTGCGAAGGTCGTATCGGCGTCCCGACGATTCAAATTCACGAGAAAAAATGGGTGCAGACGTCTCTCGCCTTACGGACCGATCGGACCGAGCCGACGACGTCGGTGCGCTAACACCGGCACAAAATTCTGAGGAAAACGAGATAGTCGGCGCCGTCATCAACTTGCCTCGGTCCCTGGTGTCAGTTTCGCCCGAGTCAGCAGGTATGAGCAAGAGCCACAGCATGACGACGCTCTCCACAACCGTGCGGCTGGGTGCAGGCACAGTGGAGGACGACGCGTCGTCGTCGGCTTCCCGAACCGTCGGCGAGCTGCGCCCAAAACACGGCGTCGTCGTCACCCCTGAAATGAATGTAGCCGAGGCTGCAAAGCTCCTCGCCGCGCAGCGGCAGGACGCGTGCCTGGTCCTCTCCTCAGCTGGCGCGGAAGTCGAGGAGGCATCTCTCGAGGGCATCCTGACGGACGTGGACATCGTTCGAAAGGTGCTCGCGCTTGGCCTCGAGCCGCAGACTGTGCTCGTCCGCGACGTGATGACACGCAACCCGATCTGCGTGCGCTCGAGCTCGGGCGTGGACCATGCCCTCGCCAAAATGCGCAGCAAGCACTGCCGCCATTTGCCCGTGGTTGACGCCAAGGGCAATATCAGCGGCCTGCTCGACATCGCGAAGCTGCTCTTCGACGTGATGCAAGCGGCGCAGGGCCTGCGTGGTGGGCAGCGCCAGCTGGCCGATCTCTTCGAGGACGAGACCGTCATGCGAATGGGCGGCGCTAAGGGTTCTGGCGCCGCGCCCACGCAGCGGCTGATGCAGGCCGCGCTGCTCATGGCGGAGCGCCGCTCGGCGTTGCTCGTGTCGCGCACTGCCGACCAGAGCACTGTCGACGGCATCTTGACCCCCAAAGATCTTCTCTTTAAGGCCGTCGCTGCCGGGAAGCCGACGCACACGGTCTCGGTGGAGGAGGTGATGACGGTTGCGCCGGACGTGATGCCCTCCAGCGCCACCGTGATGCAGGCGCTCCACCAGCTCTCGACGGGCGGCTACCGTTCCGTGCCCGTCGTCGAACCGCTCACGGGTAAGCCAGTGGGCGTGCTCGACGTCCTCGCGCTCGTCGAGGCGGCTCTGCACTCTCCTGAGCCCGAGCGACCTAGAGCTGTGCCGCTAGCCGTGCCGCCAGATGTACAGATAGCTGCGCCGGAAATGTCGCCTCCGGCAGCTACCTCGTCGGCCGCCGTGGCCAAGGTACTGGCCTTCGGACGCACCCACAGACTGCCACTCGCCCTCGGTGGCTGCGCTCTGATAGCTGCATTGGTGGTGCCGCGCTCGCCCACGGTCCTCGTGGTGCTCGGCAAGGTGAAGGTCACTGCGAGCGAGACTCTTGCCAAGATGAAGCTTGCCTCGAGTGCCACACTCGCCTCGGGGTTAGGGGCCTTTGCACTGGCCAAGGTCAGGGCGAGGGAGACGCTGAGCGAGACGCTGGCCACATTGAAGCTTGCATACAAGGCGACGCTCGCCTCCACGCATGCTGCTCTGCATGCTGCTCTCACGTCAGCCGTGGCACGTGCGTCAGCGCTGCTTCCGAGCAGCGTTGTCGGACGGCTCAAGCAGGGGCCCGTGGTGTGACGCCGTGGGAGTGGAGGCTGCGACGCGTGCGGTGCCGGCTTCCAAGGGTTGGTGTGCTGTGCGGTGCCATTCAAACCTGTGGTCGAGCGTGCGTGTATGGCTCGCGCGTCCTTGCCTAACCCAGCCAGCATCGATGGAGTTGTAAGAGGCCCTCCGCTCAGACGTCAGGGCGGTCGTCGTACCAGAGCGAGACGGCGGACTGCTTTACAGGAAACACAGCACCAGCACAGGCGTCCGCCGACCGACGGCCAGACCGGGGCCGTCCGATACCTTCCGCACGCACGGACACGTACCGTCGAGATATGAATCGCTGCCGCTGTACGTGCTATCATCGGATCGGATGCGTGAAGCGTGTATTTTGCGAGGTTCACATTAACCGGGTCAACATTTTTATTTGTTGCCCAATTTGTTCATCCTCTTATTCATCCTCGGACCTTGCCGGGGGCGCGAAAGTAGCTCGGTCGGACACCACTGGGGACCCAAAAAGAACCTGTTAGATCGGGTTTCTCTCCCAGAAGCGAAAACCCCTCTTGAGAAGGCCTCCAGGCCAAAGCTCTCCATGGGGACGCGAATTGAGCTCCCTCTTGGCGTGGCCAGGGTACAAGATTGGCCATCCGCTTTCGGACGGGCGCGCTGACCTGTTGCCTCGGCCCTATCCCCTCGCCATTTTGCCCAATGGCGTGCTCCGTCG
>Ga0210244_101175_pt1 | contig 22250 bp, 12 predicted proteins | sample ChrtobMetaP3_0mM_FD_155473 | JGI IMG/M metagenome (GOLD analysis project Ga0210244, IMG submission 155473) | Chrysochromulina tobin associated microbial communities from unialgal haptophyte culture, Seattle, Washington, United States - P3_0mM | ecosystem: Host-associated > Algae > Haptophytes >...
CTTTTCCCCTCTACCCCCGCCCCCACCCCTGCCCTTGATGGTGCGTATTGGCGCCGTGCGCACGCAGGTGTGGAACAAGACCGTCAAGCCCTCCCCCAAGGTCGGGCTGCAGGGCTCGTGGCAGCCCGTGGACGAGCTCCATGCTGTCCTGGTGCACTGCGACACGTGGACGCCGCGCTTCGATGGGCTTCGTGGGAACGTGGTCCCTCTCGGGCCGGTGCCATCGTCCCACGGGGACCGCGCCTCGCGCCACTTCCACGAAAACGTGGTCCACTACTCGGAGCTCCTAATTAAGGAAAAGCCTCCGGAGATGTCGAAGAAGAAGCGCAAGAAGGCGGAGGACGGCACGGCGACCTACGCCGACGACGGGCTCGCGACGCCGCGCTACCGCATGATGTTCTCGCTCTATCGGCGTGAGGTGATGGTGACGCCAATCAACCCGAACCCGGTCCCTGGTGATGAGGCCCCGGCGATGCCGGAGGGCAAGCACCTGACCTTCTGCATGGCGCCGGAGGACATTCTGATCCGTAACTCCTTCCACATGCTCACGGAGGCGGAGAAGGAGACGCGCCGCGCCGAGTACAAGTCGAAGCAGTCGGCGCCCAAGCCCAAGGGCAGTCCCGGGCTCGGAATGGGCGCGACGGCCGTCGGGATGATGCCCGGCATGGGCGGCGCCATCTCGGCGGGCGCGATGGCGCTCTTGGCCGATGGGAGCCAGTTGGCTGGTGCCATGCCGCAAGCTCTCGTCTCGTCACAGCACATCGAGCTGCTCCCCGCAGCCGCGAGTGCCGCTGCCGAGCCGACGGGTGCAGGCGCGCCCCAAATCGGCTCCCTCTCCGCGACCACAGGCCACGTGGCAGGCGGAACGCCCCTCTGGATCCAGGGATCGCGCTTCAGCACGCGCACGCGCGTCTGCTTTGGGAGCGCGATCGCCACCGACGTGCACGCGTGCAACGGCAGCCTGATCACCGTTGTCGTGCCGGCCTCGCCATCTGGCCGTGCGGAGACGGTCGAGGTGCGCTTGACCCATGATGGCCTCAATTGGTCCAACCCGCTTCTGTACACGTACCGGGACGAGGCCTCAGCTGCCGAGGAGTCGGCGCACATGGTTGGCCTGATGGCGCTGCTCACTCCCCTCGTCGAGGAGAACTGCGTGGCAGAATCGCCCGATGCGACGCCGGCGGAGCTGATGGACAGCTCACTCCCGCCTGCGCTGCAGCTGCTCGGCGGAGTTCTTTCCATGCTCCAGAGCAGCGGCGTCTCCGACCTCTCGCGCGTCGACATGCATGGGCGCTCGCTGCTCCACTACGCGTGTGCCCTTCGCCACGCTGGCGCCGTCAAGTTGCTCCTGGCCGCGCGGGTCGATCCACGCGGCGTCGACGTGGCCGGCATGAGCGCCGCGGACTGGGCACGCCGTACCGGCTTTGCCGAAGGCGAGGCGCTGATCGCGCAGGCGCTCGCCAATGGCGACGGCGCGCCGCCCGCGGCGGTGGCGGCCGTCGACAGCAGCATGATGCTGTAGGCGCGTTGCAGTGGGCGCAATGCTGTACCCTCATGCAGAGGCGGCATAGACGCACCGGGGGGGACGGAGACAGGCCGTGGGACGAGCCAGACGCGCGTGGAGACAGACGATGGGGGAGCGAGGCTGGCGTGCACAGCGCGCGCCGAGCCGGGCGCCGCAGACCGGGGGCACCACAGGAACGGACATCACGTTCACGTCCACGTTCACAGGGAACGGATACCAAGGCTTAACAGACGTCGAGGAGCGATCGCGCGTTCGGGAGGAGCGGCGGTGTCACGGCCCCGTCAAGAGCGAGATGAGCATGGGCAGAGGATGTTGATGGGAGGCTGAGACTCCTAAGGGCGTGCCCGGGGGGATGCATCCGAGCGGAAAGGGGACGGGGGGTCGGCGTGTATGGTGGACGTGGACGGACGCCGGAGCGTCGCCGTGCTGAGCGGCGCCCGTTTTCCTAGATATCGCGTGTATGTGTGTGCCTTGGCTTGGTGCGACTTGCCATACTTGTGGAATTGTCCCCTTGCGTGTTTTTGCGGGATTTGTGTTTTCCATTGACTTGACTTTACTTGATCTTGTTTTTTCCCGTCTCACGATCTTCAATCGCTCATGCACTCGCTGTTTGCGCGAGGCGTCGGCGCGAGCCTGCTGCCGCGTACCGGCTTTGCTCAGCGCGCGCTCCTGATGAGCACCGACGCAGCCAAGGCACAGGTGGAAGAGTTCTTGCGCGCCGCGAGCCGACCCAAGATGGGAGTCGCGAAGGCCAAGCAAAGCGCGGGTCAAAAGGCGCTCGACCTGACAAAACAGGCGAACCGAATGAAAGATATGGACCTGAAGGCGCTGCTGCAAACCGATGGCAGAAAGCTCAAGGAGCTTGGGTTGCCGGTGCAGGAGCGCAAGCGGCTGCTGAATTTCATCGACAAGTATCTCCGGGGCTACAAGCACGATGGACGACCTGGACAGCATGCATGGAAGGGGTGGCGAGCGCCGTCTTTCGTTGGTTCCCAATAGAATGGTTGCTTTCTAAAAGCTCGTAATAACCATGCATCGCATTGCGCTGTATTCACTGTACACATGTGATGGCCACACTCCGCGCGCCGCAGGGGCTCGCGGCGGCCGGGCCCGTCGCGGGTCCGGACGGTCGTGATCACGTCTGTGCTCGCGTCGGCGGAGCGTATCCGCAGCTGCTGAGAGTAGGCCCTCCGATAGAGTGCATGCTTTCTAAAGCGACTTATAACCATGCATGGCATCGCCCTGTATGCACTGTACACACGTGAACACGCGTTTCAGTCCTCTCGCCATCGATGGCCACACTCCGTGCATTTGTAAAACGTGGTCATCGGCTCGTCGGCGGAGCGGATCTGCAGCTGCTGATAGTAGGCCCTCCGATTGGTGCACTTTGGGCAGTTTGCATCGCTCTGGTCGGCATTCTTCCATGCCTCAGGCCCGCCGAGCACCTCGTCGACCGCCTTGTGCTCGAGCGGAACGTCAACGCGCACCATCGCCTTGAGGTGGTACACGTACGGGCACGTCTGGCAGTAGAAGCGCAGCCGGCCGCCCGTCGAAGTCTCGAGCATCAGCATGTTGCCACATATGAAGCAGAAATGCATTGCGAGAGGGCCTTCCGCCGAGCGATGGCGAGTGGGCGGCGGCGCAGCCAGGGCCGACGCGTGCGAAAGCTGCGCACTTCACGTGAATTCACATCAAATCGTACATGTAAGGGGACATGCGCGCGCATGTCGGGTAGGAATTTCTGATTGGCTTTCACGCGCGCGCACACTGCGCGCACCGCGATCATAAATCGCCGAAATGGCGTCGCTCAGGCAGGACCTCGCCCGGAAGCAACAACACCGCAGCATGCAAAGCTCAACGCTGGCGGCATTGCCCTCCGCCGTACCAGGTGGTGCATGCGACCCGTGCCTTTTGCCTGTCGCGCCTGCCGACTGCCGTCATATGGCCAAGACACAATGTTGCGCACCGATGGGTTGCAGCTGGATTGCAGAGCTGAACCGGACCCTCGGCCTCCGATTCGAAATGACAAAGGGAGCTGGCTGGGGAAATTACTGGCCCCTCGTGCGATCATTGCACCTGCTTGCAGCGACCCTTGGCCGTCGGCTCCTCCTCCACCGTGGTGAAAGCTTACGTGCCCTGCCTCTGCCTGTGCATCAGTTTGCACATGGCGGCACTGTGCCCTGGATGTTTGACTCGGCAAAAGAGGCAGAAACCCACATCGCACGCGCACACGTTCTGCATGAAGTCGACCTGCGCTCCCCTGAGGCGCATCTCCGATCTTTGGCTGTCCGTCTGCTCCGCTCAGCCGTGATCGCTCGACAGCAGCACGTATGGCTGAACGTGTCATGGTACGTGCAACTCGTGCTTGCGAAGGGCGCGGTGCGTGGGAATCCTAAGTTTTACCTGCCGGGGTGCGCCAACGAGCAGTACACCAATCTCCTCGCGGCTTGTATCGGCCGATTGGCCACCACGCCAATCCGTGGCAGCACGCTGGCCTTGGCGCACGACGAGCTCCGAAGACGTATGCCAGCCGATGGTGATTACATCGGTGTGCACGTGCGCACTCTGGCGAGCGATCTGAAGCCGGCGAGCAACTGGTCATCCGCGCTGGCGAGGCAAAGCTGGAACGCGTCGGCGACTCTTGTGATGCTTGCATGGGACACAGGCGTCAACGTGAACGAGTACGCTGAGGCCCTTCGGTCGGTGTGCGCGATGGGTAGCTTGTACATCGCCTCCGACTCGGGTGCAGTCGTCAAACTCTTCGAGCAGCTGTGCCCGAGGGCACGTATCTTCTCGAGCGGCGTTCGTGGGAGCGCGCACCCGTGGATCGAGGCGGCGTCGTTGTCGCCTTCGGTCTCGCCTTCGACATCGACTGAAGAGGGCTCGACGGACGCGACCACAGCAGCGGGTGTGTTGCAGCAGATCTCGCATAGCAGGCCGCTGGCAAGGCTGGATGCGCCGCTCTTGGATTGGCTTCTCCTCTCGGAGGCACGCGCCTGCGGCCGGTGGGGCCACGACTCAAGCTTCCAGTCGACGGCGGTGGAGCGAGGCCGTTTCTGCTCGGGTAAAATGATCGGCCTGCTTCCAAAGCCCTGGGCGCGAAGGCGACGGGTGCACACGTACACACTGTGGACACAGCTCCGTCGCGTGCAGCGCTGCCACGACGAGCTGAGCGCGCCGTCGGCGTTGCGAGGGGCCGCAAGGTGCAAGGGGCCGCAGGGTGCGAGGTACTTGACTGCACTCAAACTCTTCGAGGCAAGCTTTGTAGGCACGCCATGTGAAGGGCGACGCACGCTCGTCGCATGCGCACAGCTGCTGCACGCCGGACTGCTCGCGTGAATGATGACCGTGTGAAAAACGTCCGCCGTCCGACCTTCATAACAACTCATGTGTTGATGAAGAGGACTGTGTGATTTTCTATTCGCGATTTATGTCAAGTCCTGTCGCTCGCCTGCTGCTGCTGGTTGTGGTTGAGGCGCACGAATACTTGTCGGCCCCTCTATCTCGTACGGGCTCGTGCCTGCTCAATGGTGTGATCATGGGCAGCAAGATCTGCCAGACGCACACCACGCCGGACACCAGTGACGATGTGCAGTGCCTCGATGACAAGCTCACGTACTCCCACTTGTTCCACGTCCACCCCGCGTACGAGAATTTTGCGTGCGGTGGCTCAACTTTGGTGAAAGGCAGCCGTGGCGGGTCTCAGGGCCTTCTCCAGGAGTGCGGCGATCTGAAGAGCGACCCGACTCATTTCAACATGAGCCTCCCTGGCCCTGGGGAGGTTGCCACCTACAAGGCTGGTCAGGAAGTGGAGCTCGGGCTCAAGGGCTTCTTCCATCAGGGCGTCATGCGGGTGAGCCTCTGCTTCTATGAGGACAGCGCCTGCTCATCGCCCAGCCACTTCACGTCGTACGTCCTCGGGTATCACTTTTCGGAGGGGACCTCGGGGGATGCGTCAGCACCCGAAGGGATCTATTCCGTCGTCCTCGGTTTCAAAGTGCGCATGCCCAACCGCAAAGGCCGTGCCGCCCTCCAGTGGCTCGTGGACGCGGAAGACGTCCGATCCTACGTCTCGTGCACCACGATCGAGATCATCGGTGCGACCGTCGAGTCGCCCCAGCGCAGCCCGAGCTCAGCTCCGTTGCATGGTCCGAGGACGGACTCGTATGCATGCAACGGGCACCCTCTGTGCAACTGCACGACGACCCACGAGCCCACGAGCCCCAACGTTGGGTTGGGGCTCGTGTGCCCGCAAGGCACGTCGCCCTCGGTCATCAACGGTACCTCGACCGGGACCGATATTGTCGCTCAGTACAAGGCGCAGCTGGGAGTAGATGTTTTCTGCGGACTTTGCATCAGCAACGGTTGCCCCTCGAGCTGCGGCGGCAAGTACAATGGCTTCTACCAGGGCCCCAAGTGCACAAACGCACCTGTGCTCAAGGGCTGCGGCGCGACGCATGAGACGGCGCTGCCCAAGTACATAGAGTGTTCCGCGGCCACGTGCACGTCATCCGGCTGGAGCCCGTCGCTATAGAGTATGCTGTGTTAGAACCGACCGGCTCGATACACGTTGCGACCCCAGCGAGGCTGAGGGTTGCCGTTGCGGGGATACGGTATGTGTGTGGGTGACTAACTTACAAGACCAGTCTCACTCTAGACACATTTTGGGGGGGGCGGGGCGTGTGTTCACAGCACCAGTGTTGCTCCGTGGCGGACCCTCGTGCAATGAGCCATATGCGGCGTCGCGTGGTTGTGGAGGACGAGGACGAGGACGAGGACGACAACGGCGCTGCCGCTGTGCCAACCACCAGCGACGGGCCTGCCGCCGCGGAAGAGGCCGACGACCCAATGGAGGAGGAGGGTGCTGGCGGCGATGATGCCGAGGATGAGCCCGATGCGGCAGCGCCCGCCGATGCTGATGATGGCGAGGCAGACGACGCGCCGCCGCCCGCCCTGCCGGAGGACGATTTCGACGGGCTGCCTTCAGACGAGGAGGAGGCAGCCGACTCGGGCGCCGAATCGGGTGAGGACAGCGATGATGATAACGAGGGTGAGGAGGGCGGCGATGACGACGATGACAATGAGGGCGAGGAGGGCGCGGCTAAGAGCAGGGACGACGAGGACGAGGACGAGGTGGTCGTGAGCAAGAAGGCCAAGAAGCGCAAGGCGGCGGTCGACGACGAGCTGGACGACGACGACCTAGCGCTGCTCGAGGAAAACACGGGCATGGACGTGAGTCGTCTGCGCAAGGGTGAGGGCGGCCGCCGCCGGCTGCAGAAAAAGGCGCGCGAGGAGACTGCGCCCGTGGCGACCACTGCAGAGGACGCCGAGAATGAAATTGCAGCCGGTCTCTTCGGCGACGACGACGACGAGGCGGCGGAGGCGGCAGAGGGCGACGACGAGGACGAGCCCAAGGTCGCACGGCCTGCGCGAGACGCGGAGATTGACGACGACGACGAGTCGGATGAGAAATCGGACGGCTTCATTGAGTACGCGCCGGGCGAGCGGCCGGTGCGCCGCAAGCACGCGCTGGGCGTGTCGGAGGAGCTCGCCAACATGCGCGAGGAGGCCGAGGACATCTTCGGCACGTCGACGGAGATTCGCGAGCTGCTTGCGTTCACGCGAGGCGATGCATCCACTGCTGTTGATGAGGGTGATGACGAGGAGGAGGCGGACGCGCAGTCCGAGGACGAGTCTGAGGACGAGGAGATGGACGGTTTCATCGACGACGACGAGGACGAGGACGATGAGGAGACGCGCGCCAAAAAGGAAGAGCGGCGCGCGCGCCGTGAGAGGAAGTACGCACGCAAGGGCAAGAAGCGACTTGCGGCGGGCACGGCGGAGGAGGTGATCGACAAGCTGTATTCGGAGGAGGACAGGAAGGCGTTCTTCAAGACGAGCGAGGATGCCGAGCTTCGCGACAAGGATCTGCCTGAGAGGTTACAGCTTGCCTTCCGTAACCGCGACGCGCCCCATCCGAGGGAGTTGGAGATGGAGGCGTTGTTCATCTTCTCACGTCTGTTTGCCCAGGGGGTGGGCAAGCTGCCCGAGGACGCAGACGGGGCGCCTCCGGTGCGCACCGAGGAGGAGAACGAGCTGCGCACCAAGCGCGTGCTGCGCGCGATCGAGACGGTGCTGAGTAAGCTGCGCGAGGGCGAGCCTCTCGAAGGCACGAAGGCCAAGGGCAAGAAGAAGGGCGGAAGTGCCGATGAAGAGGAAGGCGTCGTGGAGGATGCGGAGGGCGAGGCCGACGAGGACGAGGCGAGCAAGGAGCGCCGCCGCTTCGAGCTCGCCTTCATCGCGTACTATCGCAAGGAGGACTGGGCGGCGGTGCTCACGCCGGCGCAATTGCATGCCATCCCGGAGCTCGACCGCGAGCACTACCACCTGCAGTCGTCCAAGGCGGCGCTCTTGCGCTCGGCCACGGCGCGCTTCGCGCACGAGCCGGATCTGCTCAAGCGGCTGCGCGCCTTGCTGCGCACGGCGGACTCCCTGCACGAGGTCCTCGACCTCGAAGCGTGGCTCGAAAACGAGTACGACGTGAAGAACAGTGGCGCTGCCGCCGAGGATCTAGAGCCGCGCGCTGCCGTGGGCGGCGCGCGCCGCCCCGCCAAGAACCGCTCGCTGTACGCGGCCGCGTGCAAGGGGAGCGCGTCGGTGCTCGCCGAAAAGTTCGGCCTCTCCGTGAGGGCGCTCGCTGAGAACGTCGTGGTGCACTTTGGGCAGCAGAACTTGCCCGCAGACGAGCTCCTCACGCCCGAAGAGGTCGCCAAGGACTTTATCGACATGATGGCCGCGCAGGCGGCGAGCGGGAGCGCGCCGCCGCTGCCCGCCGAGCTGCAGAAGCCCGAGGGGGCGCTCGCGGCGGCGCGAGAGGTGTTTGCGCATGGGATCGCATCGAACATCGACCTGCGGCACAAGGCGCGCTCGCACATGGGGATGGCGGCGCGACTGCAGGTGGAGGCGACGCCCAAGGGAGCGGATGAGGTCGACCCGACCCACGCGCTCTACCGCGTGATGAACGAGCTGCACGTGCGGCCCAAGGACACGTCGGCGGCCGCGCGCGAGCGGCGCAACTCGACGACGCTGTACAAGCTGCTGCCCGGAGCCCCGTACAGGGTCGACTGGCACAATACAGGCAGTCGCGACGAGGCGGTCGCCAAGGCCGAGCTGCTCATGATGGCGGCCAAGGCGCAGCAGCTGGGTCTCATCACGATGAGTGTTGAGGTCCCGCAGCTCGACGACTACCCCGACGCGCCGCCGGACCCCTTTCTGGTGCAGCTGCAGAATGCCTTCCTCACGCCCGTGGACGAGACCGACCCCAACCCGTGCGCCGACAAGTGGAACGCGCAGCGCACCCTAATCTTGAGGCGGGCGACACTCGGCCTCCTCTACCCGAAGCTAGGCAAGGAGGCGCTCGAGACGGCGCTGCGCGAGGCGCAGCTCATGGTAGCCGCCGAGTGCGCGCAGCGGCTGCACGCGCTCGCGTACGGGCCGCCCTTCCGCATCGCGCCCGCCGAGCGCAAGCAGCAGAAGCCCGGCAAGAAGAAGAAGCCCGACTGGTTGCCCAACGTGGGCGACTACTACGAGCGCAAGGCACGCGTCGTCGGCGCGACGCTGCTGCCCTCGGACGACATGGGGCGCGCCAATAAGGGCGCGCGTCCCGGTCTGAAGCTCGTCGCCATCGACGAGAATGGGACGATGCTCTCCCACTTCCAGTGCACCTGGCTGCTCACCAACATCCGCACGCGCGGCCCGACGCGCGACCAGCAGGGCAGCTCGATCGCGCAGATGACCTCGTGCTCGCAGCTCGACGTGGAGCGCAAGATGTCCGAGCTCGAGCGGCTCGAGAACTGGCTCGTCGATGCAGGCTGTGAGGCGATCGCGCTGGGAGCGGTGGACCTTGTGTGCCGCCGGCTCGTCGAGGAGCTCAACCACGTCGCCTTTGCGATCGCCCTCCGCCGCGAGGGCGAAAAGGACGGCGACGAGATGGCGCGCGACTACTACCGCGCGAGCCGGCCGCACAACGACCAGCCGATGGAGAAGTATCCGAACATCTCGCGCGAGGCCTTTGCGAACAAGCTGCCGTTCAAGGCCATGCTCGTCGACGAGGCCATTCCAGCGCGCTGGGCGGCCACGGTCGCCGCTCAGTCCGAGTTGCCGGAGCTCGATACGGCGCTACGTACCGCGCTCTCGTCGGCGCGCATGCTGCAGGACCCGTTCGCCGAGCTGTGCCACGTCACCGCGCCCACCGCGCTCAAGCTGTCGAACCTGCCACTCCACCCGATGGCCAGCCAGCTGCCTGAGGACATCCTCGAGCGCGGCCTCGTCAACGAGCTCGTCGACTGCGCGTGCCGTCTGGGCGTCCACGTGGACGACGTGCAGCGGCAAGCGCACCGCATGCACGTGCTCCAGTTCGTGCCCGGTCTCGGCCCACGCAAGGCGGGCGCGCTGCTGCGTGACTTGCAGTCACGCTCTGCCAACTCCCTGCCCATCCAGAGTCGGCAGGAGCTCCTCGACGAGAAGCTCCTTGGCCCCGTGGTCTGGCACAACGCCGCCGGCTTCCTGATCTTCGACACGGCGCGCCAGATCGAGCGGTGGCGCCCTCCCGGGCTCGAAGGCTGCCGCATCCACCCAGAGGAGTACGAGCACGCGAAGCGCATCTGCTTTGACGGCATCTACGACGAGAACGAGGAGCCCGAGGAGAACCCACAGACGATGAATGAGGCGGTCGACCGTGCGATGGGGCGCGAGGCGTACCGTATTGACGAGCAGACGGGCCAAGAGTCGCTTTGCTTGGATTCTCTCGAGCTGGACGAGTTTGCGCAGCATCTGAAGGAGTCCGAGGGCGCACGTACCGGCGTCGAGACACTCACCGACATCCGAAGTGAGCTCGCGCACCCCTTCCGCGACATGCGCGGCGCCGTTGAGGGCCGTGGCCCAGTCGATACGAAGAAGCTCTTCGAGCTCCTCACGGGCGAGACTGACGAAACCCTTCGGCCGGAGCTCCTCACAAGCGCGACCGTGACGCGCTACGAGGCGGGCCGCCAGTTCCAGGAGCAGCACTCGAGTGGCAAGCTCCATTGCCAGCTGCAGTGTGGCCTGAGCTTGATGATCGACGAGGACAAGATCTCGGACCAGTTCACGCGCGTCCCGACGGACGCACACTCCCGGCCACAGCTCTCCATCAAGGAGGGGCAGATCATCTCCGTCAAGGTCCTCGCCGTGCATCGCGACACCTTTCAGGTCGACGGCGCGTGCCGCGGCCAGGACCTGAGCTCCGCCCTCCACCAGACTCTCGCCGAGCAGGAGCGTCATGCCGCCGAGGAGAAGAAGCGGCAGGAGAGGGCGCGCACGCCCCAGTACGTGCGCCGGCGCATCGCCCATCCCCTCTTCAAGCAGGGCACGCACGACCAGGTAGCCGAGCTTCTGAAGGTCGCACCCGTGGGCGAGGTGTACTTCCGCCCGTCGTCCAAGGGGACGGCGCACCTGACCGCGTCGATCAAGCTGAGCGCGACTGGGCCGCTGCTGCACGTTGACATTGCTGAGGAGGACAAGCCCTCTGCGGCGGAGCTGGGTGCGAGCCTCTTCCTCGGCCGGGACGAGTCGAAGAAGCAGCCTGGCGAGCGCTTCGACGATCTGGACGAGATCATCGCGAGATACATCGAGCCGCTCGTTGAGAATGTGCGCGAGCTCGAAGGGCACCGCAAGTTTGTGGATGAGAAGGGCGCCGACGTGCTCGAGAGGATGCTCAAGGCGGAGAAGAGCGGCGCGCCGCAGACGATCCCGTACCGGCTCTCGCCCAACCCCAAAGCGGCCGATCACTACCAGCTCTCCTACCTGCCCAAGCAGAAGGTCATCCGGGAGTTCGTCAAAGTGAGTCCCGCCGGCTTCCTCTACCGCACCAAGCTCTTCTCGAGTGTCGAGGACGCTCTCAAGTACTTCAAGGCCAACTACAAGGAGCCACCGCCGCGCCCCGCGGGCCCCGGATTACGACGCGATTACGACGCCCAGCCCTCGGGCCCCGGATTACGACGCGATTACGACGCCCAGCCCACGGGCCCCGGATTACGACGCGATTACGACGCCCAGCCCACGGTGCCTCCCGGCATGCCTCCAGGCATGGGGGGGATGGGGGGGATGGGCGGGATGGGGGGGTTGGGGGGGGTGCCTCCAGGCATGCCCCCAGGCATGGGTGGGATGGGGGGGATGGGGGGGGCGATGCCGGCGCAGATGAGCGCTGGGATGGGCATGCCTCTGCAGCAGATTCCGCCCGGGCTGCCGCCGGGCATGGGCCAGCTGCTGCCGCCGCCGCCGCAGCCCGCGGGCTACGCCTACAGCGGCGCCATGGGCGGCATGATGGGCGGCGGCTACGGCGGCGGCGGCTACGGCGGCGGCGGCGGCTTTTTTGGGGGTGGCCGATGAGGGTCCGGGCGCACGGCTGCGGAGCACGATGCAAGAGGTGCTCGCGCGCACCGGCGTATGACGCCGTCGGTGAAGACAGCGAGATGCGGCGAAACACGGTCACAGCGAGCGCGTGTGCACGGGCGAGCATGCCGACTGCACGTGTGTGGTGTCAGACGCATATGTGGCCGATGAGGAGTGCGCGTGGGGAATGATTGTGGCGCGCGGCTGGGCGAGTGCATGATAATCATGCGCGTTATCGAGAAATCTTCCTGATTCTGTGGAGTTCAACACAAAGCGCAAAAACTCTCCGGACCCCCACGGCATGCGCTAAGCATGCCTCCACTGTGGGGAAGTTAATGATTGTGGAGAAGGCAGAAAGCCCCTTTACGTTACTAGTAGAAGCCTAAGTATCTGCTTCTTATCGGAAGGTGATCTGAGGCTAGCAGTGGAGGTGAGAATCGACGGAGAGGAGGAGACACAACAGAAGGAGCACGAACTTGACTTGACTTGACAAGGAAGCGGGACTGATTACGAAATGCTCGGTACAATGCCCATGTTTTGGGTCAACCGCCTTTGCAAAATGGCGGGATGGACCTGGTGAGCGACAGTGACGACGAGTCGCCGCCAGAGCATGACGAGTCTCGAGCAGAGCCGCCACTGAACAAGCTGCCGCAGGCGCCACCTCCCAAGAAGCTCAGCAAGGCGGAGCGCAAGGCGCTCGAGGAGAAGCGCAAGCGTGAGGCGGCAGCGGCCGCCGCGAAGCGCGCTCCAAAGATTGAGCCCAAGCTGGGCAAGTTTGTGGCGGACAAGGCGCAGATCGACGAGAAGGCACGCATCGTGGCCCTACACAAGGATTGTGCTGAACGTGGCAAGGTTCCGGCCAACATGCTCCCCATGTTGATCAAGGACCTCTTCAAGCCGATCGAGAAGGAGTTCAAGAAGGAGTTCAAGAAGCTGAGCACGCTCGCCACGGAGGTATTTGCCGAGAAGGGTGCCAAGGGCCTCGAGGCCGGCGATATGACGGCTTGGTACTTTGACGTGGCGTGGCCCATGATCGACGAGGCGCGCCGCGACGCCAAGGCCGCGGCACAACAAGCCGCGGCGGAAGCGGCGGCAGCGGCAGCGGAGGCAGAGGCGGCGCGTAAGGCGGCGGAGGCCGAGGCGGCTGCGCTCGCCCGGCTCGCCGAGCTTGAAGCCAAGGAGGCAGCGAGGGTCAAGGCGGCGGAGGAGGCGAAGGCGGCCGCAGCAGCGGCCGCTGCGCGCGAGGCGGAGGAGGAAGCGCGGCGGCAGGAGGAGGCAGAGAAGGTCCGCCGTGAAGAGGAGGCAAAGGCGCAGAAGAAGCAGCTCCCCGGCAGACGCGGGCAGGTGCCAGAGCGCCAGCAGCCGCCGCAGCCGCTGCCGCCGCTGCCGCCGCAGCCGCAGCAGCCGCAGCAAAAGGAAGCGCACCCGCCGCCGAAAGGCACCGCACCAACCAGCCCACCGGCCGCACCACCCGCCGCTCCCGCCGCCCCCTTCGTGCGCCCCTCCGGATTGCGGATTGAGCCGAACAGCGCGCGCGCCAGTACTCAGTACGACGCCGAGGAGCTGCCAGAGGAGCCCGTGGGATGGGCGGCCGCGCGCCTGGTCAACCTCGCAGAGCACCGGAGAGTGCTCGGGTTTCTAATGGTGCGCGTGCTCCCGCCGGACGACGCGGCGCCGACCGAGATGCTCGTGCAGGCTGCGATGGTGCGCACAGCCCTCGGCGAAGCGCTGCTGCCCCTCAAGGACAACGCGCTGCTCAACGAGGCTCCGAAGGCACGCAAGGGCTCTGCGGGTGTGCCGATAGGTCGCGTCATTCAATTCTGGTTTGAGCGCGTGTGGCCAAAGCATGGGATGGCGCTCACGAGGGCGCTGCAGAACAACTCGGCGATGTCGGCGATGTCGGCGATGTCGGCAGAGGAGCAGGCCGCAGCAGAAGAGGAGACGGGTGAGGCGCCCGCGGACTCCGTTGCTGCGTCCGAAAGGCCCGATTCTTCTTGACCGGGGTAGAGTTGTAGAGATGACGCGCGGCGTTTGAGGGCGCCCCACTCTTTAGGTTTTGATTCCCACTTGGATTGAATAATGTGCTCGCTTTTCGGAGGAGCCGCAAGTTGAAGTGAAGATGAAGTCGGCCATCTGCACGCAGCGGCTGGCCGCTGCCGAGTCTTTGTGGTCGATCACAACGCGTCTCGGCTCCTTCGGCACGTCGCTCGGCCTGAAGCTCCAAAGAGACGGCGGCCGCCTGACGCCTGTGCGCATTGACAGTGCAACTTCTGAGTGGAAGATGCCTTGGCCGACTTGGGCGGCACGCTCAGACGGAAAGGTTTGCTTGGCGGTCGTGCTGGCACTAGCGGACGAGATCTCTTCTTACGGCGGCATGGCTTGCTTCGACAAGAAGCGTCGACCTGGTGTCACGCTCTCCATCTCAGGGACTCTTGCAGCTCGCAGCGACGGCGAGGTGCCAAGCGTAAGTGGCGGCGAGGAGCTGCACTTTGTTTCGCGCAAGCTCAAGACCGGGCGGCAGCTCGGGCACATGGAGCTCGAGATCTGGCGTGGTGCGCCGTCCTCATCCGGAGAGCTCCTAGCTGTGGGAAGGCACTCGAAGATGCTCTCGCTTCCAGCCCCACTGCTCTCGCCCATCTCGGTGCTCGAGTCGGTTGGAGCTTCCGCCATGTTCGCCCACGTCCAGCCGTGGGCGATGCGCCTCTTCGAGCACCGCTATCCGGACGTGAGGCCGTGGCCGCCCATGGACCCGAAGCGTCGTGCGGACCTATTTCCTCCACTAGAGGCCATCGCCACGGATGCCGCAATGAGTCGTCTGATGCCGTTGCGTCATCCAGCGGCGGTGGAGGGTACTGCGCCGATCTTGTACGCTGCGCCGCTCTCACCCACGTGGTCGAACCTGATGGGCAACATGCATGGCGGCGCGGCCTGTATTCTCGGTGAGCAGATTGCGGCCGCGTCCTACCGGCATGCCGTGGGCGCCGACTTGGGCGTCGACGTATCTCCGCCTCCGAGGATGATGCATGTCCAGATGCTATCTGGCCTCGTGTGCGATGGGCGGATGGCCCAGTTCGAGGCCGTCTCCTCTCCAGCGCCAGGCCAGGATCATTCAAGCAGGAGCACGCTGGCGACGATGCGCCATGCAACGAACGCTGGCAGGGCCGTCGAGTGCACGTACTGGTGGTGATAGATCTCACCGGCGCACTTCGAGACACTTGTTAGGTGTTAGAGGCTCCCGGCAAACACCAATGCGGCCATCTGCTGGGCGCAATGGGGGGCAAGATTGCGCCGAAGAATGTGGCTGCACTCACGCGGCTCGACCACAAACGCGCCACGTCGCTGTTGGCTCTGAATGCGGGTGTGCCGACGACTGACGTGGCTGACTGACGCGGCAGGCGTCTTCATCTGGGGCAACCACACATCGACGCAGTAGAGACGAGAGGTCGATGTAGCTACGGTCGAGGTGTGTGCGCACACACGCGGTCGGGCGGGCTGCTCCGCCCGCCGCCCCGCCCGGCGCGGGCCGCGGCCCACCGCAGCCTCTGGACGCGCCGTTAACGGGGTCCGCCACCGTCCGTCGCACAGCTGCCGTCGCACCGAAATGCGAAAAGGTCGTGTACGGCCGGACGCCGCCCGGAAATTCGATTTCGTTTCAAATAAGCTTCGGACTACATCCCGTTCTTTTACTGCCACCTTGCCCTCCCTCCACGAAGGCCGGGCAGCAGCCACGCGAGATCTCCGGCGAGGTTGGCCGCGACGAACGCGGCGGACAAGGTGGCGAGAGCCATCAGCCCCGGGCTTCGCGATGCGCCCATGGTACGCCGTCGGCGCATGGCCATGAGTGGCGGCACGAGCCCCCAGAGCAAAGCGACCGGGTATGCGCCCGCGAGGTCGATCGCTCCAAAATAGGCCGCTGTCGATCCGGCCGTCGTCGCGATTGTCGTAGGGATGGCAATCGTCGCCGCGTACAGGAGCAGTGAGGGTAGCCCGCCGCCGCCCGCACGTCCCCCCGCGCCTGCGGACGCCGACGACGATGGCGCGCCTGTCGTCTTGGACGCTCGCGTCGCATCAAGGCTGAAGATGTGAAGCGCCCTGGCGGTGCCCAGAATCGTCGTCAGCACGGCGGTGGCTGCTGTGGCCGCGGTGGCTGCCCCGACGTAACCGTGAGCCAGCATCAGAGACGCGACGGGATCCGCACGCAGTGCGCCACCGCCGAGCGATGGTGCGACAAGCGCGATGCCCAGCGACGACCAGAACAGCTGAATCGCGAGGAGCGCGAGCGAGCCCACGACGATGACACGGCGCACGCGGGCTCGGGCATAGCTGAGGCACGAACAGACGACCGGCACCACCTCGCAGTACACGTGCAGCTGCAGCAGCGTGGGCGCGGCCGGGAAGGCGAGCGACCAGTCGGCGCGCGCTAGCCGCGACCAGTCGGCCAGCGGCCAGCCCGCCGCAAAGAGCGTGCTCACCGCTCCGATGAAACCAATCGTCAGGCCTCCGTTGATGAGGCTGACCATGTTGGCCGAGGCGAGGCGTGCAAATGTGGAGACGCTCGCAGCGAGAACACCGCAGCGCACTGCTGCGAATGCTGAGGCCATCGGCACGCTGGCGAGCAGTGCGTCCCCCTTTGCGACCTGCGACACCATGGTCGTGATCATGAGAATGATAAACGTGAGCGAGACGGCACGGCCGCCGGCCTCGCCAAAGGCGTCGTAGCCGAGCGATGCAAAGGAGACGGGCGCGGAGCTGTTGCTGGTGCGGCTGCGTTCGGCAGATGCATCCATGACTAGCTCCGCTATCAGGAGCGACTCGGCCAGAAGCCATGCCCAGCAGCCCGTGAGCACGGCCGCAGATGGGAGCGCGCCAGCTGGAGCCGTCGCATACGGCAGAGCGAGAAAGCCACCGCCGATGGCGGTCCCGACGAGCAGCGCGCACGCGCCTGCGTCCTGGGCGACTGAGGCGCTGATAGCGACGGGCGCGCGAGGCGATGAGAGCAGCAGGGGCAGCCTACTTGTAGCGACAGGCCGCCTCAGCATGATTGTGCTCGCGCCAGCACCGAAGGCCAAGCTCATGCAAGCTGTGAAGACTGGTGACACACCCGTATACCGTACAAACCCGGACCCCCTAGCGCAAGGGCCTCTATCTCTATGGACGGAGGTTTGGCCGAAGCAACCTGTAAAACATCGAGACCATTAAAATTTGGGTCGTTCGACCCCCTGTGCTGGCTGTGGTACACCGTACAATGTACTCTGAAGTGCCGGTTTTTGAAGTTGGAGCGCGTTAGTACGTCTTACACGATCACGTAAACTCGCCGTGGTCTGTTTATCTTACATCCAAGATCCGTACACGCGACACCCTTACGGCCTGGGGAGGGGGACTCTGTGTGGGCCCTTTTTGCCTAGGCCTCACAGGCAGCGGTTCGCGCTCTGATTTGACTTGACTTGACTTGACTTGACTTGACTTGACATGACTTAAATTTGGAAAATGTGCCGGCAACTTTGCGTGAGAGGCGCGCGCCGGTGTATACCCAAATAAGCGCCAGGCCTTTGCATTCAATTGTTTGCATTTCCCCACAGAGCGGGTGGCCTGCCGCGCTGCCTGGGAGGCGCCCACCTTGATGAGGGATGTAATTGCGCCTGCAAAAGCGCCAAAGAACAGGCGCAATTACATCCCTCATCATGGGCGCCTCCCAGGCGCAAAGGCGCGCCTGCGGGGTCAGGGCGGTCCGGCCACTTGTGTGCCTCCTGGACCTTCCTGGCTGCCGCCGGTGGTGAGTCATGAAGACCACTCCGTGACCGCTCTTTCGGCCCTCGGTCTCGATGAAGGCACTCGATGAAGGACCTCCAGCTATATGCTGTCCCCAAATCCTTGGAGAGGTGCATCAAAATCTGGCTTTAGCTCGAATTATCGACCCGGGAACCGTTTGGCCACACTGCTCCACAATTCGAGCTCCAAAACACATTCTCTCGCCTGCTCTCGGTAGTTTGTGTCTTATAGAGTGGTGTGCGACCCTAAGTTGAAGAGTGGTCGACGTATGACGCACACTGCAGTACGGAAACCTACACTATGCACACAAGAACCCTGTACGACACACGCGAGCATGCACAGCGCTCCCCTACGGAAGAAGGGTGATGCTCTCCGATCATAGGCTCGGTCGGGGTACCCCGTGAGGCGACTCCGGCATGCCGTGAGCCGCCCATGCGACGCAATCTGCGCTGTTCTGGAGCCATCTGCTGTCCTGCGCCTCGTGCGTGAGCACGGGGTGAGGTGGTCTGGTGAGGGCAAGCGCGCACGGAGCCCGAGTGAGGGAGCGCCCACGGCGCATGGCGTCACACTCGCTCGGCTGGGTGAGCGGTTGGGCGCGCACTGCCCGCGTCGGCCGCATCCAGCTGCCAGCTCATGCGTGTGCTTGCGAGCGCTCGTCCGCGAGGGCGTCCCTGGAGCGCCCTGCGCGCGTGGAGGGGCGACCGCGAGCTCACCCAAGGGCAACCGAGGCATGGCGGACAGGATGCGGGCCTCGCCAAGGGCTGGGACAAAAAGCGTGCGCACCGCGGAGGCCGCGCGCGCGCCGAAGAGGTATGCACGAGGGTGAGGGGGCCATTTTGCCAAGGCCTGCCGCAGCGCGGCAGGCCCCGCTCTGTGCTGGGGAAATGCAAAGGCCTGCCAAGATAATGAGACGTCACGCTTGCAGTGCCATCCTGCTCGTCGCCGCCGCCCTGGGCGCGCGCGCCGAAAGCGCGACCTCTACCCCCTTTGACGGTGCTGAGGCGCCTTGGGCCCGGGCAAGCCGTCAGCTCTTCCTCGGCGCCACTTCGCTTCCCCTGCCGTCACTCTGTACGGACGCTTGCGAATTCGTCTCCAAAGACGAGGGGGACGATTGCGACGACGACGACGGCGCTCCCGGCTCCGAGTTTCCGATGTGCGCGTACTGCACCGACTGCATGGACTACTGCCCGCGCATGCCGAGAGCGCCGCCACCTCCGCCGGCGGGGACCCCCTCTGGTACTGGCAGCCCGGATGCCGAGTACCCGAATGGCCAGTTGGGCACCGACGGCGCCGACTACGGCCCAGGCCAATCGCTACCATCGCCGGCGGCCAGCCCAGCCCCCTTGCGTGCCGGCACTGACAACTGCACGAAGAATTGCTTCTACGACGCCGAGTGCGACGACGGCGGCCCCGGCCCCGAGTGCGCGTACGACAACGATTGCGTCGACTGCGACGGGCGCCATTCCCCTGGCATGATATGCTCGAACAACTGCCACAACGCCGGCGGCAGCTCGTGCAACGACGGCGGCGGCCCGGGCTCCGAGTGCCTTTTCTGCGCCACACGCGCCGTCGTGAGCTTCAAGAGCGCTGTATTGGGCACCAAACGCGCCTTGGCGAGCACTCACCGCGCCGGCATGGGCACCATACGTGTCGTCATGGGCAACATGCGCGTCCTCGTTAGCGGCATGGGCGCCGTAATGGGCACATTACACGCCGTCGTGGGCCGAATACGCGCCGTCGTGGGCAGAATACGCGCCGTCGCGAGCTCTTCACGCGCCGTCACCATACGGGTCGTCATGGGCAACCTGCGTGCCTTCGTTAGCAGTCCGAGCGCCGTAATGGGCACTTTGCGCGCCGGCATGGGCACTATGCGCGCCGTCACGAGCTCCATCACGAGTTCTACAAGCGCCGTATTGGGCACCATACATGTCGTCATGGGCAACATGCGTGCCGTCGTGAGCACTTCACGCGCCGTCAGGAGCGCAGAACGCGCCGTAGTGGGCACCAACCTGCGTGCCGTCGTGAGAGCATTCCGCGTGCCGTGGCCCCGTCGATGCCCCCACCCGAGACGCCACCGTGCCGTTCGGACTCGGACCTGATGATGGCTCCAGATCTTGCACAAGTGCTCGATGTCGTGCGTGCCGTGCATGTGCAACCCTGGCAGGTCCTTGTGCAACCCTGGCAGCTCGGCGCCTCACTCGACGACCGAGAGAGAGTTGAGTTCGATGCAGACCGCCTTGGGGCATGGCGACCCCTCGATGCTGCCTGCGCAGCACAGGACGCCCGATGCGGGGGTGAGCGCTCGAAGGAAGGCCTCCTTGTGCTCTGCTTCGGCGTACATGTACTTGACAAGGGCTGCCCAGTCGATCTCACAAACCCGCTTCTGCATGCCGCACGAGTACCGGATCCGGGCCTTGGTCCTGCGTGCCTTACAGTGGGACCGCCCTCTTGCCAACGGGTGGCGTCTGCTGGCCTTTCGGTGGAATCTGCTCATGCTTCGGACGGCCTCAGCATCCTCAATCCCCGGCAGCTTGTGTGCTGGGGGTGCTTGCTGATGGCATCGCTCATGGCATGGCACCGTCGTCTCGCCAAGTCTCCTTGCTCTCGGCCACATCGGCCTCGAGAGAAGCAGGGCGTGCACGGTGCCCTCACTCTTCTTGCATGGTGCACCATGCTGCCCTGCACCGAGACCAGCAACGTTCCCGGGTTGAACCGAGGTCTGCAGCTCGCGGTGCCCAGCCACCGCCGTGAGCTGCAGACCGAGGTGAGCACCAGCGCTGACCTGACCAGCGCACTCGCCAACACCGCCGTAAGCCGCATCGTCCTTGCCTCCGGAACCTACAACCTCATCGCTGAGCTCAGCATCACCAGGAGCGTCATCCTTGAGGCGGCAGCAGGAGCCACAGTCACCCTGAACGCACAGGCGATCAACTCCACGAGTTCGCGCCGTGTGCTGAACATCAACCCGGGCTCGTCGGGCGTCGTGCAGCTGATCGGGCTCGGCATTACGGGAGGCTACATCGGCGGAGTGCGTGCTCATGTTCAAAAGTTACCATGGCCCCAATGGGAAAGTTGCTGACGTGCTTGCCTCGACTCACGCTTGCACAACTGCGAACGCATCGCTCAACTACAGAATGTACGTGCCACAGAGACCTTGAAAACTTCCCATCGCCCCGATGGGAAAATGGCTGACGTTCTTGCCTTGACTCACGCTTGCACAACTGCAAACGATGCTTTGGTCAACTACAGGGGGTGCGTGCCGCAGTGACCTTGAAATTATCCCATCGCCCCGATGGGAAAATATCTTGTTGACATGTCCATTTCGATTCTCATCTTTTATGATGGGTGCTGCCTCGAACTAAGAATGGAGTACGTGCTAGCCTGAAACTTCAAAAGTTCCCATCGCCCCCATGGAAAACTCACACTTGCTTGTTGTTTGCAGGGAGGCGGTGTCTACGTCGTTTCCGGCACGGTCTCAATAACGTCTTCCTCGATCACCGGCAACACAGCTTCTGGAAATGTGCGTGCTTATGTGGAAAACTTCCCATCGCCCCCATGGGAACTCCTGCTGACCTGCCCAAATCGACTCTCATACCTTTCATTTCGGATCAATCTTTGGTTCTAACAGGGATATGTACGTGCCAGCCACGCCTGCAAACTTCCCATCGCCCCCATGGGAAGATGGCTGACATGCCCAAATCGACTCTCATCTTTCCATTCGGATCGATATTTGGTTCTACCAGGCAACTGTACGTGCCAGCCACGCCTGCAAACTTCCCATCGCCCCGATGGGAAGATTGCTGACGCGCTTGCTTCGACTCTCGCTTGCAAAACTGCGGCTGACGCTCCGGTCAACTACAGTCGGTACGTGCCGCAGAGAACTGCAATTTTCCCATCGCCCCCATGGGAGACTCACGTTTTGCTCGTTGTTTGCAGGGCGGCGGTGTCTTCGTCTCTTCCGGCACGGTCACGATAACGTCCTCCTCGATCACCGGCAACACAGCTTCTGGATTTGTGCGTGCTTTGTGCAAAACTTCCCATCGCCCCCATGGGAGACTCACGTTTTGCTCGTTGTTTGCAGGGCGGTGGTGTCTTTGTCTCTTCCGGCAAAGTGACCATCTCATCGTGCACCATCAGTGGGAACACAGCTGGCTATGTGCGTGCTCATGTTCAAAAGTTCCCATTGCCCCGATGGGAAAATTGCTGACACACTTGCTTTGATTCTCGCTTGCGCAACTGCGACCGATGCTTTGGTCAACTACAGGAGGTGCAGGCCGCAGAGACCGTGAAAAGTTCCCATCGCCCCGTGTGGGATGCCTTGCTTTTGTGACCTCCATTGTGACCTCTCGTTCCCCTCTTCTCGCTCAGGGGGCCAATGTCTATGTTACCTCCCCGGGGGCCACTGCCTGCTCCTGGGCAACAAACCTCACCTTCTCTAGCTCAGTCGCAACTTGCTCGTCGCCGCCGCCGCCGCCGCCGCCCTCGCCGCCGCCGCCCTCGCCCTCGCCGCCGCCGCCCTCGTCCCCGC
>Ga0210244_101188_pt1 | contig 22021 bp, 12 predicted proteins | sample ChrtobMetaP3_0mM_FD_155473 | JGI IMG/M metagenome (GOLD analysis project Ga0210244, IMG submission 155473) | Chrysochromulina tobin associated microbial communities from unialgal haptophyte culture, Seattle, Washington, United States - P3_0mM | ecosystem: Host-associated > Algae > Haptophytes >...
AAGACCTACATGGCCTACATGCGCATGGTGAGCTGGCTGTTGCCTGAGCATGGTCTTGCCTTAAGTGATCGCTACGAGACTGGCATGGCCCACTGGAATGACGGCGTAATGGCGTGGAATGAACAGCACGGTCGTGTCTAGCTGTGGACGCAGCTGCGGTACAATATGGAGGTGCTGTGGAGATGATCCGATGTGTGGGCCGGGTGCTAGTGCATAGGGTTCCCGGCTTCCGCCTTCGCCCTCGTGACGTGTGTAGGAGATCTCGGATGTCACGTATGTCCGCGAGAGCGTGCACAGAGATGCGTGTCGCTGTCGGCCTCTCGGCCGCCGTACGTGTCGCCTGTGAAAAGAATGATAGTGCTAGTTGTACACAGCACTGTAGACTTTACCTTTAGGCCTCACGTCAGCGCTTCTTTTTACTACTGTTGCTGCTTCCTCCACCCTTCCCACGGCCTCTGCCAGAACCGGTCGTACCACGGCCCGCGCCTTTGATCCTGGAATCAACTCTTCCTCTGCCCATCCCCTTACCACTAGGCCCGCCTCTGCTGCTGCTGCTGCTGCTGCTGAGCGGCCTGGGCACCGCACCCGGTGGCGTCTCGGCCTCTTGATCTGTCGACAGCCCCGGGCTGAAGCGCCAAAAGTCAACTGCGACATCGAGGCTCTCGTGCTTGTGATGCTTGTACATCTTAGGGATCTCGAACTGGAGCTCGGCCACCACCCTCGAGGACACGCCCCATGCAGCGGCGGTCTTGGTGATATAGGCGCGAGTACTCGTCTTATTGAGGGAGTAGACGGCACCGTCCGCCGTACACATCGCGAGCCCAGCGCGCAGGAAGCGCATGTCGATACCATTGGAATGCTGCTGTGTGCCGAACGGTGGATTCATGAGCACGAGATCAAATGTGCCACACCCGATTGGAATCAATTCCTCGGCGCTAACCTTTGCATTCGCATCCTCGGTCATGGCACCAGCGCGTGCTGCGGCGACGGCGGCGGCTTTTGCACTCGCATACTGCACCTTGGTCGGGTACGTGCTCTCGATAAAGCAGGGGAATGTGCGATTCGCTGCCTCTGCAGCTGCATCGACTGCGCTCAAAGTCGCGCGAGTGCCTGCGGGCTGGCTTGAGTCGGCATTGGAATCGCCGACGCCTTCCGTTGCAGCAAATGATCGCATAGCAAGTTGCAACACATCGCACGCCAGTAGATCGACGCACACCTCTGCGGCGTCGACATTTTGTGCGGCGACTCTCAGCGCTGCGGGGTCGATGTCTACGCCCACCACGTGCGCTGCACCCAGGAGGGCAGCAGCGATGCCGAGGACACAGCCACCGCATCCCAGATCGGCTACAAGAGCATCCTCGACGTCGCCCTCGTCGTAAGCGGCGAACAGCATGTGCGCGGCAAGGTCAGGGGGCGTCGGGTATTGCTCAAGCTCCACGCGCGGCTTTTCCCACGTCTTGACCTCCGACAAGGCATGAACGAGCTCACGGAAGCGTAATACCATCGCATCAGGCACATGGTTTTCTAGTGGTATCCGGATAGCGAACAAGCTCTCTGTGAACGGTATCCTGTGAATTGATACAAAGCAGCTTAGGGTGACCTAGGGACTCGGTATTGGGTGCCCAGCCGATCCTCATTGCGGCAGAGGCAGCGCATGGCGGGCGTTGGGCCGTAGCAGGTCGGAAGGTCACCCGGCGTTGGCGTTCCTTTGGGAGGTATGTCAAATCCCAAGCTTCAATTGTTGAGCCTTCGGCCTTGCGTCACACCAACCATGTTAACGCCCACGACAACGCTCCCGGCAGATTGCACGAGCTTTTCTCCACAACGCGGTGTGCTGCACGTGTGCTGCTCGGTCGCCATGCTCGTCATCACGGCCGTCTTGCCTGTCGTCGCGGCATTCATCGGGCCGATGCTCTCACCGACGCCTGCCGCAACCGCGCTGCGATGGGCACAACTGCCTCTGCCGCTTTCGTCCGGCGTCGCGCCTGCGGCAACCGTCTGCCGCGCATGTGGTGCCTGCTGCTGCGCGGGTTCCACCCCGGCGCCGCTGGCCGAGCTCTTCGAGCCACGGCCCGGCGTGGCCCAGCGGCTGATCTTCGTCGGCGGCAAAGGTGGGGTCGGAAAGACTTCGACGTCGTCGGCGCTCGCCGTGCGACTCGCCGACTCGGGGCTGAGCACGCTGATCGTCAGCACGGATCCAGCACACTCGCTGAGCGACGCGCTCGCGCAGGACGTGTCGGGCGGCACGCCGCTCGAGGTGGACGGCTGCACGAATCTGATGGCCATGGAGGTGGAGACTGACGAGGCCATCCAACGCTTCCGGGAGGCCGTCGGCAGCTTCCGCGCCGCAGACCTCGGCCTGGGCGGCGTGGCCGAGGAGGTGATCTCTCAGCTCGGGCTCAACGAGTTCGCCGACATCCTCGATAATGTGCCTCCGGGGCTGGACGAGCTGCTCGCGCTCGCCGAGACGCTCGCCGTCGTGCGCGGCGCGGACGGCGTCCAGGGCGGCCGCTCCTACGAGCGCGTGGTCTTCGACACGGCGCCGACGGGGCACACGCTGCGGCTCCTCGCCTTCCCCGACTTTTTGACGAACCTGCTCACGAAGCTGATCGCGCTCCGGAGCCGGCTGGGCGGTGCGCTCGCGCTGCTCGGCGGGCTGCTCGGCGGCGCCAACCCCGCCGCCAAGCTCGACGAGGCCGTCGTGCGCCTCGAGCGTTGGCAGACGCGCGTCTCCGAGTTGCAGCGGCTGCTCACCGATCCCGGCGTGACCGACTTTGTCGTGGTGAGCATCCCGTCGCGACTGGCGGTGGCCGAGTCGGCGCGGCTGCTCTCGGCGCTCGCCGAGCAGGGCGTGCCCACCAACCACCTCGTCGTCAACCAGATCGTCCTGGAGGAGCAGCGCGCGGGCTACGTGCAGCGCGTCGCCGCCGAGCAGCAGCGCGCGCTCACGCGCATCGACTCGGGAGCGTCGCCGTTGGCGGCGCTCGATCTCGCGCGGGTGCCTTTCTTCTCGATGGAGATGCGCGGCGTGTACCCGCTCAAGTACTATGGTCGCACCGCCTTTGGCGTGGCCGGCGGCCAGGCGGAGAGCTGGGCGGACGTCCTCGACGCTTCCAACGACCGGTTCATCCTCGTCGGGGGCAAGGGCGGGGTGGGGAAGACGACCACCGCGGCGGCGCTGGCGGTTGAGAACGCGGAGCGCGGCTACAACACGCTCGTGGTCAGCACGGACCCGGCGCACTCGCTCGGCGACGCGCTCGACGTCGATCTCTCGAGCGGTGAGGTGGTGAGGGTCGAGGGGCTCGCCGGCGCCTCGCTGTACGCCATCGAGGTCAAAGTGGACGAGGCGGTCGCCGAGTTCAAGCGGCTGGTGGGGGGGCTGGGCAGCAGCTCGAGTAGCGGCGCCGCCGTGGGCGCGGGCGCCACACCCACGCTGGGCTTGGGCGACTTTGCCGACATCTTCGACGCAGTCCCCCCCGGCGTCGACGAGCTCATCGCGCTCGTCAAGATCGTGGCCCTCGCCAAAGCCGATGCGTACGGGCTGCACTTTGAGCGCGTGGTGGTCGACACGGCGCCGACGGGGCACACGCTGCGGCTCCTCACCTTCCCCGACTTTCTCGACCGCTTCGTCGATCGCCTCCTGCTGCTGCAGCAGCGCTTCAAGGGCGCCGCGGGCGTGCTCGGCGGAGCCAAGGCTCTCTTCAAGAATGTGTTTGGCGGCGGCGGCGGCGGCGGCGGCGGCGGCGGCGGCGGCGGCGGCGGCGGCGGCGGCGGCTCGGCGGCGGACGCCGAGGAGGAGCCTCGGGCCGTTGCAGCCCTGCGCGACTTCCAGAGCCAGATGAAGGAGCTGCAGGCGCTCCTCAAGGACCCGAAGACGACCGAATTCGTCATCGTCTCCATCCCCACGTACCTCTCGCTCACCGAGTCCGAGCGACTCCTCGGGGCGCTGCGGGACCAGGGCATCGCCGTGCGCCGCGGAGTGGTCAACCGTATGCTGAGCGCCTCCGACGCCGAGGGCACGTACCTCGCGCAGCTGAGCAAGGGCCAAGCGGCCTGCTTGCGAGAGCTGCGGGAGCTCGCCGAGCGGGCGGCGGTCGATGTGACCGAGGTGCCCTACTTTGACACGGAGTGCCGCGCGATCTACGGCTTGAGGGCGCTCGGCGCGGCGCTGCTCGATGCCAAAAGCCCCACAAAGCCACCAGTGGCGACAGGGGTGTAGGAGCGCAGGGCGTAGAGCCGAGCCGGACGTTGGCTGCGCGTGTGCAAAGCAGGCTTGTTGGCGTTGCGGTTGGATGCGAGGCCTCCGACGCCCGCGCGCGGGATCGGTCGGCCACGCGAGGCATGTGGGCGATAGACTCTGCACACTCTCGCGTGTTTTCGTTTGTTTTCGTGTTACACGACACACCAAAATATGCGATTGCTGATTGGGCCACCTAGCTTGCCCGTAGTACTAGAGTTCAGGTTGTGATCCACGCTCGCCACTCCTTCTCGAGGGCCGTACGCGACACCTCCTGCTTGCAGAGCGCGCACTGCGGCGAGGGCGCGGACTGCACCCACCACGTGCGTATGCAAGAGCGATGAAAGATGTGCTGGCACGGGAGCACCACCAACGCCAAACCTGCCGTCCGCTCTCGCGCGTCCGTACTGACGAGCGGCTGTAGGCACACGCTGCACTCGGCCCCGCTGGCCGGCTGCAGCGGCGGCGATGGAAGATACGGCATCAGCGCGTCGATCGCGGCTTCGGTGCGCGCGGCTGTACCCTCGTATGCGCTGGTGCCACTGAAGCGCCTAGCCGCCTCCACGACGGCAAGCAGCGAGGCCTCCAATGAAGCAGCGTCGGGGGGTGCGGCGGAGGGTACGGCGGACGCGGCGACGGCCACGCCAGCCGCAGCGGGCACTCCGGGGAGAGGGTATGCAGCCGCTGGATCGGCCACGGGGGGCGAGGACGCTGGCGCTGGAGCAGCAGCGGCAGCAGCCTGAGCAGCCATCGCCTCCCGCCATAGAGCCAGAGCCTCGGACATGTCGGCGCCGCAAGCGCATCTTCGTAGGCTCGTGAGCCGCCCACAATTGCAGCAGAGAGCCTCGACGGCGATCGCGCTCTGCGCCCGTGAGCCGTACGCAGCGGCCATTTGCACGCGCTCCGCCTGCTCCGCCTCCGCCATGCGCACCAAGTCATCGCGCACGCGCTGCGCATGGGCCAGGAAGGGCTGTAAGCTGGACGCAGCTGCGCCATTCATCGAGCAAACAAAGGCGCACTAAGTTTTGTGCTTTTGGAAGCGCGCAGCGCATGCACGCGCGACGGGGGAGGGGGGGAAGGGGGGGGAGGGGGGGGCAGCAAGTTGCAGCGTTTCTGATGTTAGCGAGCTCACTCATGCATGCGGAAACGCATTGGATGGTTTCGTTAGGAAAGGGCGAGGAAAGGCTGCAACGCAATTGCTGCAACGGCGGCGGAGGCCGTCCGGTTATGGCTACGGCATCGACGGCGACGGCGGCGGCGGCCGAAAATCCTCAGTATTTTGATAAACACATTACACAGCGCCCCAGCCCACCGCGTGGAGGGCGAGAAGGGCACACACAGTTCTCCGAGCCGACAGTGGTCCGGCCGTGACGCGGAGCTCGGCCGAGGGCCAGGCAGCGTCCGCGCTGCTGCGCGTGGAGCTCGAGAAGTACGGCTGCGGCTTCCCCGTCGACGTGATCTCGACGATTCGCAACCAGCATGTGGCGCTGCAAGTGTGGCCGTGCGCCTATATCTGCACGTGCACGCGCTCAACACGCTCGGCTTTGCAGGGCTTGATAACCGGACGGAGGCGGGGCGTGCCGCCCGAGTGGTCATGGTGAAGGAGCACAGCAATGCGAGACATTCAAAGGAGAAGGTTTAGCGAGCGGTGAATGCCACAGCAGCCTCATCGCAGAAGACGCTGGCATCGCCAACGGCCGCCGCCTTGGCACTAACCATCCTCGGGCCTCTGCGAACTGTGTCTGAGTCCACTCTGGCGCTCCGCCCGATGGCGCTCGCACAGGACGCCCTCGTCGACGCCTTGGGGCAGGGGGTCACAACCCTGACCCTCATGTCCAGAGTGGACCTTTACATTGTTATTACACATCTCGTTATTACTCAGAGTGGTGGAAGAGGAAGGTAGGTGGAAGAGTGGTGGAAGAGGAAGGTAGGTGGAAGAGGAAGGTAGGTGGAAGAGTGGTGGAAGAGGAAGGTAGTGGTGGAAGAGGAAGGGAGGTGGAAGAGTGGGGGAAGAGGAAGGTAGGTGGAAGAGGAAGGTAGGTGGAAGAGTGGTGGAAGAGGAAGGTAGTGGTGGAAGAGGAAGGTAGTGGAGGAAGAGGAAGGTAGGTGGAAGAGTGGTGGAAGAGGAAGGTAGTGGTGGAAGAGGAAGGTAGGTGGAAGAGGAAGGTATTGGAGGAAGATTTAATCCCTTAATGAGCTCACGACGTACGAGAAATACACGCGCTCTAAGTAACTCCGAAACAGACCCCGATGAGCGATGTACCCCCTCGCCATCTAGGGTACTAGGGAACGGAAGGTCCCAGTCCGCCAGATCAAGGACAAGGTCCAGATCACGCGTTCTGGAGAGGGGGTGGGACGTTCGAATTGCAACGCCAACGGAGCGCACTGGATGTCTCCGACACCGTCGATGACAAAACGAAAACCTGTCAGTACAACTGTTGTACTGACGTGACTACTGAGTACAGTCACTCTGGTACTACAGCTTCCGTACGACCGTTCGCTGCCTCTGCAACCTCACTAGGCTGACACGTGAGGTTGCACGTGAGCTCTGCAACTTCATTAGGACAGCCACCCTGACCCCCAACCGCCACCCATCCTCGCTGTCGCCGAAGCGGCGCCCGTCTTTGCCGCCTTCGCCGTCGTGGCGGCCGTTGCTGCCGCCGTCGCCGCCGTCCCTGCCGCCCTCGCCGCCGTCACTGCCGTTGCTGCCGTGTCCTCTGCCGTCTGCTGCTGCGCTGCCGAAGCGGCGGCGCCGCCGCCTGCCATCAAAAGCCGCGGTGCAGCACCGTCGCCTCAAAGGAGGGGTCGGGCTCGCCGCCTTTCCGGGCCACGAGCGTCAGAGAGAGGAGCCCATGGCGCTGGCGCACAGGGACGACCCGGCCGCTGCCGATCCTCGCCGTCTGAGTCGCGTGCTCGTGGCCGGTAGATTGGTCGTATTGCTGATAGCCCTCGGTCTCGAAGAGCCGAGGACATCCATCACTGGCAGCAGCAGCGAACATCAGGTTGGCAAAAAGCGCATCATCTTGCAGCTCAGGGCGCGGCGTGCCCCGTTGCCAAAGGACCAGGCAGTTTGCCGCCGCACCCGGCACACCCGCCGCGCTCTTTTGCTCGGCAGAGCCGTAGTTGAACACTCTCTCGATCGAGATAGCGTTCGTCTTTGGCTCGGTGGTCACGCGCGCCGTCGCCATCAGTGGCTCGGCCGGCAGCACCTTGGCCAACGGCACCTCAACCAAACGCACGTGGCCGCGGACGACGTCGAGCCCCTCGGCGAGCGCCGCATCGAGCCCGCCGGGCGCGGCGCCGCCAAAGGGCGAGCGCACGCCGAGGAGCCGATGGACGAGGGCGAGGCAGGCCAGGAAGTCCGCCGCGGACGCCGTCATCGTGCGCCCTTGCCGCACGAGCGCGACCACGCCGCGCCACGCGTACGCGCCGCGCGCGCGCATCAGCGCCGCCTGCATGCGCATCTGCTCGGCCACCTGCGCGGCCACGTCGGCAGCGGTGCGCTGCGGCTCGCGCGTCACGGGCGTGCGGCTGACGACGTGGCCCGCCGGCGCGCGCGCGAGGTTGGCCTCGTACCGGGCGGTCGCGTGCGCAATCCGCTCGCGCTCTGCTAGCGTGCCCTTCCACACGCGCGCCATCGCGCCGCCCGGCGCGAGGCGCTCGGGCTCGAGGCGCGTCGCGGCCTCCAGATCGGCGTCGGGCGGCGGCAGAGGGCGACGCTCGTCCTCGAGCGCCAGAACCGAGAGGACCGTCTCGAGGAGCCAACGGCGGTCGGCACCCTCGAGCGCGGCGCGCAGCCGCGGCATGGTGCCCGAGACGGCGGCCCGGCGACCCTCGGCCGTGTCGCGAATGGCCGCGAGAAGGCCCGCAGGTGGCGCGGCTGCGCCCCGCAGCACCGCCCAGCCGTGCGGTGTGAGGCCCGCAAAGAGCAGCGGCGGCGGCGCAGCGGCGGCGGCGCGGGCGGCGGCGCCCTCATCGCCCGCGCTCCGCAGCCGCGACCGGCGCTCTCGAAGCTCGGCGGCCGCCGTCGCGGCGTCGTACTGGGGTTGCGGATTGCGCTTGAGCAGCCCGTGCAGCCCGAGGCGCAGCTGCAGCTCGTCAAACGCGACCGCGGCATCGCGCCCGTGGAGCTGCAGCAGCCGCGGCAGGGCCGCGCGGAAGGCGATCGCGGGCACCTCGACGGGCGCGCCGCCGTCGGGCCCGTCGTCGGGCGGCGGCGGCCGCAGGCGGTGCACGCGGCGCCAGTCGGCCCAGTGCGGCGAGCCGTCCTCCGCGTCGGGCCGCGCGTACGGGCCGACGAGCGTGAGCGCCTCGCCCGCCGCCTGCGCCGCCTCGCCGGCGGGCACCGCAGCCGACGCCACGGCGAGCGCGCCGAGCACCGCGCGCACCGCGCCCTCCTCGTCGAGGTACTCGCTAAAGGGCACGGGCTCCTCGTCGAAGGGAGAGGGCAGCTGGGCCGGCGCCGGCGCGTGCCGCCGGCCGTACAGGCCGCCGAGCAGCGGCAGCCACGCGTCGCCGCCGCCGGCGCCGAAGGTGGCGGCGGCGTGCACCCAGCCCAGCCGCCAGCGCGCGAGCCGCTCCATGGAGGTCGACATGCCACGCGCATCGAGGCGCGGCAGCGCGAGCGACGGCACGACGAGTGTGCAGCGCGCGGGCTGGCCGCCGCGCCCGGCCCGCCCCCACTGCTGGTCGAGCTCCGGCTCGTACCCCCACGTGACCACGTGGGTCACGTTGGGGTGGTCGACGCCGAGCCCGAAGGCGATCGTGGCGCAGACGGCCTCGAGCTCGCCCGCGTGCCAGCGGGCGGCGACGCACGCGCGCTCGCGCGAGCCGGCGTGGTACACGCCGGCGCGCACGCCGCACGTGGCGAGGTACGCGGCCAGCGTCTCGGCCGCCTTCCGCGTGGGCACGTACGCGATCTTGCCGGCTCTCGCGGCGGCGGCGGTGGTGGCAGCGGCTGCGCCGCTTGGCGGAGGAGGAGGGTCGTCGGAGCTGGCGGCAGGGCGTGCCATCGCGAGCGCCGCCCGCAGCTCCACCTCGGTCGTGGCAGTGCTCGCCGCCTCCTCGGCCTCCTGCTCGGCGGCTGCGTCCGCCGCCACTTCAGTTGCGGCTTCGCCGCCGGGCTCACCGCCGATGTCGTCGCCGCCGCCGCCGTCGTTATCGCCGCCGCCGCCGTCGCCGCCGTCGCCATCGCCATCGCCATCGCCGCCGTCGCCGTCGATCTCGCCATCGCCACCTCCACCACCGTCATCGCCACCGTCATCGCCCTCGCCGCCGCCGCCGCCGCCGCCGCCGCCGCCGATCGCGCTTGAGCTGGCACCTCGCCCCCACCGCGTGGCCTCGAGGAAGGCGCCAAAGGCCGCGTCGGCCTCGGCCGAGGGTGGCAGAGCTGGGCCCTTCAGCCCGAGGGCGGCGTGGAGCTGCGCGGCGGTGCCGCCCACCACAACGTACGCCGCCAGGTTGCGCCGCGGCTCGTGGTGCAGGTGCAGGCGCGGCGCCGTCAGATCGCAGTCGGACAGCACCGCGCCGGCCAGCATCTCCGGCGTGAGCGACGCCGACAGCGCCATGCGCGGCACTTCTGGCAGCCACTCGCGCAGCTGCGGCGCGAGGGCGCCGTGGGAGCTGCGAAACTCCCACGTGGTGACCGTGGCGGCCTCGTCGATGGCGACGAGCGCAAACGGCCGCTGCCGATGCGCCCAGCCCAGGGCGGCGCTCGCGCGCAGGAAGGACTCGGGCGTGCACACGAGCACCTCGAGATCGCCGCGCAGCGCGAGGCGCAGCGCATCCGCCGGGTCAGCGACAGCGGCGCCGCCGAGCGCGTCGGCGATGGGGCCAGCAATGTCGCCCTCGTGCTCCCGCGCGCGGCGGTTGAGCTTTGCCACCAGCTCGGCGTTGGTGGCCACGAGCGGGCCGATCACGAGCGTGAGCCCGGCACGGCGGAGCAGGCCGCCGTACAGAAAGCACAGGCTCTTGCCCGCCCCCGTCGAAAAGCCGACGACAGTGTCGCGGCCCGCGGCCGCGTCCTCGAGCACGGCGCTCTGCTCCGGCCGCGGCAGCATGGCGGCATTGCCCGTCACGAGCGCCATCACGGCAGCCTCGGTGCGCGCGGGCCGCGGGGCGGCCGCCGCCGGGCCGACCAGCGCGCGCATGACGCCGTCCACGACGAGGGTGGGCAGTCGCGTGTCTCGCGGCACGCGCCGCAGCAGCTCCACGCCGAGCGTGCGCGCCGCGACTCGCAGATCGCCGCGGCCGACGCCGCCCTCGCCGCCACCTCTGGTGGGCGCCGCCGCTCTACCGCCGCTCCCCAAAGGGCGCCGACGCTCACGGCGATGCGCACGAGCACGGCTCGCGCCGCGGCCACGACGGGCGGCTCGTCAGCGCTGCCGCTGCCGCTGCCGCTGCCCCCCCCACCCCCGCGCCCATCGCTACCGGCCCATGAGATGAGTAACTCGAGGTGGCTCACTCGAACGAAGTTGAGCAGCGCGCACGCGAGCCCACAGTGCTCCACAACCCGATGCTCCTTGAGCCCGAGCTCTGCGGCGAGCGCCGCGGCCTCGCCCACGTCGGCAAAGCGCGCATCGAGTGGCACCCCTTCGCCAAGGTGGATGGCGGGCAGCCAGGCCACCATGCAGGCTGCGTCGGGCAGCCGCCGCTGCTGAGCGCCCAACATGGTGCGCAGCGCCGCATAGCCGAGCCCTGCGTGTTCGACCATGGTCATGACGCCTTCTCGCCGGTGCGCATCGCGCATCGTGCCTATCTCCTCTGGTGCGCCCTCGCGTCCCATCTGGGGCGCGTGCCGCTGGGCCACCGCGTGCGGCAGGACAAAGCCAGCCGTGATGAATGCCTGCTCGGTGGCGCGATACACCGGGAGCAGCAGCATGCCCACGGCCTCACCCGCAGCAGATGACGAAGCGGAGGCCGAGGCGGCGGCGGAGGATGTGGAGGTGGCGGCAGCAGAGCCAGAGGCAGAGGCGGTGGCGGCGAGAGCGGCAGAGCAGTTGGTGGTGTTGGACAACATGGTGCGCACAACAGCGCCCCAGCCCACCGCGTCGAGGGCGAGAAGGGCACGCACAGTCTCCAGGCCGACAGTATCGGCCGTGACGCGAGGCACCGTCGGGTAGGAGGGCTTCTTGCTCTTGTACAAGTTGCCGAGGAAGTAGCCGAGGGTCAGGGTTGTGACCCCCTGTCCCAAGGCGTCGACGAGGGCGTCCTGTGCGAGCGCCATCGGGTGGAGCGCCAGAGTGGACTCAGACACAGTTCGCAGCGGCCCGAGGATGGTCAGTGCCAAGGCGGCGGCCGTTGGCGATGCCAGCGTCTTCTGCGATGAGGCTGCTGTGGCGTTCACTGCTCGCTCAACCTTCTCCTTTGCGTGCCTCGCATCGCTGTGCTCCTTCACCATGACCACTCGCGCGGCACGCCCCGCCTCCGTCCGGTTATCGAGCCCTGCGAAGCTGAGCGAGTTGAGCGCGTGCGCGTGCAGATAGGCGCACGGCCACACTTGCAGCGCCGAATGCTGGTTGCGAATCGTCGAGATCACGTCGACGGGGAAGCCGCTGCCGTACTTCTCGAGCTCCACGCGCAACAGCGCGGACGCTGCCTGGCCCTCGGCCGAGCTCCATGGCGGGAAGCCGTCCGCTGGGGGCATATTGCGATACCGGCTGCTCACAGCGCGGTGGTCGGCGTACACACCGAGGTGCTCCACGGCAAAGTAGACGGCGAGCCAGAGGCGGTAGTGATGTTGAAAGTCGGCCGCCGACTCCACCTTCATGCCCGCACGCTGCGCCAAATTCACGACGTGCTCAATGGCGGCGCGTAGGGTCTCGTCATTGAGGCGAATCTTCTGCTTTTGTGTTGATTTGGGCGTCCAGCGGCGCGGGTTAAGAGCGACAAAGGGGGCGAGAAGTTGCGCGAGGGCGCGCTTAGCTGTGGCGAGTGGCGCTGGCTGTGCCGGCAGTTTGCCTTCGAGAGCCGCCTTGCACTGCAACTGCGTTTTGCACTGCAACTGCGTCGGCAGCGCCCCTGTCACTGGCATGAGCGGCACAAGCGACGGCCCAGGTTCGTGGTCGTCATCGTCGTCATCATCGGCTGCGGCATCGACGGCCGCATCGGCGGCGGCATCATCGGCTGCGGCATCGACGGGCGCATCGGCGGCGGCAGCGGCAGCAGCGGCAGCAGCATCGACGGGCATCGACGTTGCTTGCCGCCAATGAGCCCACGGTTGAAGGTGGCCTCCGACGAAGTCGTCGTCAGTGTCTTTGTCGCCAGGACCATCAAATTGTGGGATGCTGCGTTGCTGCTGAGCGCTCGCCTGAGCGGCAGCAGCAGCGGCCTGACGGACCACTTCGGCGCGCAGAAGCCCTTGCAGCTCGAGAAGCTCAGTACGCAGAGACGCCTCGTCGAGTGAGCTGCGCGCATACCTGACAAAGAGCGCAATCCGAGGGCATCAGAGCTCAGTCAGAGGTCATCAGAGATGGAGAGCGCAATCTGAGGTCATCAGAGCGCAGTCTGAGGCACTCAGAAGCCCTCAAAGGCACTCAGATGCAATCAGGGAGGTGGCGCCGACGCGATGGAACCCAAGAGCCCGATTGCAGGCGATGGAGGCGGTGGCTGGCGGTGACGGGCCAGGCGGAGCTGATGGAGCTGATGGAGGATTTACGGTGCAGCCAGGGAGAGAGCAGTCCTCCCGAGGGGCTGGCTCAGCTCCAAGGCTCCCGACCTCGTGAACCGGTGGAAGCTCGAGACACTCTCAGAGAACATTGGACGCCATTGAAGGAAATCTGAGGCAATCTGAGGCATACCAGATCAGCCGCTCCACCACGAGAGCATAATCAGAGGCAATCAGCGGCATACCAGATCAGACGCTCGGCCACTAGAGCATACGCCTCCATTGAGCGCGTGCGAGCTGAGGGCCGCTCCACCTGCCATCAGAGGACGACACTCGTGGGGGTTGGGGGGTCATCGATGGCAAACAGTGCTGAGGGCCGCTCCACTTGACCAATTCGTGTCACTGAATGGCACTCAGTGACACGTAGTGAAAATCAGAGCCAATCAGTGACACACTCAGAGGCACACTCTATACCGGATCAAAATCGAGAGCGCCGGAGAGATCAGCGGCGCGTCGGCAAACGGACCGCGGAAGCCCCACGAGGCTCGCCAGTACCTCCGTCATGTACGCACCTGACGATGGAGGCAATCAGTGGCGCATCAGTACGCATCAGAGCTCATCTGGCGGGCGAGTACGTCCGTCGTGCGCGCACGACGACTCGTCACGCCATCGCACACGATGGGGGGGAAGCGCTGCGTGAAGCCTCCGTTGCTGCCTCCTCCACAGCCACCAATGCCGCTGCCACCGTTGCCGCCTCCGCCTCCGCCTCTCCCTCCGCCCCCGTCACGCTCGTTGTCGGAGGTTGCGAGCTTGAGGAGGCGCACCTGATGAAGGTTATTCGTAATTGTGTGTGATCCTCAAGGGCACTCCATGACCATCAAAGGCAATCAATAGGCACGAGGTGCATGCTAGACGCGTGTTTGATAAGGCGCACATTGCTCGGGTAGAGGTTCTCGAGGTTCGCTAGCCGGAGGTAGTGAGTCGCAAAGAGCGTGAACGTCGAAGGAGCGAGTGCAAGCTGCTCGGCCACGGCGAAGCTGCGATGTGAAGGGAGCATTCAGTCGTCATCAGAGGTCATCAGTGATGCCATAAGTGTGGTATTCAGCCCACCTGAGGGAGGCCCCATCGGCATCGGAGGTGCCACGCCCGAGCTCGTCGACGAGCACGAGAGCTGGCCCGCCGAGATGGCGCAAGATGTACGCAGTCTCGCGCATCACGCGTGCAAACGTCGAGCCATGTGCCTCAAGCGCATCCGCAGCTCCAATGCGCGTGAAGACACGCTGTAGCACGCCACGCCATCAGAGGTGATCAGAGGCGATCAGAGGCGATCAGAGGTGATCAGAGGCGATCAGAGGCGATCAGAGGACATCAGAGGACATCAGAGGACATCAGAGGCGATCAGAGGCGATCAGAGGCGATCAGAGGTGATCAGAGGTGATCAGAGGCGATCAGAGGCGATCAGAGGACATCAGAGGACATCAGAGGACATCAGAGGACATCAGAGGACATCAGAGGACATCAGAGGACATCAGAGGACATCAGTGGTCATCGGCCCTCACCTGCAGCAGGGGCACTGTGGCCGCTTCGGCGGGCACGTGGCAGCCAATGTGGGCCAGCAGCACAACCAGAGCGGTCTGACACAGGTACGTCGACTTTCCCGCCATGTTGGGCCCCGTGATGATCTGCCATGCCGCATTAGGCAATTAGGTGTGGCGATCAGGCGTCGGAAATCAGGCGTGTCTGTCACCTGCAAGTTAGTCGCGTGCGTGATGGCGACGTCGTTAGGCGTGAGAGGCTGGCCGGGTTCCGCAAACCGCTCGAGGAGCGGGTGGCGGCAGCGCTGGAGAACCAAAGGGGCGGCGTGTGCGATCTTGGGACGGCAGAACGGGCCGCTGCCTCCCCCCTTCTGCACAAAGACGGCGAAGGCGAGCATCACGTCGACAAGAGCGACGGACTCGCCTGTGGGAAAGGTGCAACGACATGCGCACATAAGGCACCATCGGAGGCGCTCAGAGTCCATCATCAAACACACTCACAGCCTCAGCAGGCCATCAGAGGCCATCAGAGGCCATCAGATGCCATCAGATGCCATCAGAGGCCAACAGAGGCCAACAGAGGCCATCAGAGGCAATCATGCGCGCCGCGCTCAGAGCGATGCATGCAAGCACGTACCCAGGCGGAAGACTATGTGGAGCGAGGATCGTATCTCGCCGAGAAGCGCCGAGATGCGCGCCTCCGTCCAGAGGAGGATCTGCTGGATTATCTCTTGCGCGCGCGCGGAAAGCTGCGACGAGAATGCAATGAGATTACAATCAGATTGCAAAGAAATGGCAAAGGATTCTGAGAAGGAATCTGCTGAATCATCTCTTGTGCGCGCGCCGGGAGCTTAGCGAGATTGCAAAGTTAGCGAGATCAGTTGCCATCTCGTTAACTGATGGGCACCTCAGCCGCACTCAATCAAGAGAACAACCAGGTGCATAATCAGGGGCGTTTATCAGCCGAAATCAATCTTGCCTGCACAAGCTGGTCCGTTGAGCAAGCCACCGTCTTCTCAGCCTGTGAAGCGATCTTGACGAAGCCCGCGCGCTCGACCGTCTCGCGCTGAGCCACTGGCAGCGTGAGGTGGTAGCCCCGCCGCTCCGTCCACACCAACTTGAGTTCACTCAGCCCAAACTGCTCCGCGTACCTGAGGGGAAGTTTTAGGGCGTCGTGGTGAGCACTCGCATGCTCAGGCCGCGCTTGCAAGCTCCGGCCGCATTGCTCAGCGTACGTGTCGCGCAGGTGCTCCATCTCGGTCGTTGCGTCGGTTAGCGTCTCTCGCGCCACGTCAATGAACGAGCAAACCTACGAGCGTTGTGGCGGGCACTTGAGCCATCAGTGATCATCAGAGATCATCAGTGAAAATCAGCAGCAGCCATCAGCAGCCATCAGCAGGACACTCACCTTCGAGCGCACGGCGAAGAGGCACCCCAGCATCCCTTGACACGACTGCTTGCGGAAGATGGCCTCGTCGTCAATGATGGCGTGGATGCGCGTGCAGAGCTCGCCGATCTCGTCGGAGGCGAGATTGCCCACAATGGCGCGCAGCACCTGTGGAGAAGGGGGCAGGGAGGGCAGGGCAGGTAGGACAGATGGAGGTACGTCCGAGATCGTCCGAGATTTCGTCCGACGTTGCACCTCGTTCGTGGGCGGCGCCTCCCCACTCGAGGTGAGCGCGGAGGCGAGGCGCGGCGCCGCATGCAACGCCGTCTTGAGCTGGAGGACCGCGGAGATGCCAGCCTTGGCACGCGCGCAGCCGGTAGAGGTGGGGTTCGTCATGAAGAATTTGAGGAGCCGATCCGAGTCCGCAAAGGCGGGAAGCACCTGATGAGGAATGCGATCAAAGGTCCTCAGAGGTCCTCAGAGGCAATCAGAGCTCATCAGAGGCCATCACCTTATGGGCGTCGACGAGGAGCTCGTCGCGCGCGAGCAGCTCGGAGACGCAATTCAGGCGCTCAGTGATCGTGTCCAGATCTGTCGAGGGCTGCAGCAACAGCGTCCGCAGGTATCGGCTGCCCGCGGCGGTCTTGCACTGCGCACACCGGGGCAGGCGCCGTGGTGAGCACTTGCATGCTCAAGGGATATGGTCTGAGCCCCACTCAGAGGCACTAAGAGGCACTCAGAGGAACCAGAGGCGTTCGGTGGGGCATGCCATCCTCCGATCCGCACTGTCACCGTGTTGAGCGCGCCGAAGAGAGATGCCTTCGGATCGCCAGTGCGCAGGTTGCGAAGAAGCTCGAGGTTGGCGACGGTCGCCGGGTCGAGGAGCATAAAGCCCTCGACGCTCCGGTACCTGTGGAAGAGAGGGCGCCGCGATGAGCACTCGCTTGCTCAGGGAGCATCAAGCTTCACACACAAACCAAAAGCACGTGGGGGTGGGGGAGCGCGAGCCGATGGCACGCAGAGAGGCACTCGAAGGGACACTCAGTGAGGATGGACAGAGTTCGTACTTGATCCGAAGGGTGCCCTTGACGAAGCTCGCCCCGTCGGACTGCTCAACAGCGTCGACGAGCGCGGCAAGGGCTGCGAGCGCCAGGTATTTGGACTTGACGTCCGTCTCGAGCGCCTGCACTTGCGAACGGTGCGAGTAGTGTCGCACGTACCCGAGGCCCTTGACCTCGTTCCAGTTGGGCACCTGGTCGCAGCGCGCGGCCGGGAACGCGGCCTCGGCGACGCTGTTGAGCACGCTCTGGGCGGACGAGGACGGGAAGAGGATCTGGCGCGGGTTGTGCAACGCGAGCACCGACAGCGTGCGCGAGTACGCCTCGTCGTCGCAGAAGGAGTACAGCACGATCGAGAAGTCCGGGAGCCACAGGCACGCGAGACCGACCTCGTAGGCGCGGCTCTCGCAGAGCGCGACAACCGAATCGAGCTCCGGCTCCTGAGCCTCGGCGCGCTCGTCCGAGCGAGCGAAGGGCTGCACGACGTCGAAGCCGACCATCGTGCCGGGAGAGCAGATGGCGGCATCGGCCGCGGACGTCTGCCCAAGCGCGCGAGGGCGCTTGGACAGCGCCAGCGTCTCAACTGCAGCGGGCGATGCGGCCGGGCCGGGCCGCCAAAGAACGGTGGCATCAGCCACCTCTGCCAGCGCGTCCATGCGGACGCGCTTGCCGACGCCCTCACTCATCGCTGCTTCAGGTCGAAAAAACGAGGGAAAAGCTCCTGTTTTCCGTCTCTCTCGGCTCACTCGCTGCTGTGAAACACACAACGCTCAAGACGGCGTGCGGGGAGCGCCACCTCTGAGCTCTAACAAGCCTCTTACCAGCGCCACCAGTCAGACAGTTTCATCGCGGTTCAAAGGACGACTACGCACCCCTCGGCCAACATACGAGTTGTTTGAGTGACATCTAAGTAAGTAGAACGAGCACCGCGCCCGCGTCGGCCACAGGCTTCTGGTTGTGCGGCGCGTTGGTGACCAGGTTCATTATGGCGCCCGCGGCCTCCTCCTGGCCCGCAGGGGTGCCCGCCGAGAGCATCTCCACGAGCAAAGGGAGCGCGCCGCCCGTCAGGATGGCCTGCTGCGCGTCCGCCGAGTGAAGCGCGAGGTTCATGAGCGCGCCAGCCGCCTCCGAGACGCCGCGCTCGAGCGCTGTAGTGAGCTTGGCGACGCCGCCCGCGCGCATGGCCGCGTCCGCGCCGTCCTTGCGAAGGCAGAGGAGGAGGAGCGCCGAGGAAGCCCGCGCGGCGACGCCGTGTGGAGCGCCCGGCTCGCCGCCGCCCGTGACGCTCAGCAAGCTGAGCAGCGGCTCGATCACGCCCGCCTTGATGATCGCCGTCTGGTGCTCGTCGTGCCCGTTTGCCAGGTTGGCCAGGCAGCCGAAGCACGTGCTCTTGCATGGCCACGGTGCCGGTGCTCAGGAGCGCCAGGAACGGACCGAGGACGCCCGCGCTGACCATCTTGGCCTTGTTCGCCTCGGAGGCGGCCAGGTTCATCAGCGTACCCGCCGCCTCCTCCTGGCCCGACTTGGGCACTCCGCTGCCAAGCAGCTTGATGAGCGGCGCGACAGCGCCCGCCTTGCCGATGGCCTCCTGGTTGTCCTCGTTCGTGTCGGCGAGGTTGGTGAGCGCGCCGGCGACCTCCTCCATCAGACCCTCCTTGTCGCCCAGCATCTCGACGAGCAGCGGGATGGCGCCCCCCTTGGCAATCTCCGCCTGCGTCGCCGGCTGCTTGAGCGCCAGGTTCATCAGCGCACCCGCCACATACTCGCGCGCGCGACGTGAGCTGCCCCCCTTGTCCTTGAGAAGCGTGAGCAGCGGCGGGAGCGCGCTCGCCTTCAGGATCAGCCGCTGGTTCTCGGCATTGTTCGAGGCGAGGTTCATCAGACAGCCCGCCGCCTGCTCCGCCGGCCCGCCGCCCGCCTTGAGCATCTCGACTAGCGGCGCGATGGCCTCCGCTCCCGCGATCGCGCGCTTATTGTCCGGGTGCGCGGCCAGGTTCATGAGCGCGCCCGCCGCCTCCTCCTGCAGCGCGGCGGAGCCCTTAGAGAGCAGCGCCACCAGCGGCTTGATCGCCGCTGCCTGCTCGATCGCTAGCTGGTTGTCCGGGTGTTGGCAGGCGAGGTTCCACAGCGCAAAGCACGCCTGCTCCTTGGCAGGCGACGAGCCCTTGAGGAGCAGGTTGACCAAGGGCGGCAGCGCGCCCGCGGCGACGATGGCGGCCTGGTTGGCCGGGTTCTGGATGGCGAGGTTGCCCAGGATCCCGGCCGCCGTGTCCTGCACCGCCGGCGTCGCGCCCTGCAGCAGCTGCACCACCGCTGGGATCGTGCCTGCCACCGGGATCTGCTTCTGATGCTCTATGCAGTCGGCAAGCGACATGATGGCGCGCGCCGCGTGCTCCTGCACCTCGCCCTCGCGCCGCAGGAGCAGCAGCAGCGGCTGCAGCCCGCCCGCGCTCACGAAACGTTGGCTCTCGGTCGGCCCCGTCGCCGCCTGCGCCGCGAGCGCCGCCGCCGCGCGCACCTGCGCGTGGCTCGACCCCTTCGTAAGCAGCTGCACCAGCTCCTCGAGGCCTTCGCTGCCCTTGAACTCGAGCTTGGGAGGCGTGGGCGGCGGCTTGGGCTTGGGCTTCGTGGCGACCGGGCTCGAGGCCGGGCCGGCAGAGGCGCCGGCGCCGGTGGCAAGCGGTCCGAGGGTGGCACGCCGATCGCGAAGCCGCCCATGGCGAGCCGCGCCTTGGCACCCTCACGCTCGAGCGGCTGCACATGAACCACTCAAATGCCGACATGTGCAGCCGCTCGACCTCGAGGTCGTGCGAGACGATCAGCTCCTCCACCTCGGCCTTGAGCCTGGCGAGCTCGTCCGAGAGCGTGTCACGACCGCGCGCAGGGCCGAGGCGCTTTGCTGCTTCGCTTCCGACTCGGCTCGCGTCTTCTCGAGCAGCTTCTGGCGCGGTGTTGGGTCGTGGGATGAGCAACTGGTTTGCGAGCGCAAGGAGGACTGCCTTCCGGTGCTCGTGGTGCATCTCGTTCGTGTGCTCTTCCCCTTTGGTAGGATATGTGCGACCCTTTCCGCTGCGACAAGGCGCAACCCGAACGGGGTTGTGCGCGACGCAACAAGACGAGCCTCGCCTGGAGCTCCTTTCGCGTCCGATGTGGGGGGCAATTCCTGTGGGGAATTTGGTGGATTCGCCCCCACGTCCGTCGCGTCGGGGAGCTAACCCAATGGCGACCAGGCGTGTTGAGCTGCGTGCCCATTTCGCACGCACGACGAGCGCATCGGCCGGTGCGGCCGCTGCGGCGATGATTAAAGCGATCAACCGACTGTGTGCAACGACCGCGGCAAGAATGCGAAAAGGGTGCGAGCATGCTGATGGCGCTCGCAATCTCCTCCTTGGCATGCGCTGTGGACGCGTCTTGGGCTCTCTCCGGCTTGCATGCAGATGGCAGATGGCGCTCGCAATCTCCTCCTTGGCATGCAAGTCTACGACGAGGAGCGCGAGGAGGGGGTGGTACTCCGAGCATCGCGGGCGCCATCTGCGCCATCTGCAGCTTCCGAAGGCGTAGGCGCGCCAGAGATCGCACGCCGCGCATCGCCATCTTCGGCCAACCGACGGCAAAGCGGGCGCCGCCAACGCGTGCTCCCAGACGGCGAGGGCACGCCATGCGCGTGCAGCGATGCAGTGATCGCATCCACGTCAGAGAGGATGCCGGTAACGTTGGAGGCGGCTGAGAAGGCGCCGACGCGCAGTGGCCGGTGCGCGTGCGCGCGCAGCCCCGCCTCGAGCGCGTGCAGGTCCACGCCGCCCGCCGCCGCCTCGCCGATTCGGCCACGCAGAACCATTCGAATGCAAACCGTCTACCTGGATGGGATCTCGCCCGCCCTGCGCCCCGACCTGTATGTGCCGAGCGGATGCTCACCCTGAGTACCTCTGAGTACCTCTGAGTACCTCTGAGTACCTCTGATTACGTGCCGAGCGGATGCTCACCCTGTCGCCGCGAAGCCGCGGACTCCGCGGCAGCGACAGGGCTGCCAAGTGGCGGGCGAGTGACAAGGGCCGACAGCTCCAGAAGGCGCTCAAAAAGACCACTCCGCTCTCTAAGGGGCACATTGGGATGCTGCTGCTGGCCGTGTGGCGCTCGTCTTCCTCCTGCGGATTCGCATGGCGTCTGCGAAGTTGGAGAAGCATGGCGGCAAGAAGGGGGTCGTCAAGAAGCTCAAGTGGTTGAGAAGGACAAAGACCATTAGTGTGAGTTCCATTAGAGCTTCCGTTCCGTTCTGGTAGCATACGGTTACGGTAGGTTGGTTTTATGTGTGTATCGCGTCCGCCCACAGTGCGGTGTGTGTCCAACGCGATAGACACGTGTCTCAGTACTCAGAGCTCGACATGAGCATGAGCCATGACGCGACGTGTCCGTTCTAAAATGATAGAGCGTTACGCGACGAGTGTTATGGAGTCACTGAATGGAGAAAGGTAGCCCGAACTACACACATGCCATGACACATGCTCATCCTCGAATCCGCCTTGTAACTCTGACCGCCTAACCTGTCGCATTTACTGTGCAGAAAGGTGGACAACGACGACGACGTCGACGACTTCTCCGAGACGCCGTCTTTGGCGGTGTTCAAGCGCCAGCGCGCGCTTCAGCAGGCGTCCGCGGCCGGGCGCTCTGCTCGCACCTCCCCGACGCCACCGCCTTGGCCGCAAAAATACCACCAAGTCTTCGACTCTCAACTATTGCCTACGCGTACCGACCGCGTACCGGTACGTACTGGTACACACCAGAGGCGTTGATCTGTGCGCCAATGAATTCCGCAACGCGTCGTCATGGGCGCACCCCGAAGTAATCTCCTCAGCCTGGCAACGCGTCGTCGAGCGCGTGCACGTTGTAGTACGTGAGCACCGCTGATGAGCTTGAGTATGGAGGGCTTATAGAGCATGGTTATAACTGAGTACGAGCACTGGTTGGTTGTCAGGCAGAGCCGACGGCGACGGATCTATCGGGTCACTCTCGTGGCCACTGTATCTCGAACGCTACGTACCCCTCTGGTGCCCGCGCTAGAAAGCGCGGTGGTTTCATGCAACTACGGTGGTTTCATATCCGGGGCGTGTGTATCGCCCCGGGATGTGTATACCGCTCGAGCAGCGCGAGGCGGGACATGGGGATCCCCGGGGATCGTATAAAGAGGGTGGAGACGTATCA
>Ga0210244_101209_pt1 | contig 21708 bp, 26 predicted proteins | sample ChrtobMetaP3_0mM_FD_155473 | JGI IMG/M metagenome (GOLD analysis project Ga0210244, IMG submission 155473) | Chrysochromulina tobin associated microbial communities from unialgal haptophyte culture, Seattle, Washington, United States - P3_0mM | ecosystem: Host-associated > Algae > Haptophytes >...
GTCCTTCGAGCTCGAGGTCCCCTTCGTGCGCACCGCCGACAACATTGCCGACTTCTTCACGAAGCCCATGAAATCAGCTAGCCAATTCCATGCCTTCCGCAAAACGATCATGAACGAGCCTAGTTGAAACTCTCTACCCGCTTCAGCAAGCATTCTGCCTATCCGTGCTCACCCACGTCAGTCAGAGGGGGGGCGTCTGAGCGCGGTCCTCGAGCGTTTAGGTTCCCAGCGCGGCCCTAGTTCTTCCGGAAGCGCCGTGTTGGTGCTGGGTTGTTCGTTTTTAGGTACGAAGGCTTCCTTCACCTACACCGACCTGTTCCGGTGTCTCGCGAGCGTGCGCTTCACACGCTCATCGACGGTGTGCAAATCGTTTGCACTCCTCTTCGGTTTTCCTTACGTGGCCCGTCGAGCCTCGCAGCTCGCCATGAAATGAGAAGAAAGGGGCTCGAGTGCCAGGGCTCGCGAACATTTGTGCGGGTCCGGCACGCTCGACTCTGCACGACATGGACAATCCGTCTTCTCCTACCACGCTCTCGCCCGACCCGAACGACCCTCGAGATCCAGTGTGGACGCCGCCGGGCACACGTGCCCACGAACGGCCAAGATCCAGATCACAATCGCCATTGCCTTTCCCCTCGCCCTCGGTCATGTGCCAGCCCCTCTGTCTGCCCGCCGACTCCAAGCCTCTGCTCGACATGGAGTGCGTGATCAATGACGGCGACAAGAGCGATGGTACCACCGCAGTCTTTGGCGACCTCACTACATACTGCTCGCTGCGCAGCATGCGCGACGCGATCGCGCTCGCAGACGACTCTGCGTGTGGCTTCATCGCCATTCGAAGCATCGTGTCGCTGATCGCTCTAGGCGAGCGGTCGGACCCCACTCGTTGCAAGGTTGTGATCGGGGCCGAGAATTACTTCTTGAACCGCGAGAACCTGCTCACCGTCAGCCTCAAGCCGGTCAACCTCGTCATGCACGAGAAACCTGAATTGATGATAGACGTCGAGCTACCGCTGTCCTTTGCCGAAAGTGAGCTGCACGGCGTCGAAGTCGAGGCGAGCGTACTTTGGCGTAAGGATGAGTTGAGCGAGCTGCTCGATGTAATGTCTGTGCACGAGGCCGCGAAGGCGTCTCAGGAGGCGCAGGCGAGCCCCAGCCTCGGAAAGACAAAGGCGACGACTAGCCCACGTGTCTCTCGCAGCCTCCGCAAGGCTAGGCTCGAGCCCGTCCCAAGCTGGTGGGTACCACTTCTGCCTGGGCCTCCCCGGACGGCCGGTCCGCTTGCGCACATCATCCCGCGCGAGACCATCGTCAGCGTCGAGCGCCTCTACGGCGAGGTGGTGCGCGTCCGCCTTCTCGAGCCACGGCTTGTCCGCTTCGGCCCACCAGGGGTGGCCATGGGAGCGGCGCCGGCCACGCCACCGACGCCCGAGGGCCTGGGCGTGAGGGAGCTGCAAGCGGCTCTCGGCAGCGCCAATGCCTGCTCGAACTCGCAAGCGGGACCCTCATCATCGGAAGCGTCTTCGTCGTCCATGCGCGTCGTCAGCCAGCGCCTACACGCCGCCCTGCTGGCGGCAGCGGAGGCGTACTCTGCGTGAGGGGCGCCAACAAAGAGAGCACCCGTCGCAACGGCAAGGCACTCACGATGAAGCTCCGGCCCCGTAGGAGAGAATATCTGAGGCTAGTACTGCCGAGAGGGGATCAGAAGTGCGGGGCTTTCCCATGTGGAAGCAGCGATCAAACATACGCAGCAAACAGCATCCCAGAAGTGCCCATCGTGCCGCAGAGGGACCAGGACGAGAGGGACAGGCGCGGAGAGGCATGATGCGGCATGGTTGCGGTATACATGCGAATACTGCAATGCATCTCAGTGGGCGAGCTGCGCCCTGCGCGCGCGTCCCTGGATATTAGTTGATGAACCGGCATCAGCGACCCAGCGTCTTGTGAACGTTAACGCGACACACGCCGCAAACGTTACGATTTCGGAATTTCGGGTCATGGATCGGGTTGTGGATCGCTATCTTGTATATGTACCTCATAGAGCACTCCTATGCGTAGAGCGAGCTACTGAGTGTCAGTAGACGAGAGCGCGCCGTATCGGCGGCGTGTTACTGTGAAGGAATGAAGGTAACGCCGGCTCCCTGGAACCTGCACCTGGAACCGCGCGGAAGAACAACCCCGATTTTCGCCGATACTCATTTAGAATGACGCGCGACTTACGCATCGTCGCCGCTTTGACTACCGCGGTGGCTATTGTGGTCGCCACCCGCCTCGTTCTGCGTCGGCGCCGGCGCCTGACGGTCATCGCGGGCCGGAAGCTCGCGCCACACGAAATCACGATCGGCGCCATCTGGATCGGACCAGGCGGAGGGCCATTCGGGGATGGTACGAGGCCAGACCTGGGCCACGCTAATGCGGTCGCAACGGTGCGCGCCGCACTCGAGGCGGGCGTGCGCGAATTCGATACTGCACCTTGGTACGGTTCCGGCGCGAGCGAGGAACGCCTCGGCCGCGCGCTACTCGAGCTCCAGCGCGAAGGCTTCCTACCAGCACGTGTGGTCACCAAGGTCGGCCGGCTAGTCCGGTCGATCGACGGCACACCGCCCGCGATTCCCTTCGATGCGTTCGGCTCTCCCCCGCTCGACCATCGCCGCTTCGTCAACAACTACTCGGCTGCGGGCGCTCGGACCTCGTACCTTGAGAGCGTGGCGCGGCTGGGCCTCGGGACACAACTTCATGGCCTGCGAGTGCACGACCCCAATGACAACTCAATCAATAAGCGCGGTGCGCCCGGCGGCTGGTATGACGAGGTGGCCGTCGCGCTCGGACCCACCGGCTGCCTGGCGGAGTTGTGCCAGATGCGATCCGATGGGCTGATCGTGGAGGTTTCGCTCGGCATGAACTGTAACATGGAGGCACATCAGGGAGCTCCTGGAGAGGTGCTGCGACTCCTGCGCGGTGCGCCCAAGGGCACGTTTGACGCAGCGCTCCTCGCGGGTGGATGGAATCTGCTCACTCAGGCGGGGATGCCGTGCTTCACGGAGTGTGAGCGTCGAGGCATCCAGGTGCATGTGGCAGGCGTCTTCGCCTCCGGCCTGCTCGTGGGAGGCAGCTCTTACGCCTATAAGCAAGCGCCGGATGAGAAGCGCGAGCTCGCGGCCCGATGGCGCGCCCTCGCGGCCGAGCACGGCGTTTCTCTCCCAGCGGTCGCCATCGCGTTCGCCGCGATGCCCAAGTGCGTGACGCGAGTCGTTCTGGGCGTGGCCTCGCCCGAGCAGGTGCACCAAAATGTCGCGTGGGTCCAGGAGGCGGGAAGCGTGCCACCGCAGCTGTGGCGGGACGCGCACCGCCGAGGTTTGCTTGCGCCTGAAGTGCCCGTGCCCGCGTAGCTTGACGCGTTCAGCTCAGCGACATGGGCAAAGGGTACATGTGGCAACCGAAGCCCATGAAGCCGAAGGGGAAAAAACTAAGGGGGACGAGCCGGAAACCAAAACCCAGCGGGGTTGGGGACGAGTGCGCGAAGCGCAAGAGTCATTCGGTTCAGCTTCTGAGGATTCTCTTAAGATGTCGGATCTCGGACGGCGGATGAGTCGGACAATTGCTCCTCCATTGGTCCGGCGCTTTCTCTGGTGTGGGTTTGGTTAGCCCTATGAGCTCAGTGACGTCGCGTGGGCAACGCTGGTGTAGGCGTTAAAGGACACACGCAGGGACGAACCGACCGGAGTCCCCCGGAGCGACCGCGGGGGAACCACGGAGCTTGTCTCCACGGAGCCGAGCACGGTTGGACGATATCGCGTGCCAATTGTCGCGCGTGCGCCCTTTGTAGGCCGCTTTGGCTTTCGCCCCTTATCCCCTTACCGCGTATGATCGGAGGTCCGCATACCGTACGCGACCGAACATGGTTAGATGTTACACGGCGCCGAGCGCTCCGCCTTATTAATGGTATACCTTTATATCATATTCCGCATCTTCATCAAGATGCATGATGCGCCATGCTTATGCATCGCCTGAGTGGAAAAGAATATGCCAGACTGCTACACCAAGCTCCAAGGGTCTATACCACGGGCTACACGCCCTCGGATGAGGCACCTCTCAACCATCCTGCAGCTGAGGTCCAGTCGGACTCACTGTAGCTGGATGATCAGATCCAGCACTGATACGTGCGGTTCGAGTCAACGTAAGGCGATGGGGAAGGCTGCAAGTGGTGGCTGCCGAGTGCCGACGACTTTCCTTGCGCCTGCAGTGTTTCAGCTTGCATCCTATGCAGTGGACTGCAGAATTGCTGATCATCATACATGAACACATTGCTCGTGATCCTATCGTGGCAGAATGCGCACTTAGCGAGGAAGCAGGCGGGTTGCTCGGGAGGTTGCGGTGAGAAGTCAGCTCCTCTGTTGCGTCGCAATGGGTGTTCATCGCCATAGTGGCCGGTCTGATATTCCTCTTGCATCGCCTCGTGCATGGACGAGCCTTTCGCCTCCGGATTGAGCACACCGCCCGAGAAGTCTGAGACGTCGTTCTTGACGAGCATGGAGTTTTTGATCCAGCTCAAGAAGTCAACTTTGGGCGGTGAGGCCATGCGAGGCGGGCTTGAAGCGGTTGCAGGCGAACAGGCGCTCGAAAATTCTGTTTTGGGAAGTTTTTTTGACGAATTATAATCTCACCATATTGACGAATCAAAGCGCCTCAGTGGTTCCATAATCTCGAAGCGGACCCGGAATTCACACTATACTTCTGCGGACTTCTGCGGAATTCACACTAGACAAATCGACCCGGGCAGATGAGATGGTGAGTCGTGAAACGAAAGTCTGACCAGGCCCTAACAGGCCCTTTGTTACCCGGTTATAAATATACGATATTTACACATTATGTTATATCCACGATCGCTCGGCTCATCGGGCGACCGCGAGCGCCAGACCGCCACACGAGCGTACAACGCACTGGTCGGTGCTAACTCAATGGATATGTACCGTAACTTGCCTTCGCTTGCAATATCTCAGCCAGACCCCGCGTGCGGTGTGGATCCGTAGCCAAATGTACCTACCCCGCCGCGCCACGATCGCAACGCACCGCGCCAACTCACGTCGCCGGTTACGTCGCGCCCGCACCGCCATCAGTGTCTGTCCACTGTCGGAGTCGATGTCGGAGGTCGCATCCATATCTGCATCTGTACACCATGCCGCATGCGGGACGAGAGCATCACGTATTTTCCTGATCGAGCCTCTTACACGGTGGCCCCGGGACGCACGATGCGATGTAGCGGCAGAAGCACCATGCGCTCACCATGGCGCTCATCATGGCGATCAAGTGCTGAGCGGTTCGTCAACGCTCGGTGGGCGCACCATGCGCGTGTCGGAGCTCGAGCGCGAGCGCGTGAGCCTGAAGCCTCTCGACATCGACGAGAGGCCTCGCGCAAGCCGCCCTAGCGAGCTGGGCGTGCTCGGCTGTGAATCGGACGCTGCCCCGTGCTGCTGCTGACCATCGTCCACGCGAAGCCCTGGCGAGTTCGGCCGGGGGATCTCTTCGTCCCCAGTAGCAGGCTGCAGTGCACTAGCCATGGTGCGGGCCGCTTCCTTTCGCGCGCTCGCGCTGCGCCTGAAGGGCATCAGCTTCGAGAGGGAGCTCGGGCGGCGCAGGCCACGCGGTGCGCCGGCTGGCGTTGTGGGCGGCGCGGCGGTCGGCGGCGCGGCGGTCGGCGACCGGGGCCCGCGGCTCAGGTGCGAGGGATACGCGTAGTCACTCGTTGAGGGCGAGGGCAGCGTGATAGGGCTCGGCGGCTGCCATCGAGTTGCAAGAGAGTTGCAGGTGTATCTCGGACCCTCCTCTTCACGAGAATCAGCCCTCTCAGCCAACAGAACCTGCGCCTCCAAACCCTTGAATTGCGAGGCTAGTAGGGTCTGCATCTGAGAGTATTTGTGCGTGGACACTTGCGCAACTTTCGAAGCGTCGCCGTCGCCGTGCCCATGCGGGGAGCGCCCTCGCAACGAGAGTGTGCGTGCACGTTCCATAGAGGCCTCGTTGGCCGCAACTTTTGCCGCGGACCGGTCGGCGACAGCCGCCGGAGAGGCACACGCGGTGGCGTCGAAGCTGATCTTCGTGGGTCGTTGCGTTGGTGTCGCCGCCCCGTCGGCTGGCAGTGCAGCACGAGGGAAGCTCATACCGACGGCTTGGGCGCCGACTTGGGCTCCTTCGGCGCCGACGCATGCCTTAGGCAATGTAGCGACGGGCGAGGTGGCAGCAGGCGATTTGGGCTCCGGCCGTCGGAAACTCATCGTACGGTCCTTGAGTGACCTAGAGGTCGAAGACGGAGAACTGCTTGGTGGCCGCGGGCTCATCGACGGTGGCTGCGTCGCAAACGAGACCGCAGCGGCGGTAGCAGGAGCCGCGGTAGCAGGAGCAGCCGCGGGAGCAGCCGCAGCCGCATCAAGCTTGGGTGCTCCAAAACTCACCGAGCGACGCGACGTTGAGCGCGCCGCGGTGGGCGCTTCCGGAGCTGCTGAGGGCGCCGTCGCGGCAGGGGCGGACGCGAGGGCGCTGGCGGGAGGGGCGCTGGCGGGGGGGGCGCTGGCGAGGGGGGCGGCCTCGGGGAGATGAGTGCCCGAGGCAGCGCGGGTCGCTGAGTCGGGCGCTGTGGCGGGCGCAAGGGACTCAGATGTGGCGGGAACCCCTTCTGCGTTGGCTGCGGCTTCGACGGCTCCCCTCACAGCACGACTCGGCCCGGGGCTCGAAACGGCGCGTGGGCTCGGTCCAGCGCTCGCACTCCGAGGTAACGAGAGCTGGCGAGCATGCGAGGGGGAGGCGGCGGCAGAGGAGGCGGCGGCGGCGGAGGGCTTGGTTGCGACGGGCGAGGTTGGCGAGAGGGGCAGGTCAGTCGAAGTGGCCGAAATGGACAAGCGAGTGCGTTGCAGCCATTGGCGAGCCTTGAGCTCCTCCTGCCGACGAGCCTCTTCGGCTAGCCTCGCTTGCTCCTCCTCCTCCGCCGCCAGCTGCTGCGCCGCCAGCTGCGCGCGGCGCGCCGCCTCGAGCGCGCGGGACTCGCGGTGGCGTGCCTCAAAGCGCGCCTGCTGCGCCTCCTTTGCTGCTACGAGCGCCGCCTCCTCTTTCGCTTTCAGCTGAGCAGCCCACTGCAGCTCCAGCGCGGACATGCGCGGTGAGCGTGATTCGTCACTCGCCGCGTCGCCGGCGCTGCCGGTGCTGCCGTTGGCTTCGTTTTTCAGCCTCGCATCGAACGTTGGTTCGGGCGGTGCGGCGACGGCAAAGGCGGCGGTGCCTCGGACCTGGGCAACGACCTCGGCAGCTGTGGTCAGCGGCGCCGTTGCCAGCGCGGAGAGTGACGGCGCATGGGCCCACAGTTTGCCCAGCATCCCTGTGGCTGGCACCTCCGCGGCCGTGGCTGGCGTGACGTCGGACAAGGAGGCCGATGCGGCAGTAGCCGTCGCGCGAATTGCTGGCGTCGCAGACTGCTGTGCTGGCTCGATCGCCCGGAGCCCGCCGACGGGCTTAGGTGGCGGCGGCGGCGGTGGCGGCGGCGGCGGCTGCGGCGGCGGCAAGCCGGCCCTTGCTCGCGCGGTTGCGACCTCGGCCGTCCCAGGTGAGGTAGCAGCGACAAGCGTGGCGGAGGCGGAGGGCATGCGGGCCGACGCGTACGCCTGCGAGCTCGCGGTTGATGGTCCGGCCGATGTCCCTGCGGGCTGTCCACTCGCTCTACAGCCGAGGGGGGGCGGAGTGTCCTGCAGCACCGGCGGCGGCATCGGAGGCTGACCCATCGGCGGCGGCTTGCGAAGCTTCGGCTGCGACGTGTGGGACTGGCCGGACTGGCCGGCCGCGGATGAGGAACCATCGCCAGGCGCCGAGCACGGTGCGTGCTCGAAGGAGGTGGGCCGGCGCGCGAGCGGCATATGCATCAGGTTCTCGGGTGGCGGCGGCTGAGCACCCACTGCCTCTCTGATCGGGTCTGGCTGCTTCATGATCGCCTCGAGTGCCATACGAGAAATGCCGAGTTGCGCCAGCGCCGGCTCGGGGTTAAGGCCGAGCATCGCGTGCGCGGCGGCGATCGACGCTGCAAGATCCTCGGCCGAACGTTCGACGCCCTTTTGCCGCCGCAGCATCGGCGGCAGCGGAGGTGGCGCACTGCTTGGTGCCTGTCTGACATGCTGAGCTGCATCGTGGGGCCTCGGATGCGACACTGCGCGCGCGAGCGGCTGAGCGCTGGTCGGCGGCATGTTGTAGAGTTGTGAGCCCAACGAGCTGTACATGACCGCCGCGTGGTGCGGCTGCGGAGGAAGTCGTGAGGACTCCTCGGCTGAGATTGACCGCAAGATGCTCGCGAGCGGCACTGCTCCTCCGGCATCATCCCGGATGCGGGATGGCGCCTCTTTATCACGCAAAGCCCAAGAGCCGTCTGGACGGCGGAAGTATGCACCCGCCGTCCGCGTGTCGCCGGAGGCCATCGCACTCGATGAACTTCGCAGGACTTGCTCTCTTGCTGCGAGCGACGAACTTTGTCGTTTCGCTGCGAAACGGACAACGTGAACTCAAACTGAACAGTCCATCAGTTACATGTACGTCGCGGTCCCTCCGCGCGTTCACTCCATCGCCATCTCAAAGGACGCCGGGTCCGCAGCCCCGGGATCACCACAACTACTTTCCTGTCCGCTCCTGGGCCGTGCCGCTGCTGCGCGCGACACATGTCGAGAGGATCGCCACCCACGCCACCTCGAGCACGTCGACCCAGAGCACACGTAAGTGGAAGGGGATGACTGTAAAGGTGAGCGCGTGAACTGCAGGCCAGAAGCGCCAACCGGCGGAGAGACAAGGCCATGCGGCGGCACGCGCCTTGCGCAGCGCAAGACCGAGCGGTCGCCGCTGCATCGCCTCGGTCATGACGCAGAAGACGCCATTTAAGTACAGCGAGAAGATCGTCTGGTCGAGCGCAATTTTGGTCAGCAGGTTGATCGGCAACCGGTCCAGAAGCAGCGTCCAGTAGTGCAGCTGCGGCCCGTGGCTGACGGCGCCGGCGATCGTGGCGCGCGCTACGCGACCGCGGTCGAGGGGGGCGCGCGACGCCACCTGCGCAATCGCATCGCCCAGCAGGTAGGCGACTCCAGAGGTGGCCGACTTGGTCAGCAGCGGCATGCTGATGGCCGCGCGCTCATACCCATGGTAGGCAGCTAGCGCACCTGGGCACAGCAGTGGCAAGTGCCGGGACGCGACCGCCAGCAAAAGCAGCGCAACGCCTAGCCATCGCCATGGCCGTGGCTTTTCCAAGGTGACCACAGATGAGGTGGTTGCGAATGTTTCTAATGCCACCAAATTGGAACCCTCCGTGTTGTCGAGAAGTGGCAGAGAAATTTGCGGCGGCGCCTCGCACGAGACTATCTGTGGGCGGGATATCGCTATGTAACCGCTGCAGGGCCGCAGCGGAGCGTGTAGAGCGAGTGAGTACGATAGGACCACTGCGATCATTGTAGCTAGATCGTGAAAACACCCGGCACTTTGTCGCGTCTGTCGTGTGAACGTTAACACGACAGACGCGACAGCCGGTGCTACGGCACTGTTACTGCCCGCTCAGAATACACACACGTCGTGTGAAGGTCACACAACACGTAAACGACGGTACCACCGCACTTCACGTAGCATCGCCGTTGCGGTCGTTCATGTGAATATGTGTTCGAGGGTGGGTCTCAACATCTTGTGTGATTTTTGAATCCGTATTTCTCGGGACTCACTCGTTACTCACTCCCCCATGCAAGTCAGTCAGTCAGTCAGTCAGTGACCCCGGTTCTACAGCTACAACACGAGCAAGCGTGCGCACCGGCGTCAGAGACGCGGACCATTCGGGCCCCTAAGTTACAGTCTCTACTCTTAAGTACACCAGTGTATGTGCACAGTGTATGAGTGAGTCCATACAGCTTGCAGGTACATGTACTCGGATCTCGGTACAACACTCCATGGGTGCGGGGAGGCCGTCACAGTTATTGTACTGCCCTCTCTCGTCCCGGCCGTCGTGGTGCGAGCCCCATGCCGTAAATTTTCGACCCTGCGCGTGCGCGGCACGTCCCTCCTGTGCTGCTGACCCTATCCCGACCCGCGCAGACGTCACTCGAAGCACAAGAACTTCTGTGCGCGCCGGCGCAAGAACACCCCCAAGAGCAAACGGCAACGGACGCGATGCCGGTATTGTGAGGACGTGAAGGCCGGCAAGCACTGGAAGGAGCGCAACAAGAAAGGATGCGCCCGCTTAGACTCGTGCATCGCCAAGAAGTACGCCCCCAAAAAGCCCGGTGAGTTGCGCTGTCCTTAAGGATTTGCGAGAGCGCGTCTCGATGCTCATGCTCTCATCGCTGCTCTCTTCGCTCGCCGTCTCGCAGGGAAGTTATCGAAGTCGATGCAGGCCGTGCTCCACGCGCGCGTCACGCGCGCGCAGTCGATGGCGAAGGCGTTTGCCAAGGGCGGCGACCGCGGACAATGTGCCAAGAACCCACTGTGTGTGCGCGGCCTGGACCACGGAGGTCGGCCGGGCTACTGCACTCTTCGTGGTTGGGCCTTAAACGAGGACGATGACGAGGAAGAGGACGGCGAGGACGAGCCGTCGGGGCTCGACGAGCCCGACGAGCCGCCGCACGGCCGTGGCCCACCGCCGCCACCTCCGCCGCCGCCGCCGGCGGCGGGTCACCTCATCATGGTCTGAGCTAGTAGTAGGCCACGGGCTGGGGGGAGGCGCGCCGCGCCGCGCGCTGACCGCTGTGTTTTGGGGGGTCGCTGTGAGCGGCCGGTGTGTGGCGGCCGGTCCGAGCGCAGATCCTGCGCGCGCCTTGAGCCTCGAATGCGGCCGTCGAATGCCCTGGTCTTCGTCAGTCTCGACGCGCGCGCCATGTCCTGGTCCGTCGATGCGCGCGGGTGTCCATCTTTATCTCGTGTTTATCTAAACACATCTACCTCGTGCACCTACGCTGACGCGAGCCTGAGTCCGACCAGTCTCACTGTGCCGGCTCTCGTGTCCCTCTCGCGCACTTCCCGTGCGCCGTGTGCTTCCGTGGCCGTGCCAGGCCTCGCCCTCGTCGGCCGCCTCAGAGTCGTCCGGCGCCGCGCCGCAGCCGCGGGCGCGGTGCGATCGGCTTGCGCGCAATGGGCGCCACCGCGCGCGCCGCCCGCGCTAGTCCTTGCCATCAGCTTGAGCTTGAGCATCCAGTCAGCATCCAGTCGGCGACTGGGCAGCACCTGGCCGGCGCGGAACTTGCTGCCGTCGCCTCGAGCTGCGCGGCCGTGCGCTGCGCGGCCGTGCGCTCCGCGTGCAGCACGTCCACGTGCAGCCCACCGTACACGAGCGCGTGGAAGAGCTGCATCGCCCGCTCGACGGACTGCATGAAGATGAGCACCGGCGGCCGCAGCCCCTCGCGCACCATCTGGCGCAGCGCGACGAGCTTGCCGTCCTCGCGCCCGCAGACGACGAGCGACTGCTCCACCGTGTCCGCAGCCGCGTTCTTCTCGCCCACAACCACCTTGACCGGCTGCCGCAGCACCGAGTGCACCAGGTCATCAACCGCTGGCGGCATCGTCGCCGAGAAGAGGCAGCGCTACACCGTCGCGCCATCGCACGCGGCGAGCACCTCGTCGCGCTGCTCGAGGAACCCGAGCTCGAGCAGCTTGTCTGCTTTGTCCGGCACCAGGTACTCGAGGGACGCGAGCGTCAGCGCGCCTTTGCGCAGCAGCGACACCAGCCGCAGCAGCGTGCACACCATCACGTCGTACCGGCGCCACACGCCGCTGGACGCGCCGCCGCCGTTCGCGCCGCCGATGCCACCACCGCCGCCGCCGCCGCTGCCGCGCTCGGCGTGAGCGCACGCGGCCGCCGCGAGCTTCTTGGTGAGCAGCGGCGAGCTTCTGGTGAGCAGCGAAACCGCCGGCATCTGCACGCGGTTCAGCTCATGGTAACCCGCCTCGAGCACGTTGTGCCGGAGCCACGCCGTGCGGCGGCCGCGTCGTCCGCCGCCGCCGCAAAAAGCCGCCGCTCCGCACGATGCCGGCCCTTGTCGAAGCGCGCGCCAACACGAACGTTTCGACTGATGCCATTGAATCCGGACGAAGTGTGAACATCTGCCGATCTCACCTCCCTCCCCACAGCTTCTCTAAGAAATCGCTGGCGCGAGACATCTCTGAAATCGCTGGCGCGCACGGGGCTCATGGTGAAACCGTAAAGGTCGCCGACACGGCGCCCGCGCCCGGGGGAGCGCCTGCGGCGCCCCCCGGGGGGGGGGGGGGGGGGGGGGGGGGGGGGGGGGTGGGGGGGGGGGGGGGGGGGGGGGGGGGGGGGGGGGGGGGGGGGGGGGGGGGGGGCTACTACGTTAAATTAGTGTGGCGGCCGCTGCAAGGACGAGGAGAATAAAATATTGAAGTTCAGTAGCCGAGCCGCGTCTCCTGACTGATTTATGTCCCTTCGCTTTTTGAAGTCGACCCAAGGACACGTCGTCGTTTTCCCTTTGGGCATCCTTTTGCAGCCGACCCAAGGACACGGTCGCCGCAATGTCGTGTGATGAGGACACCATTGAGAACTACGAGGACTACCAATTCGACGATGCGTACCATTTGACGGTGGCTGCACTCATCACAATTTCCGTGCTTTACCTGCTCCTCGCTCAGGTGCCGGGTCTCGAGCTCTTTGGCCTGGTAATATCCTTTTCCAAGCTTCGGACCCTATGCCCCGCCGCCCCCTGCTTTCCACTCACCATGTGCTCCACCTGGCGCACTTGCAGATCTGCGCCGCTGGCAACTTGAAAATTCTCTGCGGCCGTGTGCTGTGCCACCGATGCGCGGACCTGGGGCGCGCCCGCGTGATCTTTTCTAAGATCTGGCTCGGAGTCTCCATCTTGGCTGTGAGCGGGCTCAATTTTGTAACGCGCCAGCATAGCGCCCTTGAGAGTGTGGAGCCATCCATCATGGCCGTTGTGGGATTCAACCTTTTGCTGATGACGGTGTACGGCCGCTACAGCCAGCTGGTGCCGCACGTGCATTACGCTTATCTCATCACAGTCAGCGTTGGCTTCGGAGCGCTGCCGAGGCTCTCGGTGCTGAGCCTGGCTCAAGAGAAAATGATTACTCTAGGCTCAGTGGCGGTTGGCGAAGGTCTCGGCATCGCGATCGAGCACCGCTTCCGGCGTCAGGTCAAGTCTTCCGCCGGCGCCAAGCCGGGCGGCGCGCTCGCGTCTCTCTTCTCGGTGGACATCGAGCCAATTCTACAGGAGGATTACCGCGCGGACCGCTTCCAGCGTGCGTGCCCGTACACGATAACGTGGTGGTTTGTGTTGGCCTCCATCCACAGCCTCGAGATCCTCATCCTGGGTCCGAACCTTGTGTGTGTCGCTGGCACGTGTCTCGGTTCCGTGATGTTGGCTGGGCGCATCTGGCTACGCCCGTTCGCGGACCAGAAGCGCGCCGTGCTGATCTACTCGCGCCTGTACGTCTTCTGCGTGGGGTGCGCATGGGCGGCCATCAACATCGTAATGCTCGTCCATGAGGACACTCGAAGGGATTTCCAGGCTCACCCTCAGGTTCCCTTCCTCCTCGCCCTACTGAAGGTCGTGTCGGGCGTCCACGAGCACTATTCGGGCATGTTCGAGAGCCATATTTGGCAGGTGTGCGGCGTGTTCATCGTGGGGTACGCGTGTCTATCGCGGTGGACGGCCCTTTCTACGACCAGTGAGATCCTCCTCATCGCCGCTTGCACGTGTCTAGGTGAGCTCCGACTCGAACGAGTCTCTCAAGTACGATTCGCGTTCGTCTGAGTGCGTCTGATGACCACCGTATTTGGCAGGTGAGCTCCTTGGACGCACGATCCGATCGATCCTCATCTCGCAGCATCTCGATCGACTCAACGCCGCGACAGTCGAAGAGCGAGCACGGCGCGCAGAGGAAGAGGCAGCAAGACTAGCACAGGAAGCCTTCGCGAACAGTCTCAAGCTCGAGCACGCGCGTGCCACGCGCGCCGCCGACTCGCGCCTCAATCACGTCTTCAAGGGCAAGTGCGGATCGGCCCGTATGAATATCGAGCTGGCCACGAGTCTCAGACCGGTCACCGATCATCAGGCCACGCTGTTGCACGAGGCGATTGCGCTGCTCGACCAAGCAGTAGAGTGGTTACATCGTCGGCAGGTGTGATTGCCGCGGAGCGCTCCTTGATGACCTCCACCTGCGTCAACTCTACTCTAATCCATGTAACCACTCTCTAATGAGTCGAATCTACTCTGCTGGGCTCTACTCTAATCTAATGGGTGCTTCGTCCGCAGCTCTTCATCGATCTGGAGAACGGGACCTACCGCACCGTGCGCATGGACTGCGACTTGCACGAGTTCATGCGCTCCGTGGCCGAACACGACGCGGTTCTGCCCCCAAACGACGAGGCAGAGCGCAACGGCGACGGTCACCACATCGACAACTCCAACGAAAGCCACAGCACCAGCGGCGTCTCCATCGGCAGCCGCGGCAACCATCCCAACGGTCATGGTGACCATGGTGACGAAATACTGCCGCCGTTGAGGCCTCGCATCACGAGATGTCCACGAGATGGTCACGAGATACGAGATGGTGACGAGATGCAGCAGCTGTTGAGGCCTCGCATCGGATCTATGATCGCGGTCATCGGCGTCGATGCGCCAGCCACCGTCCGCTTCGACGTTTCGATTGCACGGCTGTCGCTCGACGAGGCGCTCTCCAATGCGTACAAGTACGTCTGATGACCTTCTGCTGCCCTCTGATACCCACTGATGACCTCTGATGACACAATTGATTGCCTCCCTCATCAGGTACCGCGAGCCTGGCGCCACGATCACGGTAAGGGCGAACGTTGAGATCGGGGAGATCGGGGAGATCACGAGCTCGAGCCGCGGGGCGATGCTTCATCTCTCGGTCGAGAACCCGAATCGCGTCGGTGCGTAGAAGGAGAGTTGCACGCGCTGCATGCAAGTGCAAGTACTCATCACGGCGCCCCGACCCTCTCCCCACAGGTACGGAATGCTTGACCCCAGAGCAGTGCAACTTGGCGTTTGAGCCGGGCTACCGCACGCATACCGCCTCGACAACGAGCGATGGGATCGGCCTCGACACGGTGCGCAAGGCGGTCCACGCGGCCCATGGCCGCGCGTGGCTCGCGACGGCACTTGACGACGCGGGCGGGCACCGCACCATTTTTCATCTGATCCTCCCTGTGGAGATCCGAGATCCGAGGTCCGAGACGAGTTCCTCAGAGAGCAGTTTCAAACGAGAGGGCAGCTTCCACAGCCGCTCTGCAGGCAGGCTGCTCAGCAGGGCCAGCAGTGCGGCGGCGTCCAAGAGTGATGCGGCGGAGGAGGCGCATCATCTTGATGAGGGCGACGAGGCGTCCTCGCACGCGCGCCGCCATCAGAGTGTCTCGATGCGCCGGCGTGACAGCACTGACAAGGCCTCATATCTCGATGCTCCCTCCGCTTTGGAGATGGGCCCCGAGGTGGCACATAGCAGCAGCAGCGAGCCCATCGTCTGCCTCGGTATGGCGGATTGCCTCCTTGATCGCATGCTCATGAGTGCCGCCCTGATTGCGTGCTCATGAGTGCCGCCCTGATTGCGGGCAGGCGTGGAGGACGACCCTCTCATGAAGGCCTTCCACACGGCCCTCTTCGAGACGTGCCTCGGCGCAGATATGACGAGATCGGGCTCTATTGGGACGAGCACTGCCGAGCTAGCTCACGCCGTCGAAGTGGCGATGGGTCGCTACGTGATGACGACCGTCGACGATGCGATTGTCCTCGCGCCGCTGCCACAGGGCTCGATCCCCCGACAGGTCGATCTCGTGATGCTCGACCAGAATATCGAGGCCGGGATGGACTCGGAGATCGGGGCGAATCGGCTGCTGCTCGGCTCGGATTTGGCGATGCACATGCGTGAGCAGGGCTTCGGAGGCGTCATATCGATCATGACGGGCTCGAGCGAAGAAGATATCAAGATCTTGCGGAATTCGAAGGCGGTTGATTTGGTGCATGCGAAAGGCACTCCAGTCGTGAGAGTGGCAAACGAGCTTCGCGCGGCGGTTCTGAAGAAGCGGTTGCGCACGAAGAAGGTGCAGTGAAGAGGCATCTACCCGTTGGGCACTGTATAATAGGTCCCTCCCTGTTCTAGCCCGCTGTGGAGCGCAATGTTGAGTGTGAACACTGTACTCCGTCTTCGCGTGACGTGAGAACCTTCTTTCCATTTCCGAGTTTGGATAAGAGACATAAAGAGTTGGCGGCGGCGCTGCAAGTTCGGTCCCTCCTGCTGCAGGTCAACTACCACGCTGCAGCATGCGCGACACGCCGACGCCGGACGTGCTACCCTTCTTGCAGCGCGACATTGTACAGCTCTTCGAGCGCAAAGCAGTGCTACGTCCACAAACGGCAGCGCCCGCCGAAACGTCTCACTGCCCGGCCAGTCTCAGCGTGCGCCCAGGGACTGGGAGGCCTCGCTCGGCTGCCCCACGCGGTGACCCAGAACAACAACAAGCTGCGCGCACGCTGTACGGAGGCTTCGCCTTTCCTCCTGGGTCAAAGCCGAGTGACAAGGCTAAATCGCCCCGCCATCGTCAGCCTTTGACTGTCGTAGAGGCGGCAGTGGGCTATCCCGAGCTCCCGCTGGTATCTGGCCTCAACATCTCGTCCCGGCCATCGCACGAGCTCGGCCACGAAGTCACACCGACACCTTCGGCCACACCGACACGTTCAGCGGTGATGCCGCGGCCCGCGCAAACCTTCGCGCCTGCCGACGTTGACGGCGACTTGCTGCCGCCGGAGATACGAATACCGGGTGACGAGGACGTTGATGTGGCCGTCGGTGGCGGTACCGGCAGGCCACGGAGCGCGTCTCCGACCGCGCTCACGTCGACCCGCACGCTGCGCGGCGTGCGAGACTTCGCCTCCGTCGAGGCGATCAACGAGGCCGTCGATGAGCGTACAAAGGTGCTTACGAAGCTGTTTCAGGAGCGGCTCGCACAGCAGCTGGCGATGCTGCAAGGGATGCGTGAGGCTGAGAGCCGCGCGCACGAAAAGGAGGTGAGGCTGCTCAAGCAGACATTCGAAGCGCGGCTGCATGAGGCCATCGAAAGGGTGCGCGTGAGCACTGCCTGCCATGCGACGTGATTGCCTCTGATGACCTCTGAAGACCTCTGATGACCACTGATGGCCTCCCTCATCAGGTTCGCGCGGTGAATGCCTGCAATAGCGACTCCGTCGAGATCCTGAATAAGAACAAGAAACTGCAAAAGGAAGTGGCGGCGCTCAAGCAGGCGCTGCTCATCGCGCAGAACGCGGCGCGTGATGCTGAGGCGCGTGAGCGGCAGCGGATGGATGATGGCGCTGCGACTGTGGAGCAGTTGATGAAGCAGCTTCAGGCCAAGGATGCCTTGCTCGCGGCGGGAGGGGCGGGAGGCGGGGGAGGGTATGGAGGCGGGTTCGAGCGCGACCACGAGAAAGATGCCCGTGAGGACGCGCTCGAGAGGGAGAGGCAGAAGGCGCAGAAAAAGATGGACGAGGAGAAGAGGCGGCTCGAGGCGGCAGCGGCGGAGGAGGTGAAGAAGGCAGGGGGGCGACTCAAGGAGCTGCAGAATGAAATTGGCAGCCTCAGGGACCAGCTTGAGGCTGCGACGCGAGCGGCGAAGCAGGCGGCGAAGGACACTGCGCGCGAAAAGGAGGCGCATGCACAGACGGCCGAGAAGCTCGCGGTGCTCGATAAGGCGCGAAAGGATGAGGCGGACAAGATGGAAAAGCTGCAAGTGCTCGAGGTGAAGGTCGGCGGCGCTGTGAAACAGATTAACGGCGCGCTCGGAAAGATCCGCGGCTTCTTGGAGGAGACCGAGGAGCACATCAAGACAGACCTGTGCTGCCTGAGCTGCCTCAACCCGCTGCTTGAGCCGCAGGTCCTTGTGCCGTGCGGCCACTCCGTTTGCCGCGCGTGCTATCGGGGTATCGAGGCGAAGACGACCTCACAGGACCCATACAAGTACTGTCCGGTGTGCAAGGCCAATGAGACTGGGCGGCAAGGGCAGCCCGTCGAGGGCTTCCAGAATTCAATGCTCGACCTGTGCCTGCAGCGGCTGCGCACCAAGGTGCAAAGAGTGGAGACCTTCCTCAACCTCGCGGGAAGCATCTCCCAAAGCGTGCAACTATGTTAAAATACAACGACCATCACTGGGTTCCAGCATTCTGTACAAACTACAATTTACGGTGTTGAACCGTTTCAACTTAAAGGACCTTTATAATTAGTTCGCTTAATACCGTTACGTCCTCGAATCTTGTACGCACGATGCTTGTACGCCGATCTTGCGAAATCGCGCCCATAACGATTCTCGATTGGGATTGGCCCCGAAGCGCGAGGCCCGCGAACCGAACGGACCCGCCAAACGGGGTCTCGGTCCGGTCGTGTTGTCGGTCGACCCGGCTGAGAGAACGGCACGCGTACGCCAAGGCGTACGCACCTGCCCACTACGACTACCATGCACGAAACACCTGCCACGCACCGATCTTGCTCATCGGACCGTCAGCTCGGCCATACACACACGCTGGGCAGCGCGCCAGCTCTCGTCATGAGTGGAAAGAGGCTCTACGCTGCTGACCGTCGCCAAACGATCCGTCAGCACGTGCCTCATGCGGCGGCGGCGCCGGCGCGAAACGGCTGAGTGTCTCGTCATGCTGGAAGGCGGTCGCGAAACGCTGGTGTTTAATCTCCTTGAGGCGGTTGGTCACGTATTTCGTGGTCGAGTCCACATGCTTCTTGCAATCGATGCAGACGACGACGCGTGCGAAGTTGAGCTTACCACAGCCTGAGCACAACCAGTCCATCTGCCGATTCATGGAGCGCGCGTGGTTGGAGTCGACCTGCGCCATCTCGGCATGTGGTGCACCCGTCGAAGCGCTCGGTCGCGGAGTCACCGACTTGAGTCGCTTCTCGAAGAGCTCCATCTGCTCCAGAGCAGAGAGGCTGCTGCCTCCACCGCCGCTGCTGCCACCGTCGGCCTCTGCATCGGTCCGCTCGCGTTTCATGCCCGCTCGAGCTTCGGTGGCCGTGGCCACGGTGGATGGAGGCAAATGACCAGAGGCGATGGCAGCGGTGAGAGCAGTAGAGTGCATCGTGCTGCAGTCGAGGTGGCGGCTGAGGTACCGCTCGCTCTTGAACTGTCGCTGGCAGAGGAGGCAACACCAGTGTTCGCCGCGCCGCACGGTCATTGGATGGCCTGCGGCAAGGTGTGCTGCGATTGTCTGATGCGTGAAGAACGATGTCGACGTGAGCCTCGAGGCAGCCATGCGATGCGAACCTTCGTGCCGAACCTCAGCTTCATGGTGCTCGATTGCGCAAGGAGATTTACCAAAAAGTGGTGTGAATGAGGGCACCTCTCGGGGCTTTGGCACGTTATACATGTAATGTTGATGTTAGGCTGATTTACCAAAAATAGCCTTATGAGTGCGAACGGACTACCTGTGAAGTACAATGTAACCTTAGACGACGAAATTCACAGCCAATGGTTGTAATTCGACACCCAAGACACCGGACCGGCGTGCGTACGGATGCGGTCACCACTAGCTCGGGGACCGCTGGACCCCCTTATCACAGCATTCTCGATCATTCACAGCACAAGACGCCGAGGCCGAGCCATGCAGCGAAGGCGCGGAAGCGCTCATGGGAGCGCTGCTGCGCCCGACTCCACGACGGGTGGCCGACAAACAAAGTGGGGCTCTCCGGGCTCACAGAAGTTTGCCCTCTCCTTGCAGAGCGCGCAGCTACAAGGGCACGTCGCATGGGGCATGCCAGAGCAGCCCAGAACTCGTCCTCCGCAGAGCCGTAGCCGTCTGCGGAGTACAGCCTCAGAGCACGCCCTGTCTGTGCACGAGCTCGAGGCTGTGAGGCACTCCGAGACCACGAGGCAGCCACTCGAGGCCCAGCGTGCTGTAGGCGCCCGCCATCCAATGATGCGCGCCATGCGAGCCGAGCTCGAGCGTCTCGAAGAGGAGCTTGGCGTCCTCTCATGCTTGCGACCAACACTGCATGAGCGTTGGCTATCTTCTTTGGTGCGGAGAGCGCTCCATGCGTGGCAAAGCCGCATGCACCCAGGCTGGCTCGCGGGAGACGGTTCCCGCCGCATCGTCCGGAGCAGCTTGTTGCGTGGCGTGGCGTCGTGGCGATCGATCAAGGGTGAGATGGCAACGCAGAAGCACCGCCTGGTGCGCGCTGCGAGGCACCTTTGGCAGCGCAGGGCGTCGCGAGCGTGGCAGGGCTGGGTGAGCACGGTGGCCGAGCAGGGTACGCTGGTGCAGTTGCTGCACCGGGGCACGAGTGGCTGGACACTTCGGCAGATGCTGCGTGGATGGTCGGCGTGGATGCAGGCGATGCTGATGGAGGCGCGCTTACGCGCCTGGTCGTGCCGCGCGCGAAGCCACGCTTTGCGCCAGCTGTTCGCACATGCGTGGCGTGCGTGGGCATATGAAGCAAGAGCGCTCGCTGTACAGGCGAACCGGCTACGGAACGGTGCGAGCGCGTTCGTGCACTGGCGGCTGGCGTATGGGTTCCGAGACTGGAGCCTCGCGCTGCAGTTGGTGCGATCCGAGCGGATCGGCGCTGCCGTCAAGTGCGTTCTGTGCCAGCGCGTGGCTCGCGCGTGGTCAGCGTGGGTGGCCGCAGCTCATGTGCGCACGCAGAGGCGGGCGAACACGCACCGGTCGGTGATGCACCTTGTCGGCATGCTTGAGCGAGAGCTGTCGCAGTCGTGGCGGTCGTGGGTGGGTGTGGCGGCTGCGAGCATCACAGCACGGGCAGAGCAGGTGCGATTGGTGCAGCTGGGTGTCGGGCACTCGGCGCATCGACTGCTCGCAACGAGTCTGTCGAGCTGGCACTCTGCACTTGCGTTGCGCGAGCAAGACGAGTCATGCTGGAGTGCTTCGATGGCTCAACTGCGCAGGTACGCGGATGGCCTCTGATAGCTTCTCCTGATTCTGAATAGCTTGCAATAGCCTCCAAATGACTCTGATTTCCTCTCGGGCCTCCAACGCCATCGACTGCTCGATTGCGCAGAGGGTTGCTAAGTCGAGGTTGGTCGAGCTGGGTCGTGAGCACACGGCGCGCATCGGCACTGCTTCGGCGCGGCGTGACGACGATGAGGAGCCGCTGCCTTTCGAATGCGTTTGCTCGTCTGCTGAAGCTGAACTCGCAGAGGCTCCTGCTGGCAACGGCGGTGCAAGCGCTCATGCGTCGGGCGGCCTCCCACAGACTAGCCAGATGGCTGGTGACGTGGCGTCGTGGTTTGCATCGCGCGGCTTCAGAGCGAGCTGCGGATGCTTGCTGCATGCAGCATGGCATGCGGCGCGGATGGCTTGCATGGATGAAGGCGCTTTTGGCGAGCACTTGGTCGCGGCACGACATGTTCAGGGCAGCGAGCCTGCTCGCGCTGCGCCAAGGCTGGCGCGGCCTGCGATGCTGGCGACAGTGTTGCCTCGATCGATCGCGAGCGCTGAGCTCAATGCAGCGAAGCGGGTGCCACATCGTCCGGAGCAGCTTGTTGCGTGGCGTGGCGTCGTGGCGATCGATCAAGGGTGAGATGGCAACGCAGAAGCACCGCCTGGTGCGCGCTGCGAGGCACCTTTGGCAGCGCAGGGCGTCGCGAGCGTGGCAGGGCTGGGTGAGCACGGTGGCCGAGCAGGGTACGCTGGTGCAGTTGCTGCA
>Ga0210244_101217_pt1 | contig 21556 bp, 21 predicted proteins | sample ChrtobMetaP3_0mM_FD_155473 | JGI IMG/M metagenome (GOLD analysis project Ga0210244, IMG submission 155473) | Chrysochromulina tobin associated microbial communities from unialgal haptophyte culture, Seattle, Washington, United States - P3_0mM | ecosystem: Host-associated > Algae > Haptophytes >...
AGTCGCCCCTGAAGAATCCCTGGAACCCGCATAAACACTGGCTTTTGGGGTGATCGCGGGGGCGCAGAACTCCCAGTTTGATTTCCAATAGGGGTTGATTTCTGGGAGTTCTGCCGTGATGTTTGCCTGCCCCGCCACCGACGATTTCTTCCGCTCGCGCATCGACCACATGATCGATCTGCGCCATCCGCTGGCCGTGTTGGCCTCGCGCATGCCCTGGCAGGAGATCGAAGCTCGGGTGGCCCAGGTGTTCTCCCGCAAAGGCCGCGCCGGTGTGGCCATGCCCGACCTGGATCTCTTTGGCGAACAGGTCCAGCGTGTCGCCGTTGCCAGCAACGCCGGACGCCCGCGCGTGCCGCTGCGCATCATGATCGCGCTGCTGTACCTCAAGCACGCCTTCAACGAATCCGACGAGGGCGTGGTGGCCCGCTGGTCCGACACCCCGCGCTGGCAGTTCTTCTCGGGCTGTGCCTACTACGAAGACCGCCCGCCCTGCGACGGCAGTACCCTGGTCAAGTTCCGCCAGTTGCTTGGCGAAGAAGGCGTGGAAGAGCTGCTGGCCCAGACCATCAATGTGGCCGTCGAGCTCAAGCTGATCAAGCCGCAGGAGCTCAGCCGCGTGATCGTGGACAGCACGGTGCAGCACAAATCAATAGCCCACCCCACCGACAGCCGCCTGCTGGAGACGGCACGCGTGAAGCTGGTGGAGGCGGCCAAGGGTGTGGGCATCGATCTGAAGCAGACGTTTGCCAAGGAAGGCAAGGAGCAGGCGCGCAAGGCTGGACGCTACGCCCATGCCCGCCAGTTCAAGCGCATGCGCCGCGCCATCCAACGCCAGCGCACCATCGTCGGCCGACTGCAACGCGAGGTCGATCGCAAGGCCAGCGCCATCGGGGCGGCCGTGCGGCAGGCGCTCAGTGAGACCTTGAACAAGGCCCGGCGCATTGCGGCCCAGAGTGGCCAGCGCAAAGCGGTGGACGGACAGCCCAAGCTCTACGCCTGGCATGCGAGCGAGGTGGACTGCATCAGCAAGGGCAAGGCCCGAACGCCCTACGAGTTCGGCGTGAAGGTGGGCATTGCCAGCACGCTCAAGGGCAACCTGATCGTGGGGGCTCGGGCATTCCATGGCAACCCGTATGACGGGCATACCCTGAACGAGCAACTGGAGCAGGCGAGCATCCTGATGCAGGACAGCGGGGCAAAACCAGCGACGGCCTTCGTCGATCTGGGCTACCGGGGAGTGGATGCAGATAACCCGGATGTGCACATCGTGCACCGGGGCAAGGCCAAGCGGATCAGCGAGCAGGACAGAAAGCTGCTCAAACGGCGTCAGGCCATTGAGCCGATCATCGGCCACCTCAAGGCCGATCACCGTATGGACCGCTGTCACCTCAAGGGCGAAACCGGCGACCGACTGCACGCGGTGCTGTGTGCAGCGGGCTACAACATCCGCTGGCTGCTGCGCATGATTGCAAAGAAGGGGGTGACCTTCTTGCGCCAGCTCTATTTGCGGCTGTGCGTGATGGCGGGCGTGTCGCCGAACTGGGAGGACGCGCTGGGTACTTTGTTCACTCGCGCACTCAACGGCTCAGTCCCGCGCACTGTCGGCGCTCTCATTTGAATAAATCAGGGCCGACTAAGTCGGTAGCCCACTGGGGGCCGCTCTGCTCCGCGGAGATGACGCTGCACATATCCGTGTCTGCCAGCATCTCGATGAGTCGCGGGCCCGGCATGTCGAGCTGGCGTCTGTGCTGGCACCGGATGGGTGCCAGTGGTGGCGACGGTAGGGTGTTGGCGGGCATGGCGACGCTTAGCGCTTACTCCGTTCACCGGGCAGCGCAGTCTGCAGAGCTTCAGCCTGTGGCGCGAGCGTCTTCCGCCGCTGTGAGGATGGCGTAGAGATCACCTGAAAGATGGGATGAGCTATCGATGTATGCCGCGTCGGGAAAAAGTGCTGCCAGAGAAATGCCCGCTGTAAGGACACGACTTCCGTTTTGAGGAAGATCTGCGATCAAAGATTGCCACTACTCTGCTGTCGATCGGCCATGGTGTGGCTACCGTCTGCTTCTAGACCAGAAGCTGTCTTCGGCGAGCCGCGTGTCTGTCCGTCGAATGGTTTCGCTCGCGCAACGAGGCCAAGGTTTGCTCAGTGCGTCGCCGTGCCAGCAATCAGGCGCAACGGCAGGGCGCGTAGACCTCGATCTCGACGCGTCGGTTGCCGACGGGCAGATCGGCCAGAGGTCGGTACGCACCGGATGATGTCGGGGGCTCTCCACTTATATCGGACGAGCTCCGCCAGGGCGCCGATGCAATCAATTATTCTTGGGTGTCGGGCGCGCGTCCAGCTCGTCGTGACCCGTCAAATCAGTGGCATCACAAATGTTCGAGGGAGTTCCATGCAATACGACCAAGCTCGCGCCCTACAGCTGCTCCGAGAAGGCAGTGGCAATCCTGCCGCCACCTTCCGCGACTCGCAGGAAGATGCGATTCGTCACCTGGTCACGGGCGCGGCGGGGCGCCTACTCGTCATTCAGAAGACGGGCTGGGGCAAGAGCTTCGTTTACTTCATCGCGGCAAAACTCATTCGTGAACAGGGAGGGGGGCCAACCCTCCTGGTGTCGCCCCTGCTCGCGCTGATGCGGGACCAGGAGATGGCGGCCGAGCGCATGAAGGTGACCGCCAAGACGGTCAACTCGACCAATCGGATGAATTGGGCCGAGATCGCCGAACAGATCGAGGAAGGGAAGATCGACGTCCTCATGTTCCACCCGAAGCAACTGGCGAGCGCAGAGTTCCAGGCCAGCCTTCTGGCGAGGATTCCCAACGTGTCGATGCTCGTCGTCGACGAGGCCCACTGCATTTCGGACTGGGGGCATGACTTCGTGCCCGAGTACAAGCTTGTCACGCGGCTCATTGCAGCGCTGCCTCCCAACTTGCCGGTGCTTGCGACCACGGCCACGGCAAACGAACGTGTGTCGAACGATCTCGAGCGAATCCTTGGTCCGGACCTGCTAGTGAAACGCGGATCGCTGAATCGCCCGTCAATCACACTGCAGACGATCACGTTTACGAGCGACGCACTGAGGCTCGCCTGGCTCGCAAAAACCGTCCATTCGCTGCCCGGCAGCGGCATCATCTATGCCCTGACGAAGGCTCACGTGCAGTACATCGTCAGTTGGCTCACGCACTGCGGCCTTTCGGTCAAGGGTTATACAAGTGATTCAGAGGATCGCGCTGTTCTCGAGCAGGAGCTCAAGGAGAACAAGGTCAAGGCGCTTGTCGCAACCTCGGCACTTGGCATGGGCTATGACAAGCCGGACCTGACCTTTGTCATCAACTACCAGCCGCCGTCCTCGGTCGTCCACTACTACCAGCAGGTGGGGCGTGCGGGGCGTGCGATCCCAGATGCTCGCGGGATCGTGCTGGCGGTCAAGAACCAGCTTGACATCAACACCTACTTCATCGAGAGCGCTTTTCCGAAACCGGACGAGGTGACCGCGGTCATGAAGGCGCTCGATGCGGCGGGGGACGAAGGCCTTTCCGTACCGGGCCTTCAGGAGACTATCAACTTGAGCAAGGGGCGAATCGAAAAAACGCTGACCGCCCTTGCCATCGAGAGCCCGGCACCGATCGTGAAGGACGGCTCAGCCTGGAAAGCCACTGGCAGTATTCTGGCGAAGAGCTTCTGGGAGACGGCTGAGAGGGTGACCGAACTGCGACGGGCCGAGCACGCTCAGATGAGGGAGTACATGGCCCTCACTGAGGGACACATGAGGTTCTTGGTCTCGGCTCTCGATGGCGACCCGACGACCGTTGAGGCGCCGCGCAGTCCACCGTTGCCCACGGAGGTCGATCCAGCGCTCGTTGCTGAGGCGGATCGGTACATGAGGGACACCAGCTTGCCGATCAAGGCGCGCAAGAAGTGGCCTGACGGAGGATTGGACGGATACGGTCTGCGCGGAAACATCGCTGAGAAGTTGCGCGCGAGGGACGGTGTCGCGCTCTCTATGTACGGTACGGCTGGGTGGGGCGACATCGTCCGTGATGCTCGCTACGAACACGCGCACTTCGGCGACGACCTAGTGAAGGCCTGCGCCGGGCTGGTGCGCCGGGCAGGTTTTGAACCAGCTCCTAAATGGGTTACCTGCATTCCGTCACTAAACAATCCTGATCTCGTCCCGAGCTTTGCTAAGCGGCTTGCCTCTGAGCTTGGCCTGCCGTTCCACGCGGCGCTGACCAAGGTGAAGCACACCTCAGCTCAGAAGTCCATGCACAATAGCTCTCAACAGGCGAGGAACCTGGATCAGTCGCTTGAATTCAGTGACTTTGACGGCAAGGTCGGTCCAGTGTTGTTGGTCGACGATATCGTGAACTCGGGTTGGACATTTACGATCGGCGCTTGGCTGCTGCGCTCCAACGGTTGCGGCGAAGTGTGGCCTCTCGCGCTTGCCAAAACTGGAAATGAAGAATGAGTCTGCAGATCTCCGCAAACTGCCAAGCGATCTTGCTTTTGACGGCGCCGTTGATGGTCGGGAAGATTAGCACCCGTGCGGAACTGCTGAAGCAAAGTGAGTACAGCGACCTTACAAGGTTCCTTGTGCAAGAAGGCTTTCAGCCGTCCGACCTTCTCAGCCCACAGTCTCCTGCGCTGCGCCAAGCCGAGAACCTGTTCGGGCCAGGACGGCTGACCCGCTTGGTGGGCAGAGGGTTTCAGCTTGCCCAGGCGCTTGATTACTGGAGTGCGCGCTCGATCTGGGTGGTGAGTCGCGCCGATGCCCGTTATCCCAAGCGGATCAAGTCGCGCCTCAAGCACGATGCGCCGCCCATCATGTACGGTTGTGGCGATCCGGATCTTGTCGATAACGGCGGCCTGGCGGTCGTAGGCTCCCGTGACGCGGACGACGAGATGCTGAGCTATGCCCAGCGTGCCGGACAGAGGGCTGCCAGTGCTGGCAGAGGCTTGATTTCAGGAGGCGCTAAGGGTGTCGACAGTGCTGCGATGGATGGGGCGGAGGCTCTTGGCGGCATAGTCTGCAACGTCATGGCAGAAGGACTGGCGCAGGCGGCGATCAGTCGGAGATTCAGAGATGGCCTTCAAGAGAGGCGCACATTGCTGATTTCGCCCTACGATCCAAGCGCTGGCTTCAACGTCGGGCACGCCATCGCTCGCAACAAATTTATCTTCGCGTTGGCTGACGTCGGCTTGGTCGTGAATTCAGACTTGGAGCGGGGTGGGACGTGGGCAGGCGCGATAGAGCAGCTTCGCAAGCTTCACTTCGTTCCGCTCTACATCCGATCGAGTGGCAAGCGTTCAGCTGGCCTAGACGCTTTGCTCCGAGAGGGAGCCTTGCCCTGGCCAGAGCCGGAGGACGGGGACGCGCTAGAAGCTCTGTTTGCGGATCGATCAAACGATAGCCATGCGGCCGCTGCTGCTGCGGCTTACCAGGGACATCTTGACTTCAAGATTGCTGCTGGTGCGCCGAGCGGGGGGGCGGGGGCGGATGCGGCTCCAGATGCAGTACGCCAGGTGTCGATGCTTGAAGAGCCGGCTAGCAACCCAGAGGCCCTCGAAGAGGGTACGTCAGTTCCTTCGACTGCAACCACAAAGTCGACACTCCTTGAGGCTCCTTCGAGTCCGCCAGTTGACTTGAAGCAGGAGATGTTCTTGACCTTTGAACGATTGATTCGGCAGTTACTTCACGCACCTAAGAAGGCCGCTCAGATCGCCGACGAGTTGGATCTCAATCAGATGCAGACGCGGAACTGGCTGGACCGGCTGGTTGCCAAAGGTGTAGTCGAAAAGAAGAAGAGCGACGCGACCTATCGGCTTGTCGTTTGAGGTCCCTCTGACGAGCGCGCCTCGCCGAGGCCGCATCCAAGTCCGAAATGCGAGCCTCGGGAGCAGTCCGCCAAATCGACAGCCCTTTCGTCAGGGCGAGCCATAGCCTTGCTGTCGCCTGGTCTTTGTAATAAAGCGATACGCGCGCTGAGCCAGTCGTTCGGTGCCTGCGCGAAGCAGGTGCGAATGTCGAGAGACTCTGTCAAGCGTAGTACTTAAAATTGTGCTTCCAACTGGTTTGGGGAAGCCCAGGATTTGCAAGAATAATTTCGCCAACTCGGTCGGAATACTTGATGGTGATAGGCCGACCTTCACCAAGCTGGCAAGAGTTGTAGTTCAGCTTGGTCAATCCCAGGATGTCTTTGGCTACCTGAACGATGTCACCTTCTCCAAATTGGATGGTGATTGACAGGGGGACGGGAATCTCGAAGCCGTCGTAGCTTGCGATGCGAGCTTTGAAGCCATTGGTGTACAAAAGCCCGTGGCGGCTTGTCCGCTGCCAGAAGACGCCACGTTGGACGGGATACTGGCCTCGCTTTCCGACGTCCGGATGGTCGTCATAGCGGTACAGGCGCTGACCGCCACGGTCTTGGCGGACACGAATCGAGATGAGTTTCACACCCTCTGGAACCGCCCTCAAGAATCCCTTGTATTCCTCCGGACTCACACCTGAGTGTGTATGCAGAAAAATCTCCTTTAGTGGTCGACCGTCCTGTTCCTGGTAGGTTTCGATAGTGCCTTTCAGCAGTGCCTCAGCTTTTTGCGGTGGAAGGCAGGATTCCGATTTTGCAATGAAACCAAGATCACCCCGTCTCATCCAGTGGGCTGAGGCCTTCTCCACATGAGAGGCTGCGGCCTCATGGTCGGGACCTAGCGCGCGCAGGCGGGCTGCGGTTTCACGGAAGATAGACTTGACCAACTCATGCACCGCACTGCGTCCCATAGGTTTAGACCCACCAATCAACGGCAGGAGCAGTGGGGCGGAATCGCCCTCACGAGGTAGAGGTCCCAGGTCATTCGACTTTCGGTAGCGCATCAGCTCTGAGACCAACTCGTCTGTCGCGGGGATCACTCTGGTTTTTTCTCCCTTAGGGGCAATGTCAGTTCGACCTGGCCTATCCCAAGGTTTGCAGCGGCAAGGTGAAGGAAATTAAGGAGCCCGCAATGCGTCGGGCCGTTAGCTGGTCAACAAGGTACTGGTGGTTCGCACGGTCCGCAAAGCTATCTTGGATGTCTGACTGACGTTTGCGGTCCGGGCTGCGGGATTGATGTTCGGCGCCGTTGTTATGAGAACCCACACCTCTATCTGGTGCGGGGCCGTGTTTCATGGACCTCGCCATATTCTCGCGCAGCATTTACATCAAGGCTGCTTGCTCGGCCGCAGTCACGCGCTGATGAAAAAATATGCTAAATAATCAAAGTAGTCTGCCGAAATATCACAAGGCCGCCTGTTATTCAGATGCGGGTAGAACAGAAGGTCGCCCCGATTCCACCACATAGTCAAGCACTTTGCGCGCGCACTCGCCTGCCGACTCCAGTGATCCCCAAGTCCGTACAGTCAGGTGCTCCAACGGAGGTTCTTTGAATCTGGCCTTTACTTCTTCATATCGTTCGACGGTATTCACCGAACTGTTGTAGCCCTCACGTTCGCGGGTTTGCAGAATTTCGCTGACCGCTAGAGCATCATCGTTTACTGGAAGGCAGCGCACAACGCGGACTCTAGTACTAATATGTCGGCCGAACAAGGGCAAAAAGAGATCCCAATAGGCAGGCTTCGAGAAAGTGCCGGAGATCACGAGAGGACGGCTATTTTCCAGATGCCATTCAACAATATTCTTCATGAAGCCGTAGTTGGCCAACATAGCCACCGCTTCCTCCTCTAGTTCATCAGGGGTGGTAGGTCGCGGCTTGGGCCGCCCCGTTGAGACCTGCCGCAGATCATCCATATCTATGTAGTGCATGCGCAGCTGGTTGCTCACGATACGGGCCAGGGTTGTTTTGCCGGCACCTGCCCATCCGCAAAAGAGAATTAGCATCGTTACAGCCCTTGCAAGTCGCGGTTGATTTGATCGATATAGGCCAATCCAGCATCCAGGTCTGTTAACTCACCTGATCGGACCACTGCTTCAAATTGCGTCCGTGTGAGCTCAGCAACGCGAAATAGGTCACTCGCCGCCATATTGGGCTCGGCTACTTTACGCGCGTCACGCATCAAGTAGATATGCTTACGCGCGCTTGAATAAGCCGAGATCCAGGTGCTGTATAAGTGAGTGATTTGCCCAGAGTAGCCGGTCTCCTCCAATGCCTCTCGAGCGGCTGCAATACTGACGTCTTCTCCGGAATCCACGTTGCCGGCAGGTATCTCGAACATCCAACGTCCTGGTCCGTGGCGATACTCTTCCACCATGATGAACCGACCGTCTTGGGTCAGTGGAAGGCATACAGCTACATCAGCTTCCCGCCGTAAGTAGAACGTGGCATTCTCGCCCGTTGGCATGCGCTTAACCGCCCTAGTTATCACTAGATAGGGTGACTCATAGTGTTCTTGTTCGGTCAGGAGCAACGGTTCTTCCATTCCCGCGCCGGCTTGAGGCGCAGTGTATGGGTCTCTAGCGGACATAGTACATTTCTTTCAATAGTTGGTTTTGAGAGTGTGCGCCACGACTCATTGAGCCCGCACCGTAAAGCGCACGCGCCACAGCCTCGTGACGTGGCCTGGCAATGAGCAGCGGATCCATGCCGATAGGTGAGCACCTTGGGGCTGGAATACTGCTGTGATCGGACATGACGCGCACGGAGAGTTCGCGGGCAAGCAGGAAAGCAAATGAGAACTTACCAGGGACGGCTATAAGCACGTCTTTCTCTATCTCAACGATGGCGGGCGAATAATTCCTGGAACTTTTATCGACCGGCATATCCACCTTAGTTCCAAAGAAGACTTGGGCTTCACATTCGCGAAAGCGTGAAGGGAAGTACCGAGCCACTGTATCCCGCAAGGCTTTGGCGGCGGCCATTTGCCCGGCTTCGTCTTTCGCATCTGCGGTGTATCCGCCCGAGACAACTGAATAAAGCTTGTCATCGTAGGAATGCACTATATGTGAGAGTGAGGGATTTCGCGCATCCTCGACCACTACTTGATTGTCCGGACAAAGAGGTGGAATAATAACCATAATCGGGCTCTTACGCACCGAAAGATTCCCCAGCTGCAATTGGCTTCTGGCGATCTCGCTACCCGACGTGATGATCAACTTGTCAACAGACAAGGATCGGCCGTCTGCAAGCAACAACTCGATTTGATCACCGTTGCGACGATGGCCGATGTAACGGCAAGAGAACTGCACTTCGCCGCCTTGTGCCAAGAAACTTCCAGCCAAATCGCTCAACATAAGGTGTGTATGCATAGGCGAGTCGAACCCAACGACTTTCAGTCCGCCAAGCTCCCGATCCAACCCGCGCAGGCGACCAAGATCAGCCTCCGCCGTCGCAATGGTAGGTGCCAACGAAAGAAAGTTGTGCAATTCTGGTTGTAAAAAGCCCTCGCTGTGTGCGGCGATCAGCGCATTTGCGTCAGGGAATACGTAATGTATGGGCCTATTAGAAAACCATCGACCTTTATTTCCTGTCGTTGCGGGTCCCGCCTCTGGCAAATCGAGGAATGGACGATAGTGATTCGTTATAATCTTCAGATTATCAACTGCGGCCTGTACGCTGAGGTGATTCCCTTGCAGCGAATACAGGCTGCCGGCATGAAACCAGCCGTGCTGATCCATGCTAGCTCCCGCACCAAATTGCTGAGTGCTCTCTACTAGCACGACCGTGTTGCTGGAATAGCGCTGTAACATTTCAGCCGTTGCCAATCCCGCAATTCCTGCGCCGATAACCGCGATCTTAGGCATAGAGTTACCTAGAAAATATTTTCCTCATCGCTTCCACCACTCTATTGGCTTCGTGATGATTCATGCCTGAAGTAATAGGGAGGCAGAACTGTCTACCGCAGTATTTCTCTGCGATAGGGAAACTTGACCCGCAAAGATCGAGGGTTTGAAATACCGGCTGGGAGTGACACGGTATCTCATACACCCCGCCACCCAGGATTACACCTTCAGAAGCAAATGCGTCTTTCGCCTCTGCCAACGTCAAATGCTCCGGAAGGATCGCTATGACCTTGTAGTTGCTGGCTGCGGTCATGTGGGAGAAGTCAACATACTGGATGCCCAGTTCCTTGAAGGCCTCAACGTAGATGTTGGCAACGACAGCTCTTCGGGCGACCATAGCGTCAAGCTTGGCCAGTTGCCTGAGCCCGAAAGCGGCGCCAAATTCCGATAGTCTCCAGCTGCTGCCTAAGTCAACGTGTAGGGCGTTGTATGCTCCGGCTCTTTTTCCCTGGTTACGGTAGGAACGGATTGCGGAGGCATAGTCAGCGTCGTCCGTCACAATCATCCCGCCCTCCATCGTTGTCATTACTTTGGTCGGGAAAAACGAGAAGGCGCCGCTCACACCAAAGGTGCCGGCATGCTTGCCATCCAGCACGCTGCCATGTGCATGCGCGCAGTCTTCGATTAGGAACAATCCATTCGACTTACAAAAAGAAGCGATCTCAGCCATGTCGGGGCTGATCACGCCGCCGATATGCACCCACATTAGTCCAGCTAGCAAAGGCTGTGCGCGCAAGAGTTCCTCGACGTGCGACAACCTCGGCATGAACGTCTTCTCGTCCATGTCCATGAACACTGGTTCGCCGCCCGCATGGATGATTGCTGCCACAGTGGCGAAGTTGGTATTGGTAGGGACACCAACTATTCGGTTTTCAACACCCTCCAATCGCAATTGCACTTCAAGCGCGCTTGTCGCGGTATTTAGTGATACCGCGTGTTTCGTTCCGACGTAGGCGGCGAATTCTTTCTCAAACTGGTCGGTGTAAGGTCCGAGAATCAGCGTACTGGTGTCCAAGATTTGATCGAGCGCTGTATGCAACGCGGCCCGGTCAGCGGCGTCTACGTCGAGGAAGAATGGTTTGATGGGTGCGGTGGGCTGCAATTGGGTCTCCTTGAATGTTGTTACTTTTTTACTGCGAGTGCGGTAAATGATCTGCGGTGGTAGATGGCCGGCACGAGTTCGTCTTCGCAATGAGTTCGGAGAATTTCGACGAAGAATGTCGTGTGAGACGCAACGTCCAGGTGTTGCACGACCCGACCGAAAAGCCAGGCCACTGAACTTGAGAGAACAGGTACTTCATAGTCTGCCGACCAGTGCTCGGCAAGGAACTCAGCATGCATCTCGTCTTCAGTCTTGCTCGCAAAGCGAGTAGCAAGGTGGGCCTGGTCGATGGCTAGAAGATTGATCGCCAAGGCACCGTTGTGACGTATCACTGCGTGTGCGCGGCTGTTGCGATTTACGCAGACTAGAACGGTTGGCGGCTCATCTGAAACAGAGCAAACCGCGGATGCCGTCATGCCCCACCGACCCGCTGGGCCATTCGTTGTTACAACGGAAATTCCGCTGGGAAACTGCGCCATTGCATCTCGGAAGTCCGTCGGCCCGCAAGAAGGCGATTTGATCAACATAACTGTCACCGAAAGTTTGGAAGGACTTTGTCTCGGAACAAGGTCATTCCCTTGCGCACATGTTCATCCTTCATATTGCCGACCTGAAAGTGCAGACTGATCGTGCCAACGCCGACCATTTCGCGAACTTTTTTGATCTGCTGAACGACAGTACTTGGACTACCACACAAGATGATCTTGGCTGCAAGTCGCTCCTCGAATGTCGGCGGATGCTCTTCAGTAGGCGTGTGACCGTAGGCCGTGGTCTTGGCGATCTCGCGCTTCTGAGCGTTGAAAGTGCCGGAGAGAACTTTGAATTGGTAGTCGAGCGCAGGTGTCAACAAGTTCTTTGCCTCCTCGTCGGTGTCTGCGATGCAGACCTGTAAGCCGATCAAGAATCGGTCGCTCCCGGCTTCCCATCCGTCGGCGGTGGCCTGAGTCTTGTACGCCAGAATCGACTCTGCCACTTGGTCAAGCGCATTCAGGTTGTACATGTGAATCGTGCCGGCAATTGCTTTGCTTTTGGCTGCGAGCACCGCTGACGGGGCACTGTTCGCCGAAAAAATCAATGGTGGATGTGGTTGCTGTACCGGCTTCGGCCAAAGAGATACCTTTGGAAAGTCGTAGTGGCTGCTCTTCCAGGCGAATATCTCGTCTGAAGCCCAAGCTTTCAGAATGAGGTCTCGCGCCTGGTCAAATCGGTCGCGCGATTCATTGGGATCGACGTTATAGGCTGCGTAGTTTTGTGGGACCCCACGTATAAATCCCACAATGAGGCGACCGTTGCTCAGTACATCCAACATCGCGCATTCCTCGGCCAGTCGAATAGGGTTCAGCAATGGCAGGGGTGCGCCCAAAATAGCAAACTTCACACGTTTCGTACGCTGACTCAAAATGGAAATAATAAGATTTGGATTCGGGGTAATGGAGTAGGCGGTGAAATGATCTTCGCCGATACCCACCCAGTCGAAGCCGCACTCTTCGGCATAAACAAGCTGCTCGATGTAGTTGTTGTAGACGGTAGTTGCCAGCACCGGGTCAAAGTCCGTATTCGGATATGGCCAGACTTCAGGTCGCTGTGCGACCATGGGCCATGGCATTGGGTTAAAGCAGCAAAACTGAAGCATCGAATTTCTCCAGATAACAGGGTGAGGTTTAAAAAGCTTTGCGAAGCGAGAACACTAAAGGGGTGGTAGCTAGGCAGATCAAAGCCACAATGACCAGGGAACTGGTCAAGCCTGCTATGTCAGCAACAACACCAAATGCGACGGGACTGACCGCGCCTGCTATTGATCCCCCCGTGTAGAAGACAGCAAAAGCGTAGGTGCGCTTCTCGGGGGCAACGAATTCGGGGACGGTGCCGTAAAGGACTGACGAAGTACCGTTGACCGTCAACCCGAGCAAAGGTAGCAAGGCGAGGCACGCCGCGACCGGAAGCGGCGATACTGCAAGAGCAACGATCATTGCCGCTGTCACTAGCTCTGTGAAAACGACCGTTGGGACGACGCCTACCCGTTGTCCGGCCCAACCAAAGACCAGTTTTCCAGCCGCGCCCCCAGCAAAAAGAAGCGAAAGTCCTAGGCCAATCGTGGGGAGATCGGCGCCTCGATCACGCAGCAGGAATGGTAGAAACACCATGACACCCGTGCGCACGAGGTTGTCTGCCACATGAATAAACAGAAGGATGCGAAATGCCCAAGGCTGGTCCCTGCCAAGATGACCTTTTGCAGCAACCCCCGAAGCTTGTTGGGTGCTTTGCGTTAGCAAAGCGATGATGAATCCCGCTGTCAGTACCCCAGCAAATCCCACACATAGAAGCGCGTACTGCCAACCCACTAACGTGGCCAATAACGCAAACGCAGCCGGGACAGCCACTTTGCCAAGATCGCCTGCAAAGTTATAGGTTCCTAATGCAGATCGGCTATTCCTACCGGCATAAGCTGATGCGACTAGGCTTGATGCAATTGGATGTTGTGTTGCTCCACCCAAGCCTGCAAGTATCAAACCAAAAGACACACTGGCCAGAGTTCCGGCCAAACCAGCTGCAATATAGCCAAGGGCTGCAATTGCAGTTCCCAATGCAAGAAGTAAGGCGCTACCCCACCTGTCAGCTAAGCGTCCGGATGGAATTTGGCCCATGGCCATTGCGCTGGAGTACGCTGCTTTGATTGCGCCGATTGCGGTGTAGCTGAGGCCGAATTGGGCCTGAAGCATCGGATAAAGAACATTTAGAAGGTCGGTGAAACCGTCGTGTACAGCATGTGCAACGCTGCACACTGCCAACGTGCGGCGCGACTGCCTCTTATCGAGAGCAGCGACATTCACAATGCATTCTCCGAACTCGGTCCTGCTATTGCTTGTAGCACTTCCTGGTGTAACAGCCCATTCGACATTAGAAGCGTCGAGCAATTCGTCAACGACCAAGGCCGGCCTTGCAAATCTGTAACACGGCCGCCCGCCTCCTCTGCCAGAAGCGCAACGGGAAGCGTGTCCCAAGGGTTGTTGCCAACGCACAGCAATGCGTCAAGGCTCGTCAAAGTGCGTGAACCCTGTGCCAGTCGTGTGCCCGCCCAGCAGCTAGACAGGCCATGCCTGGAGCGGCGTGATATCCGTACCAGACGCTGTGCTGCCTCGCTATTGGACAAGGCGTGAGTTTTACCTTCAAGCGATACGAAGGCCTGAGATATTCGGTCTGTGTTCGATACGCCAAGCCGTTCAGATGAGGTTGGAGAACGGTATAACCAAGCGCCCTCACCACGTGCTGCTATGTACAGTCCGCCGGAACCTAGCCTCTGCTCCGCCGGCAACCAGATCATGCTTGCCCAGACTGATCCTTCCTCGATGAAAGTTAACATGCAGCCAAAGAGAGGCAACCCGAGCATCAGGTTATGGGTGCCATCGATTGGATCAACCAGAATGACTTTGCCTGTGTCAAGAGAGCCAAATTCTTCTGCGCCTTCCTCGCCGATCACACGGTAACCATCGGCTTCAAAGCGAGAGCAAATCGCCTTCTGAACAAGTAAATCAAGGTCGCCTACGAGTTCTCCGTTCTCCTTAACTGTCACACACGCGATCTGAGTAACGTAGTGCTCCATGACATCGGTTTCGAGTTGCTGAAGCAGTTCTCGGACTTGAACTAGAATTGGTGATGAGAGTCCGTTCGAAGAGCTGGGAAAGTCGCAGGACAGGCTAGCGCCCGACGCAATATTGAGTCTCATTTTTCACGCCGCAGTGCGGCCTCTCTTAAGTCGTTTTTCTTATCCGCTCGTTCTGGCGGTTGGCGAATTCTGATTTGTTGGGTTCTTTGTCGTCCATACCCCAAAATGCAAAAATGAAACATGCAGCAACATTTATGACAAATACTCACCTTTTTGAAGGTTGGACTGCCAAGCTTTACGGGGTGAAGACGGCACTTGGAGTACCTCCAAGCCAAAAGTAACAACACGAAACTCTTACATATTATGTAGCTTTTGTGCAACATTTTTCACAATATTGTCATTTTGTTTGGATAGACATCAACGTTGTCCTTCGTTTCTGGGGTATTGCGGACATCGTGATGATCTGCGAAAGTGATCGTCGCAGTGTTCGCGCTCAATGCTCGAACCTACGCATCTCACACCGAAAGAGAGAGACTGATCAACCGCGTTTACAAACGCGAAGGAAGTCCGTGCCGTGCCGGTATTTGGGCGGTGATACGCCAGATGGAGTGTGCGAGATGATTCTCGGCAAATGCTTTTGGAAACGAGAGGAGAAAAGACTATGAGCTCTGATGAAGATCGTATCTCTGCCGAATTGAAGGCGAAGATCGAAAGTGAGCGTGAGAACTGGGCCAGGCTTGATCAGGTTGGGATCAATCAGCTCTCAGAAAAGCAAGAGTTACAGCGCCGACAAATGTGGTGGGAGGTTTTGATTGAATCGGCTCGATTGAACTAGCGTTCAAGATCTTCGCTGCGAGCTGATCGCTTTTTTATAGCGCTTTGTTTTTCTTCACCTTGGTCAGGCGCAGTCCCACGCTCAATTGACCTGGCCATGTTTTTACACAATCTATCCATGACCGTAGCTTGCTCAGCAGCCGATAGGTTCTGGCCTGCAATTTGCTTTTTAACGAATCGAGGTGTGCGTAGTTACGCTGCAGCTCTGGATGAAGCTTCACTCCACTAAGTGCGCTTGCGCAGGCTGTCTTGGTTTTGCTGTTCCCGAGCTGAGTTCAATGAGGACGCCAATGCCACCCAAAGCAATCACTCCGCCAGTCAAAGTCAAAACCCGGGGCGGGTTGGACGCAACCATCTTTGAGATCGATCCCGGCGATCTGCAGGACGGCATTTCCGGCACGGTCTACACGCCGGCCATGGGAGAAATAACTAAGAGCTGGAGCGAGGCAGGCATTTGCAGCAACGCTTCTCATGACCTCAACATCGATCCTCATGACCCAGTCGTGGCGGCAGTCATTGGCCAGCTGCGTGCCGCCCGGCTCCAATGAGGATGGAACGATGACTTTTCGGCGAACTGTAGTGCGGGGGTTTCTGAAGTTCACCGATCGTTGGAACCACGAGATCCACCAGGCCATCGAGGAAAGGATTCTGGAGAGCATTCGGCGAGATTCTCCAGCCACAGGCGAGATGGACCTGGCAGAGCGTGAAAAAGCGATCAGGGAGATGCGGAGCTTCTACTTCACGCGAGTTAGCGCCACTGCAAACCTGTTGGTCGCGGCCGCTGCTCTCGTGGTGGCCCTGGTTGCGCTTGTCGTGAGCAGCATCCAGTTGTTCAATGCATAGCGTTTGAAGCGGCCCTACGTGACTGGCGGCGGGCGCCTGCATCGGCATATATCGAAGGCTTAAACACCATCAAAGGAGTCCTCATGAAACGCCTGAACAGGTCACTTCTAGTAGTCTGCGTTGGAATGGCGGCTTGCTGCGTCGCACACGCCCAAACTAAGAAGATAGAAGGCACCGCCGCAATTGCAGCGGGCTCAATCAATCCTCCGAATCCCGTCGAAGGGTGCAATAGGGCAAAGCGAGACGCCGAGGACAAGGCAGTGAAGGCTGGTACTAAAGCGTGGCAATAACAACCACCACACCCACGGAGGCTCAACTGGAGTCGCGTATTAACGCGACGCTCAGTCGCGTCTTCATTGGAACCGTGGACCTGCGCCATCAGCTGCGATTCAAAGTGCGGGTGGGGCACACGGTGTTTGATGCCGGATCAGCGGATTACGTGGAAGGGCGCGCAGACATCCTCGTTTATCAGCATGAGACTCCGCTTGCGGTCCTGGAGCTGAAGCGGGAAGGACTTGCGATAAAGCCAGCTGATGAAGAGCAGGGGCGTTCCTACGCACTTTTGGCTCAGGCACCCCTTGTGGTCATCACAAACGGAACGGAGACGCGAATCTTCCAGACGCATGACATGGCGCGTCTCGAAGGCACGACTGTCGAAGCGGACGAACTCACGCGGAGAGTTGAGGCTGCATCCACTGCGGCGCGTACGGGGGTATCGACCGCCATAAGCAAGCTGCTCGGAACAGATCTGGCAACGTCTGCGGTGAAAGCACTGACCACGAGGGAGCTTGCTGAACTCACTTCCGGCTGGGAGAGCGGCGAGCGATTCGTAGAGGGCTTCATCGTGCCTAGACGCGCGACGCGGGAGCTGCGGGAGGTACTGCGTTCCGGGCGCAAGGTCGCAGTATTGGCTGGACCTCCCCTTTCAGGTAAGAGCTCGGTCTTGCGCGAACTAGCGCTCACCAGCGAAGAGGTTGGTTGGGACGTGCTCTACGTCGAGGGCTCCTCCTGCGGGGAAGGTCTGTTCCGCCGCCTTGCGAACGTGCTGGCGGCTCAGTTCAGTTGGCCAGCCGGGCCGGACGACGTGCGGGTATGGGTTCGCCAGTTGGCGAACAGAGTCGGCCGCTTGCTGGTGATTTGCATCGACACGCTCCCACTTGCTAGTGCGATCCTCCTGGGCGAACTGGATGAATTGTTGGGCAGCTTTGGAGACGGATTGCGAGTCGTAGTCGCTGTGGACGAAAACGATCTCGACTCGCTGGTGCACAAGCCGAATCGGCGTGAGAAAACACGGATCGGTCGGATCAGTTCAACGATAAAGGTTGGGAACTATGACGACGATGAGTTCAAGGCGGCAGTGCGGGTACTGGCAGTACTTGGAGGCGGACTCGTCTACGGTGCACTTTACGCGCCCGAACTGCGCGCCCCTTGGGTTCTTCGAGCAGCAGTCGCGGACCAAATGGTCGAAGCTTCCCCTGAGCGTCAGGCGGTACTCGCTCCGCTTCTCGGCGTCCAGGTGTTTGGCGTCGCGGACGATAGGTTCTCAGATCTCGGCGAGTTGCGCGACGACCTCAAGCGCCTGACTGTTGCGTACCTGAACGATCTCAATACGAAACGTCATCATGGAGACGTTCTTAGCTCGCTTCAGCTATTCTCGATTCGTCAAGAGGTCGTTCGAGAGCACCTGGACCGCACGGCGGTTCATGGTCTGGTTCGAGCAGGTATTTTGTGTCGCGGCGCGTCATTCTCTGACGAAGCGACTTGGGTCATCCGAGTTCCTGAGCTATTCGGCCACCTAATTGCGAATCGGATAGCGAGTACTCTTCCGAGAAAGGTGAGCAAGGACTCGCAAGATGCAGCCAACTGGTTGATAGCAATCGGTTCCAAGATCTTGTTTGGCGATGCTATCTGTGCCCAGGCTATTTTCAGAGCCATGCCCGAGTTGGGCGGCGGGCTGTACATTGATCTCATCAACTCGTTGCTGCGCCTGCCGCCTCGACGCGAGAAATTGCCCACCGGTTCGCGGATGGTGGCTCTCCTGCCGAGGGTGGGCTTGGTCGATATGAATGTCGGACAAGACGGTATGCTGAGCTTGGGTATCCGCGGAAGCGCTGCGAAAACTCTGACCGTTCCCATTGAAGATGACGGTTTCACCACAGTAGCCAACATGGATGGCTGGCTAATACTGTCTCAGCTTCGCGAATTTCGCGTAGTCTTCCAGGACGAGGGCGGTAGTTTGCTCAATCTCGCTGGTCCCCTTCTGCTGGAACTGGGTAGTTGCACAGAGGTTCTCAGACGTCCTGGTTCGGATCTAGAGGGGTTTCATACTCACGCCATCGAAGGTGGCTCCATATCCTGCTTCCAGAATGGGATTGCCGAACCAATTACTTGGTCGATTGCCGAACTACTGTCGAACGACATACCCGGCGTCGATCGAGATGCTTGGGTCAGAGAGGCCGCCACGAGCGGATCGGCTGCACTCGTGAATCGCTTGGGCCAAGCGCTGACACATCTCTCTGAGCTCGAAGAAATTGGTAGCTGGGCGAAGGAAATGCTAGCCAACGAGTTCCAACCGGCGCTGGCTGCGCTCCCGCAATTTCATTAAGGACGTGGTTCGGTTAAATCGCCTCGGTTTTGAACCGACCCTCAGAAGTTGGACGGTTGCCATGCCGCCAATCAGACGACGTCTCTCAACCGGTACCAACTGTTCCACGTAGGCCGCTGGTTGCTGGCGGACTGTCGGCTTGCCAGCATGTCTCGCAAACTTGTATATCAGCCCTGTTGTACTGATCCAGCTTCTAAAAGTGGTTCGTCGGCTACGAATGCCGCCCATGCGTTCATAACTTCTCGCCGTTGCTCCAGCAAATCGGTGCGATGGTAGGCTGCTTCGACTTTGTCTTTGATCGTGTGGGCCAAGGACCGCTCAGCCAGATCACGTGAGTAACCCATCTCGCTGCACCAATCCCGAAAACTTGACCTAAATCCATGCGTTGTTGCGACTCTTCCTGGTGTGTCGCTCTGTGCTTTCAACTTTCGGAGAAGTGAAGTCAAGGCCATATCCGAGAGCTCAACTCGATCTCGAATCGACGGAAAGACTAGGTTCTCATGTTGGCCCTTCTGCCCTTCAATTAACGTCAGCGCACGTGTGGAGAGGGGGATGCGGTGGGGAAGCTTTGCCTTCATACGCTCCGCAGGAATCGTCCACACTTTGTTCTTCGGATCAAGCTCACTCCAGGTCATTCCTCGTGCCTCCCCTGAGCGACTGGCTGTCAAGATCACAAACTCAAGCATTGTGCGTGTCACCTCTGGTCGAGTGCCTTGCCAGAGGTGTTCCTGCACAAATTTCGGAATCTCGCGCCAGGGCATGGCGGGATGATGCTGAGTCCGTACAGCTTTGCCTGGCTGCTGCGCGAGCAGGTGTCCAACAACGTCAACTGGGTTTGATTGGCAGTAGCCATGGGCCCAGCCCCAGGCAATCACAGCATGAACGCGCTGTTTGACCCGGCTTGCGGTTTCTGCCTTTGTGAGCCAGATGGGTTTCAGTACCTCTGCAACATCACCTGGTTGGATTTCATGAAGAAATTTTCCTCCAAGCCGTGGGAAAACGTACTCCTCCAGGGTGTTGATCCATTGTCGGCCATGCTTAGGGTTCTTCCAGCCAGGAAGAAGGTCACCGTGCAGATTCAAAGCTGCCTCTTGAACGTGGGAATCTTGGGCTTGTCTTCAAGCTTTGCCTTTTCTTCCAGAGGATCCTTGCCCTCCGCTAGTGCAATACGCATGGCGGTCGCACGCTTTCCTACTTCGGCGATGCTGACATCTGGATAGGTACCCAAGCCCGCATTTCGACGTTTGCCCGACACGGGGCTTACGTATCGGAGGACCCACTTCCCATGGCCCTTCATGTTGGAAGGATGTAGAGCCAAACCGGTGACGCTTCCATGGGGAATGGCTGTGTCAGACGGTTTGATGTTCCTGGCTTTGGTGTCGGTAATGGTGGCCATTGAAGTTGCATTCTGGTGTGCCATTCAGTATGCCATCAGGAAATTGCTGTTGTTGGGCGGTTTTGGATGGATTTAGAAGATTATTCATATAAAACAATGACTTGCGGAATATTCGTAGATGTTGTTGGGCGCTTTTGAATCTTAATCAGGCAGACACCCTCTCCGCCAGTATGTCTAGGCCCTCGCAGTGCGAGGGCCTTTTCTTTTGGCAAAGCCCCAGTTCATGCGGGCTCCAGCCCGATTCGGGTTTCTCTGTGGGCCCTCTCTGCCCCATTTCGACCTGATTTTTCCGGCCCTTTCTCTGTGGGCCCTTCCAGCGGGTGACATTGTGGGTTTTTGAAGGCAAGCTGCTTCATTCATCATGGGCATCACCGAACGCATCAAAACCTGGGCACGGCGCATCAAACGCGACGCCGTCACGCTCTGGTTCGCTTACCGCGATCCCAGGACACCGCTGGCCGTCAAGGCCTTGTGCGCCTTTGTGGTGGCCTACGCCCTGAGCCCCATCGACCTCATTCCAGACTTCATCCCGGTGCTGGGGTATGTCGATGACGCGTTGCTGTTGCCCGCGTTGATCTGGCTGGCCGTGAAACTGCTGCCGCCTGAAGTGATCGAGGACAGCCGGGCCAAGGCGGACGATTGGATGGCCAGACATGACCGCAAACCCACCAGCCGCATCGGCGCGGCACTGATCGTCGCCTTGTGGATGGCCGCCCTTTTGGGCGCCTGGGTGTGGTGGTCACACCGTTGATTTGAGATTTCCCTCGGCGGCTTCTGACAAAACAAAGCCCCTCGCAGCCGAAGCTGGAGGGGCCCACAACAGTTGAATCAGGTGGATCAAGCGGAGCTGGTTGCCCCTCAGGCCATGCCCAGAAGCTGGCGCTGCTCGTCCCAGTCCATCGGCAGCGGCACCATCCGCCTGAGCTTGGTGGCGGACAATTCGACTGGGTATTCGCCCTGCTCCAACGCATGCACGATGTCGGGCGCCAGCAAAGCCAGTTGCAAAACTCGGCCGACGTACTTGGTTGACATCTGATCTGCTTCGGCGATGTCGCCCAGCGACTGACCTCCTCGCGTCAGCCGCTCATTGTCGATGATGACTGGCTGACCCAGCTTGATGCTTAACGCTGCGCCCTGCAAGCGCGCGGTGGCATCAGAGGAGCCCCCCGGTGGATAGCCAACCACCAGGCGGATTGGCCGGTTGGGGTAGCTGCCTGACGACTGAGCTTGGACAACGGGCGCGCTGGCCAGCAGGGCCAATGCGGTCTAGGCGAGTTTGCGGCGACGGACAGATTTAAAGGTATGCAGCGTGCTCATGAACATGTCTCCTAATTCTGGTGATGAACGGGGCACTAAGACGTTTCTCGAAGGGCCGAGAAAAGTTTAGGTTCATTCATC
>Ga0210244_101225_pt1 | contig 21496 bp, 4 predicted proteins | sample ChrtobMetaP3_0mM_FD_155473 | JGI IMG/M metagenome (GOLD analysis project Ga0210244, IMG submission 155473) | Chrysochromulina tobin associated microbial communities from unialgal haptophyte culture, Seattle, Washington, United States - P3_0mM | ecosystem: Host-associated > Algae > Haptophytes >...
CGACCGCAGAGCACGACGCGCAGGACAGCAGATGGCTCCAGGACAGCGCAGATAGCGTCGCATGGGCGGCTCACGGCATGCCGGAGTCGCCTCATGAGATATCCCGACCGGGCTGATGATCGAAGAGACGACTACTCAGGCGAGTGGGTCGCTGACTCGACCTTTGTCGTCACGCTTATCTCCGTCGGCCAGGCGGCCCCGGCGCTCGGCACGGCGCGTGTAACCGTCGGTGGCGCCATCCGAGACCGTGATCACACGCGCCCGTCCGCCGCTGGGCAGAGCGCCATGCTGAGCGGCAACTATGGCCTCGACTCGCCGCCCGCACTCGTCTCGTTCGTCGCCGACGACCCCTTCGACCTCGATGCCGTCTACGGCGCGGGCGACACGCTCACGCTCACGCTCAACATGGCCACGAACCGAGGCGCCCTTTTGACGAACCTCACGTCCGTCGATGGCAGCTTGCAGGAGGCGGCACCCGAGTCGGGCATGGCGCTTGTCGATCGGCTCTTTGACATCAGCACGCCCCTCGGAAGCAACTACACGGGGCGCTGGCTCGATGACTCGACGTTCCGCATCGTTATCATCGAGCCGCCCGACCTCGCCGACGCCCCCGCCGTTGGGATCACGATGGCGAGTCTGAAGAATCAGAGTAACATCCGCAATCGCGCCGGCACCACCCTCCCGAGCACCGGCATCCCCGTCGAGCTCACCGGAGATTTCGGTGCCGTGGCGCCGCGACTCGTCTCGTTCAAAGCGCGCCCGGCGAGTGCGACGAGCACCGCCTACACATCGGGCACCACATTCGAGGTGATCTTCGATAAGTTCACCGACCGCGGCGGCGTGAGCGGCGGCAAGCTCTACGTCGACTCCCTCTTCTCCTTCTCCCATCTGATTGGCAGCTCGTACAGCGGCAGCTGGCTCGATGCCTCCACTTTCGAGGTGACCGTCGTCGCCTCGGGGGGCACCCTCTGCTCAGAGACGTGTGCCCATGCCTCCGACGGCACGTGTGACGATGGCGGCCTCGGCGCCGAGTTCACGCGCTGCCCGTACGGCTCCGACTGCACGGACTGCGGCCCGCGCCAAGCGGCGCGACCGTCCCTCGACAGCACGATGCTCGTCTCGATCGCGGGCTCGGTCCGCAACCCGGCGCGTACCTCACGCTCGGCAACGTCTACCTTTCGAGTCACGACCGACGCGTCGTCGCCGACGGGCTATTCGTCGCCCCCTATCGTTGTTGAAGCGCTCGCAATCGACCCGATCGACAATGACACCATCCTGGGCGCGGGCGACCGCCTGCGCATCACCTTCGACCGCGAAACCAACGGCTACGCCGGGCTGCCCGCCATTGGCGCCATTGGCCCTCTGCTGCCCAACCGCACGTATGTGGACGCTGTGCTCGCGTTTAGAGACGTGCGGGGAGCGCCGTGGCAGGCACCACCAGACGCGCACTACGAGGGCGAGTGGACCGATACGTCGACGCTGCTGATCACCTTTGGCGAGGGGCTTGGCAATTTCTCCGACACGACTGCGCTAGCGGCCCTCTCCATCCGGCCCGATGCGGACTTGCGCACCCGTGCCCTCGTGTCGCCTGCCACCACGTCCAGCGTGGCCATCACGGGTGACTTTGGCTCCTTTGCACCGCCGCGCGTCGCACGCTTCATGGCGCGCGACGATCGGTCCGCCGGCTTCGACTACAACCCGGGCGATGAGCTCGTCATCACGTTTGACCGAGCGACCAACCGCGCGGCGCCGTACCTCGTGTCCGAGGGCGGGCGTGAGCTCGTGGATCAGCTGCTCGCCTTCTCCGAGCCCCTCGGTGCCGACTATAGCGGCGCGTGGCGCGACAGCTCGACGTTCGTGGTGTCGGTGCTCGACACGACGGGCGCGGGGCCGCCGCGCGTAGGCGTGAGCTTCGTGCGTGTGCGCACACGATGGCTGTGCAACGCGGCGAAAGTGCCGCAGAGCTGCGTGGAGGGCATCCCGTCGCCTCCGCCGCCGGCCTCGCCGCCATTGCCCCCGCCGCCCGCGGCGCCGCCCGCCCCGCCGCCGCCACCGCGGCTGCCGCCGGTGCCTCCCGCGGGACCGCCGCCGCCGGCGCCGCCACCGCCGCCGGCGCCGCCCCGTAGGCCTCCTCTGCCCCGGTTGCCGCCGCTTCCGGCGCGACCCCCCCCGGCGCTGCCGCCACGCCCGTTGATGCCTCCGTCTGCGCCACCCGCGCCTCCCGCGCTGCCGCCCGCGCCGCCGCCCGCGCTGCCGCCGCCGCTCGATTACAACCAGACGAACCTGACGAACCTGACGAACCTGACCCACTCGGCGGCCGAACCGCCTCCAGCCCTCGATGGGCCCCGGCCACCGGCCCACCCTCCGCTGCCGCCCTCGCCCGGCTCGCCGCCCTCGCCGCCGCCCGCGCCCAAGGCTCCGCCGCCCGCCGCGCCGCCGCCGCCCGCGCCGCCGCCGCCGCCACTCGTCGCGCTGCTCGGTGGCGACTTTGGCTCCGCGGCGCCGCCGAAGCTCGTGCGCTTCGACGCTCTCAACTCCGCGCCTACCGGTATCCACACGCAGATCAAGGACGGCGATCGATTTCGGATTCAATTCGATCGGCCGACAGACAGGAGCGAGGCGCTCGGCAACAAGCGCTACGTGGACAGCCTGTTCACCTTCTCGCACCCGCTGGGCGCCGACTACTCTGGCGCGTGGGTCGACAGCTCCACGTTCGTCGTGAGCGTCCTTTCCGTGAGCACTCAAGGCGCGCCTCCCATCGGGACGACGCAGGTCTTGGTGGTGCCCGACCGGCTGCGCAATCGGCAGGGCGAGCCGTCGGGATCGATCGCCCCGGCCTTCCTCTCGAGCAGCTACGGCTCGAGTGCGCCGCCGCGCCTCGCCTCGTTCGAGGTCTTCGACCCGGACAATGCCGACGTCACCTACTCCGACGGCGACCGGCTGCGACTCGTCTTCGACATGGCGACGGACCGCGGACGGCGCGAGGGCGGCAAGAAGTTCGTGGACAACCTGCTCGAATTCTCGGTCCAGCTCGGCATCGACTACTCTGCGGAGTGGACGAGTGAGTCGGCCCTGACCATCACTTCGATCGCGACCCATCCCAACTTTCTGGGGTACGATGGGGACACCTCTGTGGCGCTCGCGATGGCGCGATGCAAGTGGGGCGACGGGCCGAACGACGTGACGGTGCCCACGCTGATCGAGCCGATGCGCGTGCGCTGCTCGTCGTATCTCCACTCGACGGAGGCCGTTCGCAGCCTGCGCCTCTCGTTGAACGAGGAGGACTTTGCCGACACGGGCCCGTTTACATTCTACAAGGAGCCCCGCCTCGCGGTCTTCGTGACCGCCTTGCAGCCAGAGGGCGGCGTGAGCGAGGGCGGCACGCTCGTGACCGTGCGCGGCGCGGGCTTCGACGTCATGAGCGCCGGCATCGCCCTGGCGCACGTGCGATGCCGTTGGGGCTCCATTCACGCTGTGGGGAACGACACCGCAGCCCTCTCCGTGAGCTCAACCGAGATCGTCTGCCCGTCCTCGCCGCTGCCAGAGGGCATGCAGAACCTCTCGATCGCGCTCAACGGGCAGCAGTTCTTCGCGACCAACCTGCGCTTGCTCGTCTACCCGCAGCCGAGCGCCTTCACGCAGGCGGCGCTCAACACGACGGACCTCGGGCTCGGCCCGCCCAAGTTCTTTGGCGTCCTCGTGGGCGCTCCAATCGGATTCCACAGAGAGAATGCGAGCGCCGACGTGTGGATCCGTGGGCAGGGCTTCCTCGCCTTCCAGAACGCGTCGACCGCGCTCAGTGCCGTCCGGCTGCGCTGCCGTTGGGGCGCCGTACCGGGCGCGCCCGTGACGGCGCCCATCCGGGTCGAGCACGATCTCGTCATCTGCCCGGCGGCTCCGCTCGAGCTCGCCGCCGACCGCCCGATCTTCGTCGCGCTCAACGGCGTCGACTTTGTCGACACGACCTTCTCGATGCGCTACTACCCGCAGCCGAGCGTCTTCACGCGCGCCCTGCTGCCCGAAACCACATCCCACTGCGCCGCGCGTGACGACGTGCGGTGCGCCGCCGGCCTGCACCCAACGGGCGGCGTGAGCTCGGGCGGCACGTCCGTCACGCTCTTCGGCGCCGGCTTCACGGCCTTCCGGCGCGAGCCCGAGCTCGCATCGTGCCGGTGGGGCCACGCGATCACCGTGCCCACGGCCATCGACGACACGCGCATCGTGTGCCCGGCCGCATCCGAAGCGGAGGCGAGTGGGGACCCGATCGTGCTGCCCGGCACCTCGCGCGTCGAGCTGAGCATCGCGCTCAACGGCGTCCACTTCATCCCGACGGCGCACACCTTCTCGTACTACGTGCAGCCCGTCAACTTCTCGTCCATACACCCGACGGGCGGGGCGCTCTCGAGCCTGACCGCGGTGACCATTTTAGGAGAGGGCTTCCTCGCCTTCTCGAATAGCTCGGCGCGGCTCCGCTGCCGATGGGGTACCGACTCCAACCTCACTCTCACCGACGCGCTGCGCACCGACGACGCCGTCGCGAGCGCGCTCGGCGTCAACTTCTCCGACAGCAGCTTCGACGCGAGCGTCCTCGCGGGCGCCGAGCACGTGACGGTCGCCTCCGAGCTGAGCGACGGCCGCGTCGTGTGCCCCGCCCACCCGAAGGCGAACGCGGGCCCGCGCGAGCTCTTTCTCTCACTCAACTCGGTCGATTTTGGCTCGACGGCGCTGCACTACAAGTACTATGAGCAGCTCGAACAGGTGACCATGGAGCCAACGGGTGGTCTGGCGGGCGATGGGCACGGCGGCACGCCCATCACCTTTAGTGGGCGCGGCTTCGATGCCTTCTTCGCGAGGCTCAACGACACCATCTGCCGCTGGGGCAACCAGAGCTACACATCGCCCGTGTCCCTCGGGCCGACCGCGCTCGTCTGCCGGTCCGCGCCGCAGCCCGCTGGTCAAGTGAGCGTCTCCATCGCACTCAACCAAGTCGACTTTGCGCAGCTGGGGCTCACGTACACGTACTACGCGACGCCGAGCTTCTCGTCGATCGGGCCGGCGCTCGGAGCGTCCAATGGGGGCGTGCGTGTGACCGTGCAGGGGAGCGGGTTTGCGAGCTTCTCGGGGCTTGGGAGCTCGGCGCGCTGCCGTTGGGGCGCCGGCGCGTACACTACAGTCCCGATCAGCCTGACCGACGAGCAGCTCGTGTGCCTCTCTGCGCGCCGCAACGACCTTCAGGCCGCGCTGGGGGGCCCCGCGACAAGCTCGACGATCACACTCGACGTGGCGCTCAATGCTGTCGACTTCTCCTCGACCGGGCAGCCCTTCGCCTACTTTTCGGAGTTCGTTGCCAACGTGAGCGTCGCCGATGGGCCTGCTGGCGGGTCTGCCTTGGGAGGTACCCTCGTGACCCTCACCGGCACAGGCCTCGGCTCGGTACGGCTCTGCAAGTTCGGAAACGGCACGGCGCGCGCCGTGCACGTGCCGTGCACCTTCGAGCGCTGCGTGTGCGTCTCGGAGCCCCTCGGTTTGGACTCGTTCACCAAGCCCGACGGCGCCTCCTTCTCCGAGGGGCCACGCCACCTGGATGACGAGGCGCTCGCCGGGACGGCGCACACGCGCGGCTTTGTGCCCATACTGCTCTCGAGGAGCAGCTCGCTCGGCGATGGCTCCTTGGGCTCCTTCTTCCCGACCGCTTCGAGCTTCTTCTACTTCCCCGCGCCCACTTTCGAGCTGCACGAGAACAACACGGCCGTGCGCGAGCCGATCACCGGAGAGCCGCCGTTGTTCACGCTGGCGATGACCTCCATCTACCCGGGCGGCGGGCCCGTCGGCATCGCGACGATGGTGACCATTGCGGGCAACGGCTTCCTGGGCTTTGATGGCGACCGTCGTCAAGTGCGATGCCGGTGGGGCGCCGCCGCCACCGCCGCATCGACTGTGCCCGAGTTCGTGTCCAACATGCAGGTGCGCTGCCTCTCGAACACGCGCGCCCCCGCGGGCCGCGTGGACGTGTACATCTCGCTCAACGCGGGCGCCGACTTCCACTCGACGGGCCAGTCGTTCCACTTCTACAACAACCCGATGCTCATTCGCACTGGCTGCCTCGGCGCCACCAAGGGCTGCTTGACCACTGGGCCGACTCAGGGCAAGAACCCGGTGCAAGTGAACGGCGTCGGGCTCAACGGCTTTGTCGATTACGTCTCCGCGCGCTGCCGCTTCTCGCTCACGGGCTCCTCGCTCGTCTTCTACGACCGCGTCGCGAGTTACGTCGACGTGGCGCTCAACGGCTTGCCCGTGCTCGGCGCCGGGCTGAGCAACGGTTCGATCGTCGACGACGGCTCGTCGCTCTACTGCATCACGCCGCGCGCGGATGTGAACGAGAAGATCGTGACGCAGGTGGCCATCGCGCTCAACGGCGTCGACTTTGTCGAGGGGGTCGGCGAGAATGCGGTCACCTCACAGTACTCCCTCTACCCACAGACGCTCACCTCGATCGAGCCCGTCGGCGGCTCGTTCTTCGAGTCGAGCTCGGTCACAGTGCGCGGCCTCTTCTTCCCGGGCTTCGACGGGCTCTCTCTCTCGGCTCGATGCCGCTTTGGCGATCGGGTCTCGACCCCGACGGTGCTCGAGGCGAACTCCGGCATCATCGTGTGCGCCTCGCCCACGTACGCGAACTCGGGATCGCGCTCGGCGGCCGGCGGCCCTGGCTACGAGGACGTGAGCTTCGCCGTCGCACTCAATACGGTCGACTTCGTCGGCAACGAGGCGGTCACTTTTCGGTACTATGACCACTTCCTCGCGTCCATCACGCCTGGCGGTGGCCATCTCCTCGGCAACACCGAGGTGCTCATCCTCGGAGATCGCTTCGACCTGCTCAGCACCATCGACGCACCTTCCGCTTCGCTCGTGCGCTGTCGCTTTGGCTACCACGACGCGGTCGTCGGCCAGATTGTCACGATCCAGGGGCTCGTCTACATTCGGTGCCGCTCGTCCAACGCACAGAGCTTTGGACGCGCTGCGACCGGCTACGAGTTCGTCGCCATCTCGATCAATCGCCAAAACTTTCTGCCCGCGCTCGACGGCCCAGGTGGCTGCATCCTCAATCCGGACTCGTGCGCGCAGTTCAAGTACTACACAGAGGAGGTGCACTCGCTCTGGCCCGTCGCCGGCCCCGCCGTGGGCGGCACGAGGGTCAACATCTCCGGCGCCTTCTCTCCGGGCTACGATGGCGTGCGCACGTCGGCCCGTTGCCTGTTCCGCACCGGCAGCCCCACGTCGCCCGATCGCCGCACGAACCAGATCGCGCGCCTCGGCGCTTCGTCCGTCATCTGCCCGTCGGCGAGCACGACCGTCGCAGGCCGCACTGCGCCGCTCTCGGACGCGCTCGGTGGACGGCTCCTCACGTCGGAAGTGGGCGTCGCCCTCAACGGCGCGTACGTGCAAGAGGATTCCACAGACTATGTCGGCATCTACCGACCAACCATGTGCCCGGCGGGTGCGTACGGCGCGTACCAGACCTTCACCCAGTACGTCCAGGAGGTGCACAGCATCGAGCCCACAGGCGGTCCCATCCACGGTGGCACGATGGTCACCGTGAGCGGCGTCGGCTTCATGCCGATCACCACGCCCATGCTGCAGCCCGCGCTGCTCCGCCCGTCCGTGCGCTGCCTGTGGGGCTGCTTGACGAACCCGACGAACCCCGAGATCTGCGAGGTCGGCTCGCAACGGCTGCTGACGAGCCCCACCTCAATCTCACCCACCGAGATCGTGTGCGCCACGCCCGTCGGCGCCGAGGACCTTCTGGTCCATGCAGGGGACGCCTTTCTCGGGCTCGCGCTCAATGTCTATGACGCGCTCAGCGCCACGTGTAACGACCAGCTGCAGAATGGCGACGAGAGCGGCGTCGACTGCGGCGGCACCGCTTGCCCGCCTTGCCCGCCGCCGAGCTGTACCGACGGGCTCCAGAACCGCGACGAGACGGGCGTCGACTGCGGCGGCACGCACTGCGCCGCGTGCCTCGTGTGCGCGGGCGCAATCTCCGGCCAGCAGTGCCATCTGCCCGTTCTCAGCTCCGTCTCGCCTACGGCCTCCCCAACGCAACAGGCGAGCATGCACGCCTCTGATTGCCTCTCTCATTTGTGACTGATTGCCTCCCCAATTGCAGGCGCACGCCTCTGATTGCCTCTCTCATTTGTGATTGCCTCCCCAACGCAACAGGCGGTCATGCTCACGGTGCACGGCGCCGGATTCGGCAACCCGGGCGATGGCAGCGTGCGACAGTACGCACCTCGCTGCTCCTTTGGTCGCGCCGAGCTGGGCGTCGATGGCGTCGCCTGGGAGACTGTCGCCACGGTGCTCAGTGCGAGCACGCTGCGCTGCGCGACGCCGCGCGCGCCGATCACCGGCTGCTACACGCTGCAAGTCTCGCTCGATCTATGCGACTACGCGCCTTCAGTCCAGTCGAGCTGCCCGGCCGCCACGCGTGCGCGCGGCCTTCCGGTGGCCTTCCTGCCCTCGTCCCAATACCCCGGCTTCCCCCTCTCCGCGGAGCTCGGCAGCTACTCGTACCCGGGCGACTTTGTGCAGAGCGGGCTGCGCTTCCGTTTCTTCTCGCATGCCGAGCCGCTCTTCTCGGTACGTGCGAGCGGGCGCATCCTCCAGGCCAGCGCTCCGAGCGGTCAGACCGTTGCCGCGGGGGGGCCCCTCGAGGGCGGCACCGTGCTCACCATCACGTACACGGGCACGGCCGCGCAGTCCGGTGGAGGAGGAGGAGGAGGGCGCCGGCTGCAGACGACGACGCCCAATGTAGCCAACGACGCGGCGATGCCGCCGTTCATCCGACTCGATCAGAATCTCGACGTGGTCCTCAACCAGAGCCGTTGCGCCTTCGGCAGCGCCAATGGCCTCGAGCCGCCGCCGTACACGCAGCCTCTCAACGTGACCGGCCGTACCATCGTGTGCATCTCGCCGGTGCGCACCGAGCCGGGCATCGTCGCACTGCGCGTCTCGCTCAACGGCCAGCAGTTCTTCGAGACGGGCCTCGACTTCCAATACTACGCCAACCCGAACCTGACGGCCATCCATCCGCGCGGCGGCCTGGTGACCGGCGCGACGCCCGTGACCATCTATGGCACCGGCTTCCGCAACTTTGAGCCGAACGTGCCGGTGTCCCGATGCTCATGGGGCTTTGGACCCGATGGAACGCGCCTCACGACCGCCGCCCGTTACGACGCGTCACTCTATCACGCGCCGTCCAATTCCACAGGCGCGATGGTGTGCCTGAGCTACCTGCGTGCGCGGGGGGGGCTCGCCGCCGACACGGTCGCCTTCTCGCTCTCGATCAACGGCGTCGACTTCATCGACGAGCCGACGGCTGCTCTGCCGTACAAGTTCTACGTGCAGCCAGCTCTCTTCCAGGGCGTCTACCCTACCGGTGGCCCGATCAACGGCGGCACCGTCATGACCTTCGAGGGGCGGGGCTTTGCCAACTTCGATGGCAACCCGTCGACTGCCCGATGCTCCTGGGGCAACGTGCAGACGAATGCGGCCACGCTCACGATCCCGACGGTACTCGAGGACACGCGCGTCGTGTGCACGTCGGCGCCCGTGAGCGGCTTCAGTGGCGCTTTTTACTTCGTCGCCGCCAAGCTCGCGCTCAACGGCATCGAGTTCGGCGTACCGCAGTTTGTGCGCTACTATGAGCAGCCGCGTCTCTTCACCGAGCTCGTGCCGGTCACGGGCGGGCCCGTCTCGGGCGGCACCGTGATCACCCTCGGGGGGTTTGGGTACACCAACTTTGACCCCGAGCCGAGCGGCTTGGCCAAGAGCCGGTGCCAGTGGGGCAGCAGCGGCGTGCATGTGGGCGTCCTCGCTCAATCCTCGAGCTTCATCGTCTGCCCTACCTCGCCGCGCACGGGCGTTACGTCGGGGTACGTGGACGAGACGCTGCGCGTCTCGATCAACGGGCAGCAATTCGTCGACACAGCCCGTGCCTTTCGCTTCTATTACGTGCGCATCGACAGCGTCTATCCCGCCGGCTCGCCGCTCTTTGGCCGAAGCAACATCGAGGTGCGCGGCGTCGGCTTCACCACCTTCGCGACCCTCGCCGGCATCGTCGATTTGGAACGAACACGCCTCCGGCTGCGCACCGGGCAGCAGTTGGCGGTGCGCGACCTGACCGACACCTCCTTCTTCTTCAATGCGCCCCCGGGCACCGTCGGCCGTTACATCCTCTCGATCACGCTCAACGGCCTCGACTGGGACGCGAGCGGCTGGGAAGGCAATCCGCCCGTCGTGTACGACTACTACCAGTCCTTGCCCACGGGCGTGCAGCCGACGGGCGGCCACATCCGAGGCGGCACCCTCGTCACCGTCCAAGGAGTCGGGTTCCTCTCCATCGACCCTGGAGCTGGCCTCTTCCGCGTGCGCTTCGGGGCCGCCGAGCCGACGGTGCCGCTGAACTTGAGCGACGCGGCCGCCATCGTGCTCACCGTCGCCACCGCGCCGACGTTACGCTCGGAGGTCACCGTGTCACTCAACACGTTTGACTACGCGCGCGGCCAGCCCGCGGTCAACTTCCGCTTCTACGACCATAACATCACGACGCTCTCGCCCACGGGCGGGCCCGTGCGCGGCGGCACCGTCGTGACCGTCTCGGGCATCGCCTTCGACGCCTACGGCGATGAGACTTTGCTGCGTTGCGCTTTCGGCGCACGCGCCGTGCCGTCGGTGCTCGGCAGGATGACGTACACTCAGACGGTCTGCGTCTCGCCGCCACACGTGAGCCTGCCGTTTGACGTCGCAGGGTACTATCGGCTGCTCGCGGGCCTCGCCAGCAACGCCACCGGCCGCCCGCCGCCGCCGCCGCCGCCGCCGCCGCTGCCGGGCGGCGGAGGGCAAGGCAGCGGGCGCCGACTCGATGGGGGGCGCCGAGATGGGCGCCGGCTGTACGATGGGCGCCGAGATGGGCGCCGATTCAAAGGTCTTCTCCACGCCATCGACGCCATGCGCGGCCTGAGCGGGCGCGGGCGGCTGCGAGTAGTGGGGCGCTCCGCTCACAGCGGCGGCGGCGGTTCTCCCCTGAGCCTCTCGCCGCGCTCGCGCAGTCGGCTGCTGCAGTCGGCCGGACAGCCAGGTGTGAGCCGCGGCGGCAATAGCGAAGTCACGGTGGCTTTGAACGCGCAGGACTTCGTCTCGGCTGAGCGCCAAGTCGTCGTGTGCCAGCCGACCGTGTTCAACTGCGCCGCCACGCCCACAGATCCGGTGCATACCCTCCGCGACGACATGTCCCCGGCGGGCGTGGTGCTCTATTGCCGACAGGAGTCCGAATGCGCCGTCGTGGGCGCCTCATGCAACACCATCCCGGTGACCGCCGAGGGGCGCTGCCAAGGATGGGCACCGGTGCCCGGGCCGAACCCAGTGCCCCTCTGCCGCGACGGTGTGCGCTGCGTCCCCCCGGAGCACCGAGGATGCGCGCCTCTGCAGCAGTGCACGTACTGCTCGCAGCGCACCGTGTGCAACTTGGAGCCTAGACCGGCCGCCGTCTTCCGCTACTACGAGGCCGTGATCACGGGTGTGCGGCCGTTGGGTGGCTTCGCAGATGGAGGCACGACGATCACGCTACTCGGCTATGGCTTCGACGGTTTCGGCTCCCTCAGGTCGACGAACGCCACGTCACAATCGGCGACACAGTTGGCCGCTTTCGGAGGGCAGGTTCAGCCGATCTTGGCGCTGAGCGCCACGACGGCCGTGGTGCGCACGCCTGCCTTCCGCACGAACAGCACGATGCGCATCGCCAACGGCACGAGCTCGGCCGTCGTGCTGAGCATCTCGCTCAACGGCCTCGATTTTGAGGGCGACGGGGACACGGAGCGCCCGCCCGTCACCTTCCGTTACTATGAGCACCGCACGTTGCGTCTCGAACCGTTCGGCGGTCCGTCGATCGGGGGCACCGCCGTCTCGGTCGTCGGGGTCGGCTTCGATGGGTATGATGGCCGGGCCTCTTCGGCCCGGTGCAGCTTCGGACCGCTCGTGGTCAGGGTCGAGGTGCTCGAGGCGACGCGAGTTGCATGCATCACGCCCCAAGCCATTCGCCGACTGACAGACCAAGAAGCGGCAGCCAATATGGCCTACGACGAGGAGCAGCCGCCGCCGCCTCCGCCGCCTACGGCCGACGCAATCAATGGGACGATGCCGAGTGGGTCGGGTCGTCGGCTGCAGCCCATGGGCGCCGTCGTGGGCGCACCCTCTGACTCGAATGCAAGCGCGGGCGGAGGCGGCGGCGGCGGCGTCGAGGAGGGCGGCGGCGCCGGCGCCATGGCTCTCATCGGACAGCCGGACTACGACGCGAGCTACATGTGGAGTAACGGCCGCACGACGAGCGAGCAGAGCCGTTACGCGGCGCCCGTGCGTGTGGCCATTAACGAGATTGACTTCCGCGGATCGGTCGACTTTGTCTTTTACCATCAGGTCACTGCTGGGCTCGCCGCCCAGGTCTCTCAAGAGTACCTGATGAGCGTCGCCGCGGGCACGTACGCCGACTTTGCGGCGGGTCCGCCCCGCGGCGGCTTCCCGATCACGCTCGTCGGCTCGGGGTTCGATGGGTACGATAACAACCCGTCGACCATCCGCGTGCGCTTCTCGACGGAGGGTAGCGCCGTCCCGAGCGTCGACTCGGCGGGTGGCCACGCGACGCCCGATACGACGCTCAATGCCACGGCGGCAGGGGCGGGGGCGTCGTCGGCGGACTATATTGAGGTGAGCGCCGTCTCGGTGAAGCCGACAGAGGTGGTCGTGATCGCGCCCGCTGTGTCGCTACAAGAAGGAGAGATCAACAACAAGCGAGGCTTCCCGTGCTGGAACCCGCCATGTAGGCGCACGGTGGTCACGATCGCCATCAACGGCGTCGATTTCGTCAGTCGGCCCGATCCGCTCGTCTTCTACTTTTTCAACGACCCGTTTCGGTGGCTCGGCCTGATGATCAAGGAGCTCCTGCTGGGCCTCGTCGCTCTGATCGCGCTGTGCCTCATCAACGGTATCGTCACGTGGCGCTACCGCTTCCAAGTGTACGACGCGTACCTGAGCCTCAAGTACCGCATCAAGAATAAGATCTTTGAGAGGAAGTATCCGGTCTTCGATCACTTTAAGGACGAGTTGTAGCTCAGAGCTCAGAGCTCGAGGCAGCGGCGCATGGTCATGCCGGTGGTCTGGAGAAGCGCACAGATGTACCGCGGCTCGCGGCGTTGCCGTCGGTGAAGCCTTAGAGAGTTGGACAAGCTACCGTACAAGAACTGTAGAAGTAGTCATCCCATTTCAGTAGATACCGCGTTAGTTCGTGCAGTTGCAAGTTGGCACTAAGAGTGCACTGAGTCTTTCGAGTTTTCTACGCGCTTATTACACCGGGAATCGTGTGAATTTCTGAAAAGTGATCATATTTCAATTGTACATGCAGTCGCACACACAATTGAAATATGTGAGTCGCATTCAAACTCCAGAGCATGCATTCCAGCGTCGTCAAAAGTGGAAGCTTTCTCACGAAAGAAATCTTTCGACAAGAGGAGCTGACGCGCAGTGCGGCCTCGTTGACATGCTCTTCGCCGGGAGTGGCGGACCCAAGGACGAGGTGGAGGCGCGGCGGCTGCTTGGCCTCGCGGCCGCGCAGGGGCACGCTGACGCGCAGAACCGCCTCGCTGACATGTTCTACACAGGGCACAGCGGACCCGAGGACGAGGTGGAGGCGCGGCGGCTGTATGGCCTCGCGGCCGCGCAGGGGGATGCTGATGCGCAGTGCCGCCTCGCTAACATGTTCTACGAAGGGCACGGCGGACCCAAGGACGAGGTGGAGGCGCGGCGGCTGTATGGCCTCGCGGCCGCGCAGGGGCACGCTGACGCGCAGTACCGCCTCGCTGACATGCTCAACGAAGGGCACGGCGGACCCGAGGACGAGGTGGAGGCGCGGCGGCTGTATGGCCTCGCGGCCGCGCAGGAGGATGATGATGCGCAGTGCCGCCTCGCTAACATGTTCTACGAAGGGCACGGCGGACCCGAGGACGAGGTGGAGGCGCGGCGGCTGTATGGCCTCGCGGCCGCGCAGGGGCACGCTGATGCGCAATGCCGCCTCGCTAACATGTTCTACAAAGGGCACGGCGGACCTAAGGACGAGGTGGAGGCGCGGCGGCTGTATGGCCTCGCGGCCGCGCAGGGGCACGCTGGTGCGCAGTGCCGCCTCGCTAACATGCTCGGCTCTGGGCACGGCGGACCTAAGGACAAGGTGGAGGCGCGGCGGCTGTATGGCCTCGCGGCCGCGCAGGGGCACGCTGATGCGCAATGCCGCCTCGCTAACATGTTCTACAAAGGGCACGGCGGACCTAAGGACGAGGTGGAGGCGCGGCGGCTGTATGGCCTCGCGGCCGCGCAGGGGCATGCTGACGCGCAGTGCGATCTCGCTCACATGCTCCACGAAGGGCGTGGCGGACCCAAGGATGAGGCGGAGGCGCGGCGGCTGCTTGGCCTCGCGGCCGCGCAGGGGGATGCTGATGCGCAGTGCCGCCTCGCTAACATGTTCTACGAAGGGCACAGCGGACCCAAGGACGAGGTGGAGGCGCGGCGGCTGTATGGCCTCGCGGCCGCGCAGGGGCATGCTGGTGCGCAGTGCGGCCTCGCTCTCTTGCTCGTCTTAGGGCTCGGCGGACACAAGGACGATGCGGAGGCGCGGCGGCTGTATGGCCTCGCGGCCGCGCAGGGGGATGCAGACGCGCAGTTCTCCCTCGGGGTCGTGCTCTACGAAGGGCGTGGCGGACCCAAGGACGAGGTGGAGGCGCGGCGGCTGTATGGCCTCGCGGCCGCGCAGGGACATGCGGAGGCGCAGTGCAGTCTCGCTGGCATGCTCGACGAAGGGAGTGGAGGACCAAAGGACGAGGTGGAGGCGCGGCGGCTGTATGGCCTCGCGGCCGCGCAGGGGCGTGCTGACGCGCAGTGCGATCTCGCTCACATGCTCCACGAAGGGCGTGGCGGACCCAAGGATGAGGCGGAGGCGCGGCGGCTGTATGGCCTCGCGGCCGCGCAAGGAGATGCTGACGCACAGAGCTACCTCGCTCGAATGCACAACGTCGCGCATGGCAGACCTAAGCTCGAGGCCGAGGCACAGCGGCCGCGTGTGAGCAAAGCGCGCAAAGGTGCATCCGAGAACGCTACAGCTCGAGTCGAGGACGCTGCTGCGCTGGCGGCCGCGGCAGCGCGCGCGGATGCGGCCATGGCAGCGCTGCTGGCTGAAGAGGAGAGCGAGGCTGAGAAGGCGCGGAGCAAGAAGGGCAAGGCCAAGGCCAAGAAGAAGGCTGGAGCTCCTACAGAGGCGTCAGCCAACGCCAGCGTGGAGCACGCCAGCGCTGAGGTGAAGGCTGCGGCAGTACCGGGGGCCAAGACGAAGGCGAAGGCACAGGCCGAGGCAAAGGCGGTGACCTCGGATAAGGCTGAGGCAAAGGCGAGGGCCGCGGCACAAGCAGAGGCGGAGGCCAAGGCCGCCCAGGCGGAGGCAGAAGAGCACGCTCGCAATCAGGCGGAGCAAGAGGCTGAGGCGTCAGCAGCAAAGGCGCACGCTGCAAAGGAGGCCGCAGCGGCGGAGGAGCCGCCCGACCACTTCATCTGCCCCATCACGCACAACCTCATGATCGACCCGGTCTCGGCTGCGGACGGCCATACCTACGAGCGGCGTGCGATCGAGGAGTGGCTCGTCGGCCACTCGACCAGCCCGATGACGGGCGCTGAGCTCAAGATCAAGGACCTCTTCTCCAATCACACCGTGCGTGGGCTGATCAGCACGTGGCAGGAGGCGCAGCGGTGCCGCCCAGCAGGTCCAGCAGCACGCCCGTAGCGCCACTGGACAGGCCAAGAGGCCAGTAGAGGAAGAGACAATTGCTCCGCCTTGAGAGTGTAGTACGAGTAGCGTCGGAGAGCTCGGCGAGCGACGCAGGAGTTCCAGAGGCTGGGCTCACTGCCGGAGGCGTGGAGAGCGTGGAATGAGACTTGAGAGCACGACACAGCTGGCGCTCGACAGGGGCGTGAGTTCGAGCAGTTGCAAGTTGGCACGTAAGAGCACAGAGTCTTTCGAGTTTTCTACGCGCTTATTACACCGGAAATCGACGAACCGAACCAAAGCTGCGACGTTCGAAAGTGTTCAATTAAAGTCTTTCCATCCTCAGTACTCATTCTGTGACGCGAGCACGCGACATCACGACGACGCGACACGCCCTGCTCCGCTCTGGGCCCATGAAAAGTCGCAAGTCAGCAGGCCAGGGTCGTTCTCGGATCTCGCTCGTCGCTGAAGCCTGTACCACGCTCCTCTCGACCTCCGCCCCAGACCCACGCCCCTGAGCCTAGGAACACTTACTGCGCACTGAAGCCGTGGTGTCCCCCCCGCCTCCCACTCTGCGCACCCTCCTCCGCCCTCATTCCGAATCTCGCGTGTATCTCGCGTGCGCAACCCCCCGACCTCGCCTCCCATCGTCTGGATTCGTCACTCTCACTGATCGCCTCCCATCGTCTGGATGCGCTGCATCTTGCGCTTGCCGCCTGCAGGCTTGAGCAGGGTCGAGGCGTGAGCGGGCGCGGCTGCACCCGCGCTTGGCATGCCGCCAGCGCTGCGTGTCTCACCATCCATCATCGGGCCCATCCCGCCCATCATCCCACTAATCAGGCCTGAGCGAGCCGGGCCTGCGCAGAACGACGAGGAAGGGGCTGAAGCCCCTCCCAGGTGCCACTGCGCAAGCGGCGGCTGTGCTGGCGGTGCTGCACGCGGCCAGGCATGCGAGCCTCCAGTTGCTGGAGAGAGGGCTGAGCTTTGAAAGGCGGATGATGCGCGTGCGCTCGAGAGCGGTGGCGTCGCGGAGTGGTGGGACCGTTCGGGATGCTGCGGCGGCTGCGGCGGCTGCGGCGGCTGCTGCGGCTGCGGCGGCTGCGGCGGCTGCCGCGGTTGCCGACGCTGCTGCTGCTGCTGCTGCTGCTGCTGCCACGCTGGCTGAGGCGGAACGCTTGCCGAATGCGTCATATCTGGTGGGGGCGCGTGCAGAGATGCTGCCGCCCCCGTCACCACCGAGGGGGGAGGAGTTGGCACCCGGCCGTGAGCATCCGCCGCGGTGGTGGCAGCGCAGCAGTGCGCGAGGAGCGCTGCCGTGCCGCCGCCGCGACATTGCACGAGAGGGTTGAAGCCTTCCATGAGGACGAGGCTCGACAGGGCACTTGCGGCACGCGCGAGGCCTTCGGCCGCCATTTGATGTGCTTCTTCATCACAGACATCATCGGACGGGGGCGGCGGCGGCAGTGGCACCAGCTGCGAGGGCGCGCCTATCGACTTTAGCACGAGCATCTCATGCGGCGGCCCTGACGGTAGAAGCACCAAGTGGGCCGCGAGCAGCGGATGCATGCTCGCTGGCTGATGGGGATGCATGCCTTCACGATGCAAGCCGTGGCATAGGAGCACCTCGCCTCGCGCGTGGAGCTCTCGCGAGAGGCCGCGCAGCACGGATGCATCCGTCTCGAGCCGAACCTCCGACGCTGCCGCCACGGCTGCTGCGAGACTCGAGTCTGCGCCGGCACCGGTGTCGAAGCCGCTACGCCCGCCTGCGCTGGCGCCGCCGCCGACTGCACCCGTGAGAAGCCATGGTTGCCCGTAGAGGGAGGTCAGAGGCAGCTCTGCAAGCCGGATGCGGCTGCGCACTCGGAGCGCGAGCAGCGGCCGGCCGGTAAGCCGATCGGCCCCGTCGCGGCAGCCGCTGAGCACGCATGGCTCGCATGCACCGTTCTGGGCACCTCGACGACTCTCGTCGTCGGTGTAGACCTGAGCCGAGGCCACCGAGGAGGCGAGGGCAGATAACGAGGAGCCCCATACGAAGCGTCCGATGCAGCCGATCTGTGTCTGGTCGCGCGCGTCCAGTGCGAGGCCCGAGATAGGGCAGCAGACCGAGCCCAGACGCGAGGCGCTGACGCCGCCTCGACTGGCCGGGGCGGCGGCGGCGGCGCCTCGCGGTAGGTCCATGCGGCGCCCGTCGAGGGGCGCGCCGTGGCAGACGCACGCGGGCACGTCGATCGCGACCTCGTCGTGCAGCAGTGCGGGCGTGGCGCGGCCGATGAGCCAGCAACGGCCATCTGCCTCGTCTACCTCGAGGTCGCCACCGCCGCCACCGAGGTCGAGGCAGAGGTGGACAGCCTCGCAGGCTGCAAGGTGCGCATTGACCCATCCGCGCACTTGCAGCCGATCGGCGAGCACGCTCACGCTGAAGTTGAACTCGCCCTGTAGCAGGATGAGCGACGACGGCAGCCGGCCGGGCCAAGGGCCACCGACATCCTGGCGGTGGTGTGTCGGGCCAAGCTCACCCAGCTCGAGGCACACTAGCTCCAGCGTCGTATCGGGACGCAGGCGCTCGAGAGTCTCGAGAGGTCGCCGGAGCGCGGCTTCATTGCACGATGATGAGGAGGCACTGGTCACGAAGGTCACTCGGGAGTAGGCAAGCTGTCCTTGGTGCTGCGCGAGGTGTGCGCCGAGGGCGTGCACGCCGGGTGGCGAGGCGGTCGCGCGCGCAACGGCGATGGCAGCAGAGGTGCGCGTCTGGAGCCAGCGTCGCAGCTCCGCGGCCCAGCATGCGATGGAGCTGCGCCGCTCGTGGCTGAGAGGCTCGAAGAGGTAGAGCGGCCCGTGGGCGGCGATGCCGACAACCAGGTCGTTGAGGGCGAGGCCTCCGCAAGAGATGGCACCCGTGACCAGCTGCTCAAGCAGGAGCGGAGTGAGCGTGTCGTGGTCGTGTGGACCGTCGGTAGCATCCAGCAGGATCAGGTGGAGCGAACCTTCGTGAGGCGATAGCATAGCTGGCGTCTGAGGTTCGATGCATGCGTGCTAGCCGAAAACTTGACCAAACTTGATCGAAATATTTCGAGGCTGTCTGGTGTTCGGTGCATCTGCGTGACGTGGAATCGCGTGTTTTGCACAAGTCTGCATGCGAGGAAACTTGAAATGAAATCGGACGTTACGAACGCAAATGCAAGGTCCAAAGGCGGACGACGTTGCCAATGGCGACGAGGAGGAGCGCTTCGAGACGGGAGTTCGGCGCAGTGCGCTCGACTTTGTCCAGCACGACAAGAACGCAGACAAAATGCTCGACTACGACGAGTACTGCGCACTCGTGCGCGAGCGTGAGGAAGCTCGAGGCGGCCACACAGACGAGGAGCTGCGCCTCCGTTTCGACGACCTCGACGAAGGCAAGACGGGCCGCGTGAGCTTACACTCGTACATCCGTGCCTCGCTTCGGGAGGCTCTCAGCCGCTCGGCCACTCGCGTCATCGACCTCTTCCGATTGTGGGACGAGGACGGCTCCGGCACAATCGAGCGCAAAGAATTCCGGCGCGCGATCCGCGCTCTCGGCTTCGACTTCTTTGCGAACAACGCCGAGATCGACCTGGTGTTTGACGACTTCGACATCGACGGCTCAGGCAAGCTCGAGTACAAGGAGCTCAACACCATGCTGCGCCAGGGGCAGTCCGTGCGGCTCGCGGACGAGCTGCTCAACGGAGCGGCAGGAGCGATCGTCAAGGAGTCGAAGAATGTGCACAGGCTGCGTAAGCATCGCAGCCGTGCCGTGCGCAGCGTGCTCCCATCGACGGTCATCCTCCACGCGGACGGCAGCCGGAGCGTCGTCGAGCAGCTCAGGGACATTGTCAAGGACAACTGGATACGCGTCATCGATCTGTTTCGGTCTTGGGACGAAGATGGCGATGGGCTCATCGACCGGGGCGAGTTTCGGAAAGCGATCGCGGCGCTTGGGTTCGAGGCGTCACGCGAGCACATCGATGCCGTCTTCGCGCCCTTTGACATCGACGGCAGTGGCAAGATTGAGTACAGCGAGCTCAGAGCTCTCCTTCATCGGGCAGACCCCTCTCTCGACGCCTCCTTCCGTCCGGGAGCTGCCGGCGAGATTGAGCTGAGTGCGAGGCGCGAGCGCACCGGCCCGAGCGCGCCGCTGAGCACGACGACGCCAACTCGAGCGCGCTCGTCGTTCTCGAAAGAGCCTAGCTCGCCTATTCATAGCTCGCCTATTCATAGCCCGCCTATTCATAGCTCGCCTATTCATAGCTCGCCGCGAAAGCAGCAGTCGAGCTCGCCGCGGGTTGCGTCACTCTCGAAGCAGCCCAGCCCGCCACGCCTGCCCGCCATCCCCACCGACGGCGCCTTCGGGTACGGAGAGCGGATGGTCACCGAAAGGGAGATGCGCATGCGACGGACCAAGCTGAGTACCAAGCTGACTGTGGCACTACCCTCGCCGGCACACACCACGCCGCGGAGGTCGGCTGTGGCGCGGCCCACGCCTCGAGGAGCCACGCCGCAGCGGTGGCCGATTGGGGATGCAATTAGGGATGCAATTGGGAAGCCAATTGGGGATGGTGACAACGACGATGAGGAGGGGTGTGGCGAGCCTGAGAGCAATGAAGACCTCGCCGTGGAGACGGCGGAGGGTGCCTGGGAAGCTCTTGTGGTTACGCTTCGCTCGAAGCTTGACGGTGTGCTCGTAGGCGGCGGCGACGGCGGCGAGCAGCTCCACCGCGACTTGCGGGGTCGGGTGGCTATCACCCCTCCGTCTGCTTCTCTCGCTGCGGCTCAAGTGGCTGGTGGAGCTACGTCGTCGTCACCAGGTCAGTCGCCAGGCGGCGTGCGAGAGGTCGCTCTCAAGCCGCGCTACCACTTATCAGAGCACGGCCAGCAGCGCGTCGCCGCTGCCACGGCCATCCAAGCCCAAGCCCGAGGCCGCTTCGCCCGCACCAGCGGCCGAACGGGCGCACGCGAGTGGCTCTTCGGACAAAGTTTCCGGCGCGTCGTCTGCCTCGAACCGAGCGCCGTATTGGGCGCATCCGCGGCCATCAGCGGCCATCCCACGAGCGCCGTATTGGGCGCTTCAGCGGCCGCGCCGGTATCGGCGCCGAAGCCCAACGGAGGGAACGCGCTCAGCACGGCGCTCGTGGGCTCTCGTGACCCAATTCCAACGCCCAATACGGCGCCCACGAGAGTCCCCGAGATGGGCGCCGAGATGGGCGGTACTGTCCACGAGACCGGAGCAAGCGGTGGCGAGGGCAGCGGTCTTGGCGCCCATCTCGGCGCCACCACCTGCGGCGCCACCACCTGCGGCGCCACCACCTGCGGCACCACCAGTCGCTCAGGTGGTGCCAGCGAGGCCGCCACGGCTGTGGAGGCGGGTGTGGAGGCCACATCCAAGGCTACATCACGAGGGCATGAGACTGCATGCACTGTCCATGTGCGCCGTCACGAGCGGCTTGAGCTCGTGGGCGCATCGGGCCACGGGAGGTTGCTGCTGGACGCGCACGACATGCACGGCCGTTGTGTGGTCGCTCAGAGCTGCGTCTACGACTCGTCGTTGCAGTCGATTCCGGGATGGGGGCAGCAACCACAATTGGGTGCACAGCTGGGCCAGCCGCGAGGGGGGGGCAATGCACGAGGGGG
>Ga0210244_101230_pt1 | contig 21458 bp, 15 predicted proteins | sample ChrtobMetaP3_0mM_FD_155473 | JGI IMG/M metagenome (GOLD analysis project Ga0210244, IMG submission 155473) | Chrysochromulina tobin associated microbial communities from unialgal haptophyte culture, Seattle, Washington, United States - P3_0mM | ecosystem: Host-associated > Algae > Haptophytes >...
CCCCCACCGCCGCCGTTGCCGCCCCCACCATCTCCGCCGCCTCCATCGCCGCCGCCATCACCGCCGCCCTTGCCGCCCCCACCATCTCCGCCGCCTCCGTCGCCGCCGCCGTCGCCTCCTCCCTCGCCACCTCCCCCCTCTCCGGCGCCGACGCGCGGTCCGGTGCGAGCGGCAGCAGAGGCATCACGAGAGCAGGTGCCGGCGTGCCGTCGGGAAACAGACCAACACAGCCTGCAGTGGCTCCCGCGGCGGCGCCACTGCACCCGCGCCTCACAGCTCGCGTCCCTACTCAACGGCCGGGCGGCACTGCCATTTCAACCCAAATTAGGGACGGCACCGCCGACGACCGTCCTCGCGGACGCAGCTCACCGCCCCGAAGCACGTCACCCCGGAGCAGCTTCGGCATGGCAGCACGCTGGCCAGCTGCTGACGCGTCCAAGGAGCGCACAGGCCCAGGCTCGTACAGCCCTCGGTCTCGACGGGATGGGCGGCCATTGTAGACTGGTGGACTGGTGGACTTTGTGGACTTGTGGACTTTGTGGACTATATTTTGGACCCTTGTGGACTTTGTGCATTACGGACTTTGTGACTAGTAGACGGTGGACTGGTGGACTGGTGACGGTATGTCGCGACGGCCGCGACTCGTCTCTCGTGACTCGCTCACCTACGCGAGACGGAAGTCCAATTCTCGGAAGAGCAGCAGCAATCTATGTAATGTGTGTGAGAAGAGCGATGGATTACCGTTTGGTTAACCTTTTGGCGTTTCGAAAACGTTTCGAAAACGTGGGCTGTGTGGGCAGGCAGCACGACCTTTTCAACTGTGAGTTGCGAGTTGGTAAGCAAGCTAATTAGATATTAGTCGAAACAACACAAGTACCTAAACAAGCGCTTGCTTGCTTGCTAGTGAGTTGGTGTCTCCTCGGGTCCGCAAGCGCGGGGGGACCGCGACAAACTGTCTGTGAATAAAAGCTCCGAAGGAAAACAAGTAAGCCCAAAACAAGAAAGCCCAAAAGTTCCGGCAAGTTCCCCGCGCGACGCACGGCCGTCGGGGGTTGCCCCGAAGCACGTCACGCAGTGTGTGGAGGCCGACGCGAACGCAGGGGGGCAGGTTCCGTCGCCGCGACGGACCGCCTTGTCTCCTGGTGAAAGTCCTCGCACCGATTCTCGCTTAGGCTGAAATGGGGGCATTCCAGTCGCACCAGCTGGCACAGGCGCAGGAGAAGGTGAAGGAGCTCGAAGCCAAGCTCAAGAGCAACACTGTGGCGGATGGTCTCCAAATGGGGCGCTCGTCCTTCAACGTCGTACGTCAGGCGACACGGATGTCGACCTTGAGGCGGCAAAGTAGCTGGACCAGCCCGAAGCCGGAAGAGCTCGATCCGAATGCTGGCATCATGGAGTACGGAAGCCTCCACCAGGAGGAGCTCGACGGGCTTCTCGCGAGCCTCGCCACCAAGGAGGTTCGTGAGAGCGTGGCCGCCACGGCGGGTCTTGAAGATCTCATGCAGATGCAGTCCAGGACGGGCGTGATCTATGCGAGCACGCGCGCCAAGCAATGGGGCTTCAAGGGACCGGGCGACCCTGATTGGGGCAACCTCGGCCAAGGCGCGCCTGAGACCAGCCCGGTCCCCAACCAACCGCCGCGCATCTCCAAGGTCGATCTCGAAGACGATCAAGGGAACGAGTATTCGGACGTCAACGGCCGAAAAGACCTGCGCCAGGCGATCGCGGACTACTACAACTTCTTCTTTCGGCAAGGGATGGCGAGCCAATACACGTACGAGAACGTGTGCGTGACCGGCGGCGGGCGGTCCGGGCTCAATCGGCTAATGGGCTCGCTGCAGAACATCAACGTCGGGTACACCACGCCCGACTACACGGCGTACTCGCAGCTGCTGGGCGAGTTTGTCGGCATCTCGCCCATCCCGGTCGCTCATGATGACCCGGAGGGGCTGCTCACTACGGCGCCTGAGCTGCGTAAACAGATCCGGCTGCACGGTCTGGGTGCGTTCCTGCTCTCAAACCCAGGCAACCCGACGGGCAAGCCGATCGAGGGGGGCCTGCTGGACAAGTACGTGCGGATCGCGCGCGAGGAGAACTGCCTGTTCTTGATGGACGAGTTCTACAGCCACTACATGTACGAGGCACAGGCGAGCTGAGCGGAGAATCCATCAACGAACCCATCAACGAACCCGGCGTCGTGCAGCGTGCTGAGCCAGCCTCTCCCCTCCCCAGCCCCTCTCCCTCCACCCTCACCCGCCGAGCGTCGCACGCGCACGCACGCGCACGATCACGGCACAATCTCACTTGATCTCGGCACAATCTCACGGCACAATCTCACTTGATCTCGTCACAATCTCACTTGGCGCGTCTCTTCTCGGCACGATCTCGGCACAGCTCGCTGGAGATACGCGTCCGTTCAAGACGGTCTCGTCCGCCGAGTTCGTCCACGACGTGAACACCGACCCGATCTGCATCGTCAACGGCCTGACCAAGAACTGGCGGCTGCCCGGCTGGCGCATCTGCTGGGTGGTGGGGCCGCGGCATTGCATCGATGTGCTGGGCTCCGTCGGGTCGTACATGGACGGAGGCGCGAATCACCCTCTTCAAAAGGCGGCGCTGCCTTTCCTCCATCCGGACTTCGTCATTGCGGATGCTCTCGCACTCCAAGCTCACTTTCGGAAGAAGCGAGACTTCCTAATCGAGCAGCTCACGGCGCTCGGGATCTCGGTACGCAAGCCTGAGGCCACCTTCTATATTTGGGCCGACACGAGCAAACTGCCGGCACCCATCAACAATGGAGTCATCTTCTTCGAATACTGCATCCGCTTCAAGGTCATCTGCGTGCCGGTGAGCGGCCTGGGAAGATCCAGCTGTGAATTCACTTGGGCCGCTGCGGTGCCCAGCACGGCGCGGAGTACGGCGCCCGCCAGATCGGCTCACAATGTGCCCTGCACGTGCGTTTCCCTGACACTTGCATCAGGGCATCTTCTTCGACATCAACCCCTTCCGCCGCCGACGATTCCACCGGAGCCCGTTTGTGGATCATCTGCGCATGTCGTTCGGTCCAGCGTGGCCGAACCTCATCAAAGCGGTGGACAGCATCAAGGAGATGATCGCGTTGGCAAGCACGGGCAAGCTGCCCCCGTTGACCAAACCGACGCCCGCCGACGCAATGTCCGCCTGAATCTGTATCCGGGGCGTCTCTGCTCTTTTCAGCGGTCTCCACACGACCATAGTTGAGTGTTCAGAGTGTCCGGTGTGGTTTCGAGGTTCAGACGACGAGAACGGAGTGTATCGCGCGCAGCAATGGATCGCGCGTTCGATATAATCAATCGAAGTTCGAGAAATACCGGCACATTCAAAGCCAATTGACTTGACTCTTGGTTATAACTCGAGTCGACACCAACCCAGGGGTGGCGCGTAGCGAAACTCTCGCGTGCAAAAACCGCGAAGCGACGTGTACTCGAGGGGGGCGAGGCTTCGAAAGTCGCAGTCGCATTCACACTTCCATTTATTCATTAACACCATGTGTTCTGAAAAGTGTGCGCGAGCGCGCTCGCTGAAAGACCCCGACGACCGCTGCTCCCTCTCATCTTCCCAGGCGGACCCTTCCTACAAGGCGGAGGTGAGCGCGAGCAAGCGGGGCATGGGAAGAGAGCCTGCGCTTAAGTGCAGATGCCCTCGTGCCCAATCACCGCGGTCATCTGGCAGGGCGCCTCGCCGTCGTCCGACGGCCGCACCGCAAGCATGTCCTACATGCTGCAGCCCGTGGTGCGCTCTGTGATCGCGGGCCTCCGCGCCGCCTCCCAGCATCGAATCAATGTTGTCTTTGGTGGCGGCTTCGGACCGGAGCTCAAGGCCGCGACGGCACCGCTGGGTAGAGGCGACATATTTGTGTGGGTGGGCGTGTACAAGGTGGGCATCTTCTGGAATGACCCCGACGCGAAGGACGCGAAGAAGAACTCGAAGCGTGGCTGGCCCATCTTGGCGCAGATGAAACGGCAGCAGGTCTACACCGTCTTCTACTCGACGGACGCGGTGGCGAGCGAGCCGAAGCCCGAGCACTTCTGCTGGCTGAACAATGATCTGGATGTGCACGAGATCTGGGAATACTCCCACTCGACGACGAGGTTCTGCAACCGCTCGCGCCATGGCATCCGGCACCCGACCCGCTATGTGCCGCCTGGGTACGTGCCTTCGGTCTCGTGGCGTGGGCGGCTCGGAGTGGACCACTATGCCGACGCGAGCTCCGCTAAAGGTCAGCTCACCTTCTTGGCAGGTCTGGCGTCGCCCGCGCGCCAAGCTTGCTGGCGCAACCTGAGCAGCGCGATGGCCGCGCAGGAGCCACGGAGCGTAACGGCTGGAGAGCCTCCGCCCACGTGGATGCTCACGACGGCGCTTGGCCTCTTGCACGTGGACACCGTGTGGACGGACGCGTCGATGTCCAAATTGCTGGAGACGCATGCCTTCTTCCTGAACATGCACCGCGAGTGCTACGAGCCGCCGGCGCAGACCGACTGCGAGACGCTCCGCTTTGCTCAGCTCGTCTCCTACGGCGCCATCGTCATCTCCGACCGCTGCCACGCCGATGACGAAGCCGAATGGAACGGACTCGTCCATTTTGCGGACCGACGGGACATGCCGCGGCTCTTTCACAGCCTCTGGCAGCAGGCGCATTCACAGCCACCAGCTGCCAAATTTGGACTGCCACTTGTCGCCGAGTTTGCGCGGCGCCTCTCGCCCGTACGCATCTTTGAGAGGGCTGGTACGCTGACGACCTCTGATGGCCTCTGATGACCTCTGATGGCCTCTGATGAACCTCTGATGGCCTCTGATGAACCTCTGATGAACCTCTGATGGCCTCTGATGAACCTCTGATGAACCTCTGATGACCTCTGATGAACCTCTGATGACCTCTGATGACCTCTGTTGGCCTCTGATGACCTCTGGTGACCACTGATTGCCTCTGATGGCCTCTGATGACCTCTGACGAATATTGGAGGGGGCAGGTGTCGACCGGCTGCTTCGCTCGTTACGGCGCCTCAAGGAATCGAGCGGCAGGAGGAGCTGCGACGCTCAGCACGACGCTCAGCACATGAGCTTGCAGCAACTGCTAGCACACTGCACCGCGGACCGTGCCCCGTCGATACGCCCAGGTGAGTTGGTGCGGATCACCTGGCGCGGATCACCTGATGGCGCGGACTACATAGCCCGCTGATGGCCCTCTGATGATCACTGGTGGCCCTCTGATGCCCACTGATGCCCCTCTAAAAACCTCTGATCACGGCACGAGAGCAAGCTCCGGCGCTCCCTTACGTGAGCGCCGTCACCGAGCCTTGCCGAGCTCAATATGTGCTACATCCAGACCCTTCTCGGGTGCGAGTGTCCCTTGGCCCACGCCCGCTACCACGTGCGGGGCGGTGGAAGTCCCGACTAGCCTGCTCGCACATTCTTTGTGTCAGAGGGAGTGAGACTGATGGCCCGCTGATGATCACTGATACCCCCCTCATGCGTGCGTCCTCTCTCACGGCTATCTCACGGCCACACCTCATTGACCGTTGTGCCCCTGTCCAGTCGCAGGCGAGGCGGGCGTATGCAGCTGCTCCGAGGCCGGGCTGGCGCAGGACGAGCTGACCAAATGCTTACATGAAGCGACGCATTACAGCAGAAGTGGGAGTGCGGCGGCCTTGCCAGCAGCACAACTCCCAGCACCAGCTGTGCGCGCAGCGAGCACATCGCGGGTTACCCCGGGATTGCCTAATAAGGAGTTGCCCGTCACGGTGGCTGAGGGTACAGGCGCAGCTGTCAGGCATTTGATTCCGAAGAGCACGAGCATCCATGCAAGGCCAACTGCGCGCGCAAACAGTGCGGCAGCCACGAGTGCTCCACTGAGGAAGAAGCGGCCGCCTAGCGCCCATGAAGCGCATGCACACCAGCACCATGGACACGGTTGAGAGGCTTTTTGAGCGTTGAGGCGCGTGTTGCCCGGTTCACGACCAGTTTTGCGAAAGTGCTGGTACAGTGAACATACCGACTACAGATACAACACAGTTCTCGGAGTCAGCCGTAGAGGATGGTCGCGAGAGATAGCCTTTCGGGGGGGGTGTTAACCTGTTATCAACCGAACGCGCCGCCGTTGTGCACTCGACACGACCGCACGGCGCCCGGGACTGGGTCCACGCCAAGAATACAAGGACCAAGCGCGGTAGTAGCGCGCAGGCCGTCGGCCTGCGCGGTAGTAGCGCGCAGGCCGTCGGCCTGACGGTGTGAGCCACAGTGTGCACCAGTGACGTTTTTTGACGATTTTTTGAACACACGTGTTGTGTAGCTGTGACATCGCACCATGTTGCACTCGACTCACAAATAGCGGACTAGAAGGTACCCACAACCACATCCCTGACTGTCGGTCACTATCCTACTTTGCAGAGCCTTGGGGCTGCCGAGGTCGGCAGCGACAAAGATGAAAAAAAGAGTTAAAGGCGATCTCCAACGCGAACGCGCGCGCACTCGCGACTCTCAAACTGGCGGGGCTCGTGGTCGGCGTCTCAGCCGCTCTTAGACTCAATGCTCGTTCGGAGTCTCCGGAGGCTTGCCGGGCGGCGATGCGTGATGGCACCCCGAGCGTCGACCGGGCGCTCTTTCTCGCGCTGCTGACCTGCATTGCCGAGCCTGCATCCTCATCCGGCAGTGTTTTTGGTGGGCAGGAGCACCATGAGAACCGTGGCGGCCGCAGCATCGACCACGAGCGGGTTGGAGCACAGCAAGACGATATCAGCCAGAAGCCACTGGTCGACAACGTCACCACCGTCGATTCGTGGCTCAACGGCGCCAAGAAGGGCTGCTGTGGGAACACGACTGCGGCATTCTGCAAGAGCTCGCAACGCTTGGCCGACTTAGCCGAAATGAGGGTTCGCGTTGCCGCCTTGGATGCAGAGACGGACCATGCACGCTGGAACCTGCTGCTCACAAAGTTCGTAACACTTGATCCGCACATCAAGAATAACAGCATGAGCGTCTTCGTACGACACCATCCGAAAGTTGCACTCTGCTCTCACGAGCAGAGTCCCGTCGAGCCCTTTGAGCACTTTTGTGGGATTGCTCAAGAGTCCGCGCTTCCACAAAACTTCACATGTCGAAGCCTCGCATGTCGAAGCCCGATGTGGTTGCTACAAGACTGGAATGCATTGCAGCCGTCCCTCTTCCTCATCGGCAGCATCAAGGCAGGCACGACATCGTTGTGGTCGCATCTCGTAGATGCAACGGGCGGCGCCATCCTACCGGGCAGGCTCACGGACAAGGGCGACATTTCTCGCAAGGAGAAGGACTTCTTCGGTGATCCCAACATGTGGCGAAGAGGTCGGCACTTTTATGATAGGATCTGGCCACGGTGCCCTCTCCGGAATTCGGCGCCATCGATCGCAATCGACGCCACGCCTGCATATCATGTGTGGTACGACGCGCCGAAGAACATGGTGACCTACTTTGGCGTGGCACCTTCGAGACACCTCCGCTTCGTGTGGATGATGCGTGACCCCGTCGACAAGTTCTGGTCCTACTTCTGGGAGCTCAAGTCGTACAATGGCAGGATGTCATCCATGGACTTCGGCACCTTTTTGGAGCCCAAGCTCGCTCGCGTGCGGGAGTGTCAGAGCCTCGACCCGTCCACTCCATTGTGGCCGCCCTCGTTGCCGCCGCCCTTTGCCAACTGCGCTCCGCACCTCGACCACGGCCTGTATGAGCCTCAGATGCGTCGGTGGCTCACATACTTTGAGCCGTCGCAGTTCCTGCTCGTCTCCTTTGCTGGCTACGCGCGCCGCCCCGCCGTCGTGCTCAGAGATGTGCTACGCCACGCAGGCATGCCTTCGGCCATCACCGCTGAGGCCGTCGCTCGCGTGCGAGGCAAAGGCAAGCAGAACTCGAAGGCTTGCGGCCGTGGCAAAATGTTGCCTCGCCATCGAGATGCGCTCGTAGAGCTGTACCGGCCGTTCACGGAACGCCTCTACTCGCTCATACACGTCCATGAGATTGCTGTGACGCCTTGTGACCATCAGGGCTCTCGCTTCCTTGACCTGCGCCTTCCACCCCGACAAGACTGCGCACGCGAAGGTGGCATCGACGCACGTACGCGTGCGAGTCTGTGGGCCGGCGCGCCTCTTGCTGACCGGGAACGGCTGCGTGGTTGAACACGGCCAGGGAATGAAATAGCCGCATGGGAGTTAGTGTGAGCTGAACTTTTCCAGCTGTGCGAAGCTGAGTTGCATGTACGCGTTCTGAAACGAGTCCTGTTCAAGGTCCTTGCGTGCATCTGGCGGGACGAGATCTCATCCATCCACAACATAAAAACACTCATTGCACATGCCAAGCGTGTCGTGCTTGGCTTTCATGACGCTGGCGTATGTGCCTCAACGCGTGCCGGTGCATTCGGGCACTGCTGTTCGCCGTGCAGCCATCCTTCGTGCGCAGCAATCTTATATACCTGATGACGACGATACTTTCAACAAGAACGACGACTCTGATTGGAGTGCTTCCAAAGCCTACTCCAAAGACGGCAGGGAGGTTGACTGGGATAAGGAGGCGGCGGCGCTCGTGGCGCGCAGCAGCACGGAGGAGAACCGCTTCTACAAGGCCATCAAGGCCATCGCACCGCCGGAGCTGGTGAGCGAGTTTGCAAAGTCGGCACCTAAGGACGTGCAGATCGCTCTGCGGGCCACAGTGGCTCAGCTGCTTGGCAACATGCCTGCCCAAGTGATGGATAGCAAGGTGACGACCTCGGGCAAGAATCTGGGCTCGCTCATGTTTTCGATGCAGATGACCGGTTACATGTTCCGCAATGCCGAGTATCGGCGCTCGCTGAGCGCTTCGCTTCAAGGGGTTGGCTCGGCTGAAAGTGAAGAGGGCACGCGCGACGAATCACCAGCGCTACCGCCCGTTCGGGGCACGATCTCGGTCAAGATTGGCGAGGGTATGGAGGTCAAGGTCGACGCCGCCTCGTACATGGCTGAGCTGCGCGCTGAGGTCGAGACCTTGCGCTCCGAGATGATCGAAGCTAAGAAAAAGGAGGCGAAGGACAACCCGGTGGGCGGCCTCATCACGTACATTCAGTCACTGAGCGAGAAGGATGCGCAGAGCCTTCAAGGCGAGGTGAGCCAGGATGTGCTCGAGGCCATGAGCCAGCTGGTGTCCTCGCTCCTCATCGACATGAACATCCCGTACGATGAGAACGTCGCCGTCACGGCTTCCACAGCCAAGCTTCGCGAGATGCTCATCACGCAGCTCGTAGCGGGCTACCGGCTGCGCGAGCTCGAGGCACGCGACGCGCTCAAGGACAAGTATTGGAGCTGACGAAGGAGACGTATAGATGGGGGTCCAGCTGCGATACATGCCGGATGGATCGAGCTTGACTCCGCGCCGCCTAGGGTCCCCCCGCTACCCAATGCCGGTACAACCGGCCACGCGCCTAGCGGCGACCACGGTTGGCGGCTGCGAACCGCACAACGGAGAGGGACTTTGGAGACTTGACTGCCAGCTGGGGGGACCCACGGCACACGGTTGTCCTCTTTTTAGAGCTTTTAGGTGACGGTGTTCTCATTTACTCATATGTCATAATTTGGCCACGGGCACGGGTAGCGCTAAGGCTAACCATCCACGTAAGATCTTCTGATCTCTATCGGATGAATCCCCACACTCGCGGCTCCTTATTGGGCTCGGCTGTAGAACGATGCGTCCATGCAACCAACTCCATGCTCCACGACCAAATACAGCTCCGTACATGCAGCTCCACATCCTTCCGCCAACGCCGACCATGGTCCGCTAAGCCGCATGAGCGTGTGGGGAAGCATGGCGCCGTGTTGAGCACTCGCATGCTCGGAGGTCCGCATGAGCATGAGGACGGCGCAGACTTGTGGCCGTTCAAGATCCGCGTTGCTGTCGAAGCGCACTGCCATCGTCGCCGTTCGTCTGTCTATCATCCTAGGCCAGGGTGCTTCGGTTGCTTTTTGCTCATACCTACGCGAATCGCATCCGGCGTGATCTCGACAAACTCGCCGTCGACGATGTACTCCACCGCGTCCTCGAGAGTCATGACCTTCGGCGGGTGAAGGATGGTCGCATCGTCCTTCAGGACGGTTCGGAAGTTGGTGAGCTGCTTCATCTTGCAGACGTTGACCTTCAGATCGCCTGTACTCGCGTGGATGCCGATGATCTGGTCCTCGTAGACTTCGTCGTTCGGCTTGGTGAAGAGCGTGCCGCGCACCTGGGCCTTCTCCAGGGCGTACGCGCTCGCGGTCCCTTGCTCATGCGAGAGCAAGTTGCCGCGATTTCGACCTGGGAAGTCTCCCGCGTAGGGTTTGTACCCCCCAAAAGTTGCCGTCATCACAGCGAGCCCACGCGTCGCCGTCATCAGGCGTGACTTGACGCCAACCATACCTCGCGTGGGCACCTCGTACTGGATGCCGATCATGCCGTCCGCATTCGCGGAGCCCATGTCGAGCATGTTGCCCTTGCGTGTCGAGAGCAGGTCAATGACCGCCCCCGAGTACTCCTCCGGCAGGTCGATGTCGACCACCTCAAAGGGTTCGAGCTTGGCGCCCGTGCCCTGCTCCTCGCGATAGAGCACCTTGGGCGGGCCGACCATGAGCTCAAAGCCCTCGCGCCGCATCGTCTCTATGAGCACGGTCAGGTGCAACAAGCCACGGCCGAACAATTGCACCGTGTCGCCCTCTCCCGTGTCCTGCACGCGCAGAGCCACGTTCACCTCGAGCTCGCGCGCCAGCCGCTCACGAATGTTGGCCGAGGTGAGATACTTGGCCCCCGACTTGCCTTTGAATGGCGACCGATTGACGCCTAAGGTGATCGACATCGTCGGCTGCTCCACGGCGATCGGCGGCAGCGGCATCGGAGTCTTGAGGTCGACTAAGGTGTCGCCGATGTTGAAGTCGGGGATGCCCGCGGCCACAACGATGTCGCCCGCGGAAGCCTCGTCGACGGGCTGGCGCGCAAAGGCCGCAAATTTGAAGATCTGCGAGCACTTGACCATCCGAGGCGCCTCCCCCGGCCCGCTGCTGATCCCAATAGGAACGCCTTTGAGCAACCGGCCGGATCGGACCCGACCAATGAGCAGCCGGCCGATGAAGTTGTCGTAGCTCACGTTGGAGATCTGGAGCTGCAGGGGCTCGTTGACGGGGGCAGGCGGCTTGGGCAGCTGGAGGATCGCATCGAGCAACGGGTCCATTGAATCCAATACTTTTGCCGTACGCCCCGACTGCCGATTGATCGCCGAGGTGTACACAACTTCAAAATCAGTCTGCTCGTCGCTCGCGCCCAGCTCGCAGAAGAGGTCAAAAGTCTTGTCGATCACGTACTCAGGCCGCGCGGCAGGCTTGTCGATCTTGTTGAGCACGACGAGCACCTTGAGCCCCATCCCGATGGCCTTCTTGAGCACAAAGCGTGTCTGAGGCTTGGGCCCGTCGGCGGCGTCGATGACCAGTAGCACGCTGTCGACCATGTTGAGCACCCGCTCGACCTCGCCGCCAAAGTCGGCGTGACCCGGCGTGTCGACGATGTTGATCTTGACGCCTTTGTGGTGCACGGCCGTATTCTTTGCGAGGATGGTGATGCCTCGCTCCCTCTCCTGGTCGTTGCCGTCCATCAGTCGTTCGTCTTTGCCGATCGCCCTCTCCACGCTGGCAGTCGCCTGAAGTAACGCATCGACGAGTGTCGTCTTGCCGTGGTCGACGTGCGCCACGATGGCAATGTTGCGAACGTCGTCGCGGGTCTCAGACGCTGTCGAAGACATCAAACGTGGACTGCCAGCAGCACCAGCAAGCGGCCTATGAAGCGACTGCGTAGCCGTCAGCGGATGATGCCGCAAAGCGAGCCGAGCCCCACTCGTGAACGCTGGACTGCAACTCAGGCTGCAGCGGCGCAGTGCCGCACGCATGCTCGCCCGGCAAAAAGCTCGCTCGTCTCACCGACGCCGCGCGATATCGCGTCCACACATGGTGCGTGTGTGATTTTGGTGCCACGTCGTACTTACCGGTAGAAAGACCGCGTGTGTGAACGTTAACACGACAGACTCGACAACCGGTGCTACGGCATTGTTACTGCCCGCTCAGCGTGTGTGTGTCCCGGTGTCTATCCGTCATACGGGTAGTTCACAAACACCGGGGCGCGCGCGGCGCGGCGCGCGCGCGGAGGTATCCACCGTTAGCGATCGCTTTTCTTCCAGGCCAGGCGTGAGTCGGAGGCATGGTCGGAGGCTGCTCGCTTGGCGTGCGGCTCTCTGCGCATTCCCTGTGCGACAACTCTAAGGTTACTCACTACTACTCAAGCAATTGTACTCAAGTAGTCACTCTTTCCCACGTGGTAAGCTTGTAAGCGGTGGTCTTCCGACTACCCGGTACCTCCTGCCCATCCAACGTTCTCGACCGATCGTGGATCGAAGATGTCAACGCTATCCGCTGCCAACGACTGCCACGGCCATGAGTCACCGTCAACACCGACCTGACTGGACTGTGTGTTCCTAGACACACAAGTCGTCACCGCGCAGGCTCACCTTCGACTCGCCCGCCTTCATCTGAGCAAACTCCGCGGCGGTGCCCCCCTGAAAAGCATCGCCGCTGGTCATATACCATCCGGTCAGACCGAAGCGCGGCTCTGCGTCCGTGCTGGCAAGCTTGACTGGCAGTACCTCGTGCGGCGTGTTGCCCGGCCGCGTGAGGAAGAGCAGCATCTTGTTGAAGCCAGGCGAAAAGTCGATCGTCCCGCGACTCTGCGGAGAATTTGGTGCGCCCGCGTTGAAGCGCAGCTCGCCGCCCGAGGTAGGATTCCAGTCGCGGGAGAGGTGCAGCACCCATGCAAGCGAGCCCGAGCTGCCGTCATTGTGCGTGGACAAGAAGTCGCCATCGTCGAACGCCGTGATGAAGTAGTCGGAGATGTTGCGCAGGTGGTCCGCGGCCGTGTCGGCGCTCGCGTGCTCTGGCCACATCGCGCGCGCCACCGCCACGCGCACTGAATGCGTATTCATCATGTCACCGACGGCGTGGTAGAGCGCATGCGAGGCGGTGAGCTCCCACTTCGAGTAAGCAAAGCTGCCCGCCTGGTACATGCGCGTCACTTCCTCGCGCCGCTCGGCTCGGGTCCAGACTGAGCGCAACTTCTTGTTCCCGCCATGGCTGTTGGTGGTGTATAGCCACGAGCAACGCCCGCCGTCAACGCCGCTCGCCAGCGCCGCAACGCACTCACTCTGATCGCTGCGGCAGGGCGACGCGCTTGCCCATGTCGCATTGAGCGTCGCGTGCCAGTGGGCAGCCACCGACGGCGCGAGGAAGTTCGAGATCACGACGGCTGTCGCGCCGTTAGACACGACTGTGCGAGTGATTTGCCATTGTGCTGTGTCCACCATGGGTTCGTGATGTGCGTGCACGTGCAAGTGGGGCACGAGGGATTCAAGTGGCGCCTTTTCGGGTACGGTGGCATGCAAAAGCTTTGCACTAGCCAGGCCGAATGCACCGAGCAGCAGAATCCTCACGCCCATCTGTTGGACACCCACCGCTGGACGAGTTGAAGCGTCGTTCGCCACATCGTCGCACTTTGGCATGCCATGACGTCGCCGTGGCCGTGATGGCATACGGGTATGTACGGTCTGTCTCGCTCTTCTTCGAGTGTCTGCACAAAAAGGTCACAAGACCTCAAAGATGAGAGACTGCATTGCGCACCAGCCAGGTGATTGAAGCGAGTGTGAACGTTAACACGACAGACGCGACAGCCGGTGTGAACGTCTACTGTACGAGGTGTGAAAATTTTTTAACGTGAGGTGGCTCCCTGAGGTGGCTGCGAGCTCCTGCGTGTGGTGTGTGCTATTATTGTAGAACGAAGAACGAGGACTTGGGTCTTGGCGCTCGTGCTCGACCCTCCGTAGTCGGTGCTGTCGCGAGCGCGCGCGCCCCCTTCGCCCGTAGCGCGAGGCGCCGGATGAAGTGTAAAGAATGCGGTGAAATGCCGCCGAATCAGAACCAGCGGGGCCTTCGTGTTGCGGCGAGCGTCGTCGTCGTCGCCCAGCCGTCCCTTGACACTGCCGACTTTGATAGTGTAGTTGATGGTCAGTGCTCGTCGGTGTTCACACGGAGAGTTCACGCCGCGCGGGAACTGACTGCAGAATCTGCATCCTATCAGCGACGCGTCATGGTCGCGTCCTCGACGGTCGAAGTCCTCGCCTCGGCCGCGTACGCGGCGGTGCGCGACCGGTTGGCGGGCCTCGACGTCTTGCTGATCATAGAGGGCGCCGATGAGACCATCATGCGCGACCCGCTCACCAATGTGCAGACACTTGTGCCGGTCGTGACGCACGGAGCAAATCTCACTGGCTCAGTGGTGCTGACGCCACCGCCGGGCTACGCACGCAGCTTCGGCGGGCTCACGATGACCTTGCATACGGCAAAGGTCAAGGCTCTGAGCAACGAGCCCCAGATTCCGTCGTGGATGCCACAGCCAGACCCCGTGGAGAAGAGGAAAGCGGATGAGAAGAAGCACCTCGAGCTCGAGAAGCTGCCGGTGGTGGCGGCCGACGGAAAGGCAGGCGTGCACATCGGCTGCAAGGCCGACCGCGTCTTCTTCTTCGAGACCGTGTACGCGACCGAGCACCCCAAGATCTTGCTCGAGCCGCGCCAGTACGACGTCGTGGAGCCGATCGTCGTGCCGTTTTCGTTCCCGACGGCGGCGCTGCCGCCCGTGGAGAGCTTCGAGTTGGACGCGGGGGTGGGCTTTGTGCACTGGGTGCAGGTGCGCGTGGACTGGCTGGGCTGGCGTGGCTGGTACCACTGGGCACTCGAGAGCCGACGCGTCATTCGCCAGAGGAATGCTGACACTAACGCTCACCTGCAAAAGGAGGGCGGCGTGATGGCGCTGATGACCAAGAACCAAGACCCCATGCTGGCCCACGCGCCGCCCTATGGCGACGCGCATTGCTTCTTTGCGCTCCAAGTGGTGGGCGACACGCCCGTGGCTGCGCCCGCGGATCCGGCGTCATCAGAGGCGTCCGCCGATGGACCTGCCGCTGATCCCGCTGAGGAGCTCGACGCTGCGCTGTCGGAGGGCCAAGCGAAGGCCAAGGCGGCGACCGAGGCCGTGGTCAAGGCGGCGGCCGAGGCCGCGGCCAACACGGCCAACACGGCCAGCATGGCGCCGTGTCTCGAGGTGTCCGACTTTGGCGGCACGTGCAGGCTCGACGTTCACCATCCTCCCCATTTGGGCGTCGTGTTGGGCGAGAACGCGCTGATCAAGACGCACCTTCAGCTCAAGGGCACCAAGATGCTGAGTGCTGTGGAGCTGCGGCTGCGCACATCTGTTGACGGCGCCGATCCGCTCACGACGCGCACGCTTGTTCTCTGGTCGCGCGACGGCACGGGGGTCGCGCCACGGTCGAGCGACGACGAGCCCTCTCAACCTGCAGAAACGCTTGGTCCGACGCTTGAGGGCTGGAGCGATGACGAGTTCTCGCTTGGTCCAACGCTTGATTTGGATGTGGACATGGCGCTCGAGCCGGCGGACGGCTTCGGCGCGCTACAGCTGTGCCGCTCGCTACCGAGGCTCACCCTGGACGTGCGCATGACCCCGGTGGATGAGATGCTCACCATCCACTGTGAGGTCTCTCATACATTGGAGCTACGCCTCATCGACAAGACAGGTGCCACAGCGTCCAGGTCAGTGAGCGGCATGCAAGTGCTCATCACGGCGCTCGACTCTCCTCTTTCCCCACAGGTGCCACGGCGTCCAAGTCAGTGCCCGTCGTGCTCACGCGTCGTGTACCCAGTGGAGCGCCCGTGGGGGAGCTGCTACCGACGCGGCCCGAGCTCAAGCCCAGGAAGCCGTTGATTGTGCGCGTGCTCATCAGCATCGCTGTCTTTGTGCTTGCGTGGGCGAGTACGCTCATCGTGCTCTCTTTCATGATGCCGGTCAAGATGGAGTATGCGTACGAGTATGTGGACCTGCGCGAGGAGGCGGTGTCCTATGGCTTCTTGCCCAACCCCGACAAGAACGCCACCGGATACGGCGGCACCTTCCGCTCCTTGCTTGCGAGTGGCACCCAGTCGCTCAAGCGCTTCCTTACAGGCGTCCGATGAGTGCACGTGTCTACGCGCCCTGGACAGGTTGGAGGTTGCCCCGGGCGCCAGCAGCGATTGTGCGAGGTTGCGCGTGATTGCGCGAGATTGCGCGAGATTTGCGAGAGCACGCCTCGCTCTCGGGGCGCGCGCTGGAGCCGAAGAGGATGCAGAGATTACGCTGTGAAGACGACGGAAAGCACACTCGTTGACGCTCAGGGGCGTCCGCGCGGCGGCGCTGCACTCGACGCGACGCGGCCGTATCCGGGCGACGCCGTGCCCCCGTGGACCCGCGCGAACGCATGCGCACGTGTGTGTATGTGTGTATGTCTGTATCGCTGGCGAGTCGAGAAGAGTTCGGTAAGAGGATAACCAGTCTACCACCACCCTCGCACGTTTCCAATGCGCCAGCCGACGAGTGGGAAGAAGGCGAAGAAAGAGCTGCCGACGAGGATCTTGACCAGCCCCTTGTTCTTGTCGACGAGCGTGACGAATTCAGTGGCCTTCAGAATATCGTCGTCCGTCTGCTTCTCGACCGCCTGGCGGGTGCACGTCAGGATGCCCGGATTCGCCATGATAATCCTTCGCGCCTCATCAAGGCCGAAACGCTCCTTGAGCAGCGCAAACGTCCTGAAATTTTGCTTGGCGAATTCATGCTCGGATTGACGGTCATCGAGTTCTTGTTGACAGCGGCCTCCGCGTCGGCCTCCGTGGCATAGCACTGCTTGAAGGTGTTCCAGAGTATAAGCGTCTCCTCCTCCTGGTTGGGTTGCTTGAACCCGCCCGTCTGGAAGCTGATCCTGCTGGCAAGAAACGGCGGCAGTCCGGGGGGATCTGAAGCTGCCCCCTCTTCTCTGGTGCTGCCAAGCTCCTGCATTCGCAACGGCCGTGGTCGTTGCCAGTTGCAGTGCCGAGCTGCCACAGCCACCACAGGCCGATATGCCACGAGCGCCGCCCCGCTGCAGGCGACGTGCAGAAGCAGAACAAGGACGAGCATTTAGCAAGCTTTCTTCACATTCACAGCTCAGCACACGCAACTAGATTTCTCGCATGAATGAACGAGTAAGGGTATACATGTACCTGCATCGCTCCAGCCATTCAAGCCCCCACGACGTCGACGTGGGATTCCCAAAACATCTCAAAACAACCACCGCGCACCGGCCACCAGAGCGCCATGATTGAGCAGAGACTACGAGCTCATAATCTCCTGCAGTTCCTTGACGACGGCCATCACCTCTGGATCGCCTGCGTACTTTTGCATCGCGGAAGGTCCATTGGTCTGCACGTCCTGCAGCGCCTTCATGATCTTCGGGTTCGTCTGGGCCTTTTGCATGAGTGCTATTGCCCTTGGGTTGGACATCATCTTGGCCATCATTTGCTGCATGCCGCCCATCCCTCCAGGCATGCCTCCAGGCATGCCGCCGGGCATGCCGCCGGGCATGCCGCCCATTCCACCCAGGCCATTCAACATATCTCCGAGACCGCCCATGCCGCCGGGCATACCACCCATTCCACCCATGCCACCCAGGCCTCCCAAGATATCGCCGAGCCCGCCCATTGCGCCCATCCCGCCAGGCATTCCGCCCATCCCGCCCATGCCGCCGGGCATTCCACTCGTCCCACCCGCGGAGGCGCCCTTTTTTGGCATCGTTCGTGTCTCGACCTCTATCACATCGTCGTCTGGCGGCGTTGGTGGCTTGCTGGCTCGCGCTTTGATGAGCGCCGCCACGAGTTCGGTCTTCTCGAACAGCGCACTCGTGTCCACACCAAGCGACTTGAGCTCCGCCTTGATGTCTGCCACCTTCATCGTCTCAACGTTGCCCATAGAAGAGCGAGATGCCCAGGCTGCGTCCTGGGCAGCCTTGGCGGCCGATGGTGGTGGCGGGCTGGGCGTCGGCGCCTGCGGTGTGGGCGGTGGCGCCGACGATGCTGGCGGCCGGCTTCTGGCGTCCACGAGCAGGCGTGCAAGCTCCTCCTTCTCGAACGCGATGCCGCGCCAAGTGACTCCTCGTTTGTCGAGCTCGTCCTTGAGCTCCTTGAGCCGCATCGACAGAATTGAAGGGGCCTCGGCGCACATTCGCAGCCTCGCCGATGCTGGCGATATTATGGGCAATCGATTCGTCAGCGGAAGCATCAGCATGGATGACGCTCTCGCGTGGAGTGAGAGTCTGGAGCTTCGCACACGAGCGCTCGCAATAATCTCAATTCAATCTCTATTTCTCAACTCACACACGCTATCCGCAATCATGGCCCTCCCCGCACTCATCGTCGTAAAAAATCCGAGCGCCCGCGCACAGCGAGATGCAATTCATGCGTGTGACGATGCTGCCGGCGATCGCGCGCACTTCGTACGCCACCGCACGTCGGATGCACTCGTCCACCGCTACCTTGACGAGGCGAAGCAGCCTCGTGGCTACTGCTGCGGCGGCGGCCAGCGCTGGTGCGCTCATGTATGCAAATGGTAGTGCAGAGGCAGCGCCCGCGGAGGCGGCACGCGAGGACTACATTGCGCCTGAGTTTGCGAAAGTTGCCGGCCTCAGCTTCGATGCATGGCGGTCGTCGCTGCGCGAATCCATGCCGATTACCTGTGAGCGCGATATCGAGGGCGACCTGCGCAAGTTTGTTGGCGACCGGTTGGATAAGCAGCTCATGTGGCAGACGCTCAAGGATGGCGAGCGCGGCATCCGGCGCATCGCCATGTGGCAGCAGGAGGCCGAGCCGAAAGAAGAGAACCTCGGCAAGGTGCGACTCCTCGCGCTCGTTGAGCTCGGGGACGCACTGAACGGCCACGTCGGGGTGGTGCACGGCGGCTTCAGCGCGGCTTTGCTGGACGATCTGCTTGGCCAGACGACCATGCAGGAAGCGCGCGCGCGCGGCATTTCCGGCGCCCCACTCACCGCGTCGCTCGACCTCAAGTACAAGCACCCAGTCATGGCGAACGCCACCTACCTCGTCAGGACGCAAGTGGAGACGCTCGAGCCACGTGAGGGGCGGGGACCGCCTTCGTGGAACGTGAGGCTGACGGCGACCATTTACGATGCGGCCGGCCACGTGTGCGTCGAGGCCAAGTCAAGGTACGTCCTCAAGACGTTCAAATGAGCAGGCGCAGAGACTCGAGAGAGCCGAGGATATAGACGATATAGGGGGGGCATGCCATGTCTGTGGGGCTCTCGGTTGCGCGGCACAATCATCAGCCGTCCGATTTCGGTACCGGTATGGGACGCTCAGGACGGCGCTTTTTAATTAGTTAATTGACACTGACGAACCTGACGAAACGTCGTTTCGCGCACTGTGGCCAAAAACGTTTCGTCTGACCCTGGACGTTACTGAGACGGTCATTTGACACCAATTGTTTGACACTCGCAGAGTGCGCGAACGACACTGGCTAATTATAAATCCAGGTGTGTCCTTAAAGGAATAGTCCATTTTCCGAAACGAACGCGTCGCCGTCTCAGCAGGGATTCAGGCTGCCCGAATCCGCAGTTTTTTCTTTTTTCTTTTTTCCCCGACGAGGCACCCTGCATCGAGACAGCGAGGACATGGGGGTTTTTGAGTTTTTGAGTTTTTTGAGTTTTCTTCATGGGTTTTCGCTGGGAGTTGGTTTCGGGTAGGGGAGTGTTCCTTTAATACTAAAATGCGAGTGCCTCCTAACCCTCTCGATCCACAGTTGTAATGGTCTGAGAAGGGGGAGTAAGCTGAGAAGGGGTTGTAACCCATGCTGTTCGTACCATGCTCGATGATGGCACCGAAAATAAGCGATCATTCTATCAGTGGAAATATGCAGGTCCATCTCTCTGTATGCAGCGTGAGCCAGCAGCACACGCAGCATCAGTACCAGTACAGGGTCGGAGTGGGACCACTCTTTATCTTAGATCGAGGACAAGATCGTCTTGTTCAAGGGCCAATACCACTTCGCCCCTGAGCCGGATCAGTACTGCGGCGGCGCGTTCGCCAAGGGCCTCGTCCAGGTGGGCCTCGGCTACGACGGGTCGATGCCAAGTCGGACTGGCGCCGTGCCAGGCCTTCGAACGGTCGGCGTGGCGAGGCGCCTGCCGGCGACAAGAAGAAGGCGGTCTCCGATAAGGTCTCCATCTCTACTGGCCTGGACGTGTACACAAGGGCGTGTACAACTGCCTCACGCGCAAGATGATGACGGTCCTGCTCCTGTTCGGGGATGCCGACATCGGCGCGCAGAAGTTCGACTCGAACCAGCGTGGCGGTGCGGTAACGGTCATGGTAACGGTACGGTAACGGTCTGCGTGCTGCCACGTGTCACGTACATGCACCGACTGCTCGGGGTCAGTGAGTCGTACTTGAGTGAGTACGATCTCGTGCCCTTTTTCCTGTCGCGACGGCGCGTCTGCCTATCGATACGTTGCGGGCCCAAAGCCCCCCGAACACAGGCTCCACGTTATCCGGATAGTGCGGACCGGCACCGATCGGATCCGACTGTGGGGTTATCTGAATCTGTTGCCGGTTCGGTTCCTTGTTCGGTTCACGCATCACGGTCGGTTGATACATATTGATTGAGGAGAGAGCGCACAAGGACGGCGAACCCCTCTGAGGCACACCATTGCACCTCCCGGGTTCGATAACCGTGCGCTGTACACTATGTACACCAATTGGATGAGGGAAGGTACTTACGTATGACGCACACTGCAGTACGGAAACCTACATTATGCACACAAGATGCCCTGTACGACACACGCGAGTATGCACAGTGCTCCCCTACGCAAGAAGAGTCATGCTCTCCGATCATCAGCCCGGTCGGGATATCTCATGAGGCGACTCCGGCATGCCGTGAGCCGCCCATGCGACGCTATCTGCGCTGTCCTAGAGCCATCTGCTGTCCTGCGCGTCGTGCGCTGCGGGCGGTGCTGCAGCCAAATGTCGCTCGCATTCGCAATGACGGACTTGTGAAGCCAGCCAGCGCGGTCGACGCCGATGCGGGTGCCTCGCGGGAGGTCCTTGAGCGAGCCATCACGCCACACCTTCTTGATGACGTTGGATGAGAGCCCCTTGATGCCCTGCTTGAAAGTTTGCGGTGGCGCCAAGGCTGGCGCGCTGCTCGGCAATCAACCTGCGCTCGCGAGGCGTCAGGGCAGATGGTCAGCAAGACACGGGTGCATCGGAAGGCCTTCAGTGAGATCGGGGACCGCGCACGAGCCTCGAGGAGCGGCTCAGCGCTCTGCGCCTCGGACGGCCTCGACCAACCTCGGCCGCCCCCCTTGTGCTGCTGCTGCTGCTGTGAAACACAAACGCGCACACGCTCCGGGCCCCCAAGCACGAGGGCCTCTATCGCAATGGACGGAGGTGTGACCGACGGGCCCCGTCTACGACAACACATCGTAACAGGACTAC
>Ga0210244_101250_pt1 | contig 21121 bp, 7 predicted proteins | sample ChrtobMetaP3_0mM_FD_155473 | JGI IMG/M metagenome (GOLD analysis project Ga0210244, IMG submission 155473) | Chrysochromulina tobin associated microbial communities from unialgal haptophyte culture, Seattle, Washington, United States - P3_0mM | ecosystem: Host-associated > Algae > Haptophytes >...
TACGCACCCCTGCCTGCGTATACGCACCTACCCGCGTATACGCACCCTGAGGTGCGTATACGCACGTACCTGTGTATACGCACCCACACCCGCGTACAAGCAAGTGTGCGTGAACGCGGCGTCGGGTGCGTATACGCACCTACCTGCGTATACGCACCCGACGCTGCGTTTACGCAGGGACGCGACGAACGTCATGACTGAGGCGGTCGGGTCGAGTGGTGGGCGGCACGGTACCGTACAGTAATCAGTATGCCGCGTGCGGACTGCGGTTTCGAAACATCTCAAAGACTGCAAACTGCAAACACACGACAGTATTTTGGACGATGGACGTGTGCACTTACTTAAGCATACAATGCAGCAGCCAGCACGGCCGCCAGCGTGGTCACAGCACCCGGCGGGGCAGGGCCGACATGAGCGCGGACCGGCGGCGGACGAGAACCACACGCAACCTCGGAACATCCGACAAGCACGACCGCGAACTCAGAGAGGTGCCGAGTACCCGCACACGTTCTCAAACGGTTACTTCTCCTACAGAGACGGACGTGAGCGCCATGGTGTGCACAGGGGCGCATGGCGTGAGCGCCATGTTGAGGGCCACGAGCATGCACGACGACCCAATCAGACAGCGACTCCATGCGCTCCAGCCTTCGAGATGGCGCCTCATCATTAGCCTCCATAACCTCATCATTAGCATCATTAGCCTTCGAGGTCGTGCCGGGCCGATAGTGAGCCTCCCTCGCCGCCACCGCTGGCGCCACCGCCGCCACCGGCGCCACTGGCCGATGAGGGGCGGGGCGGCGCCGTCGCAGGCGCATTCGCCGATCGCCGTCCGGTCGCCGATGAGGGTCGGGCCGGCGGCTGCGGCGAGGCGGGTTGCGTGGCTGTGGGCGGCACGTACGCCGACGGCGGGAGCATCAGCGACGGAGCCTGTGGTTTGCTCGTTGGTGCGTGTGACTGCTGTACGGGCGGTGTACGTAGGGCGCTGCCCTGGGCGCTGCCTTGGGCGCTGCCCTGGGCGCTGCCGCCCCCTGGCACCTTGGGTACATTGGTCGAAGGATGCATATTGGGCGAGTCTGGCGACGAGGTTGGCGACGAGGTTGCGCCGACGATGGCAGAGGCCGGTACCTGTGCGCACGAGCTGTCGTCCTTAGCGGCCGCTCCAGTGACAAAGTCCGCAGTGACAAAGGAGGTGGCTGTGGCGACCACAGCCGCTGTCACCTCCCTGGCCGCCACCTCGGTTGCATCGATGCCCTCGGTTGACACGCGTTCGTCGCAAGCTGCATTCGGCAGGCCATCGGTGCCCAACTCGGCGCCCACGCTGGTGCCTAAGCTGGTGCTGGCGGAGGTGCGGGCGGGGGTGCTGATGGAGGCGGAGGTGGAAGCGGATGTGGAGGCGGAGGCGGAGGCGGAGGTGGAGGCGCTGGTGCCCACCCCAACGCTGTTGCTGCTCTCCGTGACGTTCGCAGTGCCGACGCCGCTGTCGACGGTGCCGACGCCCTCGGTCTGTGCGCCCGTCTGCGTCGTGTGTGGCACGCCCGTCTGCGTCGCCGCCTGCGCCTGCATCGCACGCGGCCGCTCCAGTTTCGGGGCGGGGGCGCCGCCACCGAGCAGCGCGCCCGCGACGGCGGCGCCCGGCTTGGGGCCATCGGCAGCGCCGCCGCCGGCCCGATCGAGCTCGGGGCCGGAGCGCATGAGTGGCGGCTCTGTTTGTGTGGAAGAGGTACGCCCGGCGAGGGCGAAGAGCGCGTCGAGCAGCTTGCCCTCGTATTGCTCCCACGGGCCCACGTCCGGGTTGTTGGGGTGCATCGCATCGTGGGCCTTGCGGAACATTGTACAGAGGCGCGAGATCTGATAGCAGGATTGCATGATGTTCTCGCTGGGCTGGAGGAGCTGCCCGTTCTCGGCGATCACGGGCGGCGAGAGCGGATCGTCGACGTGCGTGAGCTGCCCCTCGAACTTTTGGATGAAGGCGGGAAGGAAGGTCATGAGAAGAGTGCCGCAGTCGGTCGTGTCGCAGATGCCGCGCAGGTACGCCTCCGTCCAAAACATGTGCAGCAGCACCACGATGCAGTACGAGCTGATGCCGCCCGTGTACGGGTCGTTGAGCGAGAGCGAGCGCAAGAATGTCTTGAGGACGAGTACGAGCGGCTTGATCTGCGGCGCCTGCTGGCAGAAGCCGAGCACGAGGTCGCGCGCGCGCAGTCCGGTGTGAATGGTCGTGGAGGCGATGGTGATGTCGACGGGCACGCCGGAGATGGACTGCAGCTTGAGCACGGGGATGCGCGCCGAGACGACGAGATGGTGCTTCCGCACCCAAGGAACGGGCAGGTTGGTCAGGTCCTCGCTGAGTGCCTTGAGAGCCTGGCCGATGGCGCCCGGGGGGCACGAGATGTCGAGGAGCACCACGTCCATATCGGAGGACGAGAGGGCGAGCCCCGTCGAGCGCGAGCCGTAGAGCTGCGCGGTGGCACGCGGTGGCACTCAGCGGCACTCAGCGGCACTCAGCGGCACTCAGTGGCACTCAGTGGCACTCAGCGGCACTGAATGGCGATCAGAGGCACTCAGTGGCACTCAGCGGCAATCAACGACTCTCAGTGGCAATCAAGGGCAATCAACGACTCTCAGTGGCACTCAGTGGCAATCAATGGCACTCAGTGGCAATCAGTGGCAATCAGTGGCAATCAGTGGCACTCAGTGGCAATCAGCGACTCTCACCTGCGCCGAGGCGCCCACCCATCGTGCCGACACCACTGCACGCAACGAGTCGAGTATGGTCTCCACCTGATGAGGGAGACAATCAGCGATGCAATCAGCGATGCAATCAGCGATGCAATCACTCGAGTATGGTCTCCACCTCTTGCTCCATGGGCTCCTGCTCGGACGCGATGCTGTGCGCATACTCCATGATCTCCAAGTGGAGCTTCGTCGGCTCGGCAAAAGGGGAGTACGCACGCCCGACGCCGGCGCCGGCTGCGCCGCCCATGGAGTCGGAGGCACCGAGCGTACCACACGAGGAGCCGCACGAGGAACCGCACGAGGAACCGCAGCTCGCCCCCATTGGATGCACCATGCAGCAGCGCGGCGGCATGCCTGCGATCATGTGCCCGCCGCCGCCGCCCCCGGGATGTGGTACGCCCGCGACAGCGCCCTCGCGCTGTGCCACTGGCGAGCCGCCCGCGCCTGCCTGGCGCTGCATGCCGTAGGCCTGGCCGAGAACGGCTGCGGTCTGCATGCCTGGCCCCTGCATGCCTGGCCCCTGCATGCCTGGCTGCATGCCTGGCTGCGGCCCCTGCATGCCTGGCTGCATCCTCGGGCCGCCAAACCCGAGCACGGGCATCAGATGGGCGGCCGGCGCGCGCTCAGGCATGCCATCAGGCATGCCGTCGGGCATCAGGTGGCCGGCCGGCGTGTGCGCGAGCCCTATACGCTCGAGGCGCGTCAGCAGGCGCTGTGGCCCCGTGTGCTTATCCTGCCCGTGCTTCCCCTCTTGGCCCGTGTTCTCCGCCCAAGTGCCGAAGCGCGAGGCAGCGCGCACGAGGTCCGCCGCCCCGTCATCAGTGCCCATCTCGGCGCCGTCCAGACCGTACTTCATCTCGACATCGAGCTCGGCCGCGAAGGCCGCCTCCGCGCCCACGACGGCGCTCATCGGGTGCCCGGGCGCGAGGAGAGCGCCGTACGTCGCTGCCGTCATCGGCGACTGGTAGATTAGCTGCTGCGGCAGCGGTGGCGGCATCGACTGCTGCTGCAGCTGATGCTGCTGCTGCAGCTGCTGCTGCTGCAGCTGCTGCTGCAGCTGATGATGATGATGATGCGCCTGCTGCTGCTGCTGTTGATGGTGATGCGCCTGCTGCGCCTGCTGCTGCTGCTGCTGCTGCTGCTGCTGCTGCGCCTGCTGCTGCTGCGCCTGCTGCTGCTGGGCCTTGTTCTTCTTCTTCTTCGACGTCGTCGGCTGCAGGACGGGCTGTGAAGGCACATCCTCAGCGCCCAGAACGGCGCCCGTCCCGCCGACGGCCGAGGCACCGAGAGCTGCGACCCATTGCTGCTGGTTGAGCACGGCCGCATAGCCCCCAGCGGCGATCGCGTACGGCGCCTGCTGCGCCTGCTGCGCCTGCTGCGGTGTGGGCCCCGGGCCCCTCGGCTGCGGCATGGAGAAGGGCTGCTGCCCAGCGCGCCCGCCATTGGGCATCAGCGGCTGGTAGCCTCCGGGGCCGCCGCCGATGATGTAGCCGCCCGCGACGGCGCGCCCTTGCGCATGCACCGGTACCGGTAACGACGGCGCGTGCTGTGAATGGGCGTGCTGTGAATGGGCGCCAATGCCCTCGTGGCTCGCCCGAGCGCTCCTCATCTGCACGTGAGCCGCGGGCAGCTGGGACGCGCTCGAATGGGCGCCGTTCGGAGCGCTCGACGCGGCGCCTCGCATCTGCAGCTGGGACGCGCTCGAGTGGGCGCCGTTCTGAGCGCTCGACGCGGCGCCTGGCCTGCCCACTGGGGTCACGCCGCCCGGCGCCGAGGAAGGGCGGGGCGGCGCCGCGTTGGGCACGCCGCTGCCACCAGCGGCTTGAGAGTATGAGAAGACGCCCGCACCCCCGCTGCCCTCGCCCCCACCCCCGCTGCCCTCGCCGTCGCCGCCGTCGCCGCCGTCGCCGCCCGAGGCCCCGCCGCCACCTTTACCCCCAGAGCCGCCACCACCTTTGCTCCCAGTGCCGCCGCCGCTCGCGGCCGCCGACGCCTCCGCCGCCGACGCGGGTGCGGGCACTGGCTTCAGTGGCGACGGCTGGAGCGACGCGGGGCGAGGTCCGGCGCCCCATGCGGCGGGCTTGGGCTTGGGCGCCGTCGCGGGCGCACCGGCGGCGGCGGCAGGTGCAGGCTCGCAAGCGCTTGGGGCAGCTGCGGCGGCGGCGGCAGGCGTCGTCGCGGGCGCGGCCGAGGGAGCGGAAGCGGCGGCGATGGCCTTCATGCCGCCCCGCCCGCCGCCCGCCGCGCCCTCGCCCGCGGCACCGCTGCCCACCGCGCCATCGCCCGCCGCGCCGCCGCCCGCCGTGCCGCTGCCGTCGGCGCGCTTGGCGGCGTCGGGCGGCGTCGCGAGCGTCTGTGTGCAGCCCTCGGCCTTCTCATGCAGCGCCGTCTCGGGCACCTCGCGCGGGGTCGGGCTGCCAGGCGGCGTCGTTTGGGTCGACCCGTCCATGCTCGGCGAGGTGCCCGAGACGGCGCTTGGCGAGGTGCCCGAGACGGCGCTCGGTGCGGTGCCCGAGACGGCGCTCGGCGCGGTGCCCGATGCGGCGCTCGGCGAGGACGGCTGTGCACTGGGTTCGATAGCCGCCGCCGCCGCCGCCGCCGCCGCCGCCGCCGCGCACGATGCGTTTGCGGTCGCCGTGTCGTCGTCGGCGCCGCCGTTTGCAGCGGCGCCGTCGGCCGCAGCGCCGCTGGCAACAGCCGCTTCCGAGTCGACGCTCGCGTCGTACTGGGCGTCGACGCTCGCGGCGGGGCCGCTGCCGAAGAGCGGGGCGGCGCGCGCCGCACGGCTGGAGAGCTCTGCCTCGGCCGACGCCGAGGCGCGAGCGATGATGCGCCGTCGCATCGCGTCGACGGCGTCTTGATCCGCGGCGGCCACTGTCATCGGATCGAGGGGCAGACTGCCAGTACTGGCCGTGGGCGCGCCGTGGTGAGCACTTGCATGCAGGCTGCCAGCGTTGGCCGTTGGCGAGGGCGCGGCGACGGCCGTCTTGGCGTCGTACAGGGCGTCGACCTTGTACGCCGCAGACACGAGGATGGCTGAGCCCGCCGCTGCGCCGCTGCTGCCCGCTGCTGCCATGTCGCTCGGCGAGGCCGTCATCGAAGAGGCGCTCGAGGAGGCCGAGGCAGTGGCGGAGGAGGAGGAGGCCGAGGGGGTGGCACCCGCCGACGGACCGCCGCCCACCTCTTTGTGGACGGCGCCGGCGCCGCCGCCGCCGCCGGCGCCGTCGCCGCCGCCGCCGCTGCCGTCGCCGCCGCCACCACCGGCAGAGGCGGCGGTGTCGATGGATGAGACGCTGCAGCGATCCTCGGCACTGGCTGCACTGGCCTCACTCGCGCCGTCTTGGGCGCCGTCCACCTCCGCCTCCTTGGGTGCTGTCGTGCCGGGCGTCGTGCCGGGCGGCGCCACACCTTGCTCGCTAGCCGCCCGGCACGACGCCGACCGGACCGTCCCCGCCGCTGCATCCGCCGCCGCCGCACCAGCTGCCGCCGCCGCCGTCCACAACAAGCCACCCTCTTTGCTCGTGCTAGTCGTACTGGGACTCGAGAGCAGCGTGTACCTTGGCAGTCCAATTAGGGAGGCAATTAGGGAGGCAATTAAGGACAATCAGTAGCAATCAGTGGCAATCAGAAGCAATCAGTGGCCCTCACCCTTTGGACTCGATTAGCTTTCGGGAGTCCATCGGAGTCGCCGCTTGCGACTCCACCGACGAGCCCGGGGCGCCCGAGACGGCGCCCGACGAGCCCATCGACTTTTTGAATCGATCCGCCCACGAACCCGCTGCCGCCGGCGCCGTGTTGGGCGCAACGGCGCCGCCAGGACCGCCCGCGCCGGGTTGAGCGCCACCGCTGCCGCCGCCGCCGCCGCTGCTGCTGCTGCTGCTGCTGCCACACACGGACGCCGACGCCAAGGGCATGCTGCATGCGCCAGACGGATCAGAAGCAGCCGCGCTCCCGGCGCTGCCGCTCGTCGCTCGTCGGTGGCCGTCCAGGAGTGACACCCCCCGGCCGTCGCCGCCTCCCGAGGGCGTCGTCTCGGGCGCCGCCTGCGCGCCCAGTCCGGGCCACAGCTTCTTCGGCAGCGGCGTCGCGAGGGCACTCGGCTCGGTCAGTGGCGATGCGGCGCCCGAGACGGCGCCCCACGCTCGCCGCGCCGCGTTGGGCGCTGCCGTCTCGCCTGCCGCACTGCTCGACGACGTCGAGGTCGAGGTGGCGGACGCGGTCCTTTCGGCGGGACCGCCGTCCACCTCCGTCGCCTTGGGCGGCGCCGTACGCGGAGGCGCGACACCTGGCGCCAAGGCCGAGCCCATCGCCGCCGTGCGTGCGCTGGCGCTATTCGCCGGTAGCCGGTGGCCCGCACCGCCGCTGCCGCTGCCGCTGCTGCTGCCGCCGCCGCTGCCGCCGCTGCCGCCGCTGCCGCTGCTGCTGCCGCCGCTGCTTGGCGTCGCGTCGGAGTTGTGCCCCGCGCCCTTGACGAAACTCCCTTGACGAGACTCGTCGGAGTTGTGCCCCGCGCCGCCGCGCGGCTTCGGTTTGCCTTTGCGGCCCACGACGACATTCCATGCGGCGTCCGTCGACGGTGCGCCGTGGTGAGCACTTGCATGCACGACGACATTCCAAGCGGCGTCAGTCGAGGGGGCCGCCCCCTTGACGAAACTTGCCGCCGCCGCTGGCAGCGGGGCTGGCGCCGTTGGTGCGAGGGCGGCGGGCGCTGTGGTGAGCACTGGCATGCAGCGGCTACATGCTGGAGCCGTTGGTGCGAGGGCGGCGGGCGCTGTGGCTGACGCGACGCCGCCACCGCATCCGCTGCTGCTGCCTGCGCTGCTCGGAACGGCGCCTGCGACTGCGCCGCTGCCGCCGCTGCTGCTTCGATCCGTTCGGCTTGCTGCCGCCGCTGCCGCCGCTGCCGCCGCTGCCGCCGCTGCCGCCGCTGCCGCCGCTGCCGCCGCTGCCGCCGCTGCCGACTCGGCGCTCGCGGCCGACTCGGCGCTCGCGGCCGTCGTGAGCGCCGCCGCCGCGGCCGCGGAGGGCGCACTGGAAGTGGTGGGTGTACTTGAGCGTCCGAACGGCGGGGAGCGCGCAAGGCGCACGCTGGCGTGCGGCGTCGAGTTCAATTGCAGGTCGACCATATTTGGCAAGTCGACCGAGTTGGTCGGCAGCGCCGGCACAGCTGGCACGCCGGTCCGCGCGGCTCCTCCGCCTGTGCTGTCGCCAATGTCGCCAACGCCGCCGCTGCCATCGCCGTCGCAACCTGCTCCATGCCGGTAGGCCGTGACAGCCGGCGTGCCGTTTTCAGAGCCTGGAGAGCAGACTGAGAGGCGGAGCGTGACGGTCGCACCATCAGCGCTCGCCGTGCACGTACTGGCTGCCGCCGCGACCGCCGCGGCTGGCTTGGTGCCCAACACGGCGCCTTCGGAGGGCTCCTGCAGCGCCACTGGCGGGGCTGCCGAAACCGACGAAACCGCCGAAACCGTCGGCGCGGCCGGCGCCGACGAAACCGACGAAACCGTCGAAGGTGCTGCTCTGGACGACGACGACGACGACGCGCTCGTCGGCGCCGCTGCTGCTGCTGCTGAGAAGGAAGCTGCCGAGGGCCCATCCGTGCTCGGCTCGGCCGCGGCCGCTCGCGCGGACGCCGGCGCCAACGCGGCAGCACAGGGCGCCGCGGCGCTCCCGACGACGCTCTGCGGCAGCGCCTCGGCCTCGGCGTCGTGTTGGGCGTCGCTACCGCCCATGCCGCTCGCACCCTCGCCGCTGCTGCCTCCGCCACTGCCTCCGCCACCTCCGCCTCCGTCTCGGCCGCCGTCCACGTCGGTAGCCTCCGCGCTGGATTGGGTTGTGTCGCCACCGCCACCGCTGCCGCCGCTGCCGCTGCCGCTGCTGCTGCTCCTGCTGCTGCTGCTGCTGGCGCCGCCGCTCGCAGCCGCTGCTGCGGCGGACGTGCCCGCGGCCACGCCACTAGACTTGTCCTTGGCGGCAGCCTTGGTGGTCTTGGTGGTCTGCTTCTTGCTCTGTTTGCCGCCCGCCTTGGCGCTACTCGCGGGCTGCTTCGCCTTCGGGTCCTTCTCTTCCATGAGCATGAGCTCAAGCGCCGCCTGGTTCGCGCGCTCGTTGGCTGACTTGACCGCCTGCTCTTCTGCCGCGCGCCGCTTGATCTCGTCCTCCGTCGCGCCGATGTCGGCCAGCCTGGCCGGCTGCTGCTGCTGCTGCTGCTTTGGCTTGCGGGCGCCTGCGCGCGGGCGAGAGAGGCGAAGCGCATTCACGGTCAGCGCCACGCCAAGTGGACAGGGTGCTCGGCTGCTCGTCGAAGGCTTCGTGCGGCGGCCGGCCGACGCCGCGGCACGCAGCACGTGGCGAGCAGCGCGTGGCGAGCAGCACGGACCCGACGACCCCTTGCTCAGCTGCGCCGCTCCACCGGCGCTGCCATCGGTGCCAGCACAACCTCCGGTGGGCTTGGAGGTTGGAGGGAAGGCTGGGTAGCCACCAAAGAGGAAGGTGGTCGCGACGCCGCGGCCGAGGCCGTCGTGGAAGTGGCCCGGGAGCTCAGCGTAGCCGCTGCCACCTTGTCGCTGCGCGGCCGGCTTCGAGCTGCCGCCACCATCCGCGGGCTGCTCGCTGCCGCTCATGAGCACCTGCGTGCGGTCAGCGCAGGAGCCGATTGTTGAGAGCGGCGCGCGAGCGCGCGCGCGAGCATGCGGGCACCAGAGGCCATGCTGAGCTCAGGCAGCAGTGGGCATGTGCGCGGTTGGCACAGGAGCAGATTTCTCACCTCGACAAGCCCACCGGCGAGACACAGGGCTCGCCGCTTCTCTCCTGGGCGAGGGCAAAAGCAATCGGCAATCGTCTGTGGAACTTCGAGACGAAGCAATCCGGCTCTTCGGCGAGCGCATAAACTCTCGGAGGGTGGGAAGGACTGGCACAGAGGGTGTTCCAGGAGGCTCCTTTGGCTCCTTTTAATTGTCTATTTCCCCTCCAGAATATACATGTAGTTCGTCCCGGCTCCCCCCCCACCCCGGAAGGTGTCTTCAAAGCGGAAGGCCGAGGGATGGCCGGGGCGAGCGTCCGTGTGACGGACCAGTGCCATTTCTAGTTTTCCGTTTTAATGAACCGTGTTGACAAATCCGCAAGCAAGCTAATTAGTCGAAACAACACAAGTACCTAAACAAGCGCAATCGAATACCCCTATGTAGCCCCTGGGGCTCGGAGCGTGAGGACCCGGAGTGCCGGAGAACCTGAGGAAGAGCGAGAGCTAGAGCGCGATCGTCGACTGAGTGTTTGAGAAAGCGAGAACTTATTCGACCACACGAAGACACAACTCTCGATACTCTCCCCCGTATGACGTTACACATGAGATGACATTAACGATATGATTGCATGCTTGTTCAGTACATGCACAGTTCCTCTCAGCTGTTCAGAGTATGCCCATTACTGCTGCTGTCCGTCAGAACCGCGGCAGGCTGGGCCGGGGCGTCGAGCGGGGGCTTGTCTGAGCGCGAGCGGGTGAGGTGGCGCAAGCCGAAGCCCCCTCGCGACACCACGGTGAGGAGCGTGTGCCGAGCAAACCTTTCGGCATCTACTACGATTCCCACCTTCTGAGTCGAGCGGATGGCCGCTCTTCTCTCTGATCAGACCACCGCTTCAGTGGGCCTATGACTTCGCGGGGGGCTCGAAGCCAGCTTATCCACCCGGGCCTGCGTTCCTTCGAGGAGCGTGGCAGGTCGCGAGCTATTCCCCTGTTGGTGTGGTCTGAGGGGCGCCGATCAGTGCACCGCGTCGACGACTGCTACGGGTGGCCCATAGGCGCGCGTCACAGTCGGGCGGCATTCATCACGTTGGGAAGCGTGAGGTCAGCATGCCCGGTGAGCGTTAGCGGTCTGGGCATACATTCCATCCTCTCCGCCCACCCTTTCCTACGCCGTTCTCCTCGCGTGTGGTCGGTACCTCCCGCGGATACACGATACAGTACTGCTGCCCGCGCGCTGGTGGGAAAAAGCTATGCCCCTTCCACCCCTCCGCACCCCGCGCAGGTCAGGGGACGCCGCAGCAGGAAACCGTCGAGGGGCTCCGCTTTGCTGTAGTCGAGCAGCTCCTGCCAGGGGCAGGCAGGGAGGGGAGGGAGGGGAGGGGATTGAGCCTGATGCCTGGTTGAGCTTCGGCCGAGGTGCTCGTGGTCGAAAGGCCTGCGCGCAGTTGAGTACCTGGCTCACGCTCCCCGAAGGGCAGTACCGGACCCTCATGCCTCGCGGGCCAAGCCCGGTCGTGCTGCATCTTGCCGCTGCTTGTGAGACTTCTCGCCCTTCGCCCTCTTCTTCGACCTCTTCTTCTTGATGCCGCCTGCGAGACCGCCGCCCTCTCTCTCTCAAGCCATGCTGAGCTCAGGCAGCAGTGGGCATGTGCGCGGTTGGCACAGGAGCAGATTTCTCACCTCGACAAGCCCACCGGCGAGACACAGGGCTCGCCGCTTCTCTCCTGGGCGAGGGCAAAAGCAATCGGCAATCGTCTGTGGAACTTCGAGACGAAGCAATCCGGCTCTTCGGCGAGCGCATAAACTCTCGGAGGGTGGGAAGGACAGGCACAGAGGGTGTTCCAGGAGGCTCCTTTGGCTCCTTTTAATTGTCTATTTCCCCTCCAGAATATACATGTAGTTCGTTAGTTCGTCCCGGCTCCCCCCCCACCCCGGAAGGTGTCTTCAAAGCGGAAGGCCGAGGGATGGCCGGGGCGAGCGTCCGTGTGACGGACCAGTGCCATTTCTACTAGTTTTCGTTTTCCGTTTTAATGAACCGTGTTGATTGACAAATCCGTTCCGTGGGCACATTCGCGTACATGTAGTCAAGTGAAGTCTATACATAAACAACAGACAACCATACGGACTTGACTTGACTTGACTTGACTTACATGTAGATTGCTTTCCTAATTGCCACTTCGCAAGAACCAATCTCCGACGAACGATGACAATGTCCCGGCTGCAATCGGCCCCGACGGCTCTGCTGCTTCCGCTGCTGCTCGTGCTGCTCGTGGACGTGGGCGCGGCGCTCTCGACCGCCACCGCGCTGCGCAACGACCTCATGGTGCGCGCGGCACGCGGTGAGGCCACCGAGAAGACGCCCGTGTGGCTCTTCCGTCAGGCGGGCCGCCATCTGCCCGAGTACAACGAGTACAAGAGGAGTACGGGCAAAAGCTTCCTCGAGCTGCTGCGGAGCCCGACGGACGTCGCCGAGTGCACCATGCAGCCCGTGCGCCGCTACAACGTTGACGCCGCCATCCTCTTCTCTGACATCCTCGTCGTCGCCGAGGCCATGGGCATCAACGTCGAGATGCCCGGCGGCAAGGGCATCCTCGTGACGAACCCGATGAGCTCGCCCGCGGACTTGGCGCGCCTGACCCTGCCCGCCGACGCGGCCGCCGCCAAGGCGCTCGTCGAAGCCGAGCTCGCGCACGTGCTCGCAGCGGTACGGCTGATTCTGGAGAGTCTCGATGGCAAGGTGCCTCTCATTGGCTTCTCAGCCGCGCCCTGGACGCTCTTCTACTACATGGTGGGCGGCTCGTCCAAAAAGGGGCAGGCGAACGGCGAGCGTTGGCTCACCGAGCACCCGGGCGAGTCGGCCAAGGTGCTCGATGCCCTCGAGCGCATCGTGGTGGAGTATCTCTCCCTGCAGGCGGCGAACGGCGCTCATATGCTGCAGCTCTTCGAGGCGATGGGCGAGTTCATCACGCCCCCTGCCTTCGAGCAGCACGCGCTGCCGCACATGCGCTCCATCGCCGCGCAGCTCAAGGCGCGCCACCCGAACGTGCCGCTCATGGTCTTCCCCAGAGGCGCCGCGTACGCGCTGCCCGCATTAGGCAAGTGCGGCTTCGACGTGCTCACGCTCGACAGCACCGCGGACTGGGCGACGGTGCGCTCGAGCCTGCCACCCGTGTGCCTGCAGGGCGCCTTCGACCCGAAGCTCCTCGTCGACGGCTCTGAGGCCGAGGTGCGCGCAGCCACCAAGGCGATGCTGGATGCCCTCGGAGGCCAAAAGCTGATTGCCAACCTCATGGAGGGCCTCTCCGGCAAAGAGAAGCCCGAGCTCGTGAGCGCCTTTGTGGACGCCGTGCATGCGTACGAGCAGTGAGCGCCGTGCCGAGCGCCTTTGTGGACGCCGTGCATGCGTACGAGCAGTGAGCGCCGTGCCGAGCGCCTTTGTGGACGCCGTGCATGCGTACGAGCAGTGAGCGCCGTGCCGAGCATGGGGCGCTCAGAGCAACGAGCGCCGTGCCGAGCGCCATGAGCGCCGTGCCGAGCGCAGAGGGTGGCCCGCGCGAACGCGTCGCGTTGGGCACTCTCGACTTCACCGTGGCGGCAACGCGTCGCGTTGGGCACTCTCGACTTCACCGTGGCGGTTACATCTCTCGACGGGGCCCAAGGCGAGCGGGTGCATGCACCGTGGCGGTTACGTCTCTCGACGGGGCCCAAGGCGAGCGGGTGTATGAGTATGAGTCGTAGCGATGTCGACACGAGGGTCGAGGCCTTGTCACGCGTCTCGCCGGGCTTCCCGCCGCGCGCGATCACCTGCGCCGGGGCGTCGACCGTAGTTCCTCTCGTCCATAGTCCACTCGTGTCGCCCCTGTCCGATACTCCGATTCCCCATCCTGTCCCGTCCCCGCCGCCCGCCCCCGGTCGGGTCCGGGTAGCGCTCGGTCCGGTCAGCGCCTGCGGCGGCCCTCCGAGGGGACCTGCATTCAGTGGCCCGACATGCACGACTGGTGCGTATAGGGAGAGGGCCATATCGAAAAAACACATTGCCCACTTCTTGGGGCACCATTCCCGATTCCGCGTTCCCCGAAATCATGCCCGAAACTCAAACTGTGGAGACTGGAGTGCGACGAACCCTTGCGCCCCCCGCGTTGTGTCTCCACGGGACCTGTGGGTGTGCGTCTTGCCGAGATGGCAATTAAACGTTAACGGGCTCCAAAACTTACCTTAAATAATCACCCACAAAACTTTTTTCGATTTGGGCATGAACCCGAGCGAAAACGAAGGGGTACAGAGAGCATTCGCCTAAGGGGTACTAAATGGTGGCCGGCTTCCTTGGGCCGCTCCTGCTCAGCCAGACATTGCCGCCTGTCGGCACGTGGTGCTCGAATGCTCTAAACAGCGGCGCGTTCTACTCGAACGGCGCACCCGTGCCTTGCAGCTACTTCACGACGTCGCCCACGATGTGCGCTTCCTTTAACATCTCGCGAACCAATTGCCCAGTCGCATGCGGCACATGCCCGCCCCCTTCGCCCGCCCCTCCGGGCTTCGTCGTTCGTTGCTCGAACTTGTGCTCGCTCCTCCCTCTCGCGGGCTCCGACGGCTCGTGCTCCGACGGTGGCCCGGGCGCCGAGTTTACTCAGTGCAATCTTGGTGACGATTGCGCAGACTGCGGTCCTCGGTACGTCGTGACTCCGCCGCCCCTTCCCCCCGGGGGACCGCCCCCTTCTCAGCCCCCAAAGTCGCCGCCGCGCGCACCGCCGCCCCCGGCGGCACCTCCGGCGCCGCCAATGCAGCCGCAGCTGGACCAGGGCGAGTGCGCCATCATCTACGTCAAGCACGACGACCCCGATGACTTCGCGCTCGTGCTCTTCGATCACCTGTTCCCTGGCGACAAGATCTTCGTGACCGACGCCTCGTTCTTGACTGGCTGCTCCGACACATGCTTCTATTCCTCCGATGGCGACTGCCAGGACGGCGGCCCCGGCTCCGAGTTTTTCTATTGCACACGCGGTACCGATTGCACGGATTGTGGCCCTCGCCCCCCGGCGTTCAGCACTGGCGAGACCCACCTGACGTACACGGCCCCCACGTTCAAGCCAGCCGGCAGCGTCCTCATTCTCGCTGAGTTCACGGGCCCTTCCCTATTCCTGTCTTCCTATGATGACCTCATCGTCTACCGTGGCACGCAGGCCAACCCACAAATGCTGTGCGGCTTCTGCAACCGCGCTTCGCCCGCGACTGTTGCAGGCTACGACTGTGGGTTCTCAAACATCCCGGGCTACGCCACCCAGCCCCGTGCCGTCTGGAATCAGTTCCACAACTTCACCAACCCCGTGAACGAGCCGGGCTATTTCGATCAGTGGATTTACGACACGCGCCCCGCCGTGCTCACCAGCACTGGTGGCCTTGGAGCCGCCGCCCCCACGCAAGGCTCCCGTGAGTCGCTGCTGGCGGCCTTGGGGCAGCGCAGCAACTGGTTTGCGAGCAACACGCTCTGGATCCCCATGAACGAGGTCGTCCCCGCGGCTGGATACCGCATCACCAACCTCCCCCCGTCGCGGCCGCCCCCGAGCCCGAGGACCCCCCAGCCCATGATGCCGCCGTCGCCGCCCGCCCCCCCTAGGCCGCCCCCGAGACCACCGGCGGCGCCGCCACCGCCGCCGCTTATGCCGGGCGACTGCCTCTTCACCGCCATCGTCACGGACAATCCTGACAATTTCGGCCTGCTCCTCTTCGAAACGCTCGGCTACTCGGAGACGATCTACGTGACCGACGACAACTGGCTCTCGCCCACCGGCCCGTTCGCGCTCAACCCTCTAGAGCCCCACCTCACCTTCCGGTCCGCGACGAACGGCGACGGCAGGGACTTGCCTCCGGGCACGGTGCTCCAGGCGCGGAACTTCACCGGCGGCATCCTCCAGGCCAGCGACCTCGGCGATCAGCTGATCGCGTACGTGGGCAACACGTCCAGCCCAACCTTCCTGTGCGCCATCGACAACACCGTAGGACAGTGGTTCGTCCCAAACCCCGCAGCTTGCTTCGAGACGTGCGTCTGGGCCTCCGACGGCGACTGCGATGACGGCGGCCCCGGCAGCGAGTTTACCGGCTCGTGCTCCCTCGGCACCGACTGCACTGACTGCGGCACGCGTGATCTGTCGGCACTTCCGGCGGATCGCTCGTATCTCCCAAACACCCTCGTGGACGGCTACAGTGAGGTGAGCTATGGGCACTACGACAACCTCGCGTACCGGGGCGGCTTCGCCCCAGCCGGTCAGCTCGACTTCAACGTCACCCGCGCCGGCACCGTCCCGCAACTGCGGCGGGCGATCACCCGGGCTAGCAACTGGCTCGCCAGCAACGCGCTCGGCAACCTTGCGAGCTTCGTCATTCCCTCGTTCGAGATCTACCCCGATCCGCCCTCCATGCCGCCCAATCCGCCCTCGTCGCCGCCCTTGCCGCCCTCGCCGCCCTCGGCGCCGCCGAGTTCGCCGCCGCCGCCCCGCCCCCCCTCGCCGCCCCCTCCCGCCGGCCCCCCTTTCAGCGCCACCACCCTCGTTTGCTTCAATGAGTGCTCTAATTATCTGGGGTCTTTGGCCTCCGACGGCAGCTGCGACGACGGCGGCCCCGGCGCCGAGTTCAACCAGTGCACTCCCGGTTATGATTGCGAAGACTGCGGCCCTCGCTCTCGTCCTGCGTGCGATGCGGGAACTACCTGTGGCATGTGCTTGATGGCTGAGACCAGCAACTGCCCAACCGCGGCCGCCATTGCCCTCCTGCCGATCTGCCGCGACCCCAACGGCGGTGGCTGCAGCGAGGCGTGCGCCTATGCATCCGACGGCTTCTGCGACGACGGCGGTCCCGGCGCCGAGTACACCTTATGCAATCTCGGCACCGACTGCACCGACTGCGGCTTTCGTGCACCCAGCCCACTACCCTTCGGCGCGCGCTGCCGCGGCACTGGCCTCTGCGGCACGAACGCCAACCTCAACAACTGCCCCAGCGGACCGGGGGTCAACTTCAACGATGTCTACCGCATGGCCTACCGGATGCTGCCCTCCCCGCCGCCCTTGCCGCCGCCGCCGCCGCCCTTGCCGCCGCCGCCTCCCTCGCCGCCGCCGGTCGGCTGCACGAACACCGCCGCGTACAACTACCGCCCCTTTGCCGTCGTCGACGACGGCTCGTGCCTCATCGGCGGATGCACCGACTCGCGCTTCCCAGCCCAGTACAACCCGGCGGCCTCGTATGACAACGGCAGCTGCCCACCGCCTGTCCCGGGCTGCACGAACCCCCAGGCCGTCAACTACCAAGCGAGCGCCACTTACTGCCCCACGGGCAACTGCTGCGTGATGGCCACGCCCGTGTATGGCTGCATGAACTCGGACGCCCTCAACTTCGACCCGTCTGCCACGTACAGCAACGCAACGTGCATTCCCCGCGTCCGGGGCTGCACGAACACGGCGGCAGCCAACTACAACGCGATCTACAACACGCTGCTCCCCGGCTCGTGCATCTTCTTCGGTTGCATGAACTCGATGGCTTCCAATTACAATGCGCAGGCCACGATTAGCGACGGATCGTGCCCGAACATCCCAGGCTGCACCGTCCGTGACGCGCTCAACTACAACGCGGTCTACAATGTGCAGCTGGCTGGCTCGTGCTCTTTCGGCGGCTGCACCGACTCCACCAATGCCAACTACAACGCGCTGAACACCTTTTTCATCCCGGGCTCATGTGCTACGTCGGGCCGCCGCCTCGAAGTAGACGCTCCGGGTCGCCGGCTGCAGACGTCAACTTCGGGCTGCATGGACCCTGCCGCGTCGACCTATTCGGCCGCTGCCACGTCGCACGTTCAGTCGATGTGCACGTACCACGTCCTGGGCTGCACGGACGTAAACGCGTTCAACTACGTGGCGGCGGCCACGCTGGGCAACCCCAATGCCACCTCGTCGTGCATTCCCCGTGTCACCGGCTGCATGGCGACCGGGGCGCTCAACTACAACAGCACCGCCAACGTCCAGGGCTCGTGCACGTACGCCGTCCAGGGCTGCACGGACCCTGCCGCCAGCAACTACATGGCCGCGGCCAACGTCAACGTCGCCTCGTTGTGCGTGTACGTCATTAACGGCTGCACGAGCCCTCTGGCCGCGAACTACAACCCCGCGGCCACCGTCGACAACGGCGGATGCACGTGGCCAGTGCGTGGCTGCGATAACCCGACGGCCACGAACTATGTGGCCGGCGTCACGACTGGGTTTGCCACCGTGTGTCTTTACTCTGTCCCGGGCTGCACGCTTGCGTCGGCAACCAACTTCAACCCGAACGCCACCGTCGACAACGGCAGCTGTGTCGTGGCTTCGCCGCCGCCCAGGCCGCCGCCGCCGCTTCTTCCACCGCCCCCGCCGTATCCACCCCCGCCGCCCTTTCCGCCGCCCCCCACGCCGCCCCCCAAACCCCCTCCCCCGCCGCCGCGGCCACCCTCGCCGCCGCCATCACCAGGCTTTCCGCCCCGCAGTCCACCGCCGCCGCCCATGTTTCCCGGGAGCCTCTTGGGCCTCTCGTTAACCCCCGCAGACTCGGGCCCCATCATCGCCGCCGTCGTGGGGAGCGCCGCCGTGCTCGTCGTCTTCGCCCTCCTCCTTGCGATCTACTACAGAGGCAACATGAAACGTCATCGGGCCAAGACCTTCGGTGGCCCCGCGCCCACCGGGGCCACCGAGCTGGCCCAGATCAACGTGAAGGAGAAGTACAAGCCCATCCCCATGAACCAGATCGCATACGGCGACGAGCTCGGCGCCGGCGCCTTCGGCGTCGTCTACAAGTGCACGTTCCAAGCGACAAAGTGCGCCATCAAGAAGCTGCACGAGAAGGAGGAGAAGTCGGAGCACCTCGCCAAGGCACTTATGGACGAGTTCCACGTGATGAGCGCGCTGCGCCACCCGAACGTGCTGCTCACGCTCGGCATCGCCGAGGACGCGGTCGGGGGCTCCAAGGGCATCGTCATGGAGCTCATGGAGGCCTCGCTCGCCGACGTGCTCTGCCTTTCTTCCTTCGAGCAGCACACCACGTGGGAAGGCTCTTTCTTCTCCATCGCCTCGGACGTGGCCAATGGCATGGCCTACATCCACTTCAACAACATGCTGCATCGCGACCTCAAGCCGGGCAATGTGCTCCTTGACGCTCAGTGGGTGGCCAAGATTGCCGACTTTGGCACCGTCTTCGACACGTCCGATGGCGCCGTCTCGGAGAAGGTTGACATCCAGGGCACGCCGCCCTACATGGCGCCTGAGATCGTCAAGTTGAATGAGTACGACAAACCGGTGGACGTGTGGGCCTTCGGGTGCGTGCTCGCGCACATGGGCTCCAAGCGCCCCCCGTACGCGTGGCTTCAGCACATCGAGACGCCCAAGCAGCTCCTCGAGGTAGTCAAGAACGGCGAGTACTCGCCGCTCGAGCTGCTCCTCGAGAGCACGACCACGCCGGACTCCATCAAAGACCTCGCCAAGAAGTGCTGCAACCCGGGTCCCATTCTGCGCCCGACCTTTGAGCAGATTGCGGGCATGGTCACCGCCGCCATCCCCGAGGGCGTCGACCCGCGCCCCGTGGCGCGCATCAAGAACAAGCGCCCGCTGCGCACCTCGCTGCCCGAGGGTCCAACCGGATCGTCGAGCGCAGGCATCCGGCCGTCGTCGATGGACCAATCGTACCGCGATAAGTTCAAGAACCGCTCCAAGTCGTCGCTCGAGAAGTCGTACCGCCCCAACACTGACGGGGCGGAGGAGAAGCCTGCGGGTATGGCCGAGAATCCTTCGCTCTTCCAGACCTTCTCGGACACGTTCCTCACGACCTTCACACCTGGCAAGGGGGCCAAAGAGTGAACAGCGACGGACGCATTCGCCTCATTTAACGCATAAGTTGACGGGTCTCGAAGACGCCTCATTTGAGATCCGCTGCCTACGCCGCCCCTGCACGCACGCTGTGCAGCGGTTGTCGGCGAGGCTGTGGTCGCGACGACCACGGGTTGGCCGATGGCCGATGGCCGATGTCTGCTTCCATATGTACCATATTATGGTTGATCCGCTAGCCACGCCGCCCCTGCACGCACGCTGTGCAGCGGCTGTCGGCGAGGCGTATCATGCATACGTCACCCCTGCACGCACGCTGTGCTTTGTCAAGTGTTGCCTAACTGTGTGCCGAGTGTGGGGGGGTGTTGGGGTCGAAGGGCCGGTTTGTTGCCAACTTCATGGTGTGCCCTTTAGTGCGAGCACCGCCGTGTCGTGTGTCACACCGTGTCAGCGATAACGGGATTATATAGTTATAGCAGACAGGTTTCCCGAACGGAATGTCAAAACCGACCCAGTTCGTGCTCTGGAGGGCGCTCTAGCTTCCGTTTTGCCTCCGCGGCCACGCGTCGGTTGCGTGGACTGGCGATGGCGCCTCCGGCCTTGCTCACAGGCGGGCTCCGGCCTGCGGGCTGCTGCCTCTTCGGGGGCGAGGGCTGGGCCTGCACCCACAGCTCGTGCCTGCTAGGCAGCGGCCCGAGATCATGCCGGGGGTGCGCGGCTTCCAAATATGGGTGGACGCCAGAGGCGTCTACCCGGGCGTCTTGCCACGGCGTCGACCACGGCGGCGGCAGGAGCCCGTAGTAGTAAGCGTTTGCAGGGTCAGAGCCGTAGGGAAAGCTGCCCGGCCCTGTGGTGAGCACTTGCATGCAAGGCGAAACGCTCGATAGGGAGTGCACCTTGGTCGGGCTGTAGGGAAAGCTGCCCGGCCACTGGATCGGTGGAGGTGCACGTGCTAGGCTCGTGCTCGCATGGCTCGCAGGGCTCCTGTGGTAGAACTCTGGAGGGCTTCTTTGGTCGTCTGTGGTCGCTCTGCCATCGAGGGCGATCAAGTGCGCGTGGCCATTCGGCCACTCGGAGCGCTCCATATTAGGCAGCTGCTCCTGGTGAGCTCCCTCGTCAGCCGCATGGGCCCGAGCCCCGATGTGCTGGCGCTCCTGAAGCCTGGCCTGAAGCCGGGTCGCCTCGATGGCCTCCGTGCTGTCGCTGAAGAGAGCATGACGCTCAACACGACGCGGCCCGGCTGGAGGGCTGGCTTGTGAGAGAGTGTGAGCGGGGATCGATGGCGAAGGTGTTGCCTGGGGCATTGAGGAGGCCCGGTAGTCGCCCTGCCGCTGGCGCTGCTGGCCGCTGGCACACTTTTGCTGCGCGCCCTGCACGCCCCCGCCCGCCCGCAGTGGCCCACCCGAGTGCCTGTCAGACGGCCTGTCGGGCGGAGACGAAACCGACGAAACCGACGAAACAGACGGCCTGTCGGGCGGAGACGGCTCACGGAGAAGTTCAGCCTCCGAAAAGCGGCTCTCGATCCGGAATCGGAGTTCCAGCCGAGCCACAGGGCTCTGGGGAGCTGAGATGGTACCCTCTGCTGTCGTCAACGACGCCGCCGCTGCAGGCGCCGATCCACTACTATCTGTCGCATGCACGAGTGCGAGGTGCATCGCTTGAGCGGCCGTGGCGGCGGCCACGGCGGCCTCGATGCGGAAAGAGTACACAAACTCGCCGGGCAGGCAGCAGAGGGTGGGCGAAGCCAAAGGAGCGCTTGGCCCTTCCCCTCGAGCCCCCCCTCGTGCATTCCCCCCCCCTCGTGCATTGC
>Ga0210244_101254_pt1 | contig 21077 bp, 13 predicted proteins | sample ChrtobMetaP3_0mM_FD_155473 | JGI IMG/M metagenome (GOLD analysis project Ga0210244, IMG submission 155473) | Chrysochromulina tobin associated microbial communities from unialgal haptophyte culture, Seattle, Washington, United States - P3_0mM | ecosystem: Host-associated > Algae > Haptophytes >...
TGTCGCGAGACAAGTGGGGAAACTCACCTGATCTCGACTGAGGTCCAGCAAGACCTCCCATATGAGTAGGGCCGGTGTGGGCTTAGGTCAGGGGAGGGGTCGGTACATCTCTTAGTAGATGCATGCATTGACGACCGTTCAGTCTTACCTTGTTTGGTCAGACTGCCATACCATGTTTGGTCACTCTGTTGTATCACCCTTCTTTGGGTTGTGTCGGAAAAGCTAGTGTAAGCGGTCTTCGCCCACTTCTTCCCTCTAGATCGCCTGTGGGGGATCTGAGGAGCTACTCTCGAACTCTCGCAACAGGACGGACGGCATCAGAGAAGTCTAGTTCGGGAAAAGGAAGCTTCTTTCATCACAAGTTCACAACGTACAAACGCTTCATTCACAACAACCAGTCAGTCGTTTTCGTCGAGGTCACCCCGCGTTTCACCACACCACCGTCTCAAAAGACGGCTCCGCTCCCTTCGGTAAACACAAGTACTGAGTACTCGCTCGCTCGGGCTACTCAATTTCGCTAGTGAGGTCGGTCTCTCCGAGCACACAGGGTGATCTCTGGTGCTCGCTGCCCTATACTGCCCGGCGGGATTGTGATAGGCAATCAGTTGGGAGGGTTGGGGGAGTGGGGTCAGGGTTTTGTCAACCGTCATCATAGCTCTGCCATCGTTGTCTTGCCGCTTATTGCCGCAGCCTCTACAGTCCGTGCGTGGGAGGTGGGTAGGGCGCTTCTGTCAATCATGTCGATCATCCTCGGGCCGATCTTCATTTCCTCCGTTAGGCTGCCTGTCGCTATTTTCGCATCGGCGATGTGCGGTATCTTTTGCTTTCGCGGTCCCGTCCTGTGGCCGGTCTCGTCGTATGTGGCTACCCTGTTCCGCCGTCGCGCTCGACCTGCCAGTACTACTCGGTCCCCGCAGTACCGCGGGCGCTAATTTCGTCAGATTTTGGGCGCAATTGCGACACGAGGTGCGTGAAGTCGGTGCGTGAAGTCTTCTCCTGACCCCGAAGACTTCTCTGGCCGACCCTTCCTACAGTAGTAAAGTGGTGGCAAGTCAAGTCAAGTCAAATTCAAAATGGTGGTCGCCACTCCGCCTCCTTTGGTGCCCCTCGCTGGCTCGAGCCGCGACGCGGCGCCGACCGACCCCGAACTCCTCGGTCGAGGCGACTTTGCCCCCCGCTTTCTCTTCCCCAATCCCCCCTTCTTATACTTGACGCCAGGCCGATCTCGAGCCGATTTCCTCTTTGGCGTAAGAATGGCGCTCATAAGGCGCTCATCGGCTCGAGATCGGCCCGCTACTTCTCACCTACTCAAGCCTACTGCCCTACTCGTTCTCCCGAGGGCACGTAGGTGAGCATCTATGACGTGTCACCTCATTATGGATCCTTTCCGCCATCCGATCTCCGCCCACTCCCTTCCACAACTCTCAACTGCATGTGCACAACTGCTGGCCTCCGGGAGCACTTTCGATAGGCTTCCGTTTGGTTCGTCTGGTCGCGTCTGTTCGTTTTTATATACCTAATAAAAAGACTTGACTTGACTTCAGTAGTACTGCTGCTGTGAAACACACGACGAGGGACTCTCCGGACCCCCTAGCACAAGGGCCTCTATCGCTATGGACGGAGGTGTGGCGACACAACCTGGCGATACACTGTGTTCACACAGCGCTAATCGGCAGAAGGTGGGGGGAAATCATAAGTTGCTGTTTCAATGATTATGGCAGCCGATGTGGGCGAGCTTTTCGGCGCGCACGACCACAAAAGCCGCTGTACCGATGCGGCGGCTGCAGACGATGCACTGTGCATCCTCGCGCACGATGATGCGCTTCGAGCGCTTCTCGAGGAGTTCGGCGCGCGTCTGGACGGACACGGCACGCAGCAGCGCCGCGTGGATCTGCGCGTGGTGCACCCGGTTCGAGGCCGTGACGAGTAGGGCACCCAGCCCAGGCGCAAAGTCGGCGACGGGGCGCGAGGGCGGCAGCCGGCGGAGGGCCTCGACGGCCGGCACACTCTCAGGCCAGTGCGTGAGCAGATCGTTGGCCGCGCTCAGCTTCGGCGGGCCGCCGTTGGGCGGACTCACGTAACGGTCGAGCAGCTTGAGGTAAAGTGACGTGGCAGCGCCCGAGACGGCGCCGTGGGACGCGGGCGACACGCCGTGCGCGGCGGCGGCGGCGGCTTCGGCAGCGCCGGCGGCGTGCTCGGTGCAGTAAGCATACGCGAGCGCTGGAGCGCTGGTCGAGTCGGAGATTGAAAGCAGATCGAGCGCCTCATCGTGCCGATGCAGCGCGCCCAGCAGCAAGAGCCGCGCACGCAGCAGGTGCTCAGGACGGCGCGTCGTCGCAGCATTGAGCTTGTCCAGCGTCGTCCCGAGCTCGAGGTCAGCACAGTGGTCACGCAGCAAGGCTAAGAGCCGGTCACGCGCCGCACTGGCCGGCGCCGACTCGTCCGCAGGAGGAAGCTCATCGCCGCCCGTGCCCATCAAGATGCAGGCATCGACGAGCGCGCCCACGACGGCGCGGCGCTCGGGCGCGGACTGCGCGAGGGCGAGCATCGACTCGAGCGCGCCAATGGTCGACGAGGGCGCCGCACTCCGCACGAGAGCGTAGGCGGCGGCGGGCTCGAGGAGCCAACGGCCCGACAACAGAGGACGCGCAGAGGACGGTTGTAACGGCTCGCACAAGAGCGGCCGCACCGCATTCGGCTCGCGCTCGAGCAGCCACGCGCCGTACCTGATGAGGGAGGCCATAGTACAGGTGATGAGGGAGGCAATGAGAGAGGCAGTGAGAGAGGCCCTCAGCAGCAATCACTGAGGTCATCAGCAGCCAGCAGAGGTGCTTAGAGGTGCTCAGAGGCGCTCAGAGGCGTTCGAGGCGCCACGCGCGCATACTTGCGCAGCAGGGCGCGGCCCTCGGGCGACGTGCCGTCCAGCTGGCGCAGGTAGCTGATCATCAAGTCGACTGGGCGTGGGAGCGGAGCGCTCCACTCGGCGCTCTCGCTGCCCTCGCTCTCGCGCGCCATGTTGGGCGCCCTGCTCGCGTCGAGGTCGGCGCCCGCGCCGTCGTGGGCGCTGCTCGACGAGCCGCGGTTCGAGAGGGTGCGGCGGTGGCCGCGCTTCTCCTCGTCGTGCGGACGGACGAGATCCTTGATGTCTCGGCCGAGCTCCTTGACGTGTCCCTTGATGTCTCGGCCGAGCTCCTTGACATGATGGCCAATATCTCGGCCGAGCTCCTTGACATCTCGGCCGAGCTCCTTGACGTGATCCTTGACATCTCGGCCGAGCTCCTTGACCACGTGGCCGAGCTCCTTGACCAGGTGGCCCGGCTTGTGCTCGGATTCCTTGCGCTCTCGACGTTCCCTGTCGGCCGCCGCCTCGGCTGCCTCGGCCGCCGCCGCAGCCACCGCCTCGGCCGCCTCGGTGGCCTTGCGCTGCTGCGTGGCAAGGGTATGCGCCTGGACGAGGCGGACGAGGTGCACGAGTGCGGACTCATGCTGCGCGGCGGCGGCGAGCGGTGGCAGAATGTGCGCCTCTGAGAGCAAGAGGGCTTCGTCAATTTCGCCCGAGAGCGCGAGCGACTGGGCATGCGCCGGAAGCGTAGGCGGCGTGAGCCGTTCCACAGAGTGTGCCGACAGGACAAAGACCGCTGGAGGGCGCAGCGCGGGCGGCTGCGGCGCCGTGCCCGCGCTCGCCAGGGCGATGGCACCCGCGAGCTGAGGCAACCGCTGCACGGGTGGACGGGCATGCAGCAGGGTGTGCACCTCGGCGCCGCGCTTGTGCAGTGCGACGAGGAATGGCGTCGCTGTGGCGAGCGCAAGGGGCGCCTCGCTCAGCGTGAGCGAGAAGCCCCGCGAGGGGCGGCCCACATTGTCGAGGAACACGCCGAGCGTTTCCTGCGAGAGCAACAGCACCTCGCCTCCGTCGAGCGACGCACCGAGCGGCTCCGTGTGCTTTGCTCCGCCGGGGATCGGCAGTACATCGGCCATCTCGAGAGCGGGCAGCGCGAGGCGCGCGTACCGGCCTCGCAGCGCGAGCCAGAGCTGGCGCTCGCCGCCCCACGCCATCCAGCGGATAGGCTCCTGGAGCGCGACCTCGGCAAGCGGTACGAAGCATGCTGCTTCCGCGTCGAAGAGCTGCTTACCCGCGCCTCCGGCCACGGCAGCCGTGGCCGCTTGCCAGCGGTAGAGGATGAGCTTCTTGCGGCCAGCGGCGGCGAGCCGGAAGCCATCGGCGTTGTCCGCGTGCAGCATCGCGATCGACGTGCAGTCGACGCCACGCTCGAGCCGTGCGAGCGGCTTGAGCGAGGGCAGCTCGTGCGTGGTGACCGTGCCGTCGGCGAGGAGCAGCACGAGCATGCCGCACGGGCCGGCCGCGCACACCTGGACGATCGCGTGTTCGGCCGCCACCCGCACACGCCCCTGCAGCGTCATCGCGGTCGACGCTGGCGCCTCGCCTGCGCTCGCCTGCGCTGGCGGCGCAAGCCGCAGCAGCATTCCATCAGACGTGCCGATGGCGACATCGTCGCCCCAGGCGGCAAGCGCAGTGAGCTTGACGGATGGGTCCTCGTGCACCGTCGAAACAAGCCAGCCCGCTCCCGCTGGGGGAGCGCTGTGCGGAGGAGGTGGCTCGAGTCGACGCATGTCAGGGAAAAGGGAAGCGAGAAATCGTGCAACTCGGAAACGCCGAGTGTGAAAGCACGACTGTGAATGGCCAACTTTCGGAACATTGCCGAAGATCAGACCCAAAGGAGCCTCAAGAACCGACCGACTCGCCAGACGCACGCGCATGACCACGCCAACCCCGGTGCCCACCCGGCGGCCGACTCAGAAGAGGCCGCTCCCGCGAACCCGCCCCGCCCCCATCCCGCACCTATCATACCGTTTAAAAGGCATGGACTCGATTTCGTGCCGCTCCTTCTTGCATCCTGGCCGGACGGCCGCTCGTGCGTATGCATCGCCAGCACTGCCTGACCGCCTCACACCCCTCACTCCCCGGCTGCACTTCCCTCGACGACGACTGCACCCCCCGCCCTACGCCGACTCCCACTCCCCACCGCCTTTCGCACTCCCTCAGCAGCTCGTCTGCACGAGCGGCCAAGCTGGCATCGCCTTCATCTGCTCGACGACGGCCTCGGTTCCCCAAAAGGGCTCGGGGAAGGCCGGCACGTGCTGGCCGAGCGTGCTGGCGATGAGGACGTTCCCCGCTTCCACCTCGAGCACAAGCGAGCGCGTCGGCCCCGAGAGCACAAAGTTGAAGATCGCGTCGACGTGAAGCGCGACTGGCGCGCGGAGAGCATCCGCGCGCACCCAGCCGCGCGACGCATCTGGATGGTCCACCGGATGGTCGGGTGTGAGCACTGCGCCGCCCATGCAAACCATCTCCATTCGCCGTCCCACGCTAGCGCGCCACACGGCGGTCACGCGCTCACCCACGCCGACCTCGTCGCCGACGGCGAGCTCGCGCGCGAGCTTGATGGTGCCGTCGGCCAGGACGATGCGCGCGTCACCGCCATAGCAGACAGGTGGTGCGCGATTGGGCTCGAGACTGAAGGCGTGACTCCACTCCAGGCGAAATGTCTCGGCGCCGTGTGCGCAAGCTGCCACGTAGGCCTCGACCACTTCCTTTGGAGTCTTGTCCTCCACCACGAGCTCAGCCTTCCAGGAGCGAGTGCCGGACAGCCTGTTGAGCCCGGCTCCTTCGCGCCACTCGTCGCGGTGGATCGGCTCCGGCGTATACGCGTACCACTCGTCGTCACGGCGCCTGACCGTCGGGATGATGGCCGCCGCAGACTCGCTGTAGATCGCTCCCCAGCTGCAGGCCGAGGGCGTAACCGTCCACTCGATGCCGCACGGCTTCTCGCAGATCTTCCCGCGGACATTGCCGGTCTCAGGCCACGCTGCGAGAGAAGAGAGCAGCTCTGCCTCGGTTGGCTTGAACTTGGAGGCCTGCTGGTCCCGAAAGACCCTGGCGAGCGTGTTCACGATTGGGATGAGCATCAGGCCGCTCGGCGGCCGAAGCACCACGAGACGAGACGGGCCGAACGCCACGAGCTTGTCGCGGTTTCGGTCAGCACCAAAGCGCGCGTCATTCAAGCCGTCGCCGCCGTAAAAGGGCTCCGCCGGCACCTCACCGACACTGAGCTTGCGGCCGTCCACGTCAATCAACTTGACGATGTACACGCGGCCGGAGTTCGCGTCGGCCACCTCGCCACCCTCGATGAAGCCGCCAACCCGCTCCGATCTGAAGCCCATCTCGAGCAACCTCACGCTGCGCGTCGACAGGCGCTGCTTCCACGCCGCGAGCGCCGCGAGCGTGGCGGTCGACTTTTCGTCGCTCAGCTGACCGGGCTTGACGAGCGCCGTGACACATCCGGCAGCTGATCCCACGGGCGCAGCGGATCCCACGTGCTCCTCCTCCTCTACCGCCTCCTCTTCCGCTACGTGGCTCATACTGCGGCCACGCATGCTGCGGCGAGACGCCGCCGCAGACGACGAGCCGCCGCCCCCATAGCGCTTGTAAGCGGCTGCGGCCGCGGCGTCCTCCCTTGCGCGCTTATTCGTTGCTAGCTGGTCGGCGACTTGCTTTAGCTGGTCGGCGACTTGCTTGACCGCACTCCAGTCGTGCATGAAGACGGTGCGCACCTCAGCAGGATCCAGAGCGATGTACAGGCGCATCGTGACGGTGAGGCCGGCGACAGGCTTCTGAAGAAGCTGAATCACATCCGCGTGATTGATCGCGAGGAGCTTGGATATCTCGCCGACCATGACAGGTGCGCGATCCCCCTGGATGAAGAGCAGCGTATCGAGCTGTGAGCGAATGGTGTCTCGCCAGAACGAGCACACCTCTTGCAGTGAGGTAAGAGATTGCAGGCTGGGCGTGGCCGATGGGTGGATGAGGATGCTCATCAGCTCGTCGGTATCCTCAGCGAGCATGACCACCAGTCCCGCTCTATCTTCTCACCCACCTTTGCTCCGAGCACTGCAGGCCCCGCCTGCTAAAGGTAGTCGTACGAAGCGCGTGCTGGGGACACGACGAAACCGACGCTTGCTTTCTGAAGAGACGGTGCCAGCTCAGCGCGGCTGGCGGCCGCCCCCGTGCGCGAACCGCCCCCTTACCCGCCATGGTGTTAAGGGGGGTGTGAATGTGAATGTGTGTCTGTGTGATTTCTAACACAGTTGAGTGTCACTACCGGGTACCTTGGAATGCTGTACGCTGTACGAATACGCCCCGGCCCATACGATCGTCGCGCTCACCAGCGTCACCTTCAGCGTTTCTTCTCGAGCGTGGCGATGGCCTTGTCGAGCGCCTCGAGGATGGTGGCCTCGCTCATCGGCTTGATGACGATGCCATCCTTGTCCATCTCGGCGCGCGTAACGCGCACGCGCGCGTACGGCTCGGTCTCCGCATGCAAGTACAGAGCGCCGTCGGGCGTCGCCTTGCTTTGCTTGGAGCTCGCCTTCGCCTTTGCCCACTTCTCGTCGTCCGTCTCCCGTTGATCGAAGTTGGCGTAGCGGACGTTAGGGTTCTTCTGCACAAAACGCAAAATGACGCCGCGCCCGCCCTCGAGGTCGTCGAGCTCGACAGGCGTCGTCAGCCCTGCCCCGGGCTGCACGAAACGCAACGCGAACTCTCTCAGCCAACCCCGAAGCTCGTCGCCGTCGATTGCGGCAGCGTCGCCGCCGAGCGCACGCCGGTAGAGCTCGGGACCCACGAGCTTGAGGAATTCGTCAGCCCAATGGGACTCATCGGGGGCCGCCGCACCGACGAGGTCCCTGGCGAGCGGCGCGACTGAGAAGGATGCATTCACCGCCTCCTGGCGGCTCAGGCTCTGCAAGAGCACCGAGCTCGCGCTGCCGATCGTCACGTCGCCCTGGAGCGCGTCGCCAGATGCGATCTCGGCGCGGCGGGGGGCGCCGTCGGCGTCGACGAGCTTGCCGACGCGCACGACGGAGAAGGACGGCAGCCGCCCCTTGGCACGCAGGATCACCTCCTGCTCCGCCGCACGCAACTTGTCCAGTGGCCCTCCCCATGCGTTCACCAGACTGAAAGGCAATTTGTCGGCCCGTTCGACGCCGTGCGACGATAGGAAGACGACGCGACGCAAGCCGTCCGGTATCGCAGCGACGAGCGCCTTGACCTGTTCCGTCTCGACGCCGCCCTTTCCGCCCGCCGCTGCCGACACGATGATCAGAGCACTTGCACCCTCGAGCGCCTTCCGCAGCTCCGCGCCCGAGGCCGCTGGCGCGCCTTCAACGCCGAGGCGCGCCATCTCGCCGATGCTCTCGCCCTTATTGAGCAGCACGCGAAGCGACCAGCCGGCGTCGGCGGCAAATCTGGCGCGCAGCAGCGACTTGCCAACGGCCGTGTTCCCACCCGCGATGGCCACGATGCTGCCGCGCGGAACGTCATTCCGCGGCGGTGCAACGGCGGCCACTGCATCGCCCGTCACACTCACCATGGACTCTGGCACCTCGCTCGCTCTCTCTGGTCCCAGGATGAGCTCGATCTCCTCGTCGTCGATCTCGCCCATGCTATCTTCCAGCAAGGCCTCCGCTTCTTTGAGCCGCGCCATCTCAGCTCGCAGCTCGGTAACCCTCCGTTGCTGTTCGGTCGGATCGGAGCTGCAGCGCGGGTGTACCACTCGCGATGGTGCGATTCCGGTTCCAAATTTCAATTGCAACGGCCCCGGGGAGAGCAGCAACCCGCACGCAGACGCGAGCGCCACGAAATGAAGCACCATGTGCTGTGCTTGCATTTTGCAATTAACGATACTCAAATCGAAATCCAAACTGCTTCCACATTCGTTTGTTGAGGCTTGACACTTTTGGTCTAGTCCCTCAAGATATTCCGGCTCCCCCGGTGACTTTTTGCCGGAGTTCCCTAGGGGAGGCGCGCGCTCCTCGTGTGCATCAGTTTGTGCATCCTCCCCCACCCTGGTCGAAGCAACCTTCGCGACTGCTTGCTTTGGCATGGTCACGATCCATCGTTTGAATAGTGGTGGGGATGAGGTCATAAGGTTGCGAGCAGGCCAAAATGTTGTGCTTGGTCGCCACCCCACCGAATGCGATGCAACATTCTTCATGAAAATTGACTCAAAACGAGTCTCGCGAGTCCACGCGCGCATCTGCTACGACGGACGGCAGGCGACAGTCAAGGACTGCTCCAGATACGGCACCTTCTTGAATGGCATGCGCATCGATGCCAAAAAGCCCCCTGTGCTGCTCAAGAGCGGTGATGTAATCTCGGTTTGGCAGTCGAAGACTGCTGGATTTACTCCTGCTCTGGCCAGCTTCGAAATTACTGTCAAAGAGCAGGGCAAGGCACGCGAGCTGCCAACTGCCGCTGCAGCTGTTCTCGACGATGGCGCTGCGGCATCGGTCGACGAGGTCGAGGTCGAGGTCCATAATGACATTTGCGGTGCTGGTGGCGGCAGCGGCACGGGTATGCTTGCGATGGTGAGCAGTGAGGGCGGCTCCTCGTTCGAAGGCCAAGACGGCGCCTCGCAGCCACGTGGAGTGGCTGTCAAGAGGGAGCAACCTGACGAGCCAACCGAGGAGCCACAGGCCACACGTTTACGCTCGATGCGCAGAACTCTTGTGAAGGGCGGTGACATAGAGGGCGGCGACGTGGTTGGCGGCGGTGCCGGTACCCAGGACGAGCTGCGTTGGGGCGAGTTCCGTGCCATGCTCCCGACCTTGAGCGTCGAGGGGCTGCGTCCGATCATGGGGAAGCTGAACCGCGACAGCCTCGTAACGCTATTCGAACGGGCGAACGTGTCTCGCAAGAAGACGCTTTTGCAGCTGTTCGCGTGCGAAGGCTCGGTTGATGTTGTTCGCTACCTCGTGCAGACCTACAGGCCACTCGTGGAGTCGCCAGATGCGTTTGGGGAGTGGGTGAACAAGCGTAATGAGGGCGAGAGTGCCTTGCACCTCGCCGCTCATAACGATCACTTTGAGGTGGCCGATGAATTGCTGCGGAACAACGCCGATGTGCATGCCAAGGACACGGAGGGCATGACACCCCTCGTTCGCGCGATTGCCAAGCTCGGCACTGTGCACCTGGTCAGTCGGTTGCTTGAAGCTGGCGCCAAGCCGGATGAGGCCGATAAGAAAGGCAACACGTCGCTGCACTGGGCGCTAGATAAGGGCGAGACACTCATGGAGGGCGACGACGACAAGTGGGGTGCCAAGTCATCAATGAGGTCGTACCTCTCGTCAAGCTTCTCCTTAAAGCGTGTCCTCGTCTAGCTACAATGAAGGCTCATGACGGCGGCGATCCTCTCGTGTGGCTGCTGCTGAAGAGTGACAAGTTTGCGAAGAAGAAAGATGTCCAGGACCTCGCAGCGTTGCTTGTGCAAGCTGGTAGTGATCCAGATGAGCTCTCGCCGCTGCTGATCTCACCGTGGGTAGAAGAAGAGATTCAGCCAGACACGAGGACGGCTCGACAGCTCGCCGAGAAATGTAAGATACGGCTGCCGCCCAACAAAGGCCTGACGAGGGCTGTGCCCTCGTTCGCGAGCGATCACGACGACGACATGCTCCGCGCGGTCGACACGCACGACGACGCCGACCACAATGTTTTTGATAGTGACGAGCTCGTCGCTGATGGGGGTGCACACGTAGACGACGGCACCATCGCTCAGCGCCTTTCTCGTCACCCTCCGCCGCCGCCCACAAGCGGCGTCACGCCATTCGCCATTGTTCCCGCGTCAAGACGCGAGCTGAGCTCATTGCCGCTGCTAGGCATGATCGCTGCGGTGGATGATTTAGTCTCCATAATCGACGGCGACCGCATCCCCTTGCATGCCAAACAATGGGCTGCACAGGTGTGCGCCGCCCAGGGGGTCTGCTACTTCATGGACGGGCCGTTACGAACCCAATTTGAGGAGCTACGCGCGCGGCCGGGGCTGCCGACGGTCGACATTACTTCACACCAACTTGACTGCTGCCGACGGTCGCAAACCGGTGCTGGTAGCAGCTCGAGCCGGGGTCGGAAGATTCTTCCGGTACAACGTCTAACGCCGGTGGCGCCTGGTCAGCTGGTCTATTTCGAATCGACCACTTGCCTGCTGCACGAGAGCATCGAGCGCTTCATGGACGCGCTGCCACCGGGAGCGGTTCTTCCGGAGCTAGAGGTGGTTGCAGTCGACGCAAGTGATCCTCGCAAGGAGCTGCATGGCCAGTCCAAACTTGTTCTCTCGGCGCACTCGCAGCGCGTGCTCGCGAAGTACGAGATGCTTGGCATCTATACGGGAAGACTCTACTTGTCCAGCGAGGATCCGCCGCCGCAGCCCTCACTCCAGGCAGTCTTGGATTCGATTGGCTTCGTGTATCAGTTTCAAGAATGCTCCGAGGAGATCTGCGGTGACGCCAAGCTTAACGTCGACGCCTTTGATAATTACGGCAACAAGCTCATGGCAGCCAACGATGCCAACACGTGCGGCAAGGTGGTGTCTGGCCACAACGCTCGCTTTGTCGAGTTTAAGTACAAAGGTTGGCCCCATGTGGGCATCTTCGCTGCGCAGATGATCAATCCGGGCGATGAGATCCTTGTTCCATGTATGTTGGCAAGGCTTGAACTCGTGCGGCGCCTTGTCCTCCCCTGAAAATCTGCCTTTTTGTTATGATGTCTCATCGCCACATTTTGGCTCTCGTCGTCACAGATACAGAAAAGTACTGGTCGATGTACAACCTTCTCGATGAATGCTTCGCAGAGCCTGTGAACGTGCTGCGCCGCAACGCCCGATGTGTGCGTCAAAAGTTTGACCTGGCCTTACATGAGTTGCGCGACAAACTCTCTGAAGCTGAAGAAAAGATTCAGGAGCAGGGACGGGAGATTCAGGAGCTGCGACAGCAACGACATGTACCGGAGGCCCAGCAGCGAGCATGAGGAATGTGCGAGATCAATGGGGCAGAGAGAATCAACATATGCCACAACCTGTCTGGTGCTGCTGTGCTGGTGCTATACACACACATGACAGAAATGATATTAATTGCGTTCCGTTCATGAATTTACACCCGAAGACGAGACTTCTGAAGCGTGTTGACGAGACTACTTCAGCGACAGTGGTGGGTAGTGTTAGAAAGAAGAAGATTGTAAAGCAGTCAGCTCTCCGACGTCTCAGCTGTGCATGTACAGTGCGACCGGACGCAGGGAGTCGGACCTGCGGTGACAGTCTTGCTGGCGTGGCATGCTTGCTGGTCCGATCCTGCGCTCGGTGAGCACTTTGTCGGTGGCCCGCCCGAGCGTCCCCGTTCTCACGCCACCACCGTCCGGTCCTGGTGCAGCGTGCTTTCGTTTGACACGTCACACGACCTCCCGTCCGCCATTTGCGTAGTGCGATGTGGGTACGGGATAGGACGCGCGACGGGAGTAATTGTGTGTATGTGAATGTGTGTGCACCTCTGCACCACCTTCAAATTCCCCCACCGCACATCAGGGGGTCCCTTCAGCACTCGGTCGGCGGTCGCCGTGTACAGATAAAACTCACTCACTATGATCTATGTGTGTGGGGACCCCACGTGATCATAGGACCCTCACGTGATCAGTTAATATGTGCAATCCCAACTCCGGTTTCACAGGAAGCAGCTCCGGCAGGAGAGGCGTTAACTTATGTGGCGCTTTTGGCTTTTTCGTTTTTGGCTGGGCGATTATCCGGAGTGGAGCCATGAGTGGAGCTCACTGAGTTACAAAATCAGGTGGTGGGGATAGTGTGTGAATCTAGAGAGAATCCCTTTGGGTCAAATGCTCACCGGTACGCGCGAACCCAGTGGTCCGTGCAGTGTTTGCGGTAATGAAAAATGAAGCGGTACGGTAGCCGAGCTGTAGCAACTAACAAGCTTCAGAAGCTCCTTCTGCTGGACAGCCCCAGTACCGTACACCTAAACAGCGCGCGCAAAGCTGGAGAGGTCGTAGCCAGCCTCCTCGTACATGGCTCGGACCTGGGTGCGAACATTTGGACCCAGGACGTCCTCCGTCGCCCAAAGGAGCCATTCGGCATGAATTTGTTTGTCTGGGTCATAGGCCAGAGCCTCGCCATGCGCACGCGCGCCGCTAAATTGAGGTTGTATAGTGAAGAAGAGCACACGGCGCGGGAGGGGGCCGCTCTGCTGTTGTCCAGGCCCGCGGTGGATGAGCGTCGGAAGGCCGAGCACAGCGTCACCTGCTCGCGGGCTGGTTGGCCCGATGGGCCGCATGCGAGCGATGGTTTCGGTGGGTCGGAAGAGCAGCTCGCTGTACGCCTCGAGCAGCTGCGTTGCGTCGTGTCGCTGCTGCTCCTCCTCGCTCATGGCCCGCGTCGCACTGCACATCTTGCCCGTGCTTTCACAACAAAAGCCTTCATCGAGGTGGAGGCGCTTGCGCGCCTCCGCATCGGGCACTGCAATGAACTTGGAGCAATGGCAGCACTCGCTCCATAGCATCGTGGGGAAAGCCACGCTCGCGCTGTATGGCACCCCCTCTGTCGGGAGCTGTCCGGGGCGCAGATGGCAGATTCCAAAACACTCACGATTCCAAAAGTCGTCGCTATGGGGGATCTGAGGCGCGGAACCCTGCAAAGGGGGCACAGGGGGGACGGCCCTCAGTGCGCTCTCTCATTATGGCTCACCATCGCCCTGGACACCACATACGGACGTCAGTGGCCATAACACAACCATCCGGCGTGATGGTACAGCGACTCTTTGGCGCCTGTGCTCACCTCCAATGACTCGAGTAGCTCCAATCTCAATCTCAAGCTCAAGCTCAATCTCAAGCTCAAGCTCAAGCTCAAGCTCAAGCTCAAGCTCACCTCCAATGACTCGAGAAGCTTGAGGTTGGGCACCACGAATCTCGTCACCCCAAATAGGTGCTCGGCGGCGGCGCGTACAGTCGGATGGGCAGACAGCGCCGAGCGCACTGCTTCGGCGAGGACAGGTGAGGACGTTGCCAAATCGAGCTCGCGCGCATTGGAGATGGGGTAAGCGCTCGCGTCCATGGACAGATCGGCCAGCAGGGCGCAGAGGTCGGCGGGAAGCAGCTGCGGACGGGGCCATCGAGCCATGCATGCATCAGGACAATCGTAATCTCAACATCATCATAATCAGGCGCGACGCACCTCGACAAAGCAGAGGCCATCAGAGGCTTTCAGGGGCATTCAGAGGCATTCAGAGGCGATCACCTGCTCGACCTCGACGAAGCCATGCCAATCGATTCGGGCAGGGTCGGCATTGTGTAGGGCTGGCAGTGGGATAGAGGGCTGGCCACGCGAGGGCTGGCCACTTGGCTGCGGCAAGCGAATCCGCCTGGGCGGCTGCTTGGGCGTCGATGACGCCAAGGAGCGCCGCGCCCTTGACTGAGGAGTCGATCGCTGTTGTGGGGACCTTTGATTGCACGTTGGGCCTCCAAGGTGCCCGGCTAGCCCACGATAGCAGCAGACGCCCACGGCCTTCCTGCACAGCCGACAACCTCTCGGCTGGTCCTCCATGGCGCGTACCACGGTGCTATCCGTGGCACTCACCGTGGTGCTTATCATGGCGTTTGGTGCTGATGATAGCCAAGCGCTGATGCCCTTCGGACCAGCCGCCCAGCCGCTGACCGGCTCAGCCTCCATGCAAACGGCCCGGCTCCCATCGACAGGCGAGCCCTCTTCGTGTTCAACCGTCATGGTAGGTGTCGGTGCATCGTCTGCTATCTTGATGAACTTTGAGAGAACACGCGCTTCCACATCACCATCTTCATACTCGATTTCATACGAGCCGTCGTGGTTGATACGGCGCACCGTGCCCAAGAACCACCGTGTCCGCTTCTCCCCGAGCTCCGAGGCCCTGAAGCGCGCAGTGACAGTACATCCGATCGATAGTTGCTTCGAGACCGCTCCTCCGAGCTCGGGTGGACCGGATGAGCGCATTTTCCTGCGGCTGAAATCTCAACGTTTTCCCCACAAGTGAAGTCGGCCCGGCGCGAGCGAGCCCCCATTCATTCTCGGCGTGGGAGCCCCATTCACAATGTGCACTGAACATTCCACAACCGCAATCCCGCGCTTTTCAGCGGCATCGACCTACTCATCGACCTTGAACAGGCAAGCGCGTCATGAGTACGGCGAAGCGCAGCGGAACGTACAACCCGGCCGAGCACGGGCTCGCCAAATACTTCTTGAGCATGCTCGACGATAAAGATCGCAACGTGAAGTACGGTGAGGCTATCAAAAAATGCATTGAGGAGTTTGAGACCAAAGAGCAGCGGAAGCCGCGCGTGCTCGACATCGGCATTGGCACCGGCATGCTCTCGTCGCTGTGCCTGCTGCACGGGGCGGCACACGTTACCGGCGTCGACGTGAACAGTACCATGGTAGGCCTCGCGCGGGCGTCGCTCAAGGCGCTTGACCCAACCGGTAAGCAGCACAAAGTGCTGCTCGTCCGCCCAGGACCGAGCGCGCTACCCCCCGAGGAGCGCTTCGATATGGTCGTGTCCGAGATCCTCGGTACGCTCACCACGTCCGAGTCCATGTTCAAGTACGTGTCCATCTACCGTCACCATCTCAACACGTTTGGCGCTGACCACAAGGTCTATGCGGTGCCCCAGCAAACGACGCAGTACGCGGCGCTCCATCGGTTCTCGCGACAGGATCTGGGCGAACCGCTATCTGCGGCGCTCGAGGTCGCGCTTCATCTTAACCGCGACGCATTCGGCCGCTTCATGCCCAGCAACGAGGGCGGCCTCGCGCTCCCCCTCTACCTGTGGAAAAGCGAGCTCGTGGGCGGCAAGCGGCATGCAATCCACACCGAGAGCTACGAGGCACTGCCGCCGCGCGCCGAGGGACAGGGCGCTGACGGAGGCGGCGGCGGCAGCTTCGTCGCCAACGGGCTCGAGCGTCCCGTCGTGTACGAGGCCGAGACGCTCAACACGGCTTGCGATGAAGACGCATTCGTGCTGTGCGTGCTCGAATGGTCAGTCAAGCTTTGGGGCGACGTGAAGCTCGATAACACTCTCGAAGCTTACCGGGGCATGCCTCTGCGCAACGCGCTCGCGCGCGCGTCCGCGTGGGGCTTCTTCATCGCCGACGTGCCGTCGCTTCGGTCGGGCGTGCCGCGCCGCGCGCCCTTGACGGTGCGTGCCAACCGCATGAACGCGGCTGCAGGCCAAGGGACCCCTGAGCTCGTGATCGATGGGCACCGCGTGGCAAATGTGTGTGAGGAGCCGGCACCGTATGTGGCGATGGCGGCCGACGCCGACGCGGCCGATCGCCTGTTCGAGGCGCTCAAGGCGCTGCGAAGCGCGGGCGCTTCCGCCGCGGCAGCGCCAGTCCGTTCCTCGCCCAGGATAGGCAACGGAAAGCGGAAGGTCGACGAAGCTTCGCTCCCAGGTAGCCCTAGCAAGCGGGCGTGTAAGTCGGAGCCCCAGCGTGTGCAGTCGGAGCCCCAGCGTGTGCTCATTGTCAACGACACCACGGCCGGCAAGTTGCCGTTCGAGGCCGCGGTCCTCGGCTTCGATGTCAACGTGGTGAATGATGACCAATTGGCGACTGAGGCTGGGAAGCGAGCAGTGGAGGCGCTCGCTGCTGCCGCGGCGCCGTCGTCGGAGGCCAAGCCAGGTCGAATCAGCTGGCACGTGGGCCGTGTGGCCACCGGCGGCGCCGAGGCGCGCAAGACGCGTGGCGCGTTCATGCCCAGTAAGCAGTACGATGCGGTGGTGCTCGGCGCAGCGCTGCTCGACGAGATGCGCGACGACAAGCATCGGCTGGAGCACAGCAAGGCCATCGTCGATCGCTGGTCTAAGACGCGCAAGGGCATTCCCGAGCCCGCCCAGCTCCACGAGACGGATCATGCATTCGATCGAGCGGACTTTTACAAGCACTCGCTCCCCGAAGCGTTTAAGGGGCGCCGATGCCTGGCTGGGGTCGAGGGGGCGCTTCGCGCGCTCGGCGAGCCGTGTGCGCAGGCCGATGGCGGTGCGCCTTTCGCGACCAATGACGACGGCCTCGTCTTCCACGGAGTCCACACCGTCCGCATCGATCGGCTTTACCAGGCGCTCGAATCGCCCATGGAGGCGCCCAAGGCTGAAGAAACTCCGGTGCCGCGGCGGGAGACGAACGGAGAAAGCCGGAGGCGCTCACGCATCAAGACCTCGTCGGTCTGCGCCTCGTCTGCGGACCGATCGGCGCCATCGGACGAGCCATCGGCTGCGGGGGCGGCCGACGCGGACGAGATCCGCGCCGGCGTGCGTGAGTGCTCTGCAAAGCTGCCCGATGGGGAAGAGTCACTCGCCGCGACCCTCGAGGCCTTCGCCAAGCTGCTTAACTCTGACGACCCTCGAGGCCTTCAACAGGTGCTTGAACAGTCAGTTGCAAAGCTCAGCCGTGGCGCACGCTCCGCCGTGGCTCGTGCCACATACCTCGGCGTCAAGCTGCGCCTGAGGCGCGAAGCGCCCAAACGGCCCAAGACGGCGGCGGCCTGAAGCCATGCCTGAAGCGCCCAAACGGCCCAAGGCGCCCAAGACGGCGGCGGCCTGAAGCAGGGGCGCTGACTGGCCATCGAGAACTTTTCGTCCGTACATGTATGCATGCCGTGTGAGTCTGAGGGTACAGGGTTTCTTCTGTTACTTGTTCGGGTGCTTGGGTTGGCGCACAAAAGGAAAACGCGAAAGCGCCGTAAAGGACCGCGATCCGATCGCCCAACCCCCCTTACGCGCGCCGCCCCAACCCAGCGCAGGTGCTGCGTGCTGGGCCCGACACGCGCGCTCGGTCGTACCCCGAGTGTCTAAGAGAGATTTGCATATGGGGATTTGTGAGTCAATTTGCATTTGGTGCTTGTTGAGTGTTGAGACGGACGGGAACGTTCTCGACGACGACGATACACATACAGTCAATCATACAGTAAAAATCATGTCGATCGCATGGTCTTCGCTAGCTGGATCCACTCCTCCTTGAGCTCAGGCAGCTTGACCACGCCCTTGAAGTTACGCGGCAGCGGCGCGCAGCGCACGTGGTCGGGCTTGGAGCCCTTGGAGACGCCCTTCTTGGCGAGCGCGATGAAATCTCTCTCGATCTCGGAGCGCTTCGCCTCGGCGGCGGGCGTGAGGAGCTCGATCGTCACGCAACAGGCGTCCTCATGCTCTGAGTCGAGACGAAGCCCGATCACCGACACTTCGAGATCGGCCTCGTCCGCGAGCCCAAACGTGGCCATCGCAAACGTCTTGAGCTCCTCGTTCACCTGCTCGTACGCGTAATTGGCGCCGCCGCGGATGAGCAGCGCCGAGTCGCGACTCTGCCAGTAGTAGTCGTACGTGCCGTCGTGGGCGTTCGGCAGCCGGAAGCAGATGTCGCCAAGGTTTGTGTACCACCGGCCCTCCTCGGTGAGCGCCTTGGCCGTGGCCGCATCGTTGCCCACGTAGCCCGACATGAGATTCTCGCCGCGGGTAATCAGCTGCCCCGGCTCGCCATTGGCCACGTCCACGAGATAACCTTTCTCCTTGGGGTCGACTGACTGGACGAGCCGCACCTCGGTGTAGGGCGGGTGCGGCCGTCCTATGTAGTAGCCCACCTGTGGCTGGCCGCGCAGGCTATGCTCCCAGCCGGCCTGGAGGGAGGGGCGGCACTCAGTGGCGTTCAACGGCACTCAGCGGCATTCAACGGCATTCAACGGCACTCCTCCATCAAAGGCTATGCTCCCAGCCGGCCTGGAGGGAGGGGCGGCATTCAACGGCACTCATCCATCAAAGGCGTCATCCAAGGCGTCCTCGGCGCACCCGGAATGCAACCAAGCGCTCGACCTCGGAGAGGTGTGTGGGCGTGCCCATCACCTGAAGGCACGTCTCCGTAGAGCCGAAACGCACAGTGGGAAGCCGACCACAGTGCCGTTGGATGCGCTCCACCGTCGTCGGTCCGACCGGCGCCGAGCCGAGCAGCAGGATGGTCTCTGAGAGGGCGGACTTGAGGAGCGACGCGGCTAACGGCAGCCCTCCGCCACTGATCAGGCTGTCGAGGAAGTCGAAGTGTCGCGAGACGAGCGGCGCGACGATCACGGTGCGCCCGCCCGCGGCGCGCGTGGCGAGCGCGGCAGCGAACTCCGCGTCCGACATGGACGTGTTGATGGGTACGCCCGTACCAGCACGCACGAGCACGGACCAGTACCTGCACTCAGAGGGCACTCAGAGGGCACTCAGAGGGCACTCAGAGGGCACTCAGAGGGCACTCAGAGGGCACTCAGAGGGCACTCAGAGGGCACTCAGAGGGCACTCAGAGGGCACTCAGAGGGCACTCAGAGGGCACGCAGAGGGCACGCAGAGGGCACTCAGAGGGCACGCAGAGGGCACTCAGAGGGCACTCAGAGGGCACTCAGAGGGCACTCAGAGGGCACTCAGAGGGCACGCAGAGGGCACCAGAGGGCACCAGAGGGCACGCAGAGGGCACTCAGAGGGCACTCAGAGGGCACTCAGAGGGCACTCAGAGGGCACTCAGAGGGCACTCAGAGGGCACTCAGAGGGCACTTGGCACTCGGAGGGCACTCAGAGGGTAATCGGAGGGCGATCAGAAGAGGTGAAGAGGGTGATCAGAGGTGACGAGGGCCATCAGAGGAGACGAGGGCGATCAAAGGGCCATCAGAGGAGAAGAGGGCGATCAGAGGCCCGTAAGCAGCTGTTCTCCGATGGAGCGCACTTTGTGGTGTACTGCTGCACGAGGTGTAGCTGCGTGCCCGGCCTTCGCATCGCCCAGTCGCTGATCGAGGTGGAGTTGGTGTGGTGCAGCGGATTGACCACCACAGCGACCAGCTGCTTCCCGTCGCCCACCTGCAGAAAATCCTCAAAGGTGCGCCGATTGCACTCGTACGCCCGGAAGCTGAGCCGCACGCCCTTCGGCTCACCCGTCGTGCCCGAGGTGAAGATGACGATGCGCGTCTGGTCTGGCGTGGCGACGCCTGCGGCCGCGGCGGCCTCGAGCGCCGCCTTATGCGCGGTCGGCTGCGCCGCCAGCTCGGCCACGTTGAAGACGACCACATCCAGCTTCTGGGCACGGATGGCGGCGACATGGTCGGCGGGCGTGTCCGGGTCGATGAGGACGAGCTTGCTGCCTGTTAGCTCGATCTTGTAGAGTACCTTTGCCTCCGTGTCGGCCTGCCAGTTGATGGTGACCGGAGTCGTGCCGAGCAGCACCGACGCCAGCCTAAAGGCCATGTCGCCAACCGTGTTGCACGAGAAGTAGTGCGTGTGACACTCGCCCGGCTTGAGGCCCGCCTCGAGAAGCACGGACGCAGCGCGCAGCGCGAGTTCATGGAACTCGCCGCGCGTGTACGTCTCCGTGGCCAGCGACTTGTCGATGGCAACTGAGTAGTAGGTGAGGAACGCGTCCTGCGCGCGCTCACCAGTGAACGCCTCGAGATACACAGCGATGCCCACGCCCAGCGAGGGCGAGGGCGGCGTTGGCAACGAGGCGGACATGGACGAAGCCAAGAGTATGATTCATAATTACAAATTGGGAAAGAGATTGATAAGTCAAGTCAAGTCAGACTTGACTTGACTTGACTTGAGATTGATAAAAAGGGTTAGGTCCGTCATTCAGTTTCGTCGCGATTCCCCACGCTCAACACCCCGTTTCAAAGGACGGTTCCGCACCCCTCGGTCAACACAACATGTAGGGACCTACCATTACTCCATTATTAGTTGATTGTTCGTTCTCTCGAGCTACTCAATTTCCGTAGCTAGAGGCTTATAGTAGAAAGCTAGAACTCTTCCACGATTTCACATGTACATGTACATGTACCATGCAGTTGTCTTTCAACTCTTCCGAAGGAAACGTAGAAGTCAACTAGGAATTACTTATGATAGGCGTTTCGATTTTTTGTGTGATTTGTTTTTGTTACACTCGCCGAAACGGGGCGGTCGGGGCGGTCGGGGTATTCGGGTAGTTATCCTCGGCTCGTGCTTCCAGATTTTGATGAAACAGCCGTCTGCGGCCGTCTGCGGTGTGGAAAGCTGTCTGCGCAGCCCAAAAGGACCAAAAACAGCAAGGCCGTCGAGCGGGGGCCGTCGAGCGCGCGACGTCTCGATCGGTGCGATGCTGACGACGAAGAAAGCGGTGAGCCGCCTGCAAGAGAAGGGCAGGTACCGCAAAAAG
>Ga0210244_101258_pt1 | contig 21033 bp, 15 predicted proteins | sample ChrtobMetaP3_0mM_FD_155473 | JGI IMG/M metagenome (GOLD analysis project Ga0210244, IMG submission 155473) | Chrysochromulina tobin associated microbial communities from unialgal haptophyte culture, Seattle, Washington, United States - P3_0mM | ecosystem: Host-associated > Algae > Haptophytes >...
CACCAGTAAGTACAGTATGTCCGGTATCTACCGAGGTGTGCGTACCCGTGTGTACCCGGGAAGGCAGGGGAGGCCCATCTGGGCCGCCTCGACCTTACGGGCTACCGGTATGGGTTCCGGCCGGTCAGGGGACCTCGCCGGGCCTTGGGTCGTTTCACAATATGGCTTCACCTAAAACCACAAGCTTACCAAACGCTCAGGAAGGAGGGCCCCCGTTCTCGAAGCTATGAGCAATGATCCATGTGAGAGGCCTGCATAAAAATTACAGTGTCGTAAAACGTTCTTATTCTGTCCGGGCCGAAGCAATGGACGACGACGTCGAGGAGGACGTGGGGCTCAACACCTCACGCGAGCTGCGCAACGCCTACACGCGAGGTTCGCGTGTGGAGCTCACGGGTCTTGTGTCGCGAGCGAGTCTCAACGGAATACTGGCGACGGTCCTTGAGCACATCTCTACCTCTGGGCGTTGGGCAGTCATGCCAGAGGTACCGAACTCCAAACAATTGTTGGTCAAGCCGGAAAACATCAAGCTCGTGCACGACCCGGCCATGCGCCCGATCAATCTTCGCAAACTTCTCATGCAGCTTGACCCCGCCTATGCGCTTATGCCCACACAAGCTTATGCCCCGCATATCCCCACACAAGTCACCAACGAACGCATCGCCCAGCGTAAGGCGCTCATTGCAGTGCTCTCTCTTGCCCCTGGCCACAATAGCACCGACCCTCTGCTCAACGACCCGACGTGCCAGATCCTCGAGCTGAGCGCTCTCGATGCGATCACTGTGCAGCCACGCCAGCTCTACGTGTGGGCGCTCGTGTGCCGCGCTTGGGCCGCCGCCGTCAAGGCCTGGCTCGCGTCGACGGCGGCGTACGCCTTTTGGCAACGCGTCTGCGCGGGCATGCTCCCGCCTGAGACCGTCCTGCATCCCGAGCTCTGCACGAAGGACATGCTGCGCGAGTGGGCCGCGTTGCCCATGGCCGTTGGCACTAAGCAGCAGTGGTACCGATGCGGGCTTGGCAGGGCGCGTACCGACGAGGAGTCGGAGGCGATGACGGAGCTTGAGCTGGGCATTTCGATCGCCTGGCTCTTCAAGCTCTGGTGGAATATCGGCGACGCCTCACACACTTCGCCGCGCTTCGTCGGCTGGAGGCGACTGTACTTCGATCCCTTTCTCACCGGTCGCACGCACGGCGCGGAATTCAATCCGCCTGCCTGGGAATTGACCGGTGGCCGCCGAATACCGCATAGTCTGCTCGCGAACGTGTGCGATTGCATCCAGGACTTTCGGGGGATCTCCTCGAACCTGCCTGACGAGATCGACTACGAATGTCTCCGCACGCTCCGCGCGCTCGTAACCAAGTTTGACTGTCAGACACCGCTTCACACGCAGTGGCGATTCATGACGGAGCCTCAGATCACGCCGGCCAAGAACGCCGCCTTCTTCTCGCTGATCAGGCGCTATTGCCCGCTCTTCCCGCAAAAGGCCGACACGGTACCGCTGGAGGTCGTCTCGCCTGTCTTCAAGCGTGGCAAGCGCCACCGATACGAGTTTCCGCGCCCCGAGCGCTGGCGCCTCTGGCCGCACACGGCGAACAAGTTTCTGATCCTGGACTCCCCAAATGATGTGTTTGATATCCGGGATAGCTGGGTGTGGGATCAGGACGTGACGGAGCGCGACGAGCGAGGCGTGCTTGAGGGTGACGAGGCCTTCGATGCGAGCGAGGATGAGGAGGCCGAGGACATGGAGGACGACATGGATGGCGACGAAGACGATGATGTGGTTGAGGAAGACGCTGGGATAGATGTGAATTAATCTTATGATGTGCACGTGCATCGCTTTCTCCTCGGTCACGGTGCGGGGGTGGGGCGTACGGGGGTGCAGGCGACGGGGCGTGCAATTGGGGGCGTGGTGTACGGACGAGAACGCGGCCCAACGGGTGGAGCTAAAAGGCGGAGCGAGAGCTAAACAGCGAGGTCCGAGACGTCTCGGGACGAATATCCTATACTATATTCTTATATTCGCTACTTTTGGCGTTCTGCGTGACGCGATCGTGCGACAAGCGAACAAGTCGATAGACGATACCGCGCGCGAATATCGTTTGTACGTTCAACCGGTTGATATATAATATCAGCTGAGATCGATACGATTCGGGTTTCAGGTACAGGTTCAGCGCATGGTTTCAGCTTAGAGCTTTCACGAGACCGTTCAAATTTTGGATTATCTGGAGATTTAAACTGGAGATTAAAATTACGTCGTATCTGCGCGGCGTGTTAAATGTTAATCACACTGCGGGTCGTTTAACACGCACTGTTCACACCAGTCGGACCGCACACCGGCAGCAGCGCACACTGAATTCACATGTCGCTTGTCGGCGGACTGAACGTTCTGAGCCTATGTGCGCCTATTGCGCTTTGGGCACCTCAAAATATCCCCTCGCCCGGCCACTACTGGCGGTCGATCTTATGGCGTAGCATCGACGTCGCCCACATGAACGTCCACGTCGTTGTCGAGGATCTCCACCTCATCGGCGTCGACGCCGGACATGCGCACGGCCTCCGTGAGCTGCTCCTCGTAGCGACGCAAGGTCTCGAGCGGCACCACGCGATGCCGCCGCAGATTGCGCCGCTTGGCTGTCTCGAGCGTCACGCGCACGTACAGGATCTTCACACGGAAGCCGGCAGCACGCGCGGCCGCCATCCGCCCTTTTCGCCGAGCTACCTTGGTGCCAGTCCCATCGAGGATGATTCGCCCCACGCTTGGGTCGGCCAGCGCCTTGCGGAAACGCTCTTCTACCCGCAGATCTGCCCAATCGTAGGCGCCCTCCACATTGTACACAGCCGCCGGATCCTCAGGCGCATAGAGAGGATGCTCTACCATCTCGCGGTCGAGGTCTAGGATGGCTGTCCTGGCCTCCCCATCTCTGCAGCTTCCCTCGCTCGAGTCCCACAGCCGGTATGCACGCTCCGCATCCGTGAGGCTGCCACCCGGCATCCCAACAAGCCTGTGGCCATAGCGCTGCTCTATGACGCGCGTCTTGCCCGATCCAGGCATGCCCGCAAGGAAGATGGCCTCGCGCCGCCTCTCGGGTGTGCCCATAGTCGCCAGCTGTACTGAGAGACTTGGGCTCTGCTGGCTCCAGGCTGTTGAGATGCTTGTGGCACTGCTCGTCTCGATGCTGGCGCGACGCGACGATGCTGCAACCACGACATGGGGTGGGGGGGGAATAGTAGATACGCGTAAGCCGTAGTTGCTGCCGGATGCACGTAGCCCGAGTTTGCTGCCGAAGCCGGGACGATGCAGTCCACGCGCTGCGCAGACGGCGCTCCTGCATGCCGTCATCATTCCTCGAGGGATGATGGGTTGACACGACTCGCGAGCGTGCGAGCCGCGGCGTCAGTTTGTGCCCCGAATTGAGTCCAATCCAAGACCTCCGCCGTCGAGAGGCCAGCACGAAATTGACGTTTGACGAACCTCATCAATTTTTCTCTCCACAGTACACATGAGCCGATCGTCTGAACGCTCCGGTCAACAATTCGGGTGACGCGGGGCCCGTAAGGTAACCGTATCCGTAAAGGGCCCGTGTGTGACGGCCGGGGTGCGGGGAGCAATGGCGGGGAGGGCGGGAGCGGGGTCCGTAACAGTTACAATGTACAGTACAATTGTATCAGACTAACAGTAACAGCTAACACGTGCAGGTGAAGTACCGAGTTCCATTGCATTTGTCAGCTGTCAAAATCATGGGATGGGGAACAGGGGTGTCGTGGGAATCTGAGTGTTCGCGTTATCGAATGAAGATTTCAGCCTCCAATCGGAGCGCATCTGCGCGTGCGCCTCTCTTTTCAGAGTTTGCCATCACGCCGGATGCGCGAGGGCGAGCAGCCGCGCCAGGAGTTCCTCGCGCTTGCCGTTGGCGCGCACCCCGGCTTGCTTGGCGCGCTGCTGCAGTGCCTTGTACGGCAAGGCATGCAGCCCCGCGTTGGCGTTGGAAGGCGGAGCATTCTCGACGCCCATCTCGACGCCCTGGCCCCCCTCGGTGGGCGCCACTCTCGCGCCCTCGGCTCCTCTGCCGCCGGCTGCAGCGGTGGCCTCAGCCTCTGCGTTCGCCTCTGCCTCGATGACGCCTGCCGCAGATTGGGTTGGCGCCGCTGGCGCCGCTGGCGCCGCTGGCGCCGCTGGCGGCACCGCCAGCTCGTGCGCCGACGGAGCTTGCACCGCCTCGGGCACGCTCGCGAGGTCCTTGATGAGCACATCCTCGTCGAGGTCGCCGCCAGTCGCCGCGTCGACGAGCTCCAGTACCTGAGTCGACAGCTTTCGTGCCGCGCCGGGCGGCGTCACCACGGGAGATGGGACGGCGATGCATTCTTCGATGGCGAGCGGAGCGCGGCAATTCGGACACGTCTTGTTGTCGCGCTCGGCCCAGCTCTTCCAGCAGTCGATGTGGTAGGCGTGGCCGCAGCCTGTGACAGCCACGCGCTGGCCTGTGACGGTCACGTCTATGCTCTCGCAGCAGATGGAGCACACGTCCTGAGCGTCGTCGGTGGGCGTGCCATCAAACGCATCCGTCTTCGCCTTTACCAGGGCGCTGCGCGCAGCCGTCTTGGCTTCGGCGGGCGTGACGGCGCTCGGAGTCTTTGACGGAGTTTCGCGCGGCACGAAGACAATTGATGATGAAGGTATCAACAGAGGATTGGGCGATTGATCCCCAAAGGTGAATCGACGAACCAGGGCTGATGGCGAGAAGAGCTCCCCAAGTGAGGCGATCGCTCGCGAGACGCGCGACGAGTTGGGCAAGTCTTCCAGCGGGATGGAGGGCCCCAATGCAGTTGTGCTGAAGCGGCTATGGCGCCGTGGCGCGGGCGGCGCTCGCAGCTCTCGGCGAGCGACGTGCTCATGCACCCAGTCGGGAGTGGTCTGTTGCGAGTCTGAGGACGAGGAGGCCGACATCCGTCCAGGCCGCTTGCTCTTGAAGGGATTTCAAAAGGAGGGCCGTCGGCCAATTGAAAGTTGCCTGTTTCGGCAACGATCTCGAAAATCTCTATCTTTAGTCGAAGAAGGGCGTTGCGAAACCGGGGATTCCCGCGGTCACGGAAGAGATCATGAATCATCGCCTGAAAACATGTATTGAAGAGATCGGTGAGATTGCATGTCGAAAACGTACGGTAATCGGTATAAACGCACCTACGCACGGCATTCACTTGACGTGATCTTGAACGCATTGCGTAAACGAAATCAGACAACGGGGCAACGAACGACGACGGGTTACACTCTGTCTCTGAGAGAGACACTCTCCGAAAGACCATGCATGCTTGATCGGATGCTACTTGAGACTTCATCCCACGCGCAACTCACAGGGGCGGACAGCGGGAGCGGCCCGGCGGCGCAAGCTATATGAAGATGCAGATGCACATGCTCATGCAGCACTCTCTGTGGCCGACACACATTCATCTGTGGCTAAATCTCTCGCCGCACCGACGCGCTGCATCGGCCGGCGCTTGATGAGCGCGTTCCCAGGCGTCAGCTGCTCGCTGAATTAGCCGCGCACTCGCTTGACGCGGCCGACCAGAAAGTTGCCGCCATTCTGCAGCGTCCGTGCGTTGGGGCGGATGGTGACGCCCGGGGGCACGGTTAGGTGCTCCATGCGCAGGTCCATCCCGTCGGCGCGCCGCATGTCCGCCACGAGGAAGCGTGGGATGTTCTCCGGGTCTCGAACAAGGCACTTCAGGCCTGTGTCGGAGAAGATGTCGTGTGTGTACCCACCCGTCTTGATCGTCGGATGCGTCTCCTCGTTGACGAAGATGATGGGCACGGGCAGCTTCACGGGATGGCGCAATGGGTCACGAGGCCAGCGGCGGAAGTTGACGTGCTTCACGTTGAACCGTTTCAGGTCGTCGTACTGCACCTCCTGGGTCAGCACGCGCACCTTCTCGCCACCCTCGACCTCGAGCGTGAGAAGCTCTCGCTGGTAGTGCGTGCGACGTAGGAAGGGCATCAGCGCTTCGCGTGCGACCGACAGGTTCACGAACGGCAGTCCATCACCCTGCAGTACCACCGGAAGGCGGCCCGCGGCCCGCATCTCTCTCGAATGGATAGTGCCGAGCTCCGAGCTCTTGCGTGGCACCGCATGCAGCACGCGGTCGGGCGAGGGCACGATCGGATCGAGATCGGGCCGGTACCAGCGGCGCAGCAGGCCAACTCCAGCGCGGCGGAGGGACGCCGCCTGCGCTGAGCAGCCCAGCGAGCGCAACATGACGATCTCTCTGCTGAGTTCCTGTGATCAGGCGCGCGCCGAATGCAAAAGTCCGAATTCGTGTGAAGGAAGGCACACCCGAAAAAAGATCCTACGAGACCATCCCCGCTTGTTGGCCTATGTACGAAAAAAACGCTCGGTACAACGCGTACGCATATTTGGTTTTCGACACTCGCGACGCCCCGTCCAGCCCCGAGAGCCGAGCGGCCGAGCGCCCGCCTGAGCTCCACAGCAGCAGCACAATGGCGCCCCGCGGTGCCGCCGGGCCCAGCAGCGATGAGCGACGCGAGATCGAAACTCTGAAGGCGCTCATCGACAAAACTCCAGAGCGCCCGTCGACACTCAATCAATCAACCTTCATGCGGTTCACCATGGGAGAGCAGAATCGGTGCGCGCCCCGCCGAAGTCGTTGAGCGAGCCTCCAGCGCACTCGCGCCAGTACTGTTCGCGCCACATGCACGCCATCGCACTCGCTTGCACGAACGCTTTCACCGAATGCCGCGCTTGCATTGCATTGCTTGCACGCTCAGGGCTGTTGGAGACGAGGTGCGTAAGGAGAAAGAGGCGATGAGTGCTATGAGAGCGGAGCTCCAGGCGAGGCGGTTGCAGCGAGCAAAGGATCTCAAGGACCAAGCGAAAGCGCAGCTGGAGCTCGATAAAGAGATCAAAAAGAAGGAGGAGGAGAAGAGGCTCGAAATCGGCAAGGAGCAGCGGGCCAAGGAGGCGGCATGGCAGGAGCGGCGGGAGCAGCAGGCGCAGGCTTTCGTGATGAAGGGTCACAAGCTTGTGGAGGAGACGCGGCAGCGACAGAAGAATATGGACAAGGCCGAGGACGAACAGGATAAGAAGGAGCGCGCGGAGGGCTTGGCGGAGAAGAAGCGCATCTTGGAGGCGTATAAGAAGGAGAAGGCGGAGAATTACGAGGAGAACAAGGTGAAGGTGCAGTCCGTGAAGAAGGCGACGGACCCTGCGATCATCGCCGAGGCGAAGAAGTGGGCGTCGGAGCAGCGCGTGGGCTCGGCCGAGGACAAGCGGAAGCAGTTTTCGGCGCTCAAGTCGATGCGAAGGCGCAAAAAGGAGGGGCACCTCGAAAAGGCGAAGGAGATCAAGGGGAAGGTGGAGGAGATCAAGCAGGCGGCGAGGGAGGTGCATAAGAAAATGCTCGAGAAGAAGAAGAAGAACGCGGGTGAGGAGCGCGCCAACGACTACCTTGTCGAGCTCGAGAAGCAGCGCGTGCTCGCTCAGAAGCAGAAAGAACACGACAGCATCTACAACAAGCGGTACGCCTCGACCAAGGCGGCGGCGAAGTGGGAGCAGGCGCCCGTGCTCGCGAAGCCGAACTTTGGGAGCCTTGACCCGAGCATCTCTGGCGGAGGCTTGGTGGGATGAGGTGCAAGGACAGGCGAGCACAAGCAGGAGATCTGCTCATCCAGAGCACAGGACTCACGCCGAGCGTCGTGCCGAGCGTCGTGCTGCGTGCGCGCGGCGCCATAGGCGTGATCCAAGGTCAACAGTTCGTGAGGCTCAACGTTGCTACGTATTAAGGATGCGCATGCGTGTCATGGTAGTCGATGGGTCGCGTATAGAGTACAACGTGTTTCCCGCAATCGTGCGATCGATCGGGGTCCACCGCCATGTGCGTGCGCACGCCGTGCCGGCGTTGCGCATGCGGGCCGCGCGTCCGCACGCGCTAGTTCCAATCGCCCGGTGACTTGAGACTTCATTCCAGGACTTCAGTCAATCTTTCAGGACATTCACGTCACAGACTCCATGGCTTGCTCCATGGTTCTAAACTCGACACAAATCAAATTCACCGACCGTCGTACAAAATGATGCAATTTCCTCCCTCCAACTCATTTAGCAATTCACAGACATTGTTCACAGACATTCGAAAGCCCGGCCCATGCAAGCCGAATGCGCTACGGCGCAAAAGGGCATCACCACGTGGGCGGCGCTGTTCCCAAGGCGAAGCAGACGGGACGCTCGCAAAAAATTGGATTGAGTCAGCCGGGAGGCTCTCGCTGGAGATTCTGCTTGATGATTCTCCTCAGCTTCAACATGATGGCAAGCGTTGAAAGCCAGACCCCTGCATGCGACGCCTGCCTGTTCTTCGTCGCCAACATGGAGGGCGCGAGCGTGGACCGAGTCCTCGACATTTTCAACGGCTGCGGCCACTCTGTGCGGCTGGATGAGTACCTGCTGTGCAGCTGCTCCAATGGATGCGTGCCGCAGAACTTCCACGAGCATCACGAGAACTTCACGTCCGGCGCCGTGCTCCAAGCGGGCGCGACGTGGCGCATCGCCCATCCCCAGGCCCGCATCCCACCCGGCGCACGTCCATGGAACCAGACCTACCAGTACCTTTCCAACGGCAACGATGCCTTCGCGCTCGTGCGCCGGTCGCCCGCCTATGTGCTCGACACCGTCGGCGACTTTGGGCCCGACCCAGGAGCTGCTGGTTGGACTGTAGCGGGTGTGCCGGGTGCGACCGTTGACCACACGCTGATCCGCAAGAATACCACAAGCTCGGGAAATTGCGGCGCCTGGAGCCATTCGGCGGGCACGTCGGCCGCCAGCTCCGAGTGGATGGTGTACCCGCAGGGCACATGGCCTTTCCAAGCAAGCCCTTCGAATACGGTCTCGCCCTCCTCACCTTCCTCGTCCTCCTCCTGCCCCTCGCCCCCGAGCGCACCGTGCAGCCTCAGCAGCGTGATCACCAAGTGCGGCCCCAGTGCGCCGGTCACAGCCAGCGCGGCGCTCGACCGTCGCCCCGACCGTAGCCGCCTGGTCGTGGCCACGTGGAACGCAGAGTGGCTCTTCGATGGCGTGTGCGATCCGACGTCCTCTCCGTGGGCAGGTGGCACGGAGTGCGTGGGCCATGCATCCGGCCTGAATCGGTGCGATGCTGCGGGCGCGGCCGCGCACCTGCAGCGCATGGCGGCTCGAATGGCCGCCTTCGACGCCGACGTCATCTCCCTCGTTGAGATCGAGAGCTGTGCAATGCTCGACGCGGTGGGCGCGGTGCAGCACAACCCCAACGGCGGAGCGAGTGGCGCGGCGTACGAAAGCCTGATGACGACCGGCACGGACACATTCCTGCGCCAGCAAGTGGGCCTTCTCTCGAGGCTCAGGTCGATCGCGCCCGTGGAGCGCTCAAGCGCGCGGCAGGCCTACCCTATCGACGGCGCCTCGGGCTGCGGCGATGCAGCCAACGGCACTTCCGACACATCGAAACACTACGTGGCAAGGCTGCACCTGGAGCTGCCGGCGGCGAGCGGCGCGGCGGAGAGTACCGAGGCCGCGACTCTGATCGTGGTCGGAATGCATCTGAAAGCGATCCCAACGGATCCTCCCTCGTGCCACAAGCGCGAGGCGCAAGCCAGGGTGATGCAGCCACTGCTCGCCACCGCACTCGCCGAGTCGGACTACGTCATCGCCCTGGGCGACCTGAACGACTTCGATGGCGACGCGTGCTGCCGTGATGCGGCTAACTCGACTCCGACTTCACGCGTGCTCCGCATGCTCAAGGACCCAGATCGGGATGGCACAGATGAGCTGCACTCGGTGGTGCAGCGCATGCCGCAGGCACAGAGGTACACGGACTGGTGGGACCACGCGCCCGCTGATGGCGTCGAGCAGGGGGCCACAGAGCACTCGTCGCTCGACCACATGCTCGTCTCAACGGCCCTCTTCGAGCGTCTGGTCTCCGTGCGCATCGACCACACCACCGCCCCGATGGATTACTCGGACCACTGGCCAATTATTGCCACGTTCGACCTGGGCCCACGGCTGTCCTCGCCGCCATCCTCCTCGCCGCCGTCTCCGACCGGCGGCTGCAGCGACGCCAAAGCAGCGACCATGATGATGGCCGGCATCTTGATCCTCGTGCTCAGCTGTGGCTGCTTCTTGTCTTTCTTTTGGTGGGGTGTATGGAAAGGGAAGGAAGGTGCACAGGATAGGATGCTCGAGCGCATCGGAGCCATCCAAACGCGCAAAAGGTCCAACAAAACGTCCAAAGCGAGGGCGGAGGCGGCCATGGACGACTTTGGCGGGGGTGGCTTTAACATGGAGATGAACGAGGCGGCCCTCGCCGCTTCCATCAAGTATTCCTCCGAAACGGAACGCTCGTCCCGCCCAGACGGTACGATCGTGCATGAGCAGCCGTGGAGGTGCTCCTCTGCAAGCTCCGCTCCCAACCTCTCCGTCGCTGCCGACTTTCATGACCACCACGTCGACGCAGGCAAGCACCAGCTGAACGACTATGAGCTTCGCAAGGAAGGGGATGATGACTGAGCATGAGAGCATGGCATGAGAGGAAACAAGTGGCCCATGCGTAATCCGTGAAACGAATGTGCGGAAGTACGGGGTCGTCACCGGGGTCGTGCGTTGGTGAGGTCTGGATGGCTGATGTGAGGTTCGTTTGTGTGATCCGCGTGTCCGTGTGTCCCGTGTCTGTCCCGGCTCCCCCGGTGTCTTTTTTCCTTGTAACTACCGTAACCCGGGAACCGTAACATCCTTCCATGGGTGACGAGAGCGAGCCGCTGGCCGCGGCCACCATTTTCTCGGATTACGAAGAATGGGTTTCAATTTATGACATAGTCAAGGAGACAGCACTCATCAGTGAAGGTGTCGAGTTCTGCCGATCGCATCCGGGCACCGTAAACAACCGGAAGCAGAGCGTGCGGGGCAATTCGTTGTTGCACCAGGCAGGTTTCTGGGGGGCGACCACCGTGCTGCACGCGTTCAAGGAGCTCGGGGCTGACCCAACGCTGCGCAATTTCGAAGGCAAGACTCCTGCGGAAATGGCCCGCAACGCATCCAAAAAAGCCGAGTTCGAGGCGGCCATCACCGAGGTCTTCGGTGCGGACGATGCCGCCAGTCGGCGCGAGCTGCTCGTCGCCGCAAAGAACGGCGACTTCATCGAGGCCCTCACGCTGCTCAACAGCAAGCCTCATCTGATCAACACGCAGAGCCACGTCTCCGGCTGGAGCGTGCTCCACCAGGCGGCCTTCCACGGCTGCTCGCACGCGCTCATCAAGCGTCTCCTCGTCAACGGCGCGTGCACCCGCCTCAAGGGCTACTACGACGGCAAGACAGCGCTCGCTGTGCTTGAGGAGCGCCACCCCGACCATCCGGCCATTGCCGACCTGCGCGCGCAGGGCGCGCCCACCTCGCACGCACAGGCCCTCACGCCGGGGGACCGTGTCTCGTGCTTCGACGCCAGCTCGAGCGTCATGGTGCGCGGCACCGTGCGCAGCCTCGACGCCGCGGCGGGCACCGTCGCTGTCAGCACCGATAGCGGCGAGCACACCTTCCCGACCTGGCGCACGTGGGCCGTGTCCGGCGCGGCCGCCTTCGACGACGACGCCGCCGAGGCCGCGTGCCCCACATGCTACATCTGCTACTCCAATCCGACGGCCACCATTGCCAAGCTCTCTCCCAGCTGCATCGAACCACCTCACCCACTCTGCTACGAGTGCACCGCGCTGTCGCTGTGGGCGGAGCACACCAGCCTCAACTACCCGATGCGCTGCAAGTTCCCTGGTTGCAACGCCACCGTCGACCTCAACGGGCCGCTCTTCAGCGGTCGCGGCGCGGCGCGGTGCTGGCCGCCCGTGGGCGTGCAGACGAGCCTCACGACGCTGGACGCTTTCCTCGGCGTCGCTCGGCAGAAGACGCTCGAGGTGGGCGAGCGCGTACAGGACGTCGCCAGCTTCCTGCGCATCCTCGCCGAGGCGCCGCCTACGCTGCAGCCGATCGCGTACTGCAACTTGCGCGGCTGCCCGTCCAAGCGCGCGTGCCCCGCGTGCGGCGTCATCATCGAGTACGAGAGCGCGTGCAAACACTTCAACTGCGCCATGTGCCATCATCGTTTTTGCTTCATCTGCCTCAAGAGCGAGTCGCAGCACGCGCAAGGCAAGTGGTCTATTTCATATTCGTGCGAGATCGCGCCGGTGCAGACGCAGCTACCGTCGCTGCCAACGATTGAGTGAACAGGCGAGCGAGGAGAGGAGGCCTTCGAGGCGAGCGAGGATGAGGAGGCCGAGGACATGGAGGACGACATGGAGGACGAGGAAGACGATGATGTGCGGTGAAGAAGAGACGGGGATAGATGCGAATTAATCTGCTGATTTGCAAGCGCATCGCTTTCTCCTCTGTGCGGGGGTGCGGTGCGGGGGTGCGGGCGACGGGGCGTGGGTAGGGACGAGCGGAAACGGGAGTCACCCGGGAGATACTGGTACTGGGTGTACCGGTACCGTATTTACCGGTAGCATGGTCATGCATGGTACCGGTCGGCTGTCCCGTGTCGTGTGTTAGAAGTCACACAGACACACAATCACATTCACACACACACATTAACACCATGGCGGGTACCGCGCGGGGGCGGTTTAGTCCCGGCTCCCCACGGTGTCTTTTTACCGGTACGGTACCCGGTACTTTCCGAGAATCGACCGCGACGATCTCCCACTCCGCCGTACAATGTAGCCCCGTCGCTGTGCCAAACAAAAGACCCCATGTGGAGAATCCTTTGTGGCATCGCCCTCGTGCCCAGCGTACGATGTGCACCCCGTCCATATTTGGCCACACATGTGTCGAGATCGGTGCCAGTGACGAGAAACGTGCCGGGCGCAATCGTAATGAAATTGTCGAAATCGGCGTCGACGTCGAAGTCTGCGTCGAAATCGATGAGATCACCAGCTGAATTCCCGGCTGCACGCTTATGTGCGGCGGGCTGGACTGCAGCTGGCGTCGCAGCCTTCTCCGGCCCTTCGGCGAGGGCAATTGTATTGGACCTATTCGGCCTTCCGACGACGACCTTCGAGGACAACCTGCGTGAGCCAGCTGCTGGTCTCCTCGAGCTCTTTTCGCCACTGCTGCCGCTTGAAGCGATGTTGCTCCTTGCGCTCGCGAACGGCTTGAGCATCAGCGCCGAGGACCGCTCCCGTATTGGGGGGGCGCTCTCATTGACCTCGGCTGGCGTGGCAGCGTGCTTTGGGCTTGCGCTTGCTTCGGGCATGCCCGTCACAAATGTGGGAGCCGTGGTGGCTCTGCTGGCGCTCACAGCCGCCACGGGTACACTCGGGTACACCGCGGCCCGCTCTATCGACAACCCCGTGGAGCTCTACAAGGCCGATGCGCTCGAGCTCGTCAGCATACAATCGCCACTGGGCCTGTTCGACGCCAACGACGTTTCCACGTTTTACCGCAGCTCCACGCTCACTGGGCTGCTTGTCGGCAGCGCCTTCCTCTTTTCTCCCGTGTCGCCCATCGCCGTCTTTGATGAGGAGCTACCGGTGACGCACATGATGCGCCAGGACCTCGGGCTGTACATCATTGCGCTGCTCTGCCCCATACAAGCCGCTCTCTGCCGAGCGGCATGCCAAGGCTCGCTTGGCAGTGGGGCGACGCGCGTGCTGAACGCTGCCACCGGCATCGCCATCGCCCTACTGGTGCTGGACGGCAAAGTGCAGGTCGACCTCGGCACCAATCTGTATGCGCAGCTGCCCCCTGACAGCCCGCTCATCGCGCTGGTCCAAGGGGGGGACGCGTCGCGCCCCGAGGCCAACACGACAGCCGCATTCTCGGTCGGTCTGATTGTGGCATGTGTGTATCTGTTCCAAGCGGCGTTCAATCGGAATCGCGCAGAGCCCGCCGCACTCCGGCGCCGCAAGTAGGTGCGTGACAGTAGTAGAACGTCATAGTCGTGCCTACCGAGGACAACGAGTGTGCAGTGGCATCGTTGATCGTACGGGCAGAGCATACTCGATTCTCGATACTCCGTTACTCCGCGATACTGCTCCATGTCCGCCTTTCAAATTACACATCAACATTAAATCTACATTATTGAAAGCATTAAAGCGAAGCCCGATCCGACTTTTCGAGCCATTCGAGCCGCTTTTCTTCCTTGGGCGCGTCTCCGCTTGCGGGGAAACTGGGGTCACGCCATGCCGCAACCCGCACAAGAACCCGCATCCCGCTTCCCGCATGCGCCCATGATGTCGCGCCCTTTGGTTTCAACAATTGCCACGATCGATCGGGCCGACGCGCCGAAAAGTAACCAGGAGGGAGAAGAAAAGTCGGGTTTGTCGCATTAGATGCAATTTCGGATGTCCAGATTGGCCGCCCGAAACGGCGCCTGTGCATAACGCCCTTTTGTTGTTCCATCACAGGAGGCGGCGAGCGGACTTCGGTTCGACATGGTCAAGGGCGAGTACCTTAAGGAGCTACCAGTTGACAAGCAGGCAGTATTCAACCCCCGCAAGAGCTACGAGTCTAATGTGCTTGCGCCGAACGGACGAAAGTACGTGATGAAAAACACCTCGACGCCTGGCAGCGAGTTGCCCTTCGTCGCCAGCTTGCCCTATGACTCAACCCTCGAGCCACCAAAGCCGACGGGTGAGGTGTTCGTGCCCTTCTCCACCGTCTGCGCACCCATCTACCGGCATATGCCCTACAATGCCCGCGCTGCGCCCGCCGTGAAGCCTGTTGACCTTAAGGCTTCCTCAAAGCTCGCAGGGCTTCCTAATGCCGACGCAATCTTCCTCACGCCCTTCCAGGGCTGAGCCTGTAGCCGATTACGGTACAGCGATTGGGAGGTACTTTCTTGAGCGTCGTGAGGCGGCGGTGGCTTGGGACTCGACGGCGTGATCAGCATGAGTGGTGAAGACTCTCTCTTCCAACTTTGCGCCCAACCGGCCGGCGCCCGCGACGACCCCCAAGACGTCTAGAACGTCACTTATTCTCATCCCGACGAAAACACAGTACCGTATCATCCACGTACCACGACAAGCGTATCGCTGAAATTTGGTCTATAAGAGTTTAACCTTTGACACAGCACGTTCATGGTCTCTGGTCCATGCCCGCCACGAGGTCCCGGTCCCACTTGTCGCTCGCGCTCGGCGCATCGCCACGAGCGGAGGCGAGACACGCGGGTCGGACGCCCGGTTGTGGGCCGCGCCGGTCGACAAGGCAGAGGCGACGAGTCCCGGCGCCGGCCGGCGAGAGTGGCCATAACGCGCTCCACCAACCACGGTGCAGAGGTGCTGCTGCATCGGTGTTGCTGCATCGGTGATGCAGTCGTACTTCTGAGTACGGTTCGGATTCGGATGGTGAAACACGGTGTGTGTGCGTGTGTTGGTTCAGCCCGGCATGCTCATGGGGCTTCATGCTTTTTCGGCATCGGCTTGCTCATATCGTCGGCAATACTGTCGGCGCCTGCAGCAAGCCGATGCAGAAAGCCGCCAGGGCGGAGTCCCTCACCCACAGGCTCGCCAAAAATGTTTGTGCTCGGCTTGTTCTTGTCTGGCCTGCTCGTACTTGGCCTGCTCATGCCTGCCGCCGATGGTTCCGCCTTGGCCTCAAAGGACTCCAAAACGTAGGTGAATGCGAGGTACGTTGCCAAATTGCGAGGGATGTCGGCCACCGTTGCAGACCCAAAGACGCCCGCACAGGCGGCGCCAAGAAACCGGCAGTAACGATCGTCCACACCGCGCAGGTACTGGCCGAGCGCCTGGCCACCGCTAAAGCCAGCGCTCACGCGTCCCCAGCGCTGAGCGCTTACCCAGCCCGCAGCCACCGAACGCTTGGTGACCGCCGTCCAGCCTCCGCAGAGCACACCAGTGCTCGCAAAGCCGGAGAACGTCTTGATGATGACATCCTGCGGCGTTTTGGCAAGCTGCAATGTCACGGGTATCGCCGGCGGCGACGACGGCGGTGACGAGTGTCCGCAACGAGCGAAGCTGGTCGTGACGGCGATGAGCAAGAATCTGCTCATGATGATGTTGTTGTCACGTTCCGTTTGCGCGCCTCGTCGCAGTTTGTAAATGAAAAGGTGCACGTGTTAATGTGAATGTTCCCCTTCGTTCCCTCCTTTGAAACTCCTTTGAACAAGCGCTTGCCTAAAAAGGATTCCGACGGCCCTCGTCCCTCCTCGGCAGGGACTACACACGCTTTCTGCAGTGTGGGCCGCCACGTTCTCGGTGAGCGGCGCGACCGAATGGCGACTCGACCGTGCGACTCGACCGCCCCGACGCCGCAGCGCGCGTTCTCGGTGTGCGGCACCTTTGGGTGTACGCTGCCAGACAAGCACTCTGGGCTGCATCGAATCCCCGAGGTGGAGAAGCATGGCCGCGGCCGAAAGCGCCAGCGTGTTGTTGATATTAGCGCCGATCCCGTGCAACAGCGCCGGCGCACGCTGCCGACGCGTGCAGACTCCTCGCAACGCTTGCACGGCACCTCACTCATCAACCATCGCGTCGCTGTCTGGTGGGAGGACGAGGGCCGCAACTTCCGCGGCATGGTCAAGGAATTCGACCCTGTGAGCGGCCTCCACCTGGTCGTCTACGAAGATGGCGATCAGCGCCACGAGGCCTTCAATCATGCTGGCACGCGGTGGTCTGTGCTAGACGACCCGAAGTCGCCGGCGGCATCGGCGGCGTCCTACTCGTCGGCGGAGGCGTCACGGCCCATACTGCTGGCTAGCTCGGGAGCGCCCATACCGCGCGCACACTCTCGCGTGGGTGACACGTACCAGGCGCCACTGGTTGCGCTGCACGTTCCGTCCGTCCGCCCGCCGCCAGCGCCGGCTCCAGTGTGCCCCTGTGCTCTGGAGGCGACGTGGGCGCGAGGGCGATGGTGGTGCAGTCTCGTCGAGTCCGGCTGCGGCTACGAGGGCGTCCCGCCGCCCACGCCTTCAACGCCGCTGTGTGCGTGCGGCGTGGCCGCGGTGTGGGCGCGCCACCACTGGTGGTGCCCCCGGGCCGCCACCTGCACGGCCGGCGAGAGCACTGTCGGCGACATCACAGCCTGTCCAAGCTCGGCCAGCTGCAGTAAGGCCGGAGGATCCCTGCCGAACCTGACGAACCTGACGAACCTGACGAACCTGACGAACCTGACTAAGGCCGGAGGATCCCTGCCGAGGAGCGGCGGATGCGGAGGCACCGTGGCGAGCGGCTGTGGCTTCATGGTCCGCGCGGAACTCGAGCGGCCGCCACCCCAGCGCATCGAGGCTGCCGAGATCGAGGCCGAGATCGCGCGTCGCACCGCCGCCTCCCTGACGGCGGCAGCATACGGCGCCTTTGGCGCCGTCACGTTTGTCGCCGCGGCCGACTGCGGCGTCGGGCTGTTTGCGCGCGTGGCGCTCCCCAAGGGCACCATCATTGGCGAATACGGCGGCCCGCGCCTACCGATGAGCCATCTCAAGGACGGCAAAGGCGCGTACGCCCTCGAAGTGCCCGGTACCGAGACCTTCATCGACGGCCATCACGACAACTCCCCGTTTGGACGCAGCAGCGCCGGCGGCCGCGGCCGCGGTGTCGAGGCAGCGGCGCTGTCTCGCTTCTCCGCTATCTCTCCGCCGCTGCACATGGCCATCTATTGCAACCACTCAAGCCATCCGAATGCCCGTCTCGAGCGCCGCCGCGCCCCCAGCCCGGGCCCGTTCGACCTCAAGTACCACATGCTCGTGGTGGCCAATGAGGCGATCGCTCCGGGTGTTGAGATCCGTATAGACTATGACCGCGGGAGCGACCCCAATTATTGGGCGTTGTTCTCACCGAGTGGCCCGCCAGCTGAGACGCCCTGGCGCAAGCGGCGGCCGAGCCCGCCCCCACCCTCGGGCTGTGGCCTCCTGAGCGCGTCGACCCCGCTGCACCTGCCGCTGCTTCCGAGCGGTGAGAATCGGGCGCACGACGATCCCGAGCCTGCCCTGGTGCCAGTGCTGCCCCCGATTCAGTGGGAGGGCTGCGGAGGCGCGGACGCACGGATGCGGGCCCTCGTCCCTGCCCTCAATGCGCTCAAGCAGACGAGTGCGTGGGCGCTGATCGCGACGCACCTGCATGGGCGGAGCGGCCGTGAGTGCCGCGAGCGCTACCTTACGCTCCAGCAGCAGCAGCAGCAGCAGCAGCAGGAGCAGGAGGAGGAGCAGGAGGAGGAGGAGTCCACACCAGCATCCGCCGCTGCCGCCCTCAACCCTCGTGCGCCGCAGCCGGCCTGCGGTAAGTGCGTGGGCTGCCGACGCACAACGGACTGCGGCCTCTGCCAATCGTGTCGCAAGGCGGCCGCCTCCGCCATCGCCGTGGCTGCCAAGACGGCCGACGCTCCAGCCGTTGGTGCGACCACTGCCCCTCGCCGATCGCAATGCTCACTGCGCACGTGTGTCATGCAGCTGGTTGACCTCGATGTAGAGTCAACAGTGCATATTTCATCAACGCCCTTGCTCCTCGCCAGAAAGTCAGCCGCGGCGCCCTCCTTAGCCGCGCATGCCGAGGCACCCGCCTCCTCCGTGGACCACTCCATCGGTGAGTCCTCCTTCGGTGAAGCCGGCCAACCGCAGTTCTGCCCGCTCGAGGGCTGCGGCAAGGCGTTCGCAGATGCGGCTTTGCTGCGCAGGCACATGCATACGCACGGCGAGAAACCGTACGTCTGCCAGGTGGAGGGATGTGGCAAGCGCTTCCTCGATTCGTCAAAGCTCAAGCGGCACTCGCTCAAGCACACGGGCGAGCGCCCGTACCTGTGCCCGTTTGAGGGCTGCGGAAAGCGCTTCTCCCTCGACTTCAACCTACGCTCGCATATGCGCTTGCACACGGGCGAGCGACCATTTGTGTGCTCCTTCCCGGGGTGCGATAAGCGGTTCGCACACGAGAACAACCTGAAGACGCACCTCAATTCGCACTACAGCAACAGTGGGCCGTCGAACGTCGTCGCGGCCGCCGCGTTGTATGACACGTTGATGTCAATGGGGCCACCAATGCCGGATGGAAAGCGCGCGCGCCTCGACGAGCCAGCAGCAGCGCGATCGAGAGCGCCGACGCCCACGACAACGCCGACGCCCCCGGCCGCAGTTATGACCGCCTCTCTGGCCCCATCCCCAGCCCCAACCCCAGCCCCTGGGGAGACGAGCGTCTGCACGCGAAAGGACATCCACGCGGGCTGCACGCTGCAGCGGCAGTGCTCGAGCTGTCGCAGTGTCGAGCCATGCGAGGGGTGGCAGCGCAGCCAGTTGGGCACGCACATGCTGATGTCGTGCGCGGCGTGCACGCTCAAGGACGCTCCTACCGCTGCCGCTGCGCCAGCAACTGCCCCAACCCTCGAGCTGCCAACCGACGACTCAATGGATGGCGCGGCGGCTGATGGCGCGGCGGCTGATGGCGCGGCTGCCGACGGTGCGGCGCGACCGAATGGGAAGAAGCGCATCGAATGGGTCGTAGTGGTGCCTCCAGGGGTCGCTCCGGGCGATCTGCTCAAGGTGGTCAACCCCAACTGGCCGAACGGCGGCCCTGCCAAGATGCAGATCAGGGTGCCCCCAGGCTGGGGGCCGGGGAAGAAGCTCAGGGTTAGAACCCCTCTATAGAATTCTGAATTCATGTCACAGAACTCCTCCTCGCACTCCACGCACACCACCCACACCTCCTCTTGGTTGTCGACCGGTGACCGTATGTTTTGGCTTTTGCTGTAAGTTGAAGACCGTGTCCGACCGTGAAGACAATTGCGTGAAGAACGACCAACGAGGCACAGGCAACGGACGACCCCGTCTCTCCGCTCTACTTACTACTACTGTCTACTCCTCCTCTGCTTTTACATAGATTACACCTTCACGTGCGATTCGTGAAGTTGTAATCAGGAACTATCAACGCAACTACCGTATCTCAACGTATAAGATTTGTGATGTTTCAGACTTACGTACCGGTAAACATGTTTTTCGCGTTGTGCGTCGGTTCCGGAGCGAGGGCCCGCCGTACTTTTCGTTGCTTCTGCAATGCTGACGATGAAAGCGATTGTGCTGCTCGCGATCGCCCTGATAGATCCGACATACGCTCAGCCATCGCCATCCCCGTCGCCGCCCCCGCCGTCGCCGCCTCCGCCATGGCCGTCGCCGCCCCCGTCGCCGCCCCCGCCGTCGCCGCCGTCGCCACCGTCTGCACCTCCTTTGCCACCAACACCCTATTTTCCGCCCTTCCCGCCCATCACTTCGGGGAGCGGGGAAAGCGTAGTTTCCGTGGTTGCGACGGTCGTGAAGCTCGGCCTCACAATTGGTGGTGACGTGTCTAGCTGGAATGCTCCCATGATTCGCAGTGTGCTGAGATCCCTCCGCGGACCCCTGAAATGTCTCCTCCCGCACTGCTACATCAGTGTGCGCGCCTCCGCAGGCAGCGTGCTGCTCTCCATCGACCTCATCATAGACCAAAACGGTCCAGACGACCCCAACTTCACCGTTGCCGTCGCCCGAGCCGCCGCCATCGCGCTGGTCGCTACCAATGTCACCGAACTATCGAGCACCCTCGGCGTGACTGTTCTGGCGACGACTGGTGTGACTACGACGACTGGTCTCTCCGTGCCGATCGTGGTCGCGCCGCCGCCGCCATCGCCGCCGCCAAGTCCACCATACCTGCCCGGCACTGTCTGCACCGACGCGTGCATCGGATTCCCTTCTTACAACTCCGACGGCGCGTGCGACGACGGTGGTCCCGGCAAGGAGTTTTCGTTTTGTGCGTACGGCACTGACTGCTACGACTGCGGCGTGCGCCAAGGGCCGTCGCGGCCGCCCTCTCCTCTGCCCTCGCCCCCGCCACCGTCACCGCCGCCGCTGCCGCCCCCACCGCCGTCGCCCCCACCGCCGTCGCCCCCACCGCCGCCTTCGACGTCACCCTCGCCGCCGCTGCCGTCGCCCCCACCGCCGTCTTCGACGTCACCCTCGCCGCCGCCGCCCCCGCCGCCCCCGCCCCCGCCCCCGCCCCCCCACCCCCCCCCCCCCCTCCACCCCCCCCCCCCCCTCCCGCCCCGCCC
>Ga0210244_101264_pt1 | contig 20993 bp, 7 predicted proteins | sample ChrtobMetaP3_0mM_FD_155473 | JGI IMG/M metagenome (GOLD analysis project Ga0210244, IMG submission 155473) | Chrysochromulina tobin associated microbial communities from unialgal haptophyte culture, Seattle, Washington, United States - P3_0mM | ecosystem: Host-associated > Algae > Haptophytes >...
TTATTGATCACGGACGTGTTCACAGTAATACATTTGCATGCCCGGTCGTGATTTTTAGTTTCGTAGTACCGGGAGGTGGTCCCTCGGCATTGTGCCTTAAAACCGGACCCTCCGAGGTTCCGGAGGCACGTCGAGGCTCGATACAACGCGCTTCGACCCTCTCAATGGAAGACGGAAAGCGAAGGCCCGCAGAAAACATAGAAAACTTCTCGGGAACGCCGAGGTCACTGATCGACCACCACGAGACACTACATGTACTCCCCGGGCATGCCACATGCCGCACGCATGAACATATCACCTGACATCTGATTCTCCAACTGAACTCCATCTCCACAGTCCATACACTTCCTTTCCGTCGACATCGCTCATCGGACATGCGTCATGCCGCCTCAAGGACGCACACAGGTCACACCCCATTGCGCCCCATGTAAATGTACAGTCACCCCCCCTCGGCCAGTCGCCACTCATGACTCATGACTTACTCACGCAGCATGCGCACGTCTCTCACCTCGCACAACAATGTGTACACCATGTATCGGCCGGCCCCTCTCATCATCGGGTTCACGGCAATGTATCGCGTATAGCCTATCGCGTAGTGATCTGGGGCACCTCAGTAGTACTACTCTGTTGTCTCTGTCCATGGCCACGGATGCATGTGGGATGGTCAGCGCCCTGTCGAGAGAAGTTCCATCTTCTCCGCGGCAAGGCTTGACGTAGCCGCTCGACCACATCGCTCCAGGCGTCGTGGCAGCGTCGCTCATCCCCATCGCCCACCCCAACCCCTCCCCGGATCTCGCCGTCCAGCTCATACTCATCAGATGCCCCACCTGCCGTCGTGTGCGGCCTCGTGAGCATCGCGCTCGGCTTTCAACTTGCGCGCGACGATGCTGTCGTACCAGCGCGCCCCCTCCAGCTGCTCCTCGGCCGTTGGCGCCGTCGTGGGCGTCGGAGCCGCCCCCCCTCTCGGCTGGGCGCCCACGATGGCGCCCGATCGCGCCTCCGGGACCGGCGCCGTCGTGGGCGTCGGCTCGGCGCGCACGCCCTCTCCATACGTGCGCTCGCACAGGTATTCATCGTACCGACGGAGCGACTCCTCCGCGACCGAGGCGCCGTCGCGGGCAAGCAGCTTGGGCTGCGGCGGGTGGTACGCGAACAGGTCGTATGGAGTCGCACCGGGGGAGGGCGCATCGGGGGAGGACGACGAGACGATCTCGGACGGCATCGCCGAAGGCGGCGGCGAACTCCTCCGTGGCTGCTGCTGCGGCGGCGCGAAGCCCGTCGCGATGAGGCTCACGATCACCTCATCGTCGGGCAGGGAAGGGTCGATCGACGTTCCGAAGATCACGTTCGCATCATCGACTAGCAGGGGAGACAGTGCCTCGCCCACCTCGCGAACCTGATGGGGCGTGAGCGACGCACGCTCATCAGCGGTCATCAGCGGTCATCAGCGGTCATCAGCGGTCATCAGCGGTCATCAGCGGTCATCAGCGGTCATCAGCGGTCATCAGCGGACCTGATGGAGCGTTAGCGACGCACCCCCAGTGATGGAGTAGATGAGGCCGCTGCATTGCTCGAGCTTCACGTCGAGCAGCGGTGACGAGAGCGCTGCCTGCACCGCCGCCTGCGCCGCGCCCGCGCCCGCGGCACGCCCGATGGTGATGAGGCCGCGCCCCGCGCCTCGCATGATCGCCTCGAGATCTGCAAAGTCGACATTGATCGTTTGCGACGCCGCGAGCATCGCGGCGACACTGACGATCGCCTGGGCGGCCACCTCGTCCGCAGCATGCAGGGCGTCCCTCAGCGGGAGCCCGTCGGGCAAGATCTGGATCAGCTTCTCATTGTGCACCACCACGAGCACATCCACATGCTTGCCGAGCTCCTCGATGGCCGCCTGCGCAGTGTCGTGCCGAGTGCCTCCCTCGAAGCCGAATGGCGTCGAGACGACGGCGACGACGAGCGCCCCGCTCTCTCTCGCGAGACGCGCGACGACGGGCGCCGCGCCTGAGCCGGTTCCCCCGCCCATGCCCGCGGTCAGAAAGACGAGGTCCGCGCCTATTAGTCGGCTTCGAATAGCGTCTGCCTCCTCCTCCGCCGCACGCCGCGCGCGCTCGGGCACTCCCCCGGCCCCGAGCCCACGCAGCGAGGAGGCGCCCAGCTGCACCGAAGAGATGACCACCGCATCCGCGGCGCCCTCCGAGCGCGGGTTGCGAGAGTTGGAGGCCGCGGCAGCGTCCGCGCTCGCCCTCGTCGCTGCAGCTGCCGATATCGTCAGGGCCTGGACGTCGGTGTTGAGCAGGCACATCTCGAGCGTCGCACTCGTCGCGCTGTCGGCCGCCTCACCCATCCCAGACAGCATCGAGGAGAGCGCCGACGGGATGCGCGCGACCGTGTTGCCGCCGCCGCCGCCCACCCCGAAGATCAGAATCTTGGGCAGCTGCATGTCCTTGGGCGCCATACTGGGCGCGGCTCGAGTCTCGCCAGATTCGCGCGCGGCAGGCCGAGCCTTCTCATCGAGGGCCGCAGGGGTCACCTTGCCCTCGAGCTGGGCAGGCCGCGGCTTGTCGTCGAGCACGGCAGGGCGCCGCCGGACGGCCGAGGCCTCGTCAAGGCGCTGTGGGGGCTCGAGGCGCAGCATGCACTCGTGCTCTGTCGCTGCCTGCAAGCAGGCCTCCCAATCGGGGAGCAAGCCTGCGGCCGCGGTGGCCGCCGCAGCGGCGGGATGGTCCGGCGCGAGCGTCGCCGCCTGCGCGACGATGGGCCGCGCGCGGACCCGCACCTGGCCGCGCACGTCGCTCTCCGCCTTGGCATCGCCTGCTGGCGTTTCCTCTGCCTTTTCGACGCCGTCGCTGGCAGACGGCTGCAGAGCTGAGGCCGCCGCGATCGCGTGGGTCAATGATTTCATCGTGATCTGGCCTGAGAACGCGGCCATCTTCGCCTTGCGCAGCAGCTCCTCGCTGATGTTTGGAATTTGAATTTCAAACGGCTTGAGGCGCGCGTACGCCTGCGACCCATCAGGGGACTCGCAGATGGCGAGAAGCTGCGGCACACGCTGGGTCGTCGACGGGGGCCGCTGGGGCGCGAGCGAGAACCCGAACGAAGCAGCTTCGACCGTCAGTAGGTAGAGCGCCAACAGGCGCCAACAGTACGAAGGCGCCATTGAAAAGCGCTCTGTTGAATGCGGGAAATCTCAATTCTCGAGATTCTTCGACGGCGCCGCCTTTTGACGGAGCGCCATTGTCGCGCAGTGCGCAGCGAGGGACGCAAGGAAATCAAAGTTAACTAAAAGCCGTGCACACTGATGAGACATTACACTCCACCCGGTACACTACTGGTATTGGGCCGCAAACAAGGTATACGTACGTACAAGGCCCACATTTCTCCATGCCTAACAAAGCGTGGGCCCAAGAAAGGTCGGTCGCACCGCCCACCGGCTAACATAGAGGCCTAACGCGGGGATCGCTCACGACTCACCTCCGCTCACTCGAGACCGTTCTCACGCGCTCCACTGATGACACGACAGTAATCAGTGTCACCCTGTACTTGTATGTGCGTGTACTTACTTATGCCAGAGTCGCATGCCGCATCTCTCGTCTGTGCAAGAATCTCTTCCAGCCGCCACCACATCATCATTCCTCAGTCTGCCCCAAGGGCAATGTTTGTCGGCCCGCGCCAGGCAGCCCCCTGGTAGCTCGCAAGGCACCCTCATGCCTCAATGGTCCGTGTGGAGCGCGAGCAGCACGCAAAAGGTTTGGAAGGCCGAGAGCGGATGGGCGAAGCCCACACGCCATGGCTGCGCCTCGCCTTTGCTCGAGCGCATTCGCTTCGCCTGGAGGACGACATTGAGGCGCCCCTTCTCATCGCGATGGCGCAGCTCGACGAGCGCTCGGGAGTCAAGGATCGAGAGGCGGCCGCGCAGAACGAACATGTGCTCCCGCGCGCGCCGCTGCTTGTACATCGTGAGCATCGACTGGCCCGGGACCGCGTTCACGCGGAACTGGGCGGCGGCGCCATCGGGCGAGACGCGTGGGATGATGAGCTCAATCAGCGCGCCCGTCTCGCCCAAGTTGAGCAGCTGCTTGGTCCGGATGAAGCCGAGCTCGCGCGGGAAGCCATAGTAGTTGATGTAGTCATCGTACATGGCGAGCTCGTGCAGGTGCGAGCCGGCGCTCGGGGGGAGCAGCTGCAGCCGGCCGGTGAACGAGAGCACCCCGTCCATCCAGCGCACGTCAAAGTGGGTGATGCCAGTGTCCTCCTGCCGGCGGCACGCGGAGAACATCTCGACCTTGCGCTTGCGACTCACCTTGAACAGCCGGTACTCGGGGAGCGAGAGGGGCGGCGGCAGCGTCGTGCGCTCCAGCGAGCAGGACATGAACTTCATCTGGGCGGGCGGAGGGTTGAGCATCTCCTCCGCGATGGCGCTGCGCCCCTCGTCCGGGGCCAAGGGGAGCAGGATGTTGGCATCAAGGTCGCGCACGAGCAACGGTTGCCAGAGCATATCTGCATGCTCAAAGGCGATCGTGCGCCCCGTGTCCAGGTCCTTGATGGCGAGCGCCTTGTAATGCTGCGGCAGCTTGCGATTGTTGTACGCCTCCGCCTCGGCGTCGTCTGGATAGCCGTCCAGCTCCGTCTGCTCCGCGCGCTCGATCCAGCGATGCTGGTCGCTCGCGCGGGCAGATCCGGTCGAGCGCGCCGTGTTGGGCGGAGACCGTGCAGCCTGCGGCTGCTCCCGTTGGCGCTGGAGCTGCTGCCCATGCTGCTGCTGCTGCCCATGCTGCTGCCGCTGCTGGGGCTGGGGCTGGCGATGCTGCCGCGCCATCTCGCCGATCTCGTGCTGCTGAGCGACCCTCGCCATCTTCTCACGCGCGCTCAGCTTCGGCAAGGCCACACCGGCGCCCGTGTCAGCGGCGAGCGCGCCCGCCGAATGCGGGCTGCTCTTGAGAGGAGGATACTCGCGCTCCAAATCTTGGATCGTGATGGTGCGCCCCGTGCCGAGGTCCTTGATGGTGACGCCCTTGAGCTCATCCTCGTCCTCCGAGTAGAAAGCCTCGGCGGCGGGGGCAAAGGCGGCGCGCGGCAGCTGCAGCTGGGCTGCGCGGATCGGCTGCGGCGCGATCGCCACCGGCGGCGACGCGCCATGGGACGATGTTGGCTGCGGCGAGAGGAAAAAGTCGGAGGTCTCCTCGTAAGTCGGGTCCGAGAAAGGGTAGCCCGCGTGGTCCGAGTCGGGCGCCATCTTGTGCACCTCGTCCGCCGCGTCGCCGGGCGAGAGCAAGTCCACGTCCTCATAGTCCGCCTCGTCCGACTCGCCGCGCGGCCATGCGCCACCAGCCGTCATCGCTGCCGTGGGCGCCAAGTGGCCCGCCGGCTGCGTGCCGAGACCAGCCGCGATGGAGGCGCCGACGCGCGCGGCGCCGCGCAGTTGGCGCTGCTGCCTCTCCGGCAGCTGCCAGCCGGGGATGTTCTCGGGCTCGATCCACGAGGTGCGGCGGGTGAGCGGATCGTAAAAATAGTAGCACGGCAGCCCCTCCTCGTCCGTCATCTCGTACCGTAAGATCGGTGGCTCCCATTGCGTCCCGTTCGTGTTCGGGTTGAAAAAGTACGGGCGGCCGTCGAGGGACGAGAAGCGCCGCCAGCCGACGGGCATCGATGCCGAGAGCCCCGAGGCGCTCGAGCCCCCGGCGTCATCGTCCTCGGGCGAGCGGGGGCGCAGCGCACCCTCTCGTAGGGAGGCCTCACTCAGCGCCTCCGTGAGGGCACAGCCACGCCCATCTCGACGCCCGTCGGCCGCGTGCAAGCCCGAGCGCGACGAGTCGTTCTTCGGCGACTTGACCGGCGGCGGCGGCGCGAGCACCGGCAGGCCGCCGACGGACATGTCGACGCCCGGGTGGGGATGCCCCGAAGGGGCGCCCATACCCGAAGGGGCGCCCATACCCGAAGGGGCGCCCTCCTTTGGCGGCGCAGAGCGCACCGCGGCCTCTTCCTCCTCGCGCCGCGGAGGCGGCCTGAACATAAAGTCGAAGAAGCTCGCCAACGGCTGGCGCTGCGGCTCGTTGGCCGGGAGCGCGCCGCCGGGCTTGTTGGCAAGCTGCCGGAGCAGCAGACTGGCCGACTCATCGTGCTTGCCCTCCTGCGGCTGGTTCCAGCCGAGCTTTGAGAGCATGTCCGAAAAGAGGTCGAGGACGGCAGCGGAGCCCCCGGGCCCCTCGGCGGCGCTGACGGCTCCATCGGCCTGGGGTGGCGGGTGCTTGAGCCGATAGGCCGCTTGGATGGTCGAGGCGGCGTCGAGCACGCGAAGGTACTGGCGCATGGCCACCCAGCCGCGCAGGTGCTTCTGCAGCCGAATGGCCGCTCCGCGCCGTGCCCGGCGCGCCTGGCACGCAAGGCGCACACGGTGCGAGCGCACCGCGTGCTGGATGGTGCCCGCCGACGAGACCATCCGCTTGAAGCGCCGGAGGGCGAGCCACATGCGCAGGTACTTTTGGGCGATGCGCACGCACTTCCAAAAGGCGCGAAAGCGCTTCTGATGGTAGTACGTGAGGAGCGCGTCGCGTATGCGCGAGGCGGCCTGCCAAAACGCGTCCACCTTTGATCGAACGAGCGGTTCGAGGACGGACACGTCGAGGGGCTCGAGCGACTCGAGCACCTGGGCCGCGCGGTGGCGCAGGAAGAGGCGCGTCACCCCGAGCTTGTAGTCGCCGGGCGGCGTGTCGCACACCTCGAGGATCATCTCCACAAAGAGCTTGGGAGAGAGCAGCACCGCTCCTGGGATGTTGGCCAGCCGCGGCAGGTAGCGCCTGCGCAGCTGCTCGTACTTGATGCGCACGGGGTAGCCGAGCCCCATGAGCTGCACGGTCTCGAGCGTCCCCAGGCTCGTCAGCTGCTCGGCCACCATCTCGTACGAGAGCAGCTCGGGCTGCTCCATGCCGTTGGGCTTGACGCAGTGCACAAAGTGGGACGAGCTGGCGAGCAGCGACGCCATGAGCCGCCCCATGTCGCGAAGGAAGCGCTTGCCTGTGGACGAGGCCATGCGCCCGGCCTCGCCCCGCTCGACCCCCGCCGTTGACGTCGCGCGACGCAGGCCCGTCGACGCCGCCACTGCTGCTGCGGCTGTGCCGAAGCTCAAGCCGCCGCCGCCGCCGCCGTTGGCGCCGTGGCCGTTGGCGTCGCGCGACTGGCCAGAGCCCCCGATGGGCTCGTCGGCGGAAGGCGCGGGCGCGGCGGCGTCGCCCTCGTCGTCGAAGATGGGACGCAGGAGGGCGAGGCCCTCCGCGTCGAGCACCTGGCGCGTCTGCGACTCCATCGTCTCCGTGTTCTTCGACGAGAACTCCTCCACATGGTAGCACACGTCGCCCGCAAAGTGACGAACCGTGAAGGTGCGGTCCTCATTCGTACCGTTCATCGAGAGGACGAGGAATTCGCACTCGGCATGCCACGCGTGCACCTGCAGGCAGAACGAGGCGGCCGAAGCGTGCACGCGGCAGCACGTGTCGAGCACGTGGAAGATGCCCCGCGGCGCGTCCTCGAGCATCGCGAGGCAGCGCTGATTGTCGCAGTACTCAATGGGTGGCAACGTGAGACGCTCGCGTGCGACCACGGCCTCCTCAGCCTTGAACATCGTCTTCAAGAATAGCTGGTGGAGCTTCTCGTTCGCAAAGTTGATGCACAGCTGCTCGAAGGAGTTGGAGGCGAAGTTCTCGAAGCCGAAGATGTCGAGGACGTCGAGCACCACCACGCCCGCGCTGTCGCGCGACGGAGCCGTCGGCTCGGCGCCACCGGCGCGCAGCACCGAGTTGACCCGGCGCAGGATCCATCCGAAGCCGAGCGTGTAGAGCGACTTGAGGATGCCGCGAAGCAAGTTGTCCGCCTGCTCAGCACGCAGGTCGATGCGCATCATCTCGCCGCCGACTTTGAGTGAGCGGTGCAGCAGCAGATCAGCAAGCTGGGGGCACCGAAGCGCCCGGGAGGCGGCCGCGAGGGCCGCCGCGCCCAGCCCGGGCGCGGGACGTGCGATGCCGGTGGCGTCGTCCTCGAACTCGCCGTTCCCCAGGTGGAGGAGGGCGGCGAGCAGGCTGAACAGGGAGCGGATCTCGTCGCGCGAGCACCCGAGGTCGCACAGCGCCGCGCACGTCTTGCGAAAGGCTGCCGCGTCGTCGAGGCCGCGCGCCTTGGCGGCGGCGATGTGGTGGGCGTCCGCGGCGCCACCGAACTGGCCGAGGAGGCGGTAGTCGCGCGGCGAGCCCGTGAGCCCGAGCGACTCGAAGCCAACGAGCGCATGCGGTGAGAGCTCGTCCTGCTCGCTGGCCACCAGTCGTAGGAAGCCGAGGAGGCCGCCACCGCCGCCGCCGGCGGCCTTGGGGCCCGCGGCTTGAGCTTCGGCCACCCCGGCGACCAGCTGGTAGAAGGCGTGGAAGTTGCGCTCACCCGAGGCGAAGTGGTCCGCCATGCCGCTCGTCACGCGCGACTTTTCGAGCAGGTAGGTCTCCACCTGGCCGCCAAGCAGGTAGCCACGCTCCGCATCGAGCGTCAGCCGCACGCACTTGCCAAAGCGCGACGAGTTGGAGTTGCGCGAGGTGCACGCGTTCCCAAAGGCCTCCATCAGCGGGTTGGCCTGCAGGATCGAGGTCGTGAGGCGCGCGCCGCTCGCGCTCGTGCCGTCGCTCGAGTCTGGCGAGGATGAGGACGAGGACGCGCCGGTCGCGCCCACGCTCGTCGCAAATCGCATGCGCCATACGAGGTAGGAGAGCGCATGCTTGGTCGACTCGGTCTTGCCCGCGCCCGACTCGCCCGAGATGATCAGGCACTGGTTGCCGCCGCCGTTGACCGCCTTTCGGTACGCGCCCTCCATGAGCGCGTAGATGTGCGGCGGCGCCTCGAGCATCGAGACATGCTGGAAGGCTTCCATGGCGGCCTCGCCGTAGAGGGCTGGGATGACCTTGTAAGGGTTGACCGCAAGCAGCACTGAACCCACGAAGGTGTAGATCTCGTCGCGTGAGAAGCGCACCATGGTGTTCTGCATCACGGACTCCTCAGTGAGTGTGAGCAGCTGCGTGACGTCGCTCACGCCCGCGGCGGCATCGCGGCTGCTGGCAACGTCCGTGGCCGGCTTGCCTTTGTCGCGCCGGCCGCGCAAGTGCGGCGACCGCGAGCCGGGCGGCGACGGCGGCGAGCCGTCCTGAGGTTGGGGCGACGACATTGCGTTTCAATCTCTTACGCGTCGTATTCCTCCTTCCGCTTGCAAACCAAGTATGGTCTTAGGTCAGCAACTTGAGACACGGAGACTCTAGACCTGGAACGGCGGCGCACACCGCGCCAGTGTGGACACGACATCTCGAGGCTCGTGGGAGATCGGGTCATGAGCCAGAGCATACAGAAACACAACGGTGCAAGCCAAGCGAGACAGCGCTGGCACCACGCTCAGCGGCGCCAGCCCTCTCAGTTCGACTTCGAGTTCAGTCTTCCAACGCTGGTGCAGAGTCGTCGCACGATGCGTGCTGCATGCGCTGCACCCGGACCCGGAGGGCCGTCCAAGGGGCCTGCCCACGCGTGGCCTGCCCGCGCGTGGCCTGCCCGCGCGTGGCCAGCCCAAGCACGGCCTGCCCACGCGTGGCATGCCGTGCCGTGCCCAAGAGCGGCGCCCGGGACTGCTTGGCATGGGCGATCGTGTGCGGCGCTGGTCGAGCCCCCCCGCCCGCGCAAGAACGATCGAGGCTCAGTTCAGGGCAGTGGCGAGGAAGGCTTCGATCTCCTTGGTGTGCCACGCGCCGTAGCCCGTGGCCGTCGAGGCGGCGGGCGCGCGGCCTGCATATTTGGGCGTCACCGAGCGAACGTCGCGCGCGGCGGTGACGATGCGCGGCCGCGCGTACTGCCACGCGCCCGCGTTCTTAGGCTCCTCCTGGCACCAGACGACCTCGGCGCCCGGGTACTTGCGCACCTCCTCCTGCACCATGTCGAAGGGGAAGGGCGAGATCTGTTCGATGCGCGTGATGGCCACGTCGTTGATCCCCTTGTCGGTGCGAGCCTGGAGCAGGTCGAAGTACACCTTGCCCGTGCAAAGCACCACCTTGCGCACCTTGTCAGGAGCCACGAGGCCCTCGCCCGTGTCGGGCAGCACGCGGTTGAAGCGAGTGCCCGACAAAAAGTCGCTCACGTCGCTCTTGACCAGCCGGTGGCGCAGCAGCGACTTGGGCGACATGACGATGAGCGGCTTGCGGAACTCGCGCCACACCTGCCGGCGCAGCAGGTGGAAGTAGTTGGCGGGTGTCGTCACGTTGCACACCTGCCAGTTGGCGTGCTGGATGCGGGTCTGCTTGCCGTTGACGTAGGTGGACAAGTCGGGGAAGACATCCTCGTCATCGTCGCACCCCTGCAGGAAGCGCTCGAGGCGCGCCGACGAGTGCTCGGGCCCCTGCCCTTCGTACCCGTGCGGGAGCATCATCACGAGACCCGACTGGCGCAGCCACTTCTGCTCGCCACTCGAGATGAACTGGTCGATCATGCACTGGGCCGTGTTGGCAAAGTCGCCGAACTGGGCTTCCCACATGATGAGGGCGTTCGGGTTCTCGAGCGAGTAGCCGAGCTCAAAGCCGAGCACCGCGAACTCGGACAGGGACGAGTTGCACGCCTGGAACTGCGCCTGCGTCGGCTTGATGTGCGCGAGCGGCGTGTACTTGTTCGGAAAGTTCTTCTGGTCGTGGATGACGCAGTGCCGGTGCGAAAAGGTGCCGCGCTCGACGTCCTGACCCGAGATGCGCACGTGGTTGCCCTCGACGAGCAGCGTGCCCCACGCGAGCTGCTCGGCGAGCGCCCAGTCGATGCCCTCGCCCGTCTTGATCATCTGGGAGCGCGCCTGGTAGATCTTGCCCACCATCTTGTGCGGGTTGAAGTCGGCAGGCAACGCGGTGATCGCCTCGCCCACCTCCTTGAGCTTGGCGAGCTCAACGCCCGTGTCGAGGTACTTGGCCTCCAGATTGGGCGCGAGCATGCCTTTCCAGTTGGACGAGAGCCAATCGGACTTCTTGGGCTTGTAGTCGCGGCTGGCCTCGAGCTTCTGGCTCATCTCGGCGTACACGCGGTCCGAGAGCGCCTTGACCTCCTCCGTCGTGATGACGCCCTCGCTCACGAGCTGCTCCGAGTACTTTTGGAAGGTGGGCTTCATCTGGCCGATGGCCGTGTACATCTGCGGCTGCGTGAACATGGGCTGGTCGAGCTCGTTGTGCCCGTGCTTCCGGTAGCACACGATGTCGATGACCACGTCCCGCTTGAAGCGCTGCCGCCAGAGGGCCGCGAGCTTGCACACGCGCGCGACCGACTCGACGTCGTCGCCGTTGACGTGGAAGATGGGCGCCTGGATGGCCTTGGCAACGTCCGTGCAGTACGGCGACGAGCGCGACGAGCGCGGGTCCGTCGTGAAGCCGATCTGGTTGTTGACCACGATGTGCACCGTGCCGCCAGTCGTGTAGTTGTGCAGGTCCGACAGCCCCATCGTCTCGAACACGACGCCCTGGCCCGAGAAGGCGGCGTCGCCGTGGAGGAGGAGCGACATGGAGCCGGTGCGGTCCACGTCGCCCAGGTAGTGCTGCTTCGCGCGCGTCTTGCCCTCGACGACCGGGTTGACGGCCTCGAGGTGCGACGGGTTGGCGACGAGCGAGAGGTGCACGTGCTTGCCGGAGTGCGTCGGGCGCGAGTAGGACATGCCCAGGTGGTACTTGACGTCGCCCGAGCCCGAAAAGTCCTGCTCGTTCGCGTCCGGCGTCGCCACGCCCTGGAACTCGTTGAAGATCTGCTCCATCGGCTTGCGTACCACGTTGGCGAGCACGTTGAGCCGGCCGCGGTGCGGCATGCCCATCACGATGTTCTCGACGCCGTGCTCGGTCGCGGTGTCGATGAGCTCCTTCATGCCCACGATGAGCACCTCGCAGCCCTCGAGGCCGAAGCGCTTCGCAGTCGAGTACTTATTCGCGAGGAACGACTCGAAGTGGTCCGACCAGCACAGCCGATCGAGCATGCGCAGCTTTTGCTCCTTGGAGAAGATGTGCTTGTTGGGCGTCTCGATCTGCTCGCGGATCCAGTTGACCTGCTCGTGATCCCAGATGTGCATGTACTCGACGCCGATTTTGCCCGTGTAGATGTCCTGCAGCCGGTTGAGCAGGTCGCGCAGCACGATCGGCTTGCCAGACGCCATGCCGAGGAAGCCCGATGAGGCAACCGAGCCAAGGTAGACGGGCTTGTTCATGTCCGCCTCGGTGAAGCCGTAGTTGGAGAGCTCGAGGTCGGGCGGCGTGGTGCCGTCGAGGTCGGCCTCGTACATCCCGAGTGGGTCCAGGTCGCACACGTTGTGCCCGCGCATCTGGTACGCGTGGATGAGCTGCGTCACCTTGAGCATGAACGTCGAGTCCTCGCTCGCGCCGCTCGTGGCGAGGCCGCCGGCGGGCACGACGGCGGTCGAGAGCGTGGCGCCCGCATTGATCGACGGCGGCGGCACGAACGACTGGCCGGGCAGCGCGCCCGCGTCCATCTTGGAGAAGACTGACTGCCACGAGACGTGCACCGACTTGGGGTCCTCCTTCCACGCGTGGTACATGTCGTCAATGTACGGCGCCGAGTTGCCGTTGAGGAAGGACTCGAAGGGGTGCGGCGAACCGGTGGCCTTGGTCGAGAGCGCGCGCAGCGCCAGCGGCGCGCGTGCCGACACTGCTGTGCGGGCGGCCGATGCCGCACGCGACAAGGCTCGCATAAGTTCTTGATTACTCCCTTCTCAAACCCTGCAAGTTTACATTGAACGCCCCTCGTTTTCCTACGAGGAGTCTTATCTACGAGTTAGCGCGAGAGCATGCGGTGAGGGAATGAAGAGCGGTACCAAAGATGGACGAAGTCATGATACCAAAAGCAGACGGCAGGGAAACATGGGTGCGGGAGCCTCTGCTTTGACCGGCGAGAGCCCAGACGCGGACATCAAGGCCGCCTACGAAGATGCATCGGCGCAGGAGCGATCGGTGTTCCTCGTCAAAGTGGGCGAACAAGAAAAGATGAAGCTCGTGAGTCTCGGCCTTGTCGTGCCGGAGGCAGCTCCATCTGGGCTGACGCCGGGTGCTTCATCTCCATCCGAGAGCCCGACGCTAGGTCAGCTGAGCGTGCCGCCGACGCTCGATCTGAAGCCTCATGACTTTCGCGAGCTGTGGCACGAAAAGAAGAGCGCGCACCTCCAAGGCACGCGCGAGTGGGCCTTCGCCGAGATCCTCAAGTGGCTCAACGACCCGGCGTCGCCCCAGCTCTTCTGGCTGATGGGTGGCGGCGGCACCGGAAAGTCGGTGCTCACGGCTGAGCTCCTAGACCGTGTCATCAACCGTACCGTCGCCTGGCACTTTTGCCGCCACGACAACCCAGCGCAGTCGGCGCCCGGCCCGCTGCTCCGCAGCCTGGCCGCCATGCTCGCACACCGGCTCCAGGGCTACAAGGAGAAGCTTGAGGCCACGGGGGTACCAGGGGAAGCGATGGACGACCCAGCGGAGCTCTTCAAGGCGCTCTTCGAGACGCCGCTGCTTTTATCGAAGGTCCAGGCGCCTGAGAGGCCGCTGCTCATCATCCTCGACGCGCTCGACGAGCTGCCCAAGGAGTCGCAGAAGCCGCTGCTTGCTGTCATCGCCAGCCAGCTCTCTCGGCTGCCGCAGTGGCTCAAGCTCTTCGTGACGTCGCGTGAGGAGCCCCAGATCACGCGGGCTCTCAACAGCTTCAAACCCAAAGAGCTTCGCGCCGATGAGGCCAAGAACAGAGCCGACGTCGAGGTGTACCTGCGCACGATCGCGCGCAGGTACATCAAAGGCGAGGCGAACATCGCCGATATTGAGGCTGATGTCAAGCGCACGTACAACATTGACATGAAAGGTAAGCTTGCAGTCCTGCAGAAGCCCTTGGAGATGTCCAAGGCCATCTACGCCAAGGTGCGCGATAAAGTGAACTTGGAGGAGGGCTACAAGAAGCTCATCGCAGTGCCAGAGAAGCGCAATGCCGACCTCGTGCAAGTGTCGGACGATTTGAACATCGTCCATGTGAAGCAGGCGCCCGAGGCGCAAAAAAAGCTCGAGTTCCTCATCGCGGACGAATGGGAGGCGGACCGAAAGAAGGAAACGCTCCTCCATCCAGTCCCTGGGACGGCAAGAGAGTGGGTCGAGTTCGCCGACTCACCGGGTATCAAGTCTGAGCCACGGGTGTCTGAAAAGATGAAGAACGACTACGGTGGCCATGCCAACAAGCTCAAGGACCTCGCGCGGCTCACCCTGCGCTTCACTAGCTGCTCGCGCATGGCACACGCGCTTGCCGAGGGGCTCCAGGGGGTGGGCATCGAAGTACTCACACTCAAGAATAAGTACGCGTCGCCGACGCCGATGGGCTACTCCGACTTCAACTTGTGTGCCGGCGTCGTGCTTTCAGATGGCACGAGGTACGTGTGCGAGATCCAGCTCAACCATATAGACATGCTCGAGGCAAAAAAGGAGGCGCACGTCCATTACGAGAAGGTCCGCGAGGAGCTGCCCACTCTCTGCCAGGGCACAAAGGTTGATGCCGGGGAGCTCGAGGCTTTTATCGTTGGCCGCCTCAGCACGTCGTCATTAGACGCTGCAGTGGAGGCACTCTCGGCCAAGGCGGAGGGCCTCTTCTTGTACGCCTACATGCTCAGCCAGCACCTCGAGAGCGAGGCCAAGAAAGGCCAAGAGATTCACTTCGAGAGCCTCGACTCGCTCCCGGCCGGCCTGGGCGAGGTGTACGCCGTCAACTTCAAGCGCGCCTTTCCCGAAGGTCAGGTGGACCCCGCGTGGACCGAGGCGAAGCCCCTTGTTGAGCTGATTGCGGCTGCGCGCGAGCCGATCACGGGGGCAATGGCGGCGGCGCTCCTCGGATGGGACGACTTGAAGCAGAGGCGCGTGATTGAGACGACGGCACTTCTCTTTCCGGTGCGCGATGGCAAGTTGCATGTCTTTCACAAGACCATCGTCGACTGGCTGACGGGCGAGATCGCCGATGGCAGCTCGATCAGAGAGCCATCGGCGGAGTTCAAGGTGCAGCGCAAGGACGGGCACGCGATGCTCGCCGAGGGGTTCATCGCGTGGCGCACCGTGACACCAACCGAAGGTCGTGAGCCGGACGATGTGGCGGCGACTTACTGCTGGCTGAGACACGGCATTTTGCACCTCTGTCGGGCCGATGGCCAGGGCGCGAAAGGTGCCTTCGCTGCCCAAGCTGCCCACGTGTATGCGACGGACCTCGCACTACTTCGTGAACGAGTCGATAGAGGCCTTCTTTCGAGCGTGGCTAAGGACTACCTCGAGCTGCGACGTGTGGACGGTGTGAACCTGACAGACGCAACCGAGATGCGCCAATTTGTGGGAAAGTACATGGACGTGCTGCAGCGTGACAAGGGCGCGGCAGTGATGCAGCTCGCCCTGCAGCAGCCAGATGCAAGTGCGGTTTTTCGTGAAGCAGCTTCGCACATATCGTCCGAGCAGCCGACGCGAGCACTCAAGTGGCGTAACAAATCCCAAGAGAAGGACGCGTGCATCGGCACATTGTCGCACAAGAGTGTCGTCAGCTCTGTGGCGGTCGGCTACACACGCATCGTCAGTGGCTCAGGCAACTCCATCTTCGTGTACGACGCCGAGAGCCAGGAGCTGATCGAGGAGATCGAGGGCACAAGCGAGGTCATGAGCGTCGCCATATGGGACGGTGTCAAGGATGGTGGCAAGCACGCTAATCAGTCAAAGTCGCTCATCGTGGCTGGCTTTAAGGACGGGACGATCAAAGTCTGGGATTCGGGTGCGCCGCGATCTCTCAAATCGCCCCTCCTCGGCCAAAACTGACGCCTGTTGGCTTGTCTGACAGACGCGCTGGGGCTGTTGAGCGAGAAGACGAACGCGCACAGCGACAACATCTCGTCGGTGGCGTTTTCGCCCGATGGCACGAAGATTGTCTCAGGATCGTACGACAAGACGATCAAAGTCTGGGATTTAGGTGCGCCGCGGAGCCCTCAAAATCGCCCTCCTTGGCCAAAACTGACGCCTGCTGGCTTGTCTGGCAGGCAAGCTGGAGCTGCTGAGCGAGGAGACGAACGCCCACAGCAGGGACATCAACTCGGTGGCGTTTTCTCCGGACGGGACCAATATTGTGTCCGGATCGGACGACAAGACGATCAAAGTCTGGGATGCAATCAATTTCCGTCCACATGTTGAATCCGAGTGGGGGTCATTCGACAAGACACTACATTATGCGGAGTTCTCAGACGAGGAGGATGAAGTCGAAACATGGTGGCGCAACAAGATCACAGGCCAAGAAGAGCGGGTGAAACCATCTAGAGGTAAGCGCTTGCCCTGGAACCCGAGACGATCAAAGGCTGGGATTCGGGTACGCCGCGAGCTCAAAATCGCCCCTCCTTGGCCAAAACTGACGCCTGTTGGCTTGTCTGACAGACGCGCTGGGGCTGCTGAGCGAGAAGACGAACGCCCACAGCGACACCATCTGGTCGGTGGCATTTTCCCCGGATGGAACCAAGATTGTGTCGGGATCGCGCGACAAGACGATCAAAGTCTGGGATTCGGGTGCGCTTTTGCCCTCAAAATTGCCCCTCCTTGGCCCAAACTCATGCCTGTTGGCTTGCCTGGCAGACAAGCTGGAGCTGTTGAGCGAGAAGACGAATGCCCACAGTGACTGGATCAGGTCTGTCGCGTTCTCCCCGGACGGGACCAAGATTGTGTCGGGATCGGACGACAAGACGATCAAAGTCTGGGATTCGGGTGCGCCACGAGCTCAAAATCGCCCCTCCTTGGCCAAGACTGACGCCTGTTGGCTTGCCTGGCAGACAAACTGGAGCTGCTGAGCGAGAAGACGAATGCCCACAGCCACTTGATCTCGTCGGTGGCGTTTTCCCCGGACGGGACCAAGATCGTTTCTGGATCGTGGGACCAGACGATCAAAGTCTGGGATTCGGGTGCGCTTTTGCCTTCAAAATTGCCCCTCCTTGGCCAAAACTGACGCCATTTGGCTTGCCTGGCAGACAAACTGGAGCTGTTGAGCGAGAAGACCAACGCCCACAGCGACACCATCCGATCGGTGGCGTTTTCCCCGGACGGGACCAAGATTGTGTCCGGATCGACTGACAAAACGATCAAAGTCTGGGATTCAGATTCGTTCAACCTGCTTGAAACGCGTCAAGGCGAGGCCATGGCCTTCAGCAAAGAGGCGGAGGGTGCGGTGCGCGATGGCGCGACAATTCGCATGAAGGACGGGGGCGGCGCATTCTATGCGCCGAGTCCAATCCAGTGTGTGGCTGTGAGTTGGCCCAGGATTGCTGCCGGCGCACAGTCAGGGGAGCTGTACCACCTTGAGGTGATGATGTGAGAGCAGCGTATGGGCGCTCAGTGCGCTAAAGTGCGCTCTGCGCTGTCCATGTGCAATCGACTTACATGTTTGGAACGATGAATGCTAAATGGCTTTGGTAGGAGCTTGGAGCGATGCGCCGTCTTCGCGTCTTGCGTCTATGCGCCGTCAAACATGCGAGTTGCAGCCGGGTGAGATGCGTCTCGATAGAGAGTACTTAGATACGTCAACTGACAACTGTGCATGTGTGAGTCTGAGTAGAGTAGACTGGAGTCAGTGAATGAGTGACCCGCGTGGGTCGTGTACATTGTATGTAGATTAAGAACTAAGTAAAGAACACTTTACACGCTCGCGTTTTTGTTTTTTTGTTTTTTTGAGTTTCCCCACGAAGTCCTCACTCTGAAAAACTTCAATGGTCACCTCGCCCTGGTGGCCCCTGCACTCTCATACGAAGAGCGAAAAAAGATGTTCGGCGTGTTTGTCCTGCTGCTGGCATGGGCCGCTCCGAACGCGCCGCACGCAACGCAATCGAGGGCGAGGCCGAGGCCATGGCTGCGACGTGGCGGCTCGCCAACGATGCTGCTCGAAACGGTCGAGCTGCCTCGACCGCATCGCCACATTGCAAGCGCGCTGGCACCAGGCGCATCTTCACTGCGCGAACGGCGGCTCCGGCGCATGTACAGCCCGCCAGAGCAAAGGCCGGAAGAGCCGCCTTGCATCACGCGGCCAGTCAACGGGACCATCGACATGTGGCTGTTTGAGGCCGCGGACGGTACCCAGTGGGGCGCGGTCGGAGTCAACCGTTCGCAGGCGGCGACGTGGCTGAGGTACGAGCGGCTCGGAGTCGCTCCTCAGTCCAGCGACGATCCGTCACCGCCCGGCGGCGACACTCAAGTTCGCGTGGTGCAGCGGCGGCTCAGGCAGCAAGACCGCCCGCCCGCACTGGACGTGGAGAGATGGGCAGCGGCGGCGGCGACGGCGGCCCCGGCGATGCGCGAGGCGGCACTCGCGCACGCGCTCCGCTGCGAGCGGCTCGAGCTCTCCGAGCGGGCGACGCATCGGCGATTAAAGCGGCTTTGGCGCCAGCAGCGGCTGCTGCTAAGGGGCGTGCGCTTAAGTGAGCTCGCTACGCACGGCCAACTCGACGCGGCGGCTCGGCGCGAAGCGGAAGAGGTGGTACCAGAGGGCGGTGCGGAGGGTGGCGGCGACGGCGAGGTAGGCGGCCAGGATGGCAACGCGAGAACGTCGAGTGCCGTAGCGGGCACCGAGGATGACCCGCGGCTGGTGCGCAACTCAGCGACGCGCCGCCGGCTGGTAGAGCGGGAGTTTCGTCGCGACCTGCTCACCCATGTGCGTCGTGTGCGCCGGCTCCAGTCGACATGTAGCCGCGAGCGCCACGCCTTGCTCTACTATGTTCGAAGCCACTCGGGCCTCGAGCTGGGCGCACTGCAGCGCTCCGCCCTCGAACGGCACGGGGTCGACGCGAGCCTCGAGGGTTGGCGGCAGCTTCTCCGCTGGTTCAAGAGGCACTTTCCATACAATCGTGCGACGTGCGCCGAGTGCGGCGCCGGGCCGGGCGAGTTGCTCGGCAACGTGTACCCGTCAGCGCGTGAGCTCAGCTTTGCCGCGTCGCGTGCGGAGCTGCAGCATTGCCGCGCGTGCGGCGCTGTCACGCGCTTCCCGCGCTACAACGACGTGCAGAAGGTGCTGCGCACGCGCACCGGCCGATGCGGAGAGTACTCGCAGGTGCTGCTGCAGCTCGCGCACGCCCTCGGCTGGCGCGCGCGCCTCGTCGTCGACTGGACGGATCATATGTGGATCGAGCTCAAGGTGCCCGAGGAGACGCCGGGGGCGGAGGGCGCCGAAGATAATGAGGCGGCGGCGGCTGTCGCAGAGCGTGGCGGCGCGGCCGCGGCCACCGCAGGCGAATCGTCGGGGCGCCCGCTCGTCCCGCTGATGATGAGCTTGCGCCGGCGCGTGGGCAAGCGCGCGGTGCGCCGTCGGCGACAGGGCGACGGCGCACACCGATGGGTGGCCTTGGACCCATGCGAGGCCACCGTGGACGAGCCGCTCATCTACGGGCGCGACTGGGGCAAGACGCTCACCTACGTCGTGGCCATAGGTGACGGCACACTCGTGGACGTCACCTCCTCATACTCGCACGACTGGAACGCGACGCTCACCGCGCGCACCCTCGCGCCCGAACAGGTGGCCCGCTCGCTCGGATGGGTCAGCCGCTTGCCGTGGCGGCCCCCGTGGGCCTGAATTGACCGTCGCGAGTTCGAAATTGTTCCGCATCATTTTTCCACAGAAAACAGAAGGTCATTCACGTGAAGAGGCTTGAAAAAGAGTTGACGTGGCGGCGGCGAAGGGTACCCTCGGCCACCAGTCGGCGCGCGAGTTGCCTCAACGTGGCGGTGGCTAAGCCGGCGGCTGGCTTTGGGCGGTTGGACACCATGGAGCAAAGGATGAGCACGCGCCGAGGCGGCGAGCGGCCCGAGAAGAAAGAGGACGAAGAGGAAAAGGAGAGGAAGGAGAAGCGACGCAAGGAGCCGGAAGAGAAAAAGGAGAAGAAGGAGAAGAAAGAGGAAAAGGGAGCCGTCGCCTTGCCAAGCGAGGGTGCAGGACCGAGCCGTGCCCCGGCCGCCGAGCCGCGAGCCAAGCGGCCCAAGGTCGAACACGAGGAGGCGTCGTGGGGTGGACTGCCTCCGCCGCCCGCAGCCGGGATCATCCCGCAGCCCCTGCTGCCAATTGTGCATGTGGCGGGGCAGTCGGGAGCCGCGGGCTTCGCCGACGGCCCGTGCTCATCGGCGCTCTTCAACGGTCCGACAGGCCTCGGCATAGCTGCGGACGGTAGCTTGCTCGTGAGCGACTCGGACAACCGACGGCTGCGAAAGGTGAGCGTGATGTACGTGAAGCCTGAGGCCGTGCCGGCAGAGGGCGCCTCATGGGCTTCGTTCGTGTCGTACGGCGCCGTGAGCACTATCGTGGGCAACGGGGACCCTGGCATTCGGGAGGGCCGCGGCAACATCTCTGCGCTCGTCGACCCCCAAGGGATCGTGAGCACCAAGGAGGGCGTCACCTTCATCACCGACTCAGGCTCGCACACGGTGCGCCGCGTGGCGCCCAACGGCGAGATCACGCTCCTCGCGGGCAACGGCAACCCAGGCTTCCAGGACGGCACGGGTCTGCAGGCAGCATTTGACCATCCGTGCGCCGCCTCCACGCGCACCGCCCTCGCCGCCGCGCGTGCCGCTGGCCATGTGCACACACGATCCCTCGTCATCGTCATTCACACATCGTCATTCACACACGATCCCTCGTCATCGTCATTCACACATCGTCATTCACACACGATCCCTCGTCATCGTCAGTGTCTTCTTCGCACGCCTGGGCACCGCGCGCTCATCCCCCCCTTGCGCGCGCCGTCCCATCGCCCCACCCCCCCAAACGCCGTGAGCTCCGTTGGACCGCCCCCCATCCCGCCATCTGATGTCTCCTCATCAGGAGGAGGGACATGTCTCATGATGAGCTCCGTTGGACCGCCCCCTCCTCCTCCCCCCCCCCCCCCCCTCCTCCCCCCCCCCCCCCCCCCCCCCCTCCCCCCCCCCCCCCCCCCCCCCCCCCCC